>Ga0105048_10016477_pt1 | contig 11421 bp, 9 predicted proteins | sample MAT05_FD_78382 | JGI IMG/M metagenome (GOLD analysis project Ga0105048, IMG submission 78382) | Freshwater microbial communities from Lake Fryxell liftoff mats and glacier meltwater in Antarctica - MAT-05 | ecosystem: Environmental > Aquatic > Freshwater > Ice > Liftoff microbial mat | place...
ACCCGTTTTCTGCGCAGGAGCGTCTTCCATGACCATGTTTCGCAAATTGCTGGCCGGCCTCGTGTCTTCCGCACTGGCTGCGACCGCGCTGGCGGCCAACCTGACGATCGGCCTCGGCACGGACGTCACGGCGCTCGATCCGCACTATCACAACCTCACCCCCAACAACAATGTGGCGTCGCATCTCTACGGCTACCTGGTCGAACGCAACGAAAAATCGCAGCCGATGCCGAGCCTCGCCACCGAGTGGAAGGCGATCGACCCGACGACGTGGGAGTTCAAGCTGCGCAAGGGAGTCAAGTTCCACGACGGCAGCGAATTCACGGCGGCTGACGTCGTGGCCTCGATCGAGCGCGTGCCGAAGGTGCCGAACAGCCCGTCGCCGTTCACGGCATACACAAAACAGATCACCAAGATCGACGTGATCGACCCCTACACCATCCGCTTCAAGACGGCGTTGCCGTATCCGCTGATGCCGTCGGACATGACGCAGATCGCCATCATCAACAAGAAGTTCGCCACCGCCAGCACCGACGACTTCAACACCGGCAAGGCCGCTATCGGCACCGGTCCCTACAAGCTCACCAAGTTCACCAAGGGTGACCGCATCGAGCTGGCGCGCAACGATGCGTGGTGGGGCGGCAAGACGCCATGGGACAACGTGACGATGCGCATCCTGACGCAGGATGCCTCCCGCGTGGCAGCACTTCTCTCCGGTGATGTGCAGGTGATCGAGAATGTGCCAACGGCCGACGTGGCCAAGCTCAAAACCGACAAGAAGCTCGGCATCTACCGCGGCGTCTCCGACCGCCTGATGTACGTGCACATGGACAGTGACCGTGCCATCACGCCCACGGTGACGGACAAGGACGGCAAGCCGCTCGACAAGAATCCGCTGAAGGACCCGCGCGTGCGGAAGGCGCTGTCGATGATGATCAACCGTCCGGCGATCGTCGAGCGCGTGATGGAAGGCGAGGCCATTCCCGCCGGCCAGCTGGTCCCCGACTTCCTGTTCGGCGCCACGAAGAACCTGAAGGTGGAGCCGTTCAACCTCGAAGGCGGCAAGAAGCTGCTGGCGGAAGCCGGGTACCCGGACGGCTTCGGCGTCACGCTGCATGCCACCAACAATCGCTATGTGAACGACGCCAAGATCGCGCAGGCCATCGCGCAGATGTGGACGCGCGGTGGCGTGCCCACCAAGGTGATGGCCATGCCCTCGGCCACGTTCTTCCCGCAGGCGACCGATCTCAAGTTCAGCCTGCTGCTGGCGGGGTGGAGCACGGGCACCGGCGAGTCATCATCTTCGCTGAAGGCGCTGCTGATGACGTTCAACAAGGACAAGGGTTTCGGCACCGCCAATCGCGGCCGCTATTCCAATACTAAGGTCGATGCGCTCACTGAAGATGCCCTGCAGATCGTCGACGATGTAAAGCGCGAGGCGTATCTGCAGCGCGCCGCGGAGTTGGCCGTCGGCGATACCGGGCTTATTCCGCTCCACTTCCAGATCAGCCTTTGGGCCACGCGCGATGGCATTGTCTACGTGCCGCGGGTGGATGAACAGACGCTGGCGTGGAAGTTCACGCCGAAGAAGTAGGCCCACCGTGAACGCGCCCCTCGCCTGGCCGGCCGTCAAGACGCCGGCGCAGCACTTCATCGGCAATCGCTGGTATTCGCCTTCGAGCCGCGCCGAACTGCCGATGGTCGACCCGTCCGATGGCGCGCCGTTTGCGTCGATTGCACGCGGCAATGCCGCCGATATCGATGCGGCCGTGCGTGCCGCGCAGGGTGCGCGCGATGGTGCGTGGGGCAAGCTTGCGCCCGCCGAGAAGGGGCGTTTGCTGCAAACGTTGTCGCGCTCCATCCTCGACCATGCGGAGGAACTGGCGCTGCTCGAAGCCCGCGATTGCGGCAAGCCGTTGAAGCAGGCGCGCGCCGACGTTGCGGCCTGTGCCCGTTACTTCGAATTCTATGGTGGCTCGAGCGACAAGCTCCACGGCGAGACGATTCCCTATCCGCAGGGCTATACCGTGTTGACGTGGCGCGAGCCGCACGGCGTCACCGGCCACATCATCCCGTGGAACTATCCGCTGCAGATCTTCGGCCGCTCCGTGGGCGTGTCGCTGGCCGCCGGCAATGCGTGCGTGGTGAAGCCCGCCGAGGACGCGTGCCTCTCGTTGCTGCGCATCGCGATGCTGGCGGCCGATATCGGTTTGCCTTCGGGGGCCCTCAACATTGTCACGGGGCTCGGCACCGAGGCCGGCGCCGCGCTGGCGAAGCATCCCGGCATCCAGCACCTGTCGTTCACCGGTTCCGCGGCCACCGGCGTATTCGTCACCCAGGCGGCGGCGGAGCACCATTGTCCCGTGACGCTGGAACTGGGCGGCAAATCGCCGCAAGTGGTCTTTGCCGACGCCGACATCGATGCGGTGCTGCCGGCGGTTGTCAACGCGATCGTGCAGAACGCGGGCCAGACGTGCTCGGCGGTCAGCCGGTTGCTGATTGAACGTTCCATTTACGAAGACGTACTGGCCCGGCTGGGACAGCGCTTCGCCGCGCTGCAGACCGGCCCGGCGCTGGCCGATCTGGACTGCGGCCCGCTGATCCGCGGCACGCAGTTGCAGCGCGTGCGTGGCTTCCTGGCCGATGCGGCGCGCGATGGCATTCCGGTCGTTGCGCAAGGACAGATCGTCGGCGACGCGCCGGCGGATGGTTTCTACCTGGCACCGGTGCTGCTGCGCGATGTTCCCGCTGATCATCGCCTCGCGTGCGAGGAAGTGTTCGGCCCTGTATTGTCCGCGATGCCCTTCACCGACGAAGCCGACGCCATCCGCCTTGCGAACGGCACCGACTTCGGCCTGGTGGCGGGTGTATGGACGCGCGACGGCGCGCGCCAGTTGCGCATGGCACGCGCGCTGGCCAGTGGACAGGTCTATATCAACAATTACGGCGCGGGCGGTGGCGTGGAATTGCCGTTCGGTGGCGTCAAGCATTCCGGCCACGGCCGCGAAAAGGGATTCGAAGCGCTGTACGGATTCACGACCCTCAAGACGGTGGTGCTACGGCACGACTGACCAGCGCACCGATCCCCCGCCGGCAACGCGCCGGCGCGGCGGATAGCGCGCCTTCAACCCAGGAAACAACATGAGACTTGCAGGCAAGACGGCCGTGGTCACGGGCGCCGGATCAGGCTTCGGCCGCGGCATTGCGCAGCGCTTCGCGGCGGAGGGTGCGCAGGTGGTGGTCAATGATCTCAACGCGGAGAACGGCGAGCACACGGTGGCCGACATCGTCGATGCCGGCGGCAAGGCGCGGTTCTGCGCCGGCGACGTCGGCAAGGATGCCGACGTCAAGCGGCTGATGGACTTTGCAATTGCCGTCTATGGCGTCATCGACATCGTCGTCAACAACGCGGGCACCACGCACAAGAACCAGCCGATGCTGGACGTCAGCGAAGAGCAGTTCGACCGTATCTATGCGGTGAACGTGAAGAGCCTGTTCCTCACCGCGCGGCATGCGGTGCCGCACATGCGCACCCGCCACAACGGCGTCTTCATCACCATCGCGTCCACGGCGGGTGTGCGGCCGCGCCCTGGGCTCACCTGGTACAACGGCAGCAAGGGTGCCGCCATCACCACGTCGCGTTCGATGGCGGCGGAATTGGCAAAGGACAACATCCGCGTCAACGTGATCAATCCGGTGGCCGGCGAAACGGCGATGCTCGCCGACTTCATGGGTGAGGACACGCCGGAGCGCCGCGCGCAATTCGTGGCCACGATTCCGCTCGGCCGGTTGTCGCAGCCGTCGGACATTGCGACCGCAGCGCTCTTCTTTGCGTCGGATGAAGCCTCGTTCATCACCGGCGCCTGCCTCGAGGTGGACGGCGGGCGCTGCGTCTGATGGTCAAGTGTAGGGCGCCGCACGCGTGAGCGACGTCTACGCAGGAACAGCGTAGCGGGGCAGCGGTACCTCGACCTCCAGGTGGCCGTCGGCGCGGGCGATGGCCAGACCGGGAGCGTAGCGCCGCAGCAGGTTCAGCATCGGGTCGTTGTCGGTCATCACCATGCCGCGGAAGTGCGCAATACCGCGGGCGACCGCCGCCCGCGCGAGGCGCGACAGCAGCGTGCGCCCCACGCCCTGGCCATGAAAAGCGTCGACGACCAGGACGGCCACCTCGGCCGTGTCGTGGTGCCCGGGCACGCGCGCGAACCGGGCAACGCCGACACCTTCCGGCCTGCCGTCGAAGCCCGTCACCACGGCGCCGAGCGCATAGCGTTGGTGGCCATCCATGGCCGTCAAGTCGTCCAGTTCGCGTTCCGAAAAGCGGAAGCGCGGCGTGAAGAAGCGGCGCCGGCTCGATTCCATCGAAACCCGTCCGATGGCCTGCTCGATCAATGGCCGCGCCGCGGGCGTGATGGCCTGGAACAGGATCGGCCGGCCGTCTCGAAGGCGGAAGTCGGGCAGGGGGACCAATGGGATCACATTCGACACGGCGCGGGCTCCTTGGAACGATGCTTGCAATGGAAGCATGATAATAATATTATATCGATAATGGCAAGATATTCCAGCGCTCACAAGGAAGCCACCCGCGCCCGCATCCTGGCCGCCGCAGACAGGCGGATCAAGACGGACGGGATTGCCGCCACGTCCGTGGAGGAGGTCATGCACGATGCCGGCTTGACCGTGGGTGGCTTCTACGCCCACTTTCCCTCGAAGGAAGCGCTGGCGCGCGAGGCGCTGTTCGACGGACTCGCCCGCAATGTCGAGCAAATGTTCCGGCAGCTGGATCCGATCAAGGACCCCCGCGCCTGGGCGCGGGCCATGATCCGGGGCTACCTGGCGCAGGCGGAAGCCCCGTCGCTGGCAGGCGCCTGCCCGCTGACGGTGTTGCTGGCCGACGTGGCGCGGAGCGACCGCGACACCAAGAACGCATTCGGCGCCGCCACCAATGCACTGTTGGAACGCATTGCCGAACGCTTTCCCGAGGTCCCCGGCATGACGCGCCGCGAGGCCGTGCTGTCCGTGTACTCGAGCAGCATCGGCGCCGTGATGCTGGCCCGCGCCATCGCCAGCGCCGAAGCGCGGCGGCGCATTCTCGCCAGTACCGAGACGATGCTCGTGCGTATGCTGGGGCTGTAAGCCCGCCGGACCGGCTAGACGAAGCCGCGCGCCCGCAGCTTCGTCGGCGAACAGCGCGGCCTTCGCGGGGTCATCGAGTGACGTGAGATCGAGGCCCAGCAGGGTTCACGGCCAAAATTGGCACATCCACCATGCGTCGCCGTCCTTGGGCCGGGGGAGCCTTGCGCAACCCCATCCGCGCCTCACAGCGAATACAGGAACGCGCGCAACTCGATGATCTGTTGCCTGGTCATGGCATTCAACTTGGCGATGACGCCCAGCTTCCTGATCGCCGGCCCATCATGGAGGAAAGCCGCCTCGATCGCATCGCAAGCCCGCCCATCGTGCAACAGAAAATCGCAGGCTGCATCAAGTTTGAACTTGTTTGGATCGGGATCGTAGGACTTGGTATTCTTGTACGAGTCGGTGACGAAACGGTTGAGGCTCAGCCCCTTCAACGCCGGCGTGCGAATCTTTTGCACGTAGTTTTCGTACTTCCGCAAAACCACTCCGTTGGTGTCCCGAATGTCCTCGCCCGCGGGCGCGTCGGCGACCTGTGACAGGTAGCCCATGTCATGCATCAATAAATCGGTCCCGATATAGGACAGGAACGGAGCGGCCTTGGGCGCGTTCCTTGTTGCCGCCTGAACGCGTTTTGCCAAACGGTCGCGGAAATCCTGAGTCAACATCGTGTCGTCCGGAACGATCTCGATTTTCCTGTTCACGTGACAGGTATCACAATTTGTAGATCGAAATAGTTTCTCGCCTGCGATGACTTCCGGCAGTGCAACCTTCAGTTCGGAGCGGGTTGGATTGCCAAGCCAGCGCGCGTAATCGGCCATCCGCTCAACATCGCGTTCGGTCAGCTCGGCGTTGCCCTGCTTCGATTCGACGCATGTCTTGTTGGCCGGGCCACAATTGGGATGCCCGTACCGGATCGGGAACTTCGCATCGTCCTTGGGATAGAGCTTTTTGTATCCTTCGCTCGTGAGCATGTTCATTTCGACGAACGCAGCATTGGCCACCTGGTCCTCGAGGGAAACGCGATCGCCCACCCAGCCGAAGCGGCCGATGAAGCATTGGGTCAGGTCCTTGGGCTTGGTGTCTTCGCATTTCTGAACTTTGCCACCAATGCCATCGCGAGATCCCGCGTTCCAGATGATCTCTCCCGCAATCTTGTTGCCAAGCGTGACTTGCTGGTCTTTGCGGAAGCCGAGAATGGCCTGGTTGGGTATCGCTTCCATCGCGCTCAGATTGCCAAGGCGCTTGCCGTTGAGGTGCATGAACCCTATGTCACGGTTGGTGATTGCCGCGGTGATGGCGGTGCCGTTGATCTCGGTGCAATTGCCTGGCCACTTCTTCTCGGTATTGGGCGGGGGCGGGACAATTTGACTTTGAACACACGGACCGGTCTGAAATGCGTCCAGCTTGATCTGCTGCGGCTCATAGATCTTGTTCTGCTTGGTTACGGGATCGATGATTTCGGGATTAACGCGCTTGTCCTTCACCACCATTCGATCTGACTTTGCCTTTACATAAGTCCAGACATAGTTGTAACCAGGCGTGGTCACGTGAAAGCTGTCGCCGTAGTAATTCATGATCTTGTTGTTGTAGTAGACCTCTGCGGCGGCCACCTTTCCCGCTGATTGTGCGATCACGGCCGCCGGAAAGGACAGGGGTTCGGCATAGCGCGAAGCATCGAGCTGACGGGTATCGCGGCGCAAGTCGAAGAAGACCAGTTTCATCGGCCGAATTTGCCCGGTAAACGTATAGTCTTTTACCGGGTAGGGGTTGTACACCCCGTCGGTCATGAACTCCTGCAGCACCTTGTCAAGCTTGCCCGCGGTGTTGATCGGGATCCCGCTGCCGTTACGCACGTGGCACCCGTCGCAGGTTTGGTTATGAAAGGGTGCCTTGGCCTTGTCTGGATCGGGGTCAAAGGATGCGGCGAATACTCTGTCCTTGAATGTGTCCCTGCTCCGCTGGGCATACATTCCCTCCATCCGGTATTCGTTGTGCCACAACACCTTTCCTCTGATGCCGTCCGCGAACTGCGGCGGATCCGACTCATTGTGGTTGCTCATGAGCAACGTATGGTAGAACTGCGTGTCGGTGTAATTGCGGCCATCCATGGCGTTCTTGAAGTCGGCGACGTTGGCAACCGGCAGGTACATGCTGAAAATGCTCGCGTTGTATACCTGCTCGTAGATGCTGAGACCACTGTCGCTGGCGGGGTCCTTGTAGAACGACACCGGCAGTTGCATGCCGGGAACGCCGGCGAACAGGAAGGACGTCCTGCCGTATTGGTTCCCTTTCATGGACGCCGCCGTGAAGTCGCTCCAGGTTTCCTGCGGCCACTGCGCCTTGAAGCCATTATGGTGAAGCTCATAGTTGAGGCTGCACTGGCGCAGCTTTGCTACAGTCGCCACGTCTGCCCCGGCGGCTCCGGCAAGATCATTGAGGGAGCACTGTCTCGGATAGAAATTGGTCTTGGCAACCTGCACGCCAGTGTTGTTGCACTTGCCCGGTACGGGTGGGTTGCCTTGGACGGGTCCGTCAACTGTAACGTCGCAGCCCGAAGGGTCGGCGTTTCCCGGTGGCGCCTTGGGTTCAAACTTGCCCAGGAAAGGGTTGAACAAAGCCTGGGGGTATACAAAGCTTTCCCAGGTAATTTCCTTTCCACTCCAGGGAAAGTGACGTTCAAGCGCCGCTGCAGTGAGATCGCCGGGAAATTTGTTCAGTGCCCGGTTGAACCATGTAAGCAAATTCCCGTTGTACTTTTGGTATTGAAGGTCGTTCAGATTCGACGGCACTGCGGTGAGATCGAATCCCGCCAAGGCGAGCGTGCACGTATCCAGGCCCGGCTTGCAGTGGTTGCCTGCCGCAGGAGGACTAGGCGCCGATGGATAGACTGACCATGGTCCCGCCTTCGGCCATTCGGTGGGGGCGCCATTGAGAAGGTTGAACCCGCTGTTCATCGGGGATAGATAGTCGGCGTAACAGACCGGATCCTGCGCATCGCGATCTTCCGGGAATTTCGAGTCACAGTAGTGAGACATGTACCAGGGCATCTGGGGGGCGTAGGTGCTACCGTCGGTGATGACGTATCCGCTGGGATAATCCTCTACGAATGGTTGTTCTGATCCAAAGGTCTGCCGCTTCAGGTCAACGGGACGACCCGGCGGCTGTGCACCCGTGGGCTGAGCCCACCAGCGGGATAGCTCCAACTTGACTTCGATGCATGGAAGCTTGGAACCCTGGTCAGAGTCCTTGCAGTATCCAGTGCCCTTGATCTTCGTATCGTTTGGATCGTATGGAGTATCGGTTCTGAGCGCGCCCAGAATGTTGGTGACTCCAATTTCAATCATGCATTGCTCCTCCGACAGCCTGAGCGTCGTACAAAGAGCTTTTTCTTTTTGCCCCAGCACCTCATAGGGGAGGACAAGGGCTTGATCGATCTGGTTGCCTGCAAAAGTACCGAGCTTTTGATGCCAGGGGACGTCTGAGTACCACTCCGAGACCACCGCCGGCGCATTTGGTTTGAGGCCCGGCCAAAAGGGGGCACGTTTGTCGCCCTCTGCAGCCGCAGCGCCTAGCACAACGGTTCCCGTAATCAAGGCGGCGATCAAGCCAACAGTGGTTTGCCTACGCATATCTTCAGCCCTCGTTGCGTTCATCGTTAGGTGCGGATTATAGTGAGCCGCCCGCGCTTTCAGGGCGTCAATGGCGGACGAAGGCTCCGAACCCGGTTGCCTTCGATGGGCGCGCAACGGCAGCGGTAGCGTTGCGCCGTGGCCCCCCAGAAGCGCAGTCGACAAGGAAGTACCTATGCTGATCCCCCGCAAGCCCGTCCCGGCACTTCAGGTGCCCACCCTCAATCACGGCAAGTACGATCTCGCCGCGGAAAAACCGGAGCACTTCGCGCTGGTAGTCTTCTACCGGGGCCTGCATTGCCCCATCTGCACCAAGTACCTGCTCGAACTCGCCCGGTTGCTGCCGGAATTCGGCAAGCGTGGCGTCAGCGTCGTGGCGATTTCCAGCGACACGCAGGAACGCGCCCGGGCGATGGCCGACAAGCTCGGCGCCCCCGACCTGCGCATCGGCTACGACTTGAAGCTCGCCAGTGCGCGCGAGTGGGGCCTGTCGATCAGCACTTCGCGTGGCCTGACCTCGATCGGCGTCGAGGAACCGGCACTGTTTGCCGAGCCCGGCATTTTCTTCACGCGTCCGGATGGCACGCTCTACTTCGCCGCGGTGCAGACGATGCCCTTCGCCCGTCCGCATTTCGACGAACTGATCGGTGCGCTGGACTTCGCCATCGCCAAGAACTACCCGGCGCGCGGCGAGTACGTCGGAGAAGTCTGACTGGTAGACCGACGCTGGTGCCCGGCGCCCGGCGCGTTGCTGCGCCCGGGCTTCGCCAGCCGGACCGCCCTGCAGGTGCAGGGCGCAGGGCAGTGCGATCAGCGGCGCGCGGCCTGGTAGGGCAGCGGCTATGACTATTTGATGCCCAGCGCCCGGTCCAGTGATAGCGCGCCGCCGCCGCGCCCGATCAGGTATAGCAGCAATCCGGCCCAGCCAAGGTGCGTCGGCCAGGCCGACGGGTAGACGAAGATCTGGATCACCACGGTCATGCCCAGCAGCGACAGCGCCGAGAAGCGAGTGAACAGTCCCAGCACCAGCAGCAGGGGAAACAGGTGTTCGGCGTAGGTCGCGAGATGCGCGGCGATCTCCGGAGGAATGAGCGGCACCTTGAATTCGTCGCGAAACAGTCCGTAGGTGCCTTCGGTCACCGTCAGGAAACCGTCGACCTTGGTGCGCCCGGACTGGAAGAATATGCCAGCGATGGCAAATCGCGCAGCCAGCGCCAGCAGCGAGTCGGGGACCAGACGCGCCAGGGCATCGGCACAGCGATTCAGCAGTCCGCGCAGTCCGGCGCTTGCACCGGCTTCGGCGGTCGTCATCGGGGTGTTCATCGGCAAGACTCCTTTGCTCACAATGGGTGAAGCGCCAGCCGCGAGAACGCACCCGCGTTCAACAGCTGCGCCATCAACCGTGAAAGGTCGGCCTTCGGGTCCACCCGAAGTGCTGCATCGGCTGCGTCGGCCAGCGTGCCACCAGCGGCACAACGGTCCATGAACGCGCAACCCGAACAGGAAAGCGGCGCCCAGGTGACGCGCCCGGCGGGTCGTACCAGCAGCACGCCTTCTGCCTGCCAGTCGATCTCCGGCGCAGCGGACACCTGGCCGGAATCGGCCGGCTCACGATTGCGCGACCAGATCGTGTAGATCGGCTGTTCGTCGAACCATGCCCATCGGCTCGACGCGTGCGGCAGCAACACCGTGCCGGCAAGCTGCGACTCCGAAAGGCGGGCGATGGCGGCCGCCGTGACCGCCGTTTCGTCGCGGGCGACGTGCGCCTCCGTCCAGAAGCGATCGAGGCTGGCGACGCTGGCAAGGTAGGGCAGTTCCTGCGCCGGCTCGAAGCCGACAAGGAATTCGGCAAACCGGTCGCCGTAGGCGAGCAGCGACGGCTGAATCGGCAAGTGCCCGCGCACATAGATCGCGGCGGCGGCGCGGAACCATTCTTCGCCGACCAGCCGGGAGACCGCCGGGTAGTTGGCCTGCAGCGCGTCGATGCATCCGCGCATGACGGTGTTGCGGTACACGGCGAATCCCGGTTGCCGGACCAGTTCCGCGACCTGCGGCGACGCCGGCAAAGCGTCCGGCGGTGCGAGCAACGCGGCGGCAAAACCGTCCTGGAACGCGTGAAGGTTTCCGCGCTCCGTATGGTCGGGCGCGTTCACGCCGCCTCCCTGCAGGTCGTTGCGCGCAGCATCGCCTCGGCCTGCCGCCGTTCGGCATTCAGTTCGGCAAAGTCCGGGATGTTGTCGTCGCGTTCGATCAGCGTCGGACGCGGGCCGATGCGGGCGATCAGGCGCTCGTACAGGCGCCAGACGGCGGCAGCCACCGGTGCGTCGTGCGAGTCGATCAGCAGCGCCTGACCCAGGTTCGGATCCGGCGTATGTCCGGCAAGGTGAATCTCCAGCACGCTTTCTCCGGGGAAAGCGTCGATATAGGACTCAGGCGCGAAGCCCAGATTATTGGCGCTGACGAAGACATTGTTGACGTCGAGCAGCAGTCCGCAGCCGGTACGCCGGGCGAGTTCGGCCAGAAAGGCGATCTCCTCGCCTTCGTGCGCGGAGATCCGCAGATAGTGCGACGGATTCTCGATGGCGATCCGACGCCCCAGCGCGGTTTGCACGCGATCGATGTTGGCGCCGATGCGCGCGAGCGACTCCGCCGA
>Ga0105048_10016478_pt1 | contig 11421 bp, 8 predicted proteins | sample MAT05_FD_78382 | JGI IMG/M metagenome (GOLD analysis project Ga0105048, IMG submission 78382) | Freshwater microbial communities from Lake Fryxell liftoff mats and glacier meltwater in Antarctica - MAT-05 | ecosystem: Environmental > Aquatic > Freshwater > Ice > Liftoff microbial mat | place...
GTTATCACTTTGGGCGTGCCACACTTCCCACGCCCATCGTTATCACGTTATCACTTTGGGCGTGCCACACTTCACAAGCCCATCGTTATCACGTTATCACTTTAGGCGTGCCACACGTTTCTGACGCCAGAATCGCAGAGCTCGACAGGAACTACACTGCCTTGGGGACTTCGTGCACCACCAGCAGATTGTGCGTGTTGTTGATTAAGCCTGTTCCGGTGACATACACGACTCGGTCGCTCGCTTTAAGCATGCCTCGTTCGACAGCCCATTTCGTCACTTCGTCGAACAACGCCTCGGGATTGTCCAGGTTTGTAACCTTGTGCGGCATAATGCCCCAGAACAAGCACATGCGCCGGAGCGTGTGGTCGGAGTCGCTAACGCCAAGCGTAGGAATGTAATTGCGTTGTTTCGATTTGACCCATGCAGTCCCGCCCGTTCGGCTGGCCACGACGACTAGCCTAGCATCGATTGCTTCTGCAATGTTTGCGGCGTTGTGCGTAACCGCCGCCGTGATAGGGTGCACCCGCGAAAAAAATCTTGTCTTCGAGTCCTGTGGTTGCGTTTTGAGCATCTTTTCCGTGCTAAGCATGATCCGATTCATGGTGTCGACCGTGATCACCGGAAAATCACCGATGGCCGTCTCGCCACTGAGCATGCAAGCATCCGCCCCATCCAAAATCGCATTGGCTACGTCGCTCGCTTCGGCCCGTGTTGGCCGCCGATTGTGATGCATGCTCTCCAGCATTTGAGTCGCAACGATGACGGGTTTCAGCCGCTCCCGGCAGACTTGGATGATTCTTTTTTGTGCGACGGGTGTGTCCGCCACATCGATTTCAACGCCCAGGTCCCCTCTCGCAACCATCACACCGTCGGCCGCATCGACAATGTCCTCCAAACACTCCAAGGCTTCGCGCTTCTCGATCTTAGCAATCACCAATGCTTGAGCATCCATTGATGACAGCAGATTCTTGAGCGACGAAACATCTTGTGCCGAACGGACAAAGGAAAGACTGATGAAGTCGACGTCATTCTTAGCCGCCCACAACGCGTTGGAAACATCCTCTGGACGCATTGAGGAAACCGAGAGTGATGTGCCTGGTAAATTGATTCCTTGCTTGGACCGGATCGTTCCACGCACTGAGACCAAGCATCGCACCCTGTCGCGTTGCTTGTCTACCACTTGCATGGAGATCATGCCGTCTGCCAACATGACAGGATCGCCGATTTTCAGTTCGTCCACCAATTTCGAGTAGTTGCTGGTCAGTTCGGTTGGTGAACCAGACACATCGCCGCGAATAAAGGTCAGTTCGCTTCCAACGTCCACTTCCAGCGGGTCCTGAAGGAGTTTGCCGAGACGGATCTTGGGGCCAGCCAAATCCAGCAGGACGCCAACTGGGAATCCCGTCACTTCTCGCACTCGTTGAATCTTGCCCATGACCCTTGCAAAGTCCGTTTGCGTTCCGTGGGCAGCATTGATTCGGAAGATGTCGACCCCATGGATGACGAGCTCGGCCAGAATCGCTTCGTCCTCGCAAGCTGGTCCTACCGTGGCGACAATCTTGGTTCGAGCTTCGCTTAACGTGTTTCTTGGCATTTTGGAATCGAACTTGAAAAAGAGACTTAGAACCGCGATCCATTCGCAGACTTTCGAGTATTGTCTAGATTTCGGGTCCTTTTGGCTATGGCAGGTCGGCGATTTGATTTACGGCGGGGGATGGTAAACTGGGGAGTGCAACTCAACCGAACGGACGATTTGCGTGCAGGTTCGCTTCTTTGGGGCCGAACACTGCGAGATTGGAACCGAATTGATCTGAACTTTATTGCTCCAACTGGAAGTTTTTGAATGGAAAAAGTCGGGCCGTGGACCGGACGTTGGATTCTTGTCTGCGGCGGTACGTCCGGGCTGGGACTGCAATTGGTCATCGCTGCCGCTCAGCAAAAGGCAAATCTCGTCATTGTTGGTCGAGATGCGGCCCGACTTGAAGACGCAAGAATGATCGCATTGGAACAGGGGGCAAATTCTGCGTCCATCTATTCCATTGACCTGAGTTTGAAGTCGCCAACCTATCCCGAATCCAGCGACGAGACCAAATTACAGGAATGGTTCGCCAACAACGAAATTAACTTGCTCCTCAATGCGGTTGGTCGATCGGACCGCGGACCGTTGGAACAGTTGAGCGATATGGAGCTTGCCTCCATGCTTAACGACAATCTCATCTGTACTTGGAACATGACTCGCATGGCGCTCGATTCGCTCAAGCGGGCACGCGGAACGATTGTCAACATCGGATCGCTGGCCGGTCTCGTCCCTGCGCCTGGCATGGGCGGCTACTCCATCGCCAAGTCGGCACTAACCGCCATGTCTCGCCAGCTACGGGTCGAACTCGCAAGCTTCGGCGTTCATGTATTGCTTGTTTGCCCTGGTCCCATTGCGAGGGAAGACAGCGGGTCTCGATATCAAAAGCTCGCGGAGCAAAGAGGACTCGCAAATGCATCCGCAACCGCACCCGGTGGTGGAGTCAAGCTCCGAACGATCGACCCCAAAATCCTGTGCCAAAAAATCCTCGACGCAGCCCATCGACGCAAAAAAGAACTCGTCCATCCAATCAAAGCCGCATGGTTGGCCGCGATAAGCAACCTTTGGCCAAGCTTCGCCGATTGGATCCTAAAAAAGGTCATCCGGACCTAAACCAACGTCAAAACCAACGATTGAAAGCACACCACTAATGAAACAACCTCTGGACTCGGGACCGCTCGACAACGCGAAATTGCAGGAACTCGTCGCGGCCGCACAAAACGCCGCACTGGCTGCCTACAACCCATACAGTAATTTCGCCGTCGGATGTGCGCTCCTATCGAAGAGCGGAAAAATCTACTGCGGATGCAATATCGAGAACGCTTCGTACTCGGTGACCATCTGCGCCGAACGTGTCGCCGCCTCGCAAGCCATCCTTCATCGCGACCTCGAATGGGATTCGATGGTCGTTGTCTCGCCCGAGCGAGTTACTATGTGCGGAGTCTGCCGGCAATTCGTACATGAGTTTGCACCACAGCTTCGTGTTTGGAATGGCTACCTAAACAACACAGACCTCATCGGCCCCGTTCTCCTGAATGAACTGTTGCCCGCGGCCATGACTCTCGCTCGCAAACCGATCGCTCCTCTTTCGTGAATTCTCAAATAGTGACCGACGACCCACACGAAGAACTCTCGCAACTGGATGCCGCCTTCGAACGACGTATCAGTCGTTACGTTGTTGGCATCGACCTCGGGACAACGAACTGCGCCGTTGCGTTCATGGATACGCACAGCAGAAAACCGCTATTGGAAATCTTCCGTATCGAGCAAATGGTCGATTTTCAAACGAGCCAGCTCTCCGATACCCTCCCCTCGTTTCACTATGAACTAACTGTAGCCGAATCCTCGCAAATCAACTCCCGCTTTCAATTTTCTGATGGCGAACATTTGAGCGTTGTCGGAGCCTTTGCTCGGCAACGCGGAGTTCAGATGCCGGGCCGTTGCATTGCGTCTGCTAAAAGTTGGCTTTGCCATTCGCTGGTGGACCGAACTTCCAACTTGCTCCCATGGAGTGCCGATGACGGAGTGCAAATGCTCTCGCCGGTGCAAGCCAGCCGCCGCTACCTGGAGCATATCCGACGCATGTGGGACCGAGAACATCCGGGCGAACCACTTGGACAACAAGACGTAATTGTAACCCTACCCGCTTCGTTCGATGAAGTTGCGAGGCGACTGACCATCCAAGCCGCAACGGAAGCGGGATTGCCCAACGTCATCTTGATCGAAGAACCGCAAGCGGCCTTCTATGCTTGGCTGGTTCGCCATCAAGACACTTGGACACAAAGCATGCGTCCGGGGCAGAGCATCCTCGTCTGCGATATCGGTGGAGGTACCACCGACTTTACGCTGATTCGCGTGGTTGAAACCAAACCGTCCGTTCCAGCATCGCATGCAACAACGCCGAAACCAGAAGCGAACGCCAGAGAATCGTCGGAAGTGATCGACTTAAGCCAGTCCGTAGGTGAATCGCTGCAGGCAACCTTTGGCTTACATCGCGTTGCGGTGGGCGAGCATTTGATGTTGGGTGGCGACAATCTGGACTTGGCCCTGGCACGATCGCTTGAACAACAACTGCTGGCAGACTCACCCGGACAAGATCGATTGCGGCCCAGGCAATGGGATGCGCTCAAAGCCCAGTGCCGAGCAGCCAAGGAGACGCTTCTGGGGCAAAAACCACCAGCCGTATATAAGATGTCGCTACCTGGGAGCGGCTCCAAACGGATCGAGAATACGCGTACTTTATCGATCGAACTGGACTGGGCTCGGAAACTGCTTGTGGATGGCTTCTTTGGTAGAGTCAGCCTGCATGAACGCCCAGACAAAGCTGGCGAAGGGTTTCAGGAATTCGGATTGCCATACGCAGCCGACCCCAACGTCAACAAGCATTTGGCGGCGTTCTTATGGGAACACCGTTGGGCGGGTCGCGACGAGCAATCGCATGAGCAACTAACCGATCTGCAAGCGGCCAGACCTGACTGGGTTCTCTTTAACGGCGGCGTGCTCGAGTCCACACAAATCCGACAAGCCCTCCTCGATCAAATTGCCACCTGGTTTCCAACCGAAGCTCCAGCCGGTTCCATCCAAAGTGCCGATGACTCATGGAAACCAGGCTTGCTGGAAGGAAATCGCTTGGACTTGGCGGTGGCCCAGGGGGCAGCGTATTTCGGACAAGTGCGCCGCGGTGAGGGAGTTCGCATCGACGCAAGACTGGCTCGAGCATACTACCTGCTCATCGAACAATCGCCACCGCGAGCCATGTGCGTAATGCCTGCGAATGCGATGCCGCTCGACCGTTTTCGAATGGAGGAACACCCATTTCACTTGATGGTTGGACAACCGGTGCAGTTTCCGCTGTTTCATAGCAGTACCAATCTCATTCATGAAATTGGACAGATTGTTCCCGTCGATATAGAGTCGATGACAGCCATGCCACCCATTCGGACCGTGCTGGAAATGGGGAATCGAAAACTGCAGCAGTCGGTTCCCGTCGTCCTCGAATCCGAATTGAGTGAAATCGGAACTCTCGCCATGAACTTGGTGGTCGCACCGGGGTCCGAATCGGATCCTGCAACGCAAACGCTAGATCCGAAAACAAGCTGGAAGCTAGAGTTTGACGTTCGGATGTCCACTTCCGATAACGCGTCGTCTAGTGGTCAGCAAACGGGATGGATCGAAACAGCCCAGTCGACACAAGTTCAGGCCGCCATCGAAGCCATGGAGCAGGTATTTGGCGATTCGCCTGCGATTCTGCCGAAGCTGGGAGTTTCTTACCTCACCGATAGAATAGGCATTGCAAGGCGAGATTGGAGTCCAACGCTTTTAAGGGAGATGTGGCGATACTTGATGGACCACCAAGCGTACCGCAAGATCTCGGCGGAGCATGAATCGCGTTGGCTCAACATGGTCGGTTGGTGCTTGCGGCCTGGGTTTGGTTTGGCCGCCGATGATTGGCGGGTGAATTTAACTTGGCGGAGTGTCCATAACAAATTGTTGCACCGAACAACCGCAAACGCTTCGGAAACGATTGTGCTGTGGCGACGCATCGCCGGCGGATTCACCCCGGGCCAGCAGAGAGCCCTGTTCCAAGATTGCTGGGCCAGGGTCAGGCCGGTACTTGCGGGTGGTACTCAATCGCAGACATCCAACACCAATGTTTCGATCGAATTGATGCGATTGATAGGGTCCTTGGAATGGCTGACCATGGACGAAAAGTTGACGGTCGCTGAGCAGATATTGCAGTCGTTCGGCAGGAAGAAGCTCGAAGCTGTCCACGGGCCGTTGCTTTGGACACTCGGACGACTAGGCAGTCGGACCCCCGTCTATGCAACATTGCAGCAAGTCGTAAGTGCCTCGCGCGTGCATGCCTGGGTAGACAAGCTGTTGAAATTGGACGAAGCTTGGATCGCAAAAAATGCAGGCATGGTTTCACTTTGCTTGATGCAAATGACTCGCCGGACCGACGATCGATACCGCGATGTTCCGTCGCTGTTGCGAGAACGGGTGGCGGCCAAATTGGCTCAATTGGGTTCGCCCGCGTTGCACCTTGATCTGATTCTTCGCGGAGGTGGACTGGATCAAGCTAGCGAGGATTCGATTGTTGGCGAGTCATTACCACTCGGCTTTCGGCTATCCCGGTGAATTTGCTATTGAACAGCCGTTTTGCGAGGAGCAGTTTGAAATCTACCTATAAACTGGGTGGCACGCTCTGAGGTACGAAGGGCGTGGTGAATCGCTAGGGTCATTCGCCACACTTCCCACGCCCATTGCTAATCGCTTTGGGCGTGCCACACAGTGGCCTGGCTTGGTAGTCATCTGTCTGCCGCTCGCCTTATTAGATCCTTGATCATGTCGCGATGGCGCTGTCGAAACGGCACGGGATGGCCAGGTAGAAGTGGTTGAGGTACCAAAATCGACACAACGCTGTTCATCAATTCCTTTACGCCGTCCCCAGTAACACTGCTCGTGTCGACTCGCATGGTAATCGAATCGGGGATGGAGTTGAGTCGCTCATGGTCACCAACCCTAGTTAAGTCCGATTTGGTGTTGACCAGAACCACGCTCCCGGAGCAATGATTCAGTATTTGATCGTGGGTCTGTGTCCAGCCCGTGGCTCGATCCACCAAAAGCAGCGTGCAATCTGCGGTGGCAATACGTTGTAAGGTCTGCTCGATGCCGGTTGCTTCAATTGCGTCCATTGCCGTTCGAATGCCCGCTCCGTCGACGAGCTCGATTGGCCATCCGTCGAAACTGGAACGCTCCTCCAGTAAGTCGCGGGTCGTTCCCGCTTGTTCATGTACGATGGCTCGCGAGTATCCCAGTAGCATATTGAGCAGACTGCTCTTTCCTGAGTTGGGAGGGCCTGCCAGCACCACTTGCCAAGGCTCAATCAGATGGCGACCGAGTTCCGCTCGAGCGTTGAGCTGAGTTAGTCGTCTGATCGCTTCGGCAGTGTTACCGGCGATCATCATGGACTTGATGGTGTCGAGTTCCAGGCCGAGCGATCCTCGGAATTGGTCCAGCAGAATGGAAGTGGTTCGCAGCGTCGTAGCAAGAAGCAAATCCTGTTGTGCTTCGAACGCGATCTCATCGGTGCTGCGCACGAACCGTCCCAGGTTGGCCGGTTGCTCGAGGGCTCCGCAAAGAACCAGTTTGCGAAGGATGGCATCGGAAGCCATGCGGCCACCGTGGCAATGAATTTCAACGCGGCATTCCCCAGTCCTGCAGATGACAATCGATTCACCCTGCTCCAGACCATCGCACCGAGTAAATCCGAAACGAATCGCATTGATCTGTAGGTTGTTGTCCCCTTGGTTGGGGCGCCAACAGCGCTTTGCATAATCCAAGGCCGAAGGCCCGTTGATTTCAAGTACTGCAATGGCCGATGGAACGGTGGACGTCAGTCGTGAGACGGTGGTAGGTGTTTCGATACGAAGTTTGGTCGACAAAACGAAAGTGCTTACTAGATATTTCGGGTCAAAACGCAGAAGACACCTTTTCATTCTAACAAGAAATTGGACGGTCGCCGTACACCCACACTTTAAGTCGAACGGCAGGCTGAAAACTATCAGTGTGATGCAACCCCTCTCCGGCCTTTCAGGCCGACTCTCCCGGAGGGAGAGTGAATTCACCCTCCCTCCGGGAGGGTCGAGCGAAGCGAGGGGAGGGTAGGACGCATTCTGCCGCTCGCCTAAGGCGACCGGCTGCTTAAGGTGGAAACCGGAAACGTATTTTGAACGTCATCCATACTTTCGTCAGGAGAGTACGGCCGAGTTAGCAATTCGGCAGGTCGGCTTGGCATGATCATTTCGGCCTCGAGATTGGCGACTTCGGCCCGCATTTCCCCTCGTGTTTCGAAGTGGAGTCGAATGGTTCGTTCGTTGGTCACGAATCGAATGAGGCTGAATCGGCGCCAAGCGTATTGCGAAGCGTCTGCCGTCGAGATTAGTTGCCCCAGTGATTCGCCGCCGATACTGTCGCTTACCAATAGACCACTTTGTGTTTCTCCGGGCGACGATTGGATACGGACTAGACCCTTGATATGAACCATGGCGCCTGCCGGAACGGTGATTGGCGGGGACGAAACTCGCATCACCGCGCCACCGTAGCCCGATGGGATGAGCTGGTTGTTGATAGGTTTGGTGGAAAGTACTAATGCCGGACTGCCATCGGGCCCCTGGGAGTAAACGTCGCAGTCGCTCGTAACGTTCTCGGTAAGACGACGGTCCACTTGCCAATGCGACTGATATAGCTGAGCCGTATCGCGAAAAGGAATTCCAGGCATTGGGATGGATTGCCAGCCTCGTCCAGACAGCAACCGACGGTATTCCCAATGAAGTGGCAACGAGAGTGGTGAAGCCAAAAGCGGGCTGCTTTGAAAAGCACCCAGTTGAGATGCCGCTTCATCCCACGACCTCCGCACGACGCGTTGTGCCGCCACCAACGCTTGGTCCGAGGCCTTCAAAGCTAGAGGAATATTCGAAGCGACAAGGTGCTGCGTCGAGTCACGGTGCAACGATCTCGCGAGATTCATCTCTTCCCAACGTGGATCCTCGCTTGGGACAGCCTGAGCGACCAACAACGTTTGGCCGGTTGCGATGACTTGTTCGGCGACGTCCATTCGCGATTCGACCAGACTCGGTGCGAGTCGTAAGAGATTGTCTCGCAAGTAGGCAGCCGGTATCGGATCGACTACTGTCACAATTTGTTCGATGAGGCCGGGCCGATCGATTGCGACAATCAGACCATTTGGTGTCAGTTCTCCACGCATCGGTTCCAATACGCCGTGACTGATTCGAAATACCTCGCGCAATTGACCTGACAAAGGCAATGTGATTTTGATGCGATCGGTGTCTGGCGCCACCGAACAGATTTGGTCCATGGGGCCGGATGCCACAATGATCGCAAGTTGACTTTTCGGTGTTTCGAGGATGGTCGCCGTATGGTTTGGTGAATCTGTGACGAGGTTTCTCCAAGTAGATTGCCCTGCCTGAATCCATGGCGTGAATAGCTCAATCTCTTGGTTGATGTGTGTGTAGCTGTCGCGGCGCGCGAAAGAAGTTGGGTCGCCTGAATCGAGGGGCGTGCCTGATCGAAAAACAAAGCCGCGTGCCCCTTGCATCATGCTTCGATAGAATTGCAAACGGACTTGAAGCAAATCGTAATCGACGGGACCGCCATCTTCTCTGCCCAAGCCTCGGGTTGCAATGGCTTTTTGAACGATCCATTCATTGGGCATTTGCGTGACCATCGACGTCAATGGAATCGATCGACCGGCCAAGGGGCGAAGATCGGACTGCATGATCGCGGCCTCTTCGCTAGCAGAACGCACGCGGGTTGGGAGCGGCAGCGGCACTGCCAGCCAGTCGCTTAGACGACTGTAGGGACCATACATTTCCATGGCTTCACCTACCGTCGGGCGTGCAAGCGATTGTGGGAAACGAGCAAGCTTCGAAACGAGACTTCGGGTCTGTGGCAAATGAGATTGATCCAGCGTCGTACCGATCAGCCAGCCTGTTACATGTCGATAGTCTTTGGCAATGCTTTCCGTTGGAACGAAGTCGGGTGGTCGGGCGATGACGCCCATTTGCGATCGCGTTGCTTGTTCGATAATGAGCGGGTCGCTAGGGTTGTTGGTGATGATAGCGTTGAAGCCGAGGGACTTGAGATAATCTAAGCTCTCGCCTCGATAGAGAATCCATCTTGGAACTGTGGCTTGCAAATTGCGAAGTTGCTCTGGAACCGAAAGAGTCGCCGAATTTTGCAGATTGCTATTGGCGAATCTGTCGTTGATACCGGTAGCAGTTGGACCCACCATGCCTTCGACTTGCAGGTCGTCCACCTTCAGTTTGATTGTACCGGGATCCGAATAGACGCTTAGCACCACCGCGTCGATAAAAGCCCTTTCTAGATCGACACTTGGTCCGTAAAGGGTTCGAAGATACCGTCTGCGATCGTCGAATTGCTGCGGAACGGAAGCAATACTGGAGGTAGACCAACGCCCGCCCCCTTCGCTTGGAGACCCCAGAACGACTTCGGTAATTGGATCGTGTGTCACTGGATGGGCGCTGCGCGGGAAGACGACGCGGAAGCCGATTCTCAAACCGCTCTGCGCAGACAGGATTTTGATGGAGGCATTCAGGTCGTCGATGATAGCGCAACGGTCGATCGGGTAGATAAGGTAGACCTTGCTGCCTTTTCCGAAGGAGGGTTCGATAATCTCAAGGCCTGGTTCCCTTCGCTTGAAAGGTGCGAGTTGGGCTTTTGCATCGCTTTCCCAAAGATAGAATTTTTGTCTGGTGTCGTCGAACGAATCGAATAGTTGCGCAGAAGCGATATGGGGAGAAGCGAGGACGAACAAGACGAACAGCAAGACTGCCTTGGGCCAACGGAGGAATTGCCCAGTCGTGCTATGCGGCCCGAGGGTTGACTTTTTGCAACAAAGTGCGAATGAATAGTGGAGAAAAAGAAACATAGGAGGCAACCCGATTTGCAAGTTCGTAAGTCTAGCTTGTAGCATGACTTACGGTGCGTTTCTAGGTCGATTGGTGTTGCGAAAAACCAACGGACTTTTAGGATTAACCAAATTGCAACGAAAGCGTCGACTTTCCTAAGTCCTTGACTAGCATGGGTTTACCGTCCATGTTAGTTCTCCCGTCAGAGAGTGTCGGCACGCAAGCTGCATTTCTTTAATTTCATAATCGCCCGCAAACTACCAGCAAACCTTTACTAATCGCTACCTTGAGGAGCCTCCGCATGAGCCAAGCCGCCCAATCGACCGAAAATCTCCTGAACGAAACGCCCAGCGAACTGGTCGATCTTCAAAAAGTGATTGAAATGCTACCCCCGGCACAACGATTGACAATTCAACCATCGTTTCAACGAGTGGTTGAAAGTACCAATCGTAGACGCAAGATTTTGCAATTGGTGCAGGATTCCATCGGCCAACTTCGTTTGGACATGAAGTACTTGGTCTTTGATTTGGAAGCGACTCGCCGAGAGAGAGACGCTTACCAACGCCAGATTCAGGAATTGATGGGCGAACAAGGTGATACCGACGGAATTTCCCCAGAAGAAAACCAAGACTAGTTGGATACTGCGAATGCATTAGCTTGTGTCATTGGGAGCCGAAAGTCGCCACTTTCCAACCCAAGAATTCCTCCGACAGTACAAAGCGAAGTGCGTTCGAGCTTACAACAGGCGAGTCGACTTAGGCAAAATGAGCCTGAATCGACTCGCCTGTTTGTTTAATGGTTTGCTTGCTGTGATGATTTGGCTTAGTCTAGAGGAGTTGAATGTACTCCTTTCCTCCACCTCACTCTTCGTCGGTCAGACGTTTCGATGGA
>Ga0105048_10016479_pt1 | contig 11421 bp, 11 predicted proteins | sample MAT05_FD_78382 | JGI IMG/M metagenome (GOLD analysis project Ga0105048, IMG submission 78382) | Freshwater microbial communities from Lake Fryxell liftoff mats and glacier meltwater in Antarctica - MAT-05 | ecosystem: Environmental > Aquatic > Freshwater > Ice > Liftoff microbial mat | place...
AGGGCTAGGGTGTAGCTTGCTTCTCGTAAGAGTGGGTTCTAGATTATCCCGAACTCACGTTAATTTATCTAGCCGCCCTAGTTTCGGTGAGACGGACAACATAGGGATGAAATTTGTTGCGTTGGTAGGAACCTACCCAAATTTTGTAATTACCCACCAACCATTGCCCAATAATCCCTGGATTCTTGCCTTGGAGGTCATCATTGCACCAAGTACCGCCGGGGCCAGAAATTACTAAAGTGGTATCTTCGGGGCTTTCTACCTCTACACTCAGGTAATCAAAATTTTCTGTCAAGGTCAAAATATGGTCTGGTTGGCGATCGACAAAACCAACACAAGGCCCTGTGGAGGTTTCTATCCGCGCTGATACTGTGCGAGCCGCCACCTCACCGCCACTAATTCCCCGGACAGATTCTGGGTCTGGTTTGAAACCGGGACTGAGAGTAAGGTTTTCAAAAATTGACTGAGCTTGACTACGAGCAAGAGGGCTAAGGGCGTTGATAGCACCATAGCTCAGGAGAGCGATCGCAGTGATTTTGACCAGATTTAATGTATTTACCCGACTTACAGGATTGGCTCTAAAGGAGGTAAAAAATTTTCTTCCCATAACTATTAGGTAAGGGTGGTAGTGATAGTTAATTAATATTAATTCCAGACCGTTAAACCAGCAGTTAGTTTCCTTAATTCTTATTCCGAACTCAGTTTATACCAATTCCACAAATAGCTTTGCCATTTATGCAAATTAAACCTTGTGGAAGAGAGAATTTCAATTTGATATTGATCACGGATAGCAAAGCATCATCAAAATCAAATTAGCGTTAGGTAAGTTCGGTTTACTCCATCAACCCAACCTAAACAAAGATTTAATCGATCGCTTGTTGGAGCCTTAATTTATCTAAGCCTCTTTGATGGAGAATTAACCAAGTTTGTACCAAGTCTGTGCCATGGAGTTCCCCAGTTAGAGCAGCCCGGAGAGCTTTCATGACCACGGGCTTCTTAACTTTTAGTTCCTTGGTGGTTTTTTGAATTAGTTCCCCAGCAGTGATGGTATCTAGGGCAGGATTATTTTCTAGGTCAGCGAGAACTAGGGCGATCGCCTCCTTTGCTCCCGGTTGTTCTAGGTGGGCTAGAGCTTCTGGACTTAGTTCCACAGTAGTGGTAAAGAAGGTCTGCCCCATGGTTACAGCATCTTGGAGCCGAGTCAGGCTTTCGGCTAATAAAGCTGCCACAGGTTCCAGCCAAGGGCGATCGCTCTCTAGGTTAAACTCATACCCAGCCGCTTCCCAATGGGGAACCAAAAGAGGTAGCAATTCGGCTGCGGGAATATGGTGCAGGTATTGGCTATTGATCCAGTCTAGTTTTGCCCAATCGAACTTGGCTCCAGCCCGGTTGACGCGATCGAAACTAAAATCTTTGGCAGCTTCTTCTAGGGTAAATAGTTCCTTACTCACCTCAGGATGCGACCAGCCCAAAAGGGTCATGTAGTTAGCTAAAGCGGGAGCAATGAAGCCCATCTTTTTGAAATCTGCGATCGCCGTCACCCCGTCCCGTTTCGAGAGTTTTCTTCCTTCAGGACTCAGGATCAAAGGCGTGTGAGAAAAAATGGGGACCGCATTACCCAGAGCTTCATAGAGCAGTATCTGCTTGGCAGTATTGGAAATATGGTCTTCACCCCGAATTACATGGGTAATCTGCATATCAATGTCATCCACCACCACCGCTAGGTTGTATAGGGGTTGCCCGATCGCACTTTCCACTGATGACCGCGCGATCACCATATCTCCACCTAGATCGCTACCTTTCCACGTCACCTCACCCCGGACTAAATCTTGCCAGCTAATCTGGCGATCGTCCTCAATCTTGAACCGGATCACCGGCTGTCTGCCCTCAGCTTCGTAAGCAGCCCGTTGTTCAGGAGTTAAATTCCGATGGCGGTTATCGTAGCGGGGAGCTTCTTTCCGGGCTTTTTGAGCTTCCCGCATGGCTTCAAGTTCCTCACTAGAAACGTAGCAACGATAAGCTAATCCTTTATCCAAGAGTTCTTGAGTTGCTTGGCGATACAAATCTAGCCGTTGGGTCTGAAAGAAAGGCCCTTCATCCCAATTTAAACCCAGCCATTTCAGCCCTTCTAAAATATTTTCGGTATATTCGGGTTGCGATCGCTCCGTATCTGTATCTTCAATTCTCAGAATAAACTTTCCCCCATGATGGCGGGCAAACAACCAATTAAACACGGCGGTTCTGGCAGTTCCAATATGCAGGTTTCCAGTCGGGCTAGGGGCAATACGCACTCTTACGGTCATGATTTCTTAGTTAGGGGTTCTAAATATAGGGTAGGCTACGGGACTTAATTATAGGGGAGAGGAGGTAAAGGGAGGTAAAGGGAATTTTAGCTAGTATTCGTCTGGTTATTTCAGTCCGCGCAGGCGGACTTTGCTTTTGTAGCTGCGGTTTCAACCGCCGGACTCTTCGAGAAGCTTTATTATTGCTAATTTTTAACTCGAAGGAATAAATCTTTTTTTGAGAGAATTCACTCGACCTTTGGCGGTGGTGTTGGTGGCTTCTAGTTTCAGAACTTCTTCGTAGGTTTCTAGAGCCTGATTGATTAATTGTTTTTTCTCGTAGGCAAAGGCAATATTATTCAACGCTACTACATACTCTGGGTTGAGTTTCAGAGCTTCTTTGTACTGCCGGATCGCCAGATCGTACTGCTCTTGAGCAAAGTAACCAAATCCCAAACCGTTATAAATAAGAGCAAGGTTTTCTGGAGCGATATCTGGCGAGGCTTTCATGGCTTTTTGAAATAAACCCACTGACTGGACATACATTTTCTTATCTAGATAAATGCTGCCCAGCTCGTAATAATCTTCCGATGTGCCTTTTTCTTGCTTGAGTTTATTTTGCAGCTTAGAGAATTTACTTTCTACTCTCCGAGTTTTAATAACTTGCCCAATTAAGAACCAACTAGCACTAGCCAATAGAGCTAGCAGCACACCAATATAGAGAACGGGTAATTTAGTATCCATGAATTTAATTTTGTGTATCTTATGTAGCTATTTATGCCAAAGCAATTTTAACCGATCGCCTAGGCAATATTTGGCGGCAGGGTACTAGGAGAAGTTTGAGCAGAATTTTGGATCGGATTTTGGATCGGATTTTCGATCGGATTCTGGTAAATAGTCCCGATCTGTTGTAGTTGTCCTTGAATGGCAGTTTCTAAGTCCGATCGCCGCACCTCGGTTCCATTAATGGTATTTCCCGGAGTTTCAAAAAAAACCACGCTATCTACCATAGTCATAGCAAACATCTGAAATAAGATGGAAAGTACTGGAATTGCTAGAGTCAAGATTTGTGAATCTGGGTGGGGTTGAAAGCTATGGCTGTCTTTCTGGGTAGGAAAAGCGTAAATCACATTCTTTTCTAGTTCAGGTTGGGCGCGGTTGCTTAGGGTTGTCACCAACCAACTCCGATCAGAAGATTGCAAGATATAATACTGGGAACGTTGTAGCCTAGAGGCAAAATGCTTCAAAACTGGGGCGATCGCCTGCATAATCAGCGGGGTTTGTCCATCTTGAGGAGCATTATCAATCAAGGATTGCATCTGTTGTTCTAAATGTTGTTCTAGGTTCATGGGTTTTTAAGCAAAATATCTATCCCTATGCTAGGGTGAATCCTAAGTATTCAATGGCATTCAACAATTATGGGGGAATTCTACCAAGACGTGGAGGCTATTCATCAACTACTCCAAAAAGAACTCCAACAGTATACCAAAGCTAAGGAGGCAAACTGCTCAGAAGTAGCGGCGCGTTTTACCAAGGAGGTAGAGCGCATTTGTGAAATGAGTCAGCGGATCCAAGATTCTGGTGAGGTAGAAATGTGGGCAACTAAGTTAGCTCGCCATCGCCTAACCCAATGTTTGCGCTATTACCAGCTAGGCTCCCGCCGGGGCAGGGTTGAACTTCACAGTAACTTGAGTGCGATCATTTATCGCTATATAAATGTTCCGAAAAGTCCTACAAGCTACCAGATCCGCTTGCAGCTAATGGAAGATTTCTTGCAGGGATTTTATGGAGAAGCCACCAAAGTGTTCCGGGAACAGAACCAGTTAGATTCTCGCTACGTTCCCAAAACCTTGTTGGAACTATCGGAATATATGGCTTTTGTGGAACGCTATGCCAAACGGCGAATTCCTTTGCCAGGCAGACGATCGCAACAATTAATTATCCTCCGTGCCCAAACTTTTTCTCAGCAACAACCCCCTGAAACCTCCATTGATATGGATCAAGCTGCGGGAGGGTCCAGTGGTGATTCGGATACTCCCACCCATGACAACACCATTCAGCAAGTCAGGGAAAAGATGGTTAGCAATGACACAGATTCCCTATCTTCTAACCTCCGGCAATCGGTAATTGATGAACTTCTAAAATATCTAGAAGACCAAGGGCAAAAAGAGTGTGGGGACTACTTTGTCTTGCGGCTGCAAGATCTTCCTACCAACGAGATTGAAGCTATTTTAGGGCTGAATCCTAGGCAGCGGGATTATCTCCAACAGAAGTTTAAATACCACATGATCCGCTTTGCCCTCTCCCACGGCTGGGAGCTAGTTCATCAGTGGCTAGAAGCAGACCTAGAAAAGAATCTAGGCTTGACTACCCAAGAATGGCAAACTTTTCAGGGGCAATTAGATAGTAAGCAAAAAAATATTCTCCATCTCAAAAAGCAAGGATTAAAAGATGGGGAGATTTCTCAGAATCTAGGTATTTCTGCGAGTCAGATCCAAAACTCTTGGTTCAAAGTTCTTGATAGTGCCTGGAAGATACGTAATTCTACTTTATCCGGATCGAAATTATCTAGCCATGAATAATGACACAGAACAGGAACTTAATCAGATACTCGCCAGCATCCAGCAATGGCTAAAAGACGATTCTAGCGATTCTTTGGCGGGGAATGCGATCGCCGACACTCCCTCAGAAGTGTCAGAAATAAACAACCCCCTAGATCCTCTAGAGTGGGAAGCCCTAGATTCCATTCCCGTCCAAAGCCCAGACCTAGCAGATCGTAGTCAGGAGTATCAGGAAGTCCCAGACCCATCAGGGTCGCCTATGGTTTATAAATCCAATTGGGGAGAAATTCCGACCGTGCAACAACGCTTTCAAACAATCTTAAAACAACGCATTCAAGCTGAGATAGACGATCGCCTCCCCCTATTTCCTTGGGAGACTAGTATTTCAGACTACGAACTAGATGAACCAATTCCCGTAGCTGCTGCCAGCTATCTCAATGCTCTCAAACAATGGTTGCCCCAGTTAAATACCTTGAATTTTGCCCATAAATTGCCAGAAGCAGTTTTAGCTCAAGTTCTACAAGGCTGTTTTACTGTAGTGGCTACCCCCCGCAAGCTCGGTAGTCAAATTGTTAAGGCTGTAGGAGAACTATTCCCTGAAGGTGGGCAATCTCTCAATGATGTAGCGGGTTTGGTCTTGGCAGGAGGGTTCCCCGGACGTGGGGCTGTGATGGCAACCGAGGCGATCGCCCCCGAAGTGACTGACTACTCCTCTGCCACCTTAGACCAGCAAATGGCTCTATCTTTGATGGCGGCTAGGCAAATTATTGATACCTTAACCCTCTCAGTCTCAGCAGCTCGTCCCCAACTCCATCGCCAGTGGCAGACGGTTTATGGAGCTGTAGATTTGCAGCTAACCTACCAAGGTGGGCAAGAATTATCCCGTAGAGGTCTTAACCCCTCGCTCCGGGTACAAGTGTGGCTACCCAAGGGCGGCAAAATGACCATTGATAATCCCCATGATTCTGTCATGACCGAGCGGGCTTATCCGGGTTATCTAAGTGCAGAGCTATTTGATCTCCAACCAAACCAACTCTATCCTTTAGAGATTAAACTATTGGAAGGAGAACAAACCCCCTTGAGCTTTGCTATTTCTGTCACCAATAATTAGATTAATGATTAGGCTAATAATCTGGATCGCTAGATGAAAATCTAAATAATCTAGATCAATAATTTAGGTGGTAGTAAATAGGCTGCAAATAGACTGGAAGTTAAGCAGGGCTGGGGATAATCACTGTTGAAAACCACCTATGACTAACAATTTTCCCAGAAATACCCCACCAAATATTGCCTCACGGGGTTGGCATTTACCCTCTCTTTTAGCTGCTAGAGAAAAATGGCGGGAATACTTTAATTCTTTGCCTAGGCAACTGCCTGAAGATTCCCTATTGCTGAGAGTGCTGGTGCAGCTACTAGTGACGGTGGGGATAATTGCTACCGATATTGCTGCGGATACCCAGATGAGTGCTTGGGCAATTCCCTTAAGTTTTATTGGGTCTAGTTGGTCTTGGTATCGGCGGCGCGATCGCAATATTACAGTCAAGTTTATTCTTGCCCTAGGGATGTTGATCGCCATCGGATTGTTTTTTCGGAACATTCTTGGTCAGTTAGATGACACTCGCTTGATTTTGGCGGAGCTACTAACTCAAGTGCAGGTGCTGCATACTTTCGATTTACCTCGAAGAAAGGATTTGGGGTATTCCATGGTGATTGGGTTAATCCTGTTGGGGGTGGCAGGAACTATTTCTCAGACTATGGGCTTTGCGCCCTTATTGTTGATATTTTTAGCGATCGCCATCCCAACCCTGATTGTGGATTATCGATCGCAGTTACATCTTTCTAATCTACCCTTGCCATCCCAACTAGCCGTAAATCGGCAGTTACCCAGCTATTTATCAATTAAAAGTATTAGTTTATTTCTCGTAACTATTTTGGCGATCGGCTTGGCTTTATTTGCCCTCATGCCCCGGTTTCCCGGCTATCAACTCCAGACTTTTCCTGTTAGCTCCCCGGTCAATGTAGAGCAATCTAAGTTCCAAAATCTCGATCGTGGGATTAAGAATCCGGGCTACCAAATAGGTAATCTTGGAGAGCCACAAGGGACGGCTCCGGGACAGGTAGATAGAAAATCTTACTACGGTTTTAGCAGCCAGATTAACCAAAACCTGCGGGGAGAGATGGTTCCCGAAGAGGTAATGCGGGTGCGATCGCAAGCTCCGGGGTTCTGGCGAGTATTAGCCTTCGATCGCTACAACGGTCAGGGTTGGGATATTTCTCGCGATCGGCAAGTGCTGCGGATCCAAAGACCGAGCTGGACTTATCGATTTTACTTAGCTCCTCCCTTCACTAAGGCAAAAACTAGAGAAATTGTGCAAAGTTACACCGCACTAACAGACCTGCCCAACGTGATCCCAGCGTTGGATCATGCTAGGGAGATTTTCTTTCCTACCCAAGAAGTGGCGCTAGATGCGGAGGGAGGGATTCGATCGCCCATGGGACTGATTGAGGGTTTTACCTACACAGCAATTTCTGATGTGGCTTACCGGAACCAAGCGGAACTAGAAAAGGCAGGAACTAATTATTCAGCGCTAATTACTAAGTATTATCTACCAGTTCCTCCAGCGATCGCGCCTTACATCAAGCAAGAGACAGAAAGATTACTGAAGTTTTCTCCTAAACCTCTAACTAATAATTATCAAAAAGCTCTATTTCTAGCTCAACGCCTCAAGCAAACTTTTCGGATCAAGCCAGATCTGCCTTTCCTAAAAGAAAAAGAAGATTTGGTCGAGAATTTCTTGCGATCGGAAGGGGGGCTGCCGGATCACTTTTCTACGGCTTTGACTATCATGTTGCGATCGATCGGGATTCCTACACGATTAGTAGCAGGCTTTAATACCGGACAGTTTAATCCTTTTACCGGCTATTACACTGTCAGAAACACCGATGCTTTCATGATGACGGAAGTGTATTTTTCAGGCTACGGCTGGTTTACCTTTAACCCCATACCGGGCATGGAGTTGATTACCCCCAGTATTGAAGAATCCCAAACTTTTAGTGTGCTACAACAATTTTGGAGCTGGATCGCCGGATGGTTACCTTCGCCCATAACTGGTTTTGTGGCTTTCATTTGGGAGAAAATTGTCGGTTTTATTGCTTTGATCTTTGGGACTATCTGGGGATTTATCTTTGGGAGTTGGTTTGGTCTATTAGCCGGGGCAGTAGGAGCAATCGCCCTCTCGTTTTTGGGTTGGTTAGGCTGGCAACGCTGGAGAGGCTGGAGTTATGCTCTGTGGCTGCGGAAGTTACCCCCAATGGAAAGTCTTTATCAACAACTGCTTCACCATCAGGCGATCCGGCACCATCCCAAACAATCTGCTCAAACTCCTTTAGAGTATGCAGAAACCTGTAAGCAGCATCTAGAACCAGAACCAGCCATGATAATTATGGAGATTTCTAGGGCTTATATGGCTTGGCGTTATGGATCTGTAAGTCCTAACTTGCCTCATCTCCGGCAACAATTGCGAGCTTTGGTGAAATCCCAAGAAGCATGGCGGAGCTTAGGTAAAACTGCTTCTAATAGAGTCTAGGGGGCGATCGCGCCTCGGCTAGGCTAGAGCTACCGTAGCTACAACCTAAAATTAGACCTTTACTTTTTAAAAGCTCTGTTGGAGACCTATTAGATGAATCTATCACTCTCGCAAGTAATACCGAATTCTAAGCTGACTTGGCATATTTTGTTGGAAACTTTAGAAGTAGGAAAGATCATCGCTTGGGTGGCGGAGTTTCCTGAATGTCGTGTCGTTGCAGACTCGGAGGAGGAGGTGATTACGGCAACCGTAGCTGCGATCGCTTCCTTAAAAGTTCTCCTAAATCAGCGGATGCAAAAAGATTTGCGGATTGCAGCGATCGCCCTTTCCTGCGAGGCAACAGTTGTCACCCGTAATCGTCGAGATTTTGAGCAAGAGCCAGGTTTGAAACTTGAAGATTGGACACTTTAGTTATACTACAAGGCAACTTCAGCGATCGCATCTAAATCCGTTAAATCGGTTAAATTGGTCTGGATTAGATCTATTTGAGAGCGATCGCCCCGACCACACCGAGCGGCAAAGCTACAACCCAGACACAATCCTGCGGTGGGACTGACTTGGCTAAACCCCAAACCCTGAGATTGGTATTGCTCTAGGTAAGTATCTAAATCCTCCAACAGGTCGGATAATTCTTGATGAATTTCTTGATGGAGTTGTTGACTATACGCGATAGTTACTTGTTGCGGCGGGGTGGTTCTGACAAACCAGTAGGTCATAGAAATCTGCTCTGGAGAGTAGCGACCAGTTGCTGCCAAGAGATAGAGGTAGAGCTTGGTCTGCCACTGTTGAACAAGGAACTGGGAAGTTTGAGGCTTCTGGTAGGTTTTCCAATCGATAATCTGGACGGTGCTGGGGTTGGCGATAAATAAGTCGTAGATAGCGGTGAATAAGTAGCCTTGTAGTTCCCAAGTTAGAGGATGTTCTGGCGATCGCACAGTCTGGGGTAAGGTTGCAAATAGTTCTGGGGCGGCGATCAGGAGGGCAGCTAAGGCATTGGACATGGCCTCATCTTCTGCAATTAACGGCTCCACGGGCAAACCCAATTCTCGCTGCTGCATAATCAAATGAAAATTACTCCCCCAAGTTAGGCGATCCTGCTCTAGGGGCGGCGGCGGTGGACTAAGTTGTTCTAAATACCTATGTTGAAACTTGCGGGGGCAGGCTTCGAGGATTTGGAGTTGGCTCTGGGAGAGGTGAATTAAGGGTTTTGCTGCCATTTGCTCAGTTATAAAGTTAGAATTTTAGCACTACTCAATCTTTCTAGGAGACGGTTACTATGTCCCCCATGACAGTTAAGGATCTAGAAATAGTACAATCAATATTTCAAACAGCAGAGCAGGACTATCGCCTAGAACTAGATGAGGGAAAAATCACTGTTATGAGTCCGTCAGATCTTATTTCTAGTGAAGTCGGTGTTTTGTTAAGTATGTTTCTGGCAAATTGGGTGTATTCCCGCAAGTTAGGGCGAGTATTTGATGCATCTGGGGGATTTATTATGCCCAATGCAGACTTGAAGGCTCCAGACCTATCCTTTGTTCTGGCGGCTTGATTGCCTAGGAATATGCGCTCTTTTGGAGAATTAGTGCCAGATTTAGTTGTAGAAATTAAATCCCAGAGCGATCGCCCTAAAACCTTAGAAAAGAAAATCAAAAAAATGTTAAGCATGGGAGCGCAAGTAGGTTTACTAGTGAATCCTGATACCCAAACCGTGACCATTTATCAGGCTACTGGAGAGGTCATAGAAATAAGAAATGGAGAAATTCTTACTCTTCCTAAACTACTACCCGGTTGGGAACTAGCGATCGCCGAAATCTGGCTCCCTATATTTGAAGAGGATTGAGGGGCGTAATCTAAGGGGGGCTAATATTCTAATTAAAGCAACTATTACGCTAGGAATCAAAATTACCCTGCGATCGCTCACGATCCATCACTATCCATATTTAAAATCTTGGCATGATGCCGAATATGATCGCCCATAAAAGTTGCAATAAAGTAATAACTATGATCGTAACCTTCTTGCATTCTAAGAACTAAAGGTTGGCTAACTCTAGCGCAAGCCTGAGCAAAAACTTCCGGTCTTAGTTGAGTAGTTAAAAAATCATCTTTGGTTCCTTGATCGATCAAAATTGGTTGAGGGAATTGGTGTTGCAAAATTAATTGACTCGCATCATAGTTAGCCCACGTTTCTCGATCTGTACCTAGATAATTAGTAAAGGCTTTTTCTCCCCAAGGACATTGCATAGGGGCGGCGATCGGCGAGAAAGCAGAGATAGATTGGTAGCGATCGCTATTCCTTAGCCCACACACCAAAGCCCCATGCCCTCCCATAGAATGTCCAAAAATTCCCCGCCCCTCGGTTACGGGAAAATGCTGCTCAATTAACCCCGGCAACTCCTCTACGACATAGCTATACATCCGGTAGTTGATTGCCCAAGGCATCTCCGTCGCATCTAAGTAGAAACCAGCTCCAGTGCCAAAATCCCAACTATCCTCTTCTCCCGGAATCCCTAAACCACGGGGGCTAGTATCAAGTGCTACCAGCATTAATCCATACTGAGCCGCCCACTCTATAGCTCCAGCCTTAGTAATAAAATTTTCTTCGGTACAGGTCAAGCCAGAGAGAAAGTATAGGACTGGCACGGGTTGAATTTGGGCTTGAGGAGGTTGATAGACTGCAAAACGCATTTTACTATGGCAACTAGTAGAAGCATGGGTATAGAAGCCCACACTCCCTCCAAAACAGGCTTGCGTAGATTTACAAGTAAGTTGAGTAGTCATGATTTTCTAAAATATCTCTTAAATATCAACTATCAGGATCAACCATCAGGATCAACCATTAGGATCAATTATCAGGATCAACCATCAGGATCAACCATCAGGATCAATTATCAGGATCAACCATCAGGATCAATTATCAGGATCAACCATCAGGATCAATTATCAGGATCAACCATCAGGATCAATTATCAGGATCAACCATTAGGTAGGGGC
>Ga0105048_10016480_pt1 | contig 11421 bp, 6 predicted proteins | sample MAT05_FD_78382 | JGI IMG/M metagenome (GOLD analysis project Ga0105048, IMG submission 78382) | Freshwater microbial communities from Lake Fryxell liftoff mats and glacier meltwater in Antarctica - MAT-05 | ecosystem: Environmental > Aquatic > Freshwater > Ice > Liftoff microbial mat | place...
CCCGGCGCTCGAGGAGCACCTCCGCCGCGCGGCCGGCAACGTCGCCGTCGGGATCGTCGAGCGCGGCGACGAGCCACCGCGATGCGAGGGCCTCGGGTTCGTCGGCGAGCGCCGACACGCCGGCCGCGCGCACGTCGCTGGGCGCGCGCGGGTCGAGGAGGGCTCGTGCTACGGCGTCGCGCCCGACGCGCCGGAACGCGGCGAGCGCGCCGGCGGCATGCCGCGTCACGTCCTCGGGCGGGCCCGCGAGCACCACGTCGCCGAGCGCGGTCACCGCGAGGTCGGCTGGGAGCGCGGCGAGCAGGCGGACGCCCTGCCGTGGCTCGACGAATGCCCCGGCGACGAGCCGTCGGGTCGTGGGGCCGACGAGCGCGGCCCCGACCGCCGGCAGGCGGGCCTCGAGCGTCGCGCGGGCTTCCTCGTCGGCCTCGGCGCCGCTGCCCGTCGCGGGGTGCGCGAGCGCATCGACCGCGAGCTCGACGAGCGCGGCCCGCGTCGCCACGGGCGTCGTCGGCCGGCACACGAGCGCGAGCAGCGCCTCCGTGCCGGCGCAGCGTGCGTCCGCGCGCGTGTACCCGTCGGTCGGCACGCCGAGGCGCGCGCGCAGCGCGGCGGCCTCGGTCGGCGGGCTCCACGTCTCGGCGACCGCCAGCGCGAGCAGGTCGTCTTCCTCGGGCCCGTCGTGTGTGGCCAGCCATCGCGCAGCCTCCACGCGCACGCCCGGCGCGCGGGCGAGCGCGAAGGCTGTGGCCGCGAACGTCCGCAGCGTCGGGCCCTCGTCGCCGCGGAGCCGGTGCAGCCGAAGCCGGAGCGCCGTCAGGTCGGGGTCGCGGTCCGCGGGGAGCGCGATCCGCGCGGCGGTCGCCGCGGACGACTCGATCGCGAACAGCGCGCGGAGCGCCGCGGCACGCACGCCGGGCGCGGGGTCGCGCGCGAGGCGCGCGAGGGTGTCGACCGCGAGGCCCGTCCGCCCCGCCCCCAGCGCACGGGCGACGAGCGCGCGGACCTCCGTCCGTGGCGTCGTGGCGACGGCGGCCAGCACCGCGTCGACCTCGGGGAGGTCGCTCGCGCCGACCACCTCCACGAGCGGGAGCCTCGCGGCGTCGGACGCGACGCCGTCGGCGAGGCGCCGCACCGCCTCGCGGAGGCCCGCCGGCCCCGCGAGCAGCAGTTCGCGCGCGGCGCGGCTCGCGATCGCCGGGGCCGGGTCGTCGAGGGCGGCGAGCGCGCGGGCCGCGAGCGCCTCCTCGGCGTCCGTCGCCACGAGCGCGGCGAGACGCGGCGGCACGGGGACGGGCGCACGGAGGCCGGGGCCGGCGTCGTCCGCCCGCGCCCGGCCGCACGTCGCCGCGAGGGCGAGGAGCCAGCCGACGGCCGCGCGGCCCCGCGTCATCGTCGCGCGGCCGCCACCCGCTCCGCGACGGCGGCGGGCACCTCGTCGGCGACCTCGCTCGCGAGCGTGCCGCGGTCCCCGCGCGCGGCGGCGCACCGGTCCCCCGCGCGTCCGTGGACGTGGACGGCGAGGCAGGCGGCGCCGAACGCGTCGCCGCCCGTGGCCGGCAAGCCCGCGAGGAACGCGGCGACGATGCCCGCGAGCACGTCGCCGGTCCCGCCCGTCGCGAGCACGGGGCCGCCGGTCGTGTTGCGGTGGAGGCGGTCGCCGTCGGCCACGAGGGTGCCCGGGCCCTTCAGCACGCAGATCGCGTGACCGGTCTGCGCGATGCGCCGGGCCCACGCCTCGCGCGGCGTCGTGGCCTCGCCCGGCCGTTCGCCGAGGAGCCCCGCCGCTTCGCCCTCGTGGGGCGTGAGGATCGTGGGGGCGGTCCGCGTCGCGAGCTCGGCGAGGCGACCGCGCAGCGCGTACAGGGCGTCCGCATCGAGGACGAGCGCGCGTTCGACCCGGCGCGCGACGGCGAGCACGAAGTCCTCGACCGCGGGCGCGCGCCCGAGGCCGGGGCCGAGCACGACGGCGTGGACCCGTTCGAGGTACGGCGCCAGCGCCTCGTCGGCCGACGCGTCGAGCACGCCGTCGTCGCCGCACGGGAGGCCGACGGTCATCGCCTCGGGGAGGAACCCGGCGACGGTGGCCTGCACGCACGCCGGGACCGCGATCGTGACGAGGCCGGCGCCTGCGCGCAGCGCGCCCCGCGCGGCGAGCGCGGGCGCGCCCGCCATGCCGAGCGAGCCCCCGACGATGAGCACGCGGCCGACGGACGCCTTGTGGCTGTCGACGGGCCGCGGCGGCAACGGCGGCAGCGGGAGGTCGGCCAGCATCGCTCCATGGTACGCGAGGCCCGTCCGCCCCTCCGACGGCGACGCGCCCGGGGACGTGGGGCGACGCCCCGGGGTTCAGACGACGTCGGGGCCGGTCCCGGGCAGGCGCGGGAAGCGCTGCGGCGACTCCGGGAGGAAGGCGCGCGCCTCGGGGTCGTACACGTGCCGCACGACGACGATCTCGTCGCCGCCGACGTCGAGCGTGACGAACGAGTTGCGCCCCCTCTCGGAGCACCGTCCGCGGTACGTCGTCGCGGTCCCGGCCTGGACGAGCAGGAAGGGACGGTCTACGCCGCGGGCCACGTCGGTCACCGGCACCACGACGGTCTCGTGGCGGTGGCCCGTGAGGACCGCGTCGACGCCGAGGCGGTCGAACGCGCCGAGCGCGCGCCGCGACTTCTGCACGGCGAGGCTGCTGCGGCGCCCGGGTTGCTTCGTGAACGGGTGGTGCGCGACGACCACGCGGAACGCCGTGGGCGGCAGGGCCGCGAAGCGCTCCGCGATCATCGCGAGCGCGCGGTGGCGCGCGCGGCCGCCGTCGATCGCGAACGACCGCGTCGTGTCCATGCCCGAGATCGCGAGGTGCTCGTCGAGGAAGAAGGGCGCGGTCTCGTCCGCGACGTGCGCGAGGAAGCGCGAGTGGCGGCGGTGGAAGCGGAGCCACGGCGCGAACGGCACGTCGTGGTTGCCGGGCACCACCACGTAGGGCGTCTGGAGCGCGTCGAGGAAGCGGCGCGCCTCGCGGAACTGCTCGGGGTGCGCGCGGCGGGTGAGGTCGCCGGACACGGCGACGACCGACGGCTTGAGGTCGCTGATCGCCGCGAGGAGCGGGACCGTGCGTTCGGTGACGCCCGGGCTGCCGAAGTGGACATCGGAGACGTGGACGATGCGGCGCGTCGCGGGGCGGGAACGGTTGCGCTTCATCGTCGGGAAGGGGAGCGTCCTCGGGAGGGGCGGGAGATGCGGGGCGTGCGGGCGCGAGACGACGGGCATGATCCCTCGGGGTCGGGGGGCGCGCCGGCGCCGATTCCCGCGCGCCAAGGAGACGCCGCGCGGGCCCCCCGGGTTCCGTGATGCGTCGCGCCGGGACCCGGGGCGCCCCGGGCCTCGCGTCAGAACGCGACGTCCATCCGTCCGACGGCCTCGCCTGCCATGTTCGTGATCACCGGCGGCGCGTGTTTCTTCGCGAGGGCGCCGAACGCGTCGTCGTCGAGGAGGCCGCGGCGCCGCAGCACCTCGAGGACGACGAGGCGGTAGCCGCGGTCGCTGCCGTCGTCGGCCTTCACCGCGAGGCCGAGGCGGCGCTCCGCCGCCCCGACGACGAAGACCCCCTCGGCGCCGGCCTTCGCGACGAGGCGGCCCTTCGCGGCGAGCATGAGGTCGGTGTCGAAGCGGTCTTCGCCTGCGACCATCTCGGGATGTGCGAGCATGGCGCGCGTGACGCGGCGCGCCGCGGCGGCGAGGTCGAGCGGCAGCCCGTCGGGGTGCGCGATGCGGGCGACGGAGCGCGCCATCGCCTCCATGGGCACCGCGAGCGCGGGCGCGCCGCAGCCGTCGACGCCTGCGAGCACCTTCTCCTGCGGGAGGCCGCCGAAGCGCGCGACGTGGGCCGCGATGGCCGCCTGCACGGGGTGCGTCAGGTCGGTGTAGGTCTCGAGCGGCGCGCCCTTGTGCTTCGCGGTGAGCAGCATGCCGGCGTGTTTGCCGGAGCAGTTCGAGTGGAGCGGGGTGAGGGCCACGCCGTCGCGCGTCTGGGCGAACGCGACCTTCGGGTTCACGCTCCGGTGACCGCCGCAGCGCAGGCACGTCTCCGCGATGCCGCCGGCCTTCAGCATGGAGCGGACGGCGTCGAGGTGGCGGGGTTCGGCGCTGTGGCTGCCGGCGGCGATCGCGACCTCGGCGTCGTTCAGGCCGAACGCGTCGGCGGCGCCGCTGCGGACGAGTTCGAGGGCCTGCAGCGGCTTGCTCGCGCTGCGGTAGAAGACCACCCGTCCGGGGTCGCCGCAGACGAGGGTCGGCCGGCCGTTCTCGATGACGACGAGGACGCCGGTGTGGACGGATTCTTCGAGCCCGCCCCGGGAGAGGCGGAGGAGGGGTTCGCTACGGGCCATCCCCTCATCGAACCATCCCGGGGGCGGGCGGTAGGATCCAAGCCGCCCCTCGGAGCCGCCGCCATGGTCGAGATGGTCCTGCAGCGCATCCTGATCAGCGAGACCAACGACCAGCAGTACATCTACCTGAAGGAGAAGGTGGGGGAGCGCGCGTTTCCCATCGTGATCGGGTTCGCCGAGGCCCAGGCGATCCACCGGTTCGTGAACGAGCAGGTCCTTCCCCGGCCGCTCACGCACGAGCTCCTCATGCGCGTGTTCACGGTCCTCGGGGCGCGCCTGACGAAGGTGGAGATCACGAACCTCAAGGACTCGACGTTCTACGCGGTCCTCCACCTCCTGACGGCCGACGGCCGCGCGGCCGAGGTCGACGCCCGGCCCTCCGATGCGATCGCGCTGGCGACGGCGGCGAAGGCCCCGATCTTCGTGGCCGAAGCCGTGATCGAGGAGTCGGCGGCGGCCTGACGCGAGCCCCCCGGCACCCGGAGCGACGGGCGACGGTGACACAACGGGCTACGACCCCGTTGTTTCGGTGTCGGCGGCCGGACGCGAAGCCCGCCCGGCTCCCGACGCCCCCCGGCATCCGGCGCAACGGGCTACGACCCCGTTGCTCCGGCGTCAGCGGAAGTCGCGGCTCGGCGTCGTCACCAGGGTGTTCAGAGGGATCAGTGCCCGCACCAGCAGGTGGACGACCGACCCGTCACGCTCCACCGTCCCCGCCGCCACCAGCGCTCCGGCGTGCCGCGCCGCCGCCCGGTACCGGTCGTAGACCCGCGGCCGCACGATCAGATTCGCGATCCCCGTCTCGTCCTCGAGCGTCACGAAGAGAATCCCGCTCGCCGTCGCCGGCCGCTGCCGCACCAGCACGAGTCCCGCCACCGCCGCGCGCTCGCCGTGGGGCGACCGCTCCGCGTCCGCAAGCGCCGCGGCCGGACGCACACCCCGGCCGCTCAACAGGTCGCGCAGGAACGACAGCGGATGCGCCTTCAACGAGAGGCCCGTCGTCCCGTAGTCGGCCACCACCTGCTCAGGCAACGTCGCCGCCGGCAGCGCGGCCCCCTCCCGGGCCTCGCGTCCCGGCCCCCCGGCCTCCCCCGCGTCGGGCCCACCGGAGCGTCCACCGGAGAACCCACCGGAGAACCCACCGGAGAACCCACCGGAGAACCCATCGAAGAGCGGCAGCACCTCGTCGCGCAGCGCCGAGGCGTGCCACAACGCGCGCCGGCGCTCGAGCCCCAGGGAGGGGAACGCGTCGGCTCGCGCGAGCGTGCGCAGCGCCCCCACGGGCACCCCCGCGCGCCGGCGCAGGTCGGCCATCGTCGCGAACGGGCCGTCGCGCCGCGCCGCCGCGATCGCGTCGGCGTGGACCTTCGACAGCCCGCGCACGAGCCGCAGCCCGAGACGCAGGGCGGGCGGGCGGCCCGGCACCGGCTCGAGGCGGCAGTCCCACCCGCTCGCGTCCACGTCGAGAGGGCGCACGTCAACGCCGTGGTCGCGCGCGTCGCGCACCAACTGCGCCGGCGCGTAGAAGCCCATGGGCTGGCTGTCGAGCAGCGCCGCCGTGAACGCCGCCGGATGGTGGCGCTTGAGCCACGCCGACACGTACACGATGAGCGCGAACGACGCCGCGTGCGACTCGGGGAAGCCGTACTCCGAGAAGCCGTGGATCTGGCGCAGCACGCGGTCGGCGAAGTCGCGCGGGTAGCCGCGTTCGACCATCCCCGCCACGAGCCGCCCCCCGAGTTCCTCCATGTCGCGACCCTTGCGCTTCCACGCCGCCATGGCGCGCCGCAGCCGGTCGGCCTCGCCCGGCGTGAAGCCCGCGGCGACGATCGCGAGCGCCATGGCCTGCTCCTGGAAGAGCGGCACGCCGAGCGTGCGCCCCAGGACCTTCTCGACGGCCGCGCTCGGGAACGTCACGGGCTCCTCGCCGCGCCGCCGCCGCAGGTAGGGGTGCACCATGTCGCCCTGGATCGGCCCCGGCCGCACGATCGCGACCTCCACGGCGAGGTCGTAGAGGGTGCGGGGCCGCAGCCGCGGCAGCATCGACATCTGCGCGCGCGACTCCACCTGGAACACGCCCACGGTGTCGGCCGCGCACAACATGTCGTAGACCGCCGGGTCCTCGGGGGGCACGGTGTGGAGCGCGAGCGCGCCGAAGCACGCGGTGCCCGCGGGCACGCCGTCGAGCGGCGCGTCGCCCCGCGCGCCCTCGACGTGCGCGAACGCCTTGCGCACCGCGGTGAGCATCCCGAGGCCCAACACGTCCACCTTCAGGATGCCCAGGGCCTCGATGTCGTCCTTGTCCCACTCGATGACGGACCGGCCAGGCATCGCCGCGTCCTCGAGGGGGACCGTCTCGCACAGGGCGCCGCGCGTGATGACGAAGCCGCCCACGTGCTGACTGCGGTGGCGCGGGAAGCCGAGGACCTCCTTCGAGAGCGCGAGGAACCGCGCCAGCGCGGGCGACGCCGGGTCGAGCCCCGCCGCGACGGCGAGGTCGTCGCCCTCGAGCGTGTCCGACCAGCCGTCCACGGCCTTCGCGAGCCGCTCGACGGTGTCGGTCGAGAACCCGAGGGCCTTGCCCACGTCGCGCACCGCGCTGCGGCCGCGGTACGAGATCAGCTCGGCGGTGAGCGCGGCGCGGTCGCGCCCCCAGCGCGCGTACACGTGCTGGATCACCTCCTCGCGCCGCTCGTGTTCGAAGTCGATGTCGATGTCGGGCGGCTCGCCGCGCTCCCGCGAGACGAACCGCTCGAACAGCATGTCGAGGTGGGCCGGGTCGAGCGCCGTGATGCCGAGGCAGTAGCACACCGCCGAGTTGGCGGCCGCGCCGCGCCCCTGGCACAGGATGCCGCGCGAGCGCGCGAACGCGACGAGCTCGTGCACCGTCAGGAAGTACGGCTCGTAGCGGAGGTCGGCGATCACCGCGAGCTCGTGCTCGAGCACCGTCCGCACCCGGTCCGGCACGCCCCGCGGGTAGCGCCGCGCCGCGCCCTCGTACGTCAGCGCGCGCAGGTGCGTCGTCGGCGCCACGCCGGGCGGGCACGTCTCGTCGGGGTACTCGTAGCGCAACGAGGCCAGCGAGAACGCCGCCGCGCGCCGCGCGACCTCCACGCTCCGCTCGAGCGCCGCCGGCGCGCTCGCGAACCGCGCCGCCATCTCCGCGGGGTCCTTCAGCCGCCGCTCCGCGTTCGGGAACAGGCGGAACCCCGCGGCGGCGACGGTTGTCCCGGCGCGCACCGCCACGAGCACGTCGTGGAGCGGCCGCCGCGCCGCGTCGTGGTAGTGCACGTCGTTCACCGCCACGAGCGGCACGCCCGTCTCGGCCGCGAGCCCGCGGGCCCGCCGCAGTCGGCCGTCGTCGTCGCTGCTCGCGTGGAGCGCGACGCCGAGGGAGAGGCGGTCGTCGTCGAAGGCGGCGTGCAGCCGCGTGACCGTCGTGAGGAACGCCGCGTCGGGGTCGGGGGGCGCCACGGCCACCGCGAGCAGCCCCTCGGCGTGCGCGAGCACCTCCTCGAGCGTCACGTCGCACCCGCCCTTGCCCGCGCGCCGCTTGCCCGTCGTCAGCAGCCGGCACAGCCGCCCGTACGACGCGCGGTCCGTCGCATACAGGAGCACCGCGTCGTCGCGCGGCATCCCGCCCTCGCTCGCCGCCGCGACCCCCACCCGCGCGCCCACCGCCAGCGGGAACCCCAGCGCCTGCGCCGCCACGTGCGCCCGCACGATCCCGCCGAGCGTGCCGCGGTCGGTCACCGCCACCGCCGCGAGCCCGCGCGCCGCCGCGCGTTCCACGACCTCTTCGGGGTGGCTGGCCCCCTCGAGGAACGACGCGTTCGTCGTCACCATGAGTTCGGCGTACGCGACCTTCCGCGGTCGCGGCCGTCGGGCCCACGACGCCGCGGCGTCGGTCGGCGTGCTCGGGGTCGCGCCGGCCGTCGCGCCGTGCGCCGGCTTCACGCGCCGCCGCTGCTTCCAGGGGTGCGGGATCACCTTCGCGGGGGGCAGGTCGGGCACGGGTCGGTCCTACGCCCACTCGCCGTGGACGAACCACCGCCGCGCCGCCGTCTCGAGGAACATCCACAGCCGTCGCCCCGACCCCGTCGTCGCGACCACGTACGCGCGCTCGCCCGCCGGGAACGGGCCCGCCTCGGCCTCCCACCACGGCGGCGCGATCCGCTCGACGCCGACCGCGTGCACGACGTCGAGCGTCGCGCCGCGCCAGCGAAACGCCGCCGGCACGGCGATCTCCGTGCCCGCGTCCGTCGTCGCGACGCCGTCGTCCCCCGTCGGCGCCGCGTCCACCGCCTCCGGGGCCGACAGCAGCAGCGACGGCCGGTCGGACGGCCCGACGACGACGCGAGGCCCGTCCGCGCTCGCGGCCCGCGCCGCGCCCGCGGCGTCGCCGCCGAGCACGGGTACGCGCCGGAACGCCGCTTCGGGCACGTGGGACGCGACGGCCTCGACCCGCACGATCTGCGCGGGCCCGAGCCGGCCGGCGAGCGCGTCGAGCAGTTCGGCCACCGCACGTTCGGGCTCCGGGCCCTCGACGTCGTCGGGGTCGGCGAACGACGACGCGTCGGTCGGGCGGCGGCGTCCGGTGCGCGTCGCGGTCAGCGTGACGCGGTCCACGCCGTAGCCGAGGTGCGCGCCCTCGACCGCGGGCGCGAGGAGGGTCCAGAGGTGGCGCGCGTCCGCGGTGCGGCGCGACAACGCGCGCGCGATCGTCACGGGTGGGGCGTCGGAGCGGTGGAGCGTCACCTCCACCGCGAGCGCTCCGAGTGCGCGGGCGTCGAGCTGTGCGACGAGTTCGGCCACGAGCCCGCGCGTCGCCTCCCGTACGCCCTCGAGCGACCGCACGGGCCCGGCGAACGCTCGCTCCACGGCCACGAGCGCCGACGGCCGGAACGCCACGAGGGGCTCGTCGGCGCGCCCGAGGGCCTGGTCGAGTCGCCGCAACACGATCTCGGGGAACCGCGTCGCCACCTCGGCGCGCGGCAACCCGACGAGCCGACCGGCGTCGTCGACGCCGACCTCCTCGAGCGTCTCGACGGCCGCGGCCGGCAGCCGTAGCGCCGCGAGGGGCAGCGCCGCGATCGCCGCGCCCTCCGCGCCCGCGGGCACGACCTCGCGGGCGCACGGGCCGTGACGCGCCCGGGCCCACGCGCAGCCGACCGTCGGCGCGATCGCGCCCCGCGCCGCCACGCCATGCCGCACGACGCCGCCGACGAGCGCGTCGAGCAGGCGGTCCTCGCCGCGGAACAGCGGCGCGCACCCCGTCACGTCGAGCAGGAGCCCGTCGGGCGGGTCGAGCGCGACGAGGGGCGCGAACCGGTAGGCCCAGCGCGCCAGCGCCCCGAGGGCCTCGCGTTCGCGCTCCGCGTCGAGCGGCGCCGCGACGACGTCGTGCCCGGGCAGCAGGGCCCGCGCCTCGGCGAGCCCCATCCCCACGGCGACGCCCGCGGCCGCCGCCTCCGCGCACCGGTGCACGACGACGAGCCGCCCGCGTTCCTCGAACGTCGTCAGGAACGCGGCGCGGCGCGCCGACGCGGGCCGCGACGGCCCTCTGTGATTCCGTTCGCGATCCCGTTCGCGATCCCGTTCGCGATCCCGTCCGCGATCCCGTCCGCGATCACCGCCGCGCGCGCGTCCGTCGCCGGCGGGCCGCGCCGGCCGTGACGGGGGCAGCGGGGGCAGCGGAGGCAACAGGGGAACCTGGGGAACCTGGGGAACCTGAGGAACCTGGAACAGCGTCCGCGCGTGTCGCCGCCGTACGAGGTCGGTCGAGAAGGTCGGTAGGAACAACGACAGCATCCGCCGCCCGCCCGCGGCCGAGGCCGGCCCCGAGCCCGTCTCCGGAGCCGGGTGCGGTGCCGCGCTCGATGACTCCATGGACGGCATCCCCTACGAGGACGACCGCGGGGCCGTGGAGCGCCCGCGTCCGTCGGGTGTGGACCCAGGGTCCGGTCTCGAAGCGTGTGGCTTTGGCGTGCCCCGGGTCGGCGGATTCCGGGTCCACCTGTTCGGGGTCCACCTGTTCGGGGACGCTGTGCTCGGGGACGCTGTGCTCGGGGACGCTGTGCTGGGGGACGCTGTGCTCGGGGACGCTGTGCTCGGGGACGCCGCCGCTCGCGGCTTCCCGGGCGGCGGCGCCTTTCGCCCGGCGCAACTCGAGCGACCAGGCGAGGGCCGGGCCTCGCGTGGGGGTCTGTGCGACTTCCGCGGGCACGTGGGTGACGACGAAGCGCACACCGGCCGCCGACGGCACGTCGAGTTCCTCGGGCGGTCGTGCGAGCAGCACGAACGCCTGGCCCGCCTCGGCCGCCACCTGCAGCCGCCGGCTCGCGGCCATCGCGAACCCGCTTCCGTCCGCGACGACCGCCGCGACGGCGCGGCACCGCAACGCGAGGTCGAGCGCCCACAGTCGGGCGCCCGCGTCGCCGTCGCGGGCCGCCGCGTCGTCCGGGACCCGGGATCCCGGAATCGCGACGAACAGCGACCGGGCGAGCAGGCGGGCGCCGCCCGGCCCCGCGCGCACGAGCGCCCGGCCGTAGGGCCACACCCGTCGTCCGATCCAGAGCACCGGCCCCGTGCGCTCGCCCGCCGTCCCCCGCGGTCGGGTCACGACCTGGTGCGCGATGTGGACGAGCAGCGAGAGGGGGGGCGTCCACGATTCCGACATCGAGCGTCGGGCCTTCGTTGCCCCGGGCGGACCCTTCGTCTCGCCCGGCTGCGGTCCCTCGCCGACCCCGAACCACTCGGTCACGAGGCCCCGGGGCAGCCCGCCGGGCAGGGCCCCGTCGATGGACGGCCATCCCGTCGCAACCGGGGCTTCCGGGGACGGTCCCCCCGCGGTCTCCCGCGCCGCGAGTCGCTCGATCTGTGCCCGCAGGGCCGCGAGGGTCTGGACCCGTTGGGGGGAGGGGGGGAAGGCGACCACGGCGTGATGATAGGTCGTTGTTAGGTTTCGCGCAAGGGGGTCCTCGACTCCGGGGGAGGGGATCGAGGGCCGGGTCGGCCGCCGTCCCCGGGGCGGGAC
>Ga0105048_10016481_pt1 | contig 11421 bp, 10 predicted proteins | sample MAT05_FD_78382 | JGI IMG/M metagenome (GOLD analysis project Ga0105048, IMG submission 78382) | Freshwater microbial communities from Lake Fryxell liftoff mats and glacier meltwater in Antarctica - MAT-05 | ecosystem: Environmental > Aquatic > Freshwater > Ice > Liftoff microbial mat | place...
AACATGGCCAAGCACACGAATTCGCGAGTGGTGATCGATCGTTGTTTCCACGCCACGTACGCAATTGGTCCGGTGCACATGGCCACCAGTGCGGACACGACGGAGATCACGCCCACCGAGCCCGCCGCCAACGCACCGAGCGCAAGGAGACCGGTCATCGTCGGAAACCACCAGAGCGGCACCCGGCTCATGCGTTTCATCGCCGCCTCGTCATTCGCCGCCTCGTCATTCGCCGCCTCGTCATTCGCCGTCCGTTGCGAGTCTCCACGAGAACTGCTGCCCTCGGGCCAGATGGTACGCCCTCCAGATCAAGAAATCTATAGTCGAGTGGCAATATGACCGCCAAGAGTGAGCGGCTTTGTCGACGCATCGGATGCCATGACGGCGCTACCGTAGGGGCAATGCACGTACCGAAGTCTCCGGCCGATCGCCAGGGTTCCATGACCGCATCGCACCGATGACGTTGTCCGTCACGGTTGTCGTTCCCGGTTCGCACCTGATGGCATCGTTGGTGGGTCCTCGTGACGAGTTCGTCCGCCAGATCGAGCAGGCATTCCCTGCCGTCGCCGTTCGCGTTCGTGGCAACGAGGTCACCCTCGACGGCGAAGGGGCCGACGATGTCGGCCGTCTCTTCGAGGAACTGGTCCTGGTCCTGCAGCGAGGCCAGCATCTCGACGCGCCGATGGTGTCGCGAGCGATCGACATGATGCATCAGCACGAATCACCGAGCAAGGTGCTCACCGACGACATCCTGCGCCCAACCAAAGGCCGCCAGGTGCGGCCCAAAACGGCCGGCCAGAAGCGCTACATCGATGCGATCAGAGAAAACATCATCACCTTTGGCATCGGTCCGGCCGGTACCGGCAAGAGCTGGCTCGCCGTCGCGATGGCCGTTCAGGCGCTGCAGTCCAAGCAGGTGCAGCGGATCATCCTCACCCGGCCGGCGGTCGAAGCTGGCGAACGGCTCGGCTTTCTCCCGGGTGACCTGATGGCCAAGATCGATCCCTACCTCCGACCGTTGTACGACGCGCTGTACGACATGGTCGAGACCGAGGGCGCGCAGAAGCTGATCGAGCGTCAGACCATCGAGGTCGCCCCACTCGCATTCATGCGCGGTCGCACGTTGAACAACAGCTTCATCATCCTCGACGAAGCCCAGAACACGACCCCCGAACAGATGAAGATGTTCCTGACCCGGATCGGATTCGGCTCCAAAGTTGTCGTCACCGGCGACACCACCCAGGTCGATGTACCCGATGGCCGCAGCGGCCTGGCTGGTCTCGAACGCACGCTGACAGGTGTCGACGGCCTGACGTTCGTGCACCTCGGCACGGGCGATGTCGTCCGCCACAAGATCGTCGCCGACATCGTCGCCGCCTACGAACGGGCAGCCCCGGTCGATCCAGCGACCAGTGGGACGATGAGCCGCAACGGAGGTCGTCGTGGGTGACTGTTGTGGGTGACTGTTGTGGGTGACTGTTGTGGGTGACTGTTGTGGGTGACTGTCGTGGGTGATGGAACACGACCTCGGCTCGGTCGAAAGCCCAAGATCGGCGGCGACGTCGATCCCGAAGTGTTCTGCTCCGACGAACAGGTCGAGGTGGTGGTCGACCTCGCCCGGTGGCAGTTGTTGGCCGAACAGGTCCTGCACGCCGAAGGAATTCGCGGCGGCACCGAACTGTCGTTGATCTTCGTGTCGGCCAACGACATCGCCGAACTGAACGAATCGTTCCTCGCCAAGACCGGTCCAACCGACGTGCTGTCGTTCCCGATCGATGCCGCCGATCTCGACCTGTCACCAGCGGTTTCCGGGGCGACTCGCGGCCCCGACCGTGCACCGTTCGATCCGGCCGATCTACCGCTCCTCCTCGGCGACGTCGTCATCTGCCCGTCGGTGGCGGTTGCCCAGGCCCCGAGCCACGCCGGGACCGTCGAAGACGAGTTCGCCCTGCTGGTGGTGCACGGCATTTTGCACGTCCTCGGCCACGACCACGCCGAACCGGACGAGACCGCGAAGATGCGCAGTCGAGAGCTCCAATTGCTCGAGTCGCTGCACTGGCATGGTCCCGCACCCACCGCCTTTCGACAGGACCAACCAGAGCCGTGATCGCCGTGCAAGTCTCCACCTCCGACTTCTGGATGCTGGTGGCCATCTTCGTCTTGCTGATCATGCTCGGCTTCTTCTCGGTCGCCGAGATGGGCCTGTCGCGCATGACCAAACCCAAGGCTGCGTCGCTCGCCGACAAGGGTCACCGTTCGGCCAAGGTGTTGAGCAAGCTTGTCGCCGAGCCGGAGCGGTGGATCAATCCGCTGCTGCTGACCGTCTTCATCTGTCAGATCGTGCAGTCGACACTCACTGCCGTGGTGCTCGACAACCTCTTCGGCACATGGGGTGTCGTCGTCGGTGTGTTCGTCAACATCATGATCTTCTTCGTGCTCGCCGAGGCGGTGCCCAAGACATGGGCCGTCCTGCACCCGGAGAAGGCGGCGTTGTTCGCCGCTCGTCCACTGTCCGCGTTGGTGGCCCTCCCACCATTGCGCTGGTTCTCTGCTGCGTTGATCTGGTTGACCAACGTGCTGGTGCGCGGTAAGGGCCTCGAGAAAGGACCGTTCGTATCCGAGCAGGAGCTGCTCGGATACGTCGAGGCCGCGGCGCAGGACGACGTGATCGAGGTCGAAGAGCGTGAGCTGATCGAATCGGTGATCGAGTTCGGCGACACGGTCGCCCGCGAGATCATGGTGCCGCGTCCCGACATGGTCACGGTCGGCTACGGATTCACGGTCACCGAGGCGCTCGATGTCGCGATCAACAAGGGCGTCAGCCGGCTTCCGGTGCTACGTGAGGACGACGAGGACGACGTCATCGGCCTCGCTTACACCAAGGACCTGATGCGTCTCGAGCGCGATGGTCAAGGTGGCGAACCAGTCAACGAGGTCGTCCGGGCTGCCCATGTCGTGCCGGAGAACAAGCCGGTCAACCGGCTGATGCGCGAGATGCAGGCGCTGAAGTACCACCTCGCATTCGTGGCCGACGAGTACGGCAGCATCGTTGGATTGATCACGCTCGAGGATTGCCTCGAAGAGTTGGTCGGCGACATCGTCGATGAACACGATGACGAGAAGGACGAAGTCGAGCGGCTGGCCAACGGGGACTATCTGATCGATGGCGGCATGAACATCAGCGACCTCAACTCGTTGCTCGCGCTGAACCTGCCCGACGATCACTGGGAGACGATCGGGGGCTTCCTGTTCGGCACCCTCGAGCACGTACCAGAGATCGGCGAGAGCGTCGATTTCGACGGCTGGACCTTCGCTGCCCAAGAGGTGGAGGGTCGCCGGATCCGCCTCGTCCGAGTCAGCGTGATCCCACACCACGCCGCCGACCCGACCGACGCCGACTGATCGTTGCCCGCTGACCGCCGCCGTGCGGTCGGCACGCAGCCGCTGGCAGTCAGCGGCTGGGCGTCAGACGCTGGCGTCGCCGGCCATCCGGGCAAACGCTGCGGGCAGGTTCGGGTATCGCTTGGTGGAGGCACCGCCGTCGACGGTGTGGAAGCCGGCGCTGACGAACGACGAGTCGTCCGACGCGAGGAACAGCGCCATCTTGGCGATGTCGGCGGGTTGGGCGAAGCGGCCGATGGTGGTGTTCTCGACGAACTCCTCGACGACGCCGGGCACCATCCAGAACGCGCTGGTGGCGTTGGTCTCGACCAGGCCGGGGGCGATCGTATTGACCCGGATGTTGCGGTGCCCGAGCTCCATCGCTGCGACCTTGGTCAGCATCGTCACCCCCGCCTTCGCCGTGCAGTAGGCCACCATGCCCTCGGCCGGTTGGATCGCATTGAGTGAGGCGATGTTGATGATCGATCCGCCGCTACGCATCACCCGTCCGGCGTGCTTGACCGTCAGGAACACCCCGGTGAGGCACAGGTCGATGATCTCCTGCCAGGTTTCGAGGGGGTGCTCGATGATCATCCCGAACGCACCTTTGCCCGCGTTGGCGACCGCGATGTCGAGCCCGCCGAACGTCTCGACCGCAGCATCGACGGCCGCCGAGACCGCTGCTTCGTCGGTGACATCGCACGACACGGCGAGTACGCGCTCCTCGTTCCCGGACGCGAGCCCTTCGAGCGCATTCGCGTCGATGTCGGCGACGACGACCTTGGCACCTTCGTCGAGGAACGCTTCGGCGATCGATCGTCCGATCCCGTTCGCTGCGCCCGTGATGAATGCAACCTTGCCGTCGAGCCGATCTGCCATGACGGTCAACGTACGCGATCGGGTCGACTGGCGATCAGTCGGTCGGCTTGATCCAGACCGGGAGGCACCGCGACCTCGACGACGAAATGGCCCCCTGGGCGACGGGACTCGCTTGCATGCGCCTGTGCCGGGTGGTTTCAGGTCGTCAATCGAGAGCGCTGAATCTTGCCGATCGCGGTGCGTGGGAGCGATGTGGTGATCACGACTGCCCTGGGAGCCATGAACGACGGCAGCCGGTCGCGCGCCCAACCTCGGACGTCGTCGAGGCTCAGTGGCGAAGCGGCATCGACGGGCACGATCCAGGCGGTGACGATGTGGCCCCACTCGGCGTCGGCGACACCCGCGACTGCGACGTCGGCGACGCTCGGGTGCAACGCAATCGCGGCCTCGACGACATCGGGCCAAATGTTCTCGCCGCCGCTGATGATGAGGTCGCCGCGGCGGCCAACGACGTGCAATCGACCGTCGTCGAGCCATCGGCCGAGATCGTCGGTGTGCAGCCAACCACCGGCGTCGACCGGTGTCGCGCCTTCGCGATACGCGCGCATCTGCATCGGGCAGCGGAGCAGCACCTCGCCGTCGGCGGCGATCATCACCTCGACCCCGTCGAGTGGGACACCGTCGTAAACGACGCCGCTGCCGGTCTCGGTCAGGCCGTAGGTGGTGACCGTGTTGGCCGGTCGGTCGGCGGGGGGGCGGCTCCCGCCCAGCACGATCCAGCGGAACAGCGACGAATCGATCCGGTCCATCGCCGTCGCAACCAGCGATGTCAGGGTGGCTCCGGCGACTGCGGCAGCGGTGACCGATTCGACGTCGAAACGGGGGAGCACCGTCAACGCGGTGCGCGTGTGCAGGGCACGAGTCACGACCGAGAGTCCCCCGACGTGGGCGAGTGGCAGGCACGCGAGCCAGTGATCGTCGGCCGTGACGCCGAGCCGGCGACTGGTCGCGTCGGCAGATGCCGCGACTGCCGAGTGTGTGAGCACGACACCCTTCGGGGTGCCGGTCGATCCGCTTGTGGCGACGACGAGCGCATCACCGGGTTCGACCTCGAAGCCGCCGTCGATCGCGTGCTCGCCGTCGCGGTCGACCACCGCCGCCGCTCCCAGCGCAGTGGTCAGCGCCGACGACGATGCGGCCGAGAGTCGTTGATCCAACGGCATCGCCGCATCGCCGCGCTCCCACACTCGTTGCAACGCGGTGACGAACGCGTCGCCACCGGCGAGGTCGAGCGCGACGAGACGGGGCATCGATCAGTTCGTGACTGGATCGATCGGAGTGAGGATGCCCAGCGCGTTCTCGATCATCTCGCCGATGCTCAGGCAGGCGAGATCGTGGAACCGGTCGCCGATGACCTGGATCCCGACCGGCATTCCGTTCGACAGTCCGCCGGGGGTGACTGCAGCGGGGAGGCCGAGCAGGTTGGCCGGCAGGATCGGCCGCATCAGGTCGACGGTCCTCGCGCCGGCATCGGAATCGAGAATGTCAGCGCCGTGGGCGAATGCAGGCTGGGTCCAGACGGGAGTGACGATCGCGTCGTACTCGGTGAAGAAGTGCGACCACTCCTTGGCGACGCCGTTGCGAGCCATGTGCACCATCACCCAGCCAGCGAGGTCGATGTCGGGGGCGATCGCGTCGGCGTTGTCGAGGAATCGCCGACCATCTTCGCCCATCACGAGATCGAGCAGCGGCTTCTGCACCTGGAGGTCTCCGAGCAGCAACGCCGACCACAGTTCCAGGGCGCGAAGCCAACTGTCGGGCGCCGTCTCGACGATCTCGTGCCCGAGGTCGGCGAGCACGTCGGCCGCAGCACGAGTGGTCGCCGCGATACCTGCGTTGGTCGGCGTGGTGCCCGGCGGATCCGCGATGAGTGCGATGCGCAGCGGGCGGCCGGTCGGAATGTCGGACAACGTGACCGGCAGGCTGACAGGGTCACGAGAATCGACGCCGGCGACGGCGAGCAAGCCGGCTCGTACGTCGGACATCCGCCGGGCCATCACGCCTTCGACGGCCATCAGTTGTGACGAGATCGACGACTCCGACGGGGGGATCACGGTCGACGACGGCACGACACCGGTGGACGGCTTGATGCTCGAGATGCCGCAGCAGTGGGCGGGGTTTCGCAGTGAGCCGCCGATGTCGTTGCCGAGTCCGAGCGGACTCATTCCACTGGCGATCGCCGAGGCCTCGCCTCCGCTCGATCCGCCAGCGGTGACGTCGGGATTCCACGGGTTGCGCGTCAGGCCGTACAGCGACGAGTCGGTGTGCACCCGCAAACCGAGATCGGGCAGGTTGGTACGTCCGATCGGGATCGCGCCGGCCGCTCTCATCCGTGCCACAACTGGGGCATCGATCGAGGCAATGGCCTCGGCGAGAGCGATGATGCCGCTCGTGGTGGGCGTGCCCGCCAGGTCGATGTTGTCCTTGACCGTGATCGGCACGCCGTGCAGCGGACCGAGTTCGGCGCCGTCGGCGACGGCGCGGTCGGCGGCATCGGCACCCGCGCGAGCTTCGTCAGCGAGCACACGGACGACCGCATTCAGATGGGGGTTGACCTCCTCGATCCGCGCAAGGTGGGCGTCGACGACCTCGCGGCTCGACACCTCACCGATGCGGATCCGGTTGGCGAGTCCCAGTGCGCTGTCCCGCCACAATTCGTTCGACATCCGACCCCCCGTTGCTGTTCACCCTTTGGCCCACCGTTGGGCCTGACGCAGTATTGCCGGTAACACTGTCGGAATGAGCAACGCTGCCGGAACATCTGCGCCACCGGGGAACATCTGGGTGCTCGGGGCGCGGCCACGCACGCTGCCCGCAGCTGTCGTGCCGGTGGCGGTCGGCACAGCCTGCGCCGCAGGACTCGATGATTCGGTGTGGTGGCGTGGCGCATTGTCGCTGATCGTCAGCTTGGCACTGCAGGTCGGCGTCAACTACGCCAACGACTACAGCGACGGCATCCGCGGTACCGACGACGTTCGAGTCGGCCCGTCGCGACTGGTGGCCTCGAAGCTCGCGTCTCCGAAGGCGGTCAAGACAGCGGCATTCACGGCGTTCGGCGTGGCGGCCGTGGCTGGGCTGATCCTCGCCCTGGTGACCTCGTTGTGGTTGCTGGTGGTCGGTGCAGCGGCACTGTTGGCCGGCTGGTTCTATACCGGTGGACCCAAGCCGTACGGCTATCTCGGCCTCGGCGAGTTGTTTGTGTTCGTGTTCTTCGGACTCGTTGCGACGATGGGCACCACCTACGTCATCGCCGAGCAGATCACCGGTCTGTCGATCCTGATGGGTTGCGGTGTTGGCGCGCTTGCGTGCGCGCTGCTCGTCATCAACAACCTGCGCGACATCCCCACCGATCGCGAGGTCGGCAAGAAGACGTTGGCCGTCCGGCTCGGCGACGGGCGAACGCGCACCATGTACACGGTGCTCGTCGGGGGAGCCTTCGTGATCGCTGTCGTCGCAGCGGTCGTGTGGCGTCCGCTGACGGCGATTGCCGCAGTCGCGATCCCGCTCGCGATCGTCCCGATCCGGCTCGTCCGCAGCGGGGCAAACGGCCGCGATCTGATCGCCGTGCTCGGTGCTACCGGCAAGGTGCAACTCGCCTTTGGCCTGCTGACGACGATCGGGCTGATCCTCAGCCGCTGATTGTCGGCCGGCGATTGTCAGCCGCTGGTTCTCGGCCGCTGATCAGTACGGCTTGCGCATCCACTCGCGCAGGATCGAGACCACCGCGAACGGGTGCTCGAGGTGCGCAGCGTGACCGGCTGCCTGCACCGGTCGGAACATCGCATCGCCGCCGATCGCGATCGCCAATTGACGCGCCAGCGCAGTGAACTTGATATCCAGGTCACCCGCCATCGTCAAAGTCGGCGAGCCGATGTGGCCGACCCGCTCCCACAGCGGCAGTTGTGATCCGGTGCCCGCAAGGCGCAGGCTGCTCGCCAGCCCGTCAGCAGTGTTCGTTGACCGGTCATCGAGGTTGCGGGCGTACTCGGGCAGCGTTGCGAACATGGGTAGGTCGAGCCACTTCCGCAGGAACAGTTCGACCCCGCCGGTCTCGATCTCCTCCGCGAGCGCTTCGTCGGCCATCCGTCGGTCGTTTCGCTCGTTGTCGTCGCTGATGCCGCCGGTCGCTCCGATCAGGGCCATCGAACGCAGCAGGTGCGGGTACGCGAGCGCGAGGTGCAGGATGAACCGTCCGCCCATCGAGTAGCCGATGTAGATCGCCTCACCGCCGACGGTCGCGAGCAGGTCGGCGCCGAGGCGCAGGTCGGCCCTGACATGGCTCGATCGGCCGTGGCCAGGCATGTCGACGAGTACGACCTCGTGGTCGTTGACGAACTGCTCGGCGACCGGCAGCCACGACCGTCCGGTCTGGGTGAAGCCGTGGGCGAACACCAGGCGAGGACCCTTGCCGCACCGCATCGAGGCGAGCGGGCCCTCTACCGGAATCCAGTTGTGCTCGGGCATCAGACGGCTTCTGGCGTCGAGAGGTCTGCGGCTGCATTGTCGAGCAGCCTGTTGAATACCCGTTCGAACACGTCCGGGTCCTGCGCTCCGGGGACCGCCCACTGTTCGTCGATCACGTAGGTCGGCACCGCAGTGATGCCATTGGCCGCTGCGCTGGCGAGTGACTCCATCACCTCACCGATCCCGGCATCAGAGAACAGAAAGGCGCCGGCGGCCTCGCGATCGAGCCCGACGTCGACTGCCGCGGCGAGGAGCACATCGGGATCTCCGATGTCCTCACCGTCGGTGAAATACGCCTGCATCAACCGCTCCTTGAGCGCCCGCTGGGTGGCGTGCACGTCGGCGACGTGCTGATCGGCGAACCACAGCAGTCGGTGGGCGAGCAAGGTGTTGGCTCGCAGGGCGATGTCCATGTGGAACTCGATCCCGTCGGCGGCAGCGACTCGGGTGACGTTCGCCATGATTTCGGCAGCCTTCGCCGGTCCGCCGAACTTCTTTGCGTAGGCCTGCGAGACCGGCTCGCTGGCACCCGCCGGCGCGGTTGGGTCCAGTTGGTATGGTCGATAGACGACCTCGATCGAGCTGACATCGCGGGTGGCAGCCACCGCGGCGAGGGCGGTGTCGAACCGCCGCTTGCCGATGTAACACCAGGGGCAGACCACGTCGGACCAGATCTCGATGCGCATACCTGCCACGATAGAACCGATGGACCAACGAGCCGACCCCGCAGCGACGTTCTGTGCGACCTTGATCGACGAATGGATCCATAACGGAGTCACCCACGCGGTGATCGCTCCTGGTTCTCGTTCCACCGTGATGGCGCTCGCGCTCGCACAACGCACCGACCTGCACCTGCACGTCTTCCACGACGAGCGCTCGGCTGCGTTTGCGGCGCTCGGAATCGGGCAGCTCGGGATACCCGCCGTCGTGGTGTGCACCAGCGGCACCGCAGCGGCTCACTTTCACGCGGCGGTGATCGAGGCCCATCTGTCGGCCGTCCCGCTCATCGTGTGCACGACGGATCGCCCTCCGGAACTCCGTGACGTCGGCGCACCGCAGACGATCGACCAAACCAAGTTGTTCGGATCGGCAGTGCGCTGGTTCCACGACCCTGGAGTGGCCGACGCGTCAGCCAGCGCCGCCTGGCGCTCGCTCGCCGCCCATGCCTACGGCGCCGCGACCGGTGGCTGGCCGGGCCCGGTGCATCTCAACCTGCCGTTCCGCGAGCCCCTCCTCGGTGTTGCCGGCGACCTTCCCGGACGGTCGTCGCTGATGGCCGTCACGATCAACTCGAACACGGTGGTGTCGCCGTATGCGATCGCCTGGTTGGCGACCCGGGTGTCCACCGGGCGCGGAGTCATCGTCGCCGGACGCAATTGCGGGTCACCCGACGGCGTGCTGGCGCTCGCCGCCTCGACCGGTTGGCCGGTGCTCGCCGATGCCCGCTCGGGACTCCGCCACCTCGACGGAGTCGCGATCTCGGCTGCGGATGCGATCCTGCGTTCGGCCGACTTCTCATCCGCGCATCGACCCGATGTCGTCATCCGGCTTGGTCAACCACCGGTGTCGAAGGTGCTCAACCAGTGGCTCGCCGCGCTCGATGCGTACCAGATCCATGTCACGCCTGTTCCGAACTGGACCGATCCCGACGGCGTCGTCGCTCATCGCATCGTCGCCGAGCCCGGCTCTGTCTGCACGGCGCTCGCCGCCCACCTGTCCTGCGCTGACGAGGCGTGGTTGGCTGACTGGGTCGACGCCGAACAGTTGGCTCAAACCGCGATCGATGCGTCGTTGGCCAACGCTGCACTCACCGAGCCGGGCGTCGCCCGCGCCGTGGTAGCCGCAATGCGACCGGGCTCTCATCTCGTCGTGTCGTCGTCGATGCCGATCCGCGACGTCGAATGGTTCGGCGTCGTGCCCAATGGCGTGACGGTCCATTGCAATCGTGGGGCGAACGGTATCGACGGCGTGATCGCGACAGCGATCGGCGTCTCGCTTGCGACTCGGGCGCCCACCACCTTGCTGATCGGCGATGTCGCCTTCCTGCACGACAGCTCGTCGCTGATCGGGTTGGTGCACCGCGGCATCGATCTGCGGATCATCGTGATCGACAATGACGGCGGCGGTATCTTCAGCTTCCTTCCACAGGCCGCCGCGCTGGCACCGGACCGGTTCGAGCAGCTGTTCGGAACGCCGCACGGCGTGAACCTGCTGGCGCTCTCCGCCGCCCACGCTATACCTGCGGTGCAAGCCACCTCGATTGCAGATGTCGTCGCTGCCGCCTCGGCAACGGGCACACATCTCGCCCTCGTCCGTTCCGACCGCACTGCCAACGTCGCCGTCCACGCTGCCGTGAACGCCGCCGTCGTTGCCGCCATCGAGTGATGACCACGATCACGGTCGATGCAACGCGCAGCTGAGCAGCCTGATTGGATCAGCCGTCGCGCATTGCGCGCCCTCGGGCGCGCTATGAGCAATCCGGGTCGCGCACGCCGCGCCCAAGGGCGCGAAGTGCGCGGACGAGAGTGTGGCGTGGCGCGTGACGGCGGCCGAGTGGTCGGGGGCGGATGGTCGGGGGCGGATCGTCAGGGGCGGATGATCGCCGACAACATCGCCTGGAACTTGGCCTGGGTTTCGGCCAGTTCGTGGTGAGGGTCGCTGTCGGCAACGATGCCCCCACCGGCGAACAGGCGCGCC
>Ga0105048_10016483_pt1 | contig 11420 bp, 8 predicted proteins | sample MAT05_FD_78382 | JGI IMG/M metagenome (GOLD analysis project Ga0105048, IMG submission 78382) | Freshwater microbial communities from Lake Fryxell liftoff mats and glacier meltwater in Antarctica - MAT-05 | ecosystem: Environmental > Aquatic > Freshwater > Ice > Liftoff microbial mat | place...
CCAAGGACTACGCTGGGTCAAATCTGACCTCACTTCTTGTTCTACTCCGGCGCAAAATAAGGCGATAGTGGGGCGTTTTGGTCAAACCTGTTTTGCCCTTGGCAGTGTTGCAGGCCCGCCAGAACGACCCGGCGCCGCGCGGCGTCACAGCCGCCGCGCGGCCCTGCCGCCCCGACATTGGGTTCGAGGGCGAAACGCCGACTGGCCGGCTGCTGGCCGCCGTCATGCCGTGGATGAAGGAGCGCAGACCGGCCTGGCTGATCCGGCTGAGGCTGTTTCTGTAGGACCATCTGGGGGGGCGCAGGATCTTGCCCGCCACCCGCACGCCGGACCTGACCGCAGATGCGGCGGGGCGGAGACAGGCGCTGGACGACTGAATCGCGCAGACCCTGCCCGACATCGCCGCCTGACGCTACAGGATGACCTGATGTTCGGCCTGCCCGTGGGCAACGTCTGCCACGGCAAAGGTCTTGCCCGAATGCGGCAGGGTCAGGCGGTCGGCGGTGGTCATGTGCTGTTGCGCGGTGGTGCAGAACAGCGTGGTCAGGTCGGGCCCGCCAAACGCCGGGCAAGAGGTGTTGGGCGCATCGAACCCCACCGCGCGCAGGAAGGTGCCATCGGGCGCATAGCAGGCCACGCGTGACGATCCCCATTCGGCCAGCCACAGATTGCCCGCCACATCGACCACCGCGCCATCTGGGTTGATGCCCTGCGATTTGAGGTCAAGATAGACCTCGGGCGTGCCGGTGGGCCAGCCTGAGGTGTCCAGCGCCACGCGCATCACCCGCCCGGTCACCGTGTCGCTGAAATGTGCGGTGCGCCCGTCGGGGGTGAAGCAGATTGCATTGCTAATGGTGATGTTCGGATAGAGCCTGCGCAATTCGCCCCGGTAATAGCGCCAGATCGACCCCATGGCCGGATCGGCATCGCCGCGCTTGCCCATCGTGCCGATCCAGAACCCGCCCTGCGGATCGGCGCGGCCGTCGTTTGACCGGGTCTGCGGCTGGTCCGCCTCCAGCGCCACAAGATCGGTCCGGGTGCCGGTGGTCAGATCGAACCGGAACAGCGCGGTTTCCGACGCGATCAGCAGCGTCTCCCTGCCGACCCAGCCCGCGGCCGAGACGTGTTGGTCGAACTGCCACTGCTGCCCGTCGGTCGACATCAGACGCTTGCCGATGATGTCGAACCAGAACAACTGGTTGCGCAGAGGGTGCCACAGCGGCCCCTCTCCCAACTCGCAGCGGCGGTCGTCGAGGATCATGTCACGGCTCCGTCATAGGCCGCGACGATTGCCCGTGCGCGGCTGGTGATGTCTGCAACCGAAAGTCCGGGTGTATAAAGGGCCGTGCCGATGCCAAAGCCGTTGGCCCCCGCCGCCAGCCACTGCGCGAAATTCGCAGGCCCGGCGCCGCCGACCGCATAGACCGGGCAGGCCGCCGGCAGCACGGCGCGGATCGCCCTGACACCGTCTGGCCCGATCAGGCTGGCCGGAAAGATCTTCAGCCCGTCCGCCCCGGCGTCCAGCGCCGCAAAGCATTCGGTGGGCGTCATCACGCCGGGCCACGACTGCAACCCCAGGTCCTTGGTCATGCCGATCACGGCCTCGTTGCAGTTGGGGCTGACGATCAGCGTCCCCCCGGCCTGCGCCACCTCGCTGACCTGCCGCGCGGTCAGGACGGTTCCGGCGCCGATCTGCGCCACGCCTGCAAAGGCCGCGACCATGGCCGCGATCGAGGCCAGCGGCTCGGGCGAATTCAGCGGCACCTCGATCCGGGTGATCCCGGCGTCGATCAGCGCCCGTGCCACCGGCACGGCCTCGGGCGGGGACAGGCCCCGCAGAATGGCAATCAGCGGGCGGGTCATCACTGGGTCTCCGGCAGGTGGGAACGGGCAAGTCGCAGGCCTGCCAGCGTGCAATCGGTGGCGGGCAATATCCGCGCGGTCAGGCCCTGCTGCGCCAGCGCCCGGGCATAGCTGGCCGCCAGCCCGTCGGCACCGACCAGCGTCACCGCCTGCCCCAGCCAGTAGGGCCGCGCGGCGGCAAGCTCGATTCCGATCAGCAGGCCCGACAGCCGCGACCGGGCGGCGGCGGGCGCAAGCCCGGCCAGCAGCCCCTCGGCGCGCAACGAAAACAGCCGCGCGGCGATGCGTTCGGGCCGCGACAGCGCGTCAGACAGACCGGTGTCAAACGCGGCCTCGTCCCAGCCGCCGCCCTGCATCCCGAACCGCAGCACCGAGTGTTCCGACAACAGGGCGAACATCTCGCCGGTCATGAACGTCTGAAAGCTGACGACCTCGCCCGCGCTGATCTGCGCCCATTTGGCATGGGTGCCGGGCAGGCAGATCACGCCATCGGCGGCACCAAGCGCGATGGCACCGGCAATCTGCGTCTCTTCGCCGCGCATCACGTCGGCGGGCTGTTGCTGTTTCAGCCCAGGGGTGATGTGAACGCTGATCCGCGGGTCCTGCACAAGCACGCGCGTCAGTGCGGCGGGGTCCAGCGCGGGGCAGGGCACGGCGCGGTAGGGCACCTCCTGCCAGCCCTGCCGGCTGCCCACCATGCCGCAGGCCACCACCGGCGTCACGCGGTCCGACAGCCACGGCGCGATCAGGGCCAGCAGCGCCGGTTCGAACTGGTCCTGTGCCAGCTTGGCCATGCCGGTGTCGGCGCTGGCCTCGGCGGTCGGGCCGCCGGCCCCCATGGCCCAGACCCGCAGGTTCGAGGTGCCCCAATCGACGGCGATCCAGTCGGGACGGGTCATCGTGGCACCGGGTTGCACGGATCGGGTCGGCGGGCGGGGTCAGGCATCATGCGGCTTTCGTTCGGATCATCGGCCAGGGCGCAGGTCGCACCCACGCCGATGTGGAACATCGCGGGGCCGCAGGTCAAGCTGTATTGGCCATCGCCTGCGCATGGCGCCCGGTCGGGGCCAAACTGGACCTATCGGCGTCGCGGTTCTGGCCCTACGCCGATGCGCCCTGATTGCCGATGATCGAGGCAAACCAGAAGGACAGCCCGATGACCAGCAATGACATGACCGCCGTGATCGAGGCCGACCGCGCCCACCTGTGGCATCACCTGATCCAGCACAAACCGTTCGAAACCGTCGATCCCCGGATCATCGTCGAGGGCAAGGGAATGCGGGTCTGGGATGCCAAGGGGCGCGAGCATCTGGATGCCGTCTCTGGCGGGGTCTGGACGGTCAATGTCGGCTATGGCCGTGAAACCATTGCAAAAGCGGTCTATGATCAACTGGTCCGGATGAACTATTTCGCCAATTCGGCGGGGTCGATTCCGGGGTCGCTGTTTGCGGAAAAGCTGATCTCGAAAATGCCGGGGCTGTCGCGCGTCTACTATTCCAATTCGGGGTCCGAGGCGAACGAAAAGGTCTACAAGATGGTCCGCCAGATTTCGGCGCGGCACCATCAGGGGCGGAAATCGAAGATCCTCTACCGCGACCGCGACTATCACGGCACCACCATCACCGCGCTGTCGAGTGCGGGGCAGGCGCAGCGGGCGATGCAATACGGCCCCTTCACTCCGGGCTTTGTCGAGGTGCCGCATTGCCTGGAATACCGCAAGCAATGGGATGTGGCCGACTACGGCATCCGCGCCGCCGACGCCATCGAAGAGGTGATCCTGCGCGAAGGCCCCGATTCGGTGGGGGCGCTGGTGCTGGAGCCGATCACGGCAGGTGGCGGCGTCATCGTGCCGCCCGAAGGCTACTGGCCGCGCGTCCAGGAAATTTGCCGCAAATACAGCGTGTTGCTGCACATTGACGAGGTTGTCTGCGGCGTCGGGCGCACCGGCACCTGGTTTGGCTACCAGCATTACGGCGTGCAGCCCGATTTCGTCACGATGGCCAAGGGCGTCGCTTCGGGCTATGCGGCGATTTCCTGCACCGTGACCACCGAGGCGGTGTTCGACATGTTCAAGGACGACGCGTCCGACCCGCTTGGCTATTTCCGCGACATCTCGACCTTTGGCGGCTGCACTGCGGGGCCGGCGGCGGCGCTGGAAAACATGCGGATCATCGAGGATGAGGGGCTTTTGGCCAACACCGACGCCATGGGCGCGCGGTTGATGGGCAACCTCGCGGCGCTGGCCTGCAAGCACCGGGTGATCGGCGATGTGCGCGGCAAGGGGCTGTTCTGCGGCGCCGAACTGGTCGCCGACCGCGCCACCCGCGAACCGGCGGACGAGAAAAAGGTGCAGGCGGTGGTCGCCGACTGCATGGCCCAGGGCGTGATCATCGGCGCCACCAACCGCAGCATTCCGGGGTTCAACAACACGCTTTGCCTGTCGCCGGCGCTGATCGCCACACCGGATGACATCGACGCCATCACCGACGCGATTGACCGCGCGCTGATCCGGGTGTTCAACTGACGATATAGCCAGACGCAACGGGCGATAGGTCCAGAATGCTGATCCCGGTCGAGATGTTCTTCCTGGGGTCGGCCCTGACTGGCACGCGGCAGCAGCGTATCCGGCAGACGGTCACCGACGGCATTCTGGCAGGGCGATACCGGGCGGGTGACAAGCTGCCGTCGTCGCGGGCGCTGGCGGCGCATCTGGGGCTGGCGCGGATCACGGTGACGCTGGCCTATGCCGAACTGGTGGCCGCCGATTATCTGGTGGCGCGGGGGCGATCGGGATACTTTGTGTCCGACACCGCGCCGCGCCAGCAGGAATTCACGAAAAAACAAGGGCTAGTGCGAGATGCCGTCGACTATGCCGCGCTGACCGGACGGCGGTTTTCGTCGCAGCCCGGGGTGCGCAAACCGGCGGATTGGCGCGAATATCCCTATCCGTTCATCTATGGCCAGGCCGATGCGGCGCTGTTTGACCACCAGAACTGGCGGCTTTGCGCGCTGCAGGCTCTTGGCCGGCGCGACTTTGCGGCGATGACCACGGATTACCACGAAACCGACGATCCGATGCTGATCGACGCGATCATCCGGTTGCTGCTGCCGCGCCGGGGCATCACGGCCAGCCCGGACCAGGTGCTGCTGACGCTTGGCGCGCAGAACGCGTTGTGGCTGGCATCGCAGGTCCTGTTGGGGCCGGGGCGGCGGGCGGCGATTGAAAACCCCTGCTATCCGGGGCTGCGGCAGGTGCTGAGCCTCAGCGAGGCGCAGGTGTTTTCGGTCGATGTCGATGCCCATGGCCTGCCGCCCGACCGGCTGCCGGGGCGGGTCGATGTGGTGTTTACCACCGCCAGCCACCACAGCCCGACCAATGCCACAATGCCGCTGGACCGGCGGATGGCGCTGTTGCAGGCCGCCTCGGCCCGGGATTTCGTGATCGTCGAGGATGACTATGAATTCGAGATGTCATTCCTGAAATCCGTATCGCCGTCGCTGAAATCGCTGGATACCGAAGGCCGGGTGATTCACGCAGGCTCGTTCTCGAAATCGTTGTTTCCGGGGCTGCGGCTTGGTTATCTGGTTGGTCCTGCTGCGTTTATTCACGAGGCGCGCGCCCTGCGGTCGGCGGTGCTGCGCCATCCGCCGGGCCATATTCAGCGCACGGTCGCGTATTTTCTGGGGCTTGGGCATTACGATGCGCTGGTCAACCGCATGAAGCAGGCCTTCAAGCGGCGGCGGCAGGTGATGGACGAGGCGATTGCCGAGGCCGGGATGCTGGTGGCCGGGCGCGGGGCGTTCGGCGGATCAAGTTTCTGGATGGAGGCACCGGGGGTCGACACCCTGGTGCTGGCCGCGCGGTTGCGGGCCGATGGCGTGCTGATCGAACCGGGGCGCGGGTTCTATGGCGACACCGGGCCGAGCCATTTCTACCGCCTTGCCTATTCGTCAATCGCACCGGCCCGCATCCCCGAAGGCATCGCCCGCATCGGCCGCGCTCTGGCCTTAACCGCGTAAGACAACTGGCCCTACGGCCTGGGTCGCCGGAACCGTAGATTGCCGCCAACAAAAGGATGCACCCCATGAAGATGACCACCGAAGAGGCTTTCGTCAAAACCCTGCAGATGCATGGCATCGAACATGCGTTCGGCATCATAGGCTCGGCCTTCATGCCGATTTCCGATCTGTTCCCCAAGGCCGGCATCACGTTCTGGGACTGCGCGCACGAAGGGTCGGGCGGCATGATGGCCGACGGCTATACCCGCGCCAGCGGCCGGATGAGCATGATGATCGCGCAGAATGGCCCCGGCATCACCAACTTCGTGACCCCGGTGAAAACCGCCTACTGGAATCACACGCCGCTGCTGCTGGTCACGCCGCAGGCCGCCAACAAGACCATCGGGATGGGCGGATTTCAGGAGGTCGAGCAGATGGCGCTGTTTGCCGACATGGTCGCCTATCAGGAAGAGGTGCGCGATCCGTCGCGTGTGGCAGAGGTGCTGAACCGGGTGATCATGGCCGCAAAACGCGCCTCTGCTCCGGCGCAGATCAACATGCCGCGCGATTTCTGGACCCAGGTGATCGACATCGAGTTGCCGGCGATCGTCGAGTTTGAACGGCCCGCCGGGGGCGAGACGGCGATTGCCGAGGCGGCGGCGCTGCTGTCGGGGGCGAAGTTTCCGGTCATCCTGAACGGTGCGGGCGTGGTGCTGGCGGGGGCCATACCGGCGAGCATGGCGTTGGCCGAACGGCTCGATGCGCCGGTCTGCGTCGGCTATCAGCACAACGATGCGTTCCCGGGGGGGCATCCGCTGTTTGCCGGGCCGTTGGGCTACAACGGCTCCAAGGCGGCGATGGAGCTGATCGCGGCGGCGGATGTGGTGCTATGTCTTGGCACCCGGCTGAACCCGTTTTCGACCCTGCCGGGCTACGGTCTGGACTATTGGCCAAAGCAGGCAAAGATCATTCAGGTCGACATCAACCCGCACCGGATCGGGCTGACCAAACCGGTGTCGGTCGGCATCGTCGGCGATGCGCGGAAGGTGGCCGAAGCCATTCTGGCACGGTTGTCCGGCACCGCTGGCGACACGGGCCGGGTCGAGCGGCGCCACCAGATCGCGCAGACCAAATCGGCCTGGGCGCAGGCGCTGTCGTCGATGGACCACGAACAGGACGATCCCGGCACCAGCTGGAACCAGCGGGCGCGCGATGCCAAGCCCGAATGGATGAGCCCGCGCATGGCCTGGCGCGCCATCCAGTCGGCCCTGCCGCGCAATGCGATCATTTCCAGCGATATCGGCAACAACTGTGCCATCGGCAACGCCTATCCGACGTTCGACGAGGGGCGCAAATACCTTGCGCCGGGTCTTTTCGGCCCCTGCGGTTACGGTCTGCCGAGCGTTGTGGGCGCGAAAATCGCCTGTCCGGACGTGCCGGTGGTGGGGTTCGCCGGGGATGGGGCGTTCGGCATCGCCGTCACCGAACTGACCGCGATCGGCCGCCCGGAATGGCCCGCGATCACCATGGTGGTGTTTCGCAACTACCAGTGGGGCGCGGAAAAGCGCAACTCCACGCTGTGGTATGACGACAACTTTGTCGGCACCGAGCTTGATACCGGGGTGTCATACGCCGGAATTGCCCGCGCCTGCGGGTTGCAGGGGGTGGTCGCCCGCACGATGGACGAGTTGCGCGCGGCGCTGACACAGGCGGTGGCAGACCAGATGGCCGGCAAGACCACGCTGATCGAGGCGATGATCAATCAGGAACTCGGAGAGCCGTTCCGCCGCGACGCGATGAAGAAGCCGGTCGAGGTCGCCGGCATTTCTGCGGCCGACATGCGCAGGCAGGCGTGACCCTGCCCTTTGATCTGGGCCTTTGGGCTGCGGTCTGGATGGCTGCGGTGTTTCTGGTCGCGGCCTTCGTGCGGGGCTATTCCGGGTTCGGGTTTTCCGCACTGGTGGTGGCGGGGTCGGCGCTGGTCACCAACCCGCTGAACTTTGTGCCGGTGGTCATGGTCTGCGAATTCGCGATGACCTTTCAGCAATGGCGCGGCGTCTGGCGCGATGTCGACTGGCGGCGGGTCGGGGCGCTGATGGCGGGGGCGATTGTCGGTCTGCCGCTTGGCCTGTGGGCGTTGACCGGGGTGGGGGTCGATCTGGCCCGCGTCATTGTCTCGGGTTACGTGTTGGCGATGTGCGCGGTGATGCTGGCGGGGTGGAGCATCCGGCGACAGCAGGGCGTCGGCGGGCATGTGGGCGTCGGTGTCGTCTCGGGCCTTGCCAATGCGCCGGGCATGGGCGGGTTGCCGGTGGCCAGCTATTTCACCGCGCAGGGCATGTCGGCGGCGGTGTTCCGGGCCACGCTGATTGCCTATTTCGCCGCGCTGGACGTCTATTCGCTGCCGCTGATGTGGGGGCACGGCATGGTGACGTGGGATACGGCGCGGGCGGCGCTGCTGTCGGTGCCGATCATGGTCGTTGGCATCTGGGCCGGCGGGCGGCACTTTCTGCGCACCGACCCGCAGGATTTTCGCCGCTTTGCGATTTTCCTGCTGGCGGGGCTCGCGGTGATGGGCTTGCTGAAATCGGTGATGTAGGCTGAAGCCATGACCCAACCCGCACTTGATACCTCGCCCCCCGTCTCGGATGAAATCCGCCGCACCACGTGTTACATGTGCGCCTGCCGCTGCGGCATCAACGTGCATCTGACCGATGGCCGCGTCAGCTATATCGAGGGCAACCGCGACCATCCGGTCAACAAGGGCGTGCTCTGTGCCAAGGGCGCGTCGGGGATCATGCAGATCACCGCGCCGTCGCGGCTGCAGACGCCGCTGCGCCGGGTCGGCCCGCGCGGATCGGGCGCGTTCGAGCCGATTTCGTGGGACGAGGCGCTGGACCTGGCGGTGTCCTGGATGAAGCCGCTGCGCGAGACGGCCCCCGAAAAACTGGCGTTCTTCACCGGGCGGGATCAAAGTCAGTCCTTCACCGGCTGGTGGGCGCAGGCCTTTGGCACGCCGAATTACGCGGCGCATGGCGGGTTCTGTTCGGTCAACATGGCGGCGGGCGGCATCTATACCATCGGCGGCGCATTTTGGGAATTTGGCCAACCGGATTGGGAGCGGACAAAGCTGTTCATCCTGTTCGGCGTGGCCGAAGACCACGACAGCAACCCGATCAAGATCGGTCTGGGCAAGCTGAAGGCGCGCGGTGCCCGGGTGATCGGCGTCAACCCGATCCGCACCGGATATAATGCCGTGGCCGATGACTGGCTGGGCATCACGCCGGGCACCGACGGGCTGCTGATCCTGTCGCTGATCCACTGCCTGCTGATGGCGGGCCGCATCGATCTGGAATACCTCGCGCGTTATACCAACGCGCCGCTGCTGGTGGTCGAAACCGGCCCCGACAAGGGCATGATCGCCCGCAACGCCGAAAGCCAGCCCTATGTTATCGACAAGCGCACCGGGCAGCCCGCCCCCTGGGATGGCCGCGGTGTGCAGCCCGATCTTGGCGCGACCTGGGCCGGCAACCGCACGGTGTTTCAGCACATGGCCGAACGCTATCTGGACCCCGTCCATGCGCCCGAAGCGGTGGCGGCGCGCTGCGGCATCCCGGCGTCCCGCATTCATGCGCTGGCGGCCGAACTGGCGCGGGTGGCGTTCGACGAGGCGATTGACCTGCCCCAACCCTGGACCGACTTTCGCGGCGACCATCACACCAGCATGCCCGGCCGCCCCGTCAGCTTTCACGCCATGCGCGGAATTTCCGCCCATTCCAACGGCTTTCAGACCGCCCGCGCGCTGCATCTGTTGCAGATCGTTCTGGGCACGGTCGAGGTGCCCGGCGGCTACCGCATGAAGCCGCCCTATCCGAAACCGGTCGAGGCGCATCCGACACCGCATTTCGTCACCGTCCCGGGCAAGCCGCTGTCCGGGCCGCACCTTGGCTATGTCCGCAGTCCTGAAATGCTGGCCCTGCACCCCGATGGCCGCCCGGTGCGGATCGACAAGGCGTTCACCTGGGAGAACCCGTTCTCGGCCCACGGCATGATGCACATGGTCATCCCCAACGCCCATGCGGGCGACCCCTACCGCATCGACACGCTGTTTTTGTATATGGCAAACATGGCCTGGAATTCGTCGATGAACACTGCGGCGGTCATGCAGATGCTGACCGACAAGGGCGAGGATGGCGAATACATCATTCCGCGGATCATCTATTCTGATGCCTATGCCTCGGAAATGGTGGCCTATGCCGATCTGATCCTGCCCGACACCACGTATCTTGAACGGCACGACTGCATCAGCCTGCTGGACCGCCCGATCAGCGAGCCCGATGCGGCGGGCGACAGCATCCGCTGGCCGGTGGTCGAGCCTGACCGCGATGTGCGCGGGTTTCAGTCGGTTCTGCTGGACATCGGGGCGCGGCTGGGTCTGGCGCCGATGGTCAACCCCGACGGCACCCCCCGCTACAAGGATTATGCCGACTACATCACCAACCACATCCGCCGCCCCGGGGTTGGCCCGCTGATCGGGTTTCGCGGGGCCGATGGCACGCAGACCGGGCGCGGCGAGGCCAATCCGGCGCAACTCGACGCCTATATCGAAAACGGCGGCTTCTTTCAGGCGCATGTGCCGGCCGAGGCCGCGTTCTACAAGCCCTGGAATGCCGCCTATCAGGATTGGGCGGTGGCGACCTCGTTCTATGAAACCCCGCAGCCCTATCTGTTTTCGATCTGGTCCGAACCGATGCGCCGGTTTCAGGCGGCGGCCGAGGGCATTGGCCCGATCCAGCCGCCCGACCATTTGCGCGACCGCCTGAAACAGGCGATGGACCCGCTGCCGGTCTGGTATCCGCCCTTCGGGCAGGACGAGGCGGCGGGCTGGGGCTATCCGGTGCATGCGCTGACGCAGCGGCCGATGGACATGTATCACAGCTGGGGGTCGCAGAACGCGTGGCTGCGGCAGATACGGGGCAAGAACTTTCTCTACGTGCCGACGAAAATCTGGCAGGAACAGGGTTTCCGCGACGGCGACTTTGCCCGGGTGATCTCGCCGAACGGCGGCATCACCGTGCCCGTGGCCCATATGGCCGCCCTGAACGAAAACACCGTCTGGACGTGGAACGCCATCGGCAAACGCAAGGGCGCCTGGGCGCTTGACGACGCAGCCCCCGAGGCGGTGGAAGGCTTCCTCTTGAACCATCTGATTTCCGAACTGCTGCCCGAAAAGGCCGATGGCCACCGCTATTCCAACTCCGACCCGGTGACGGGCCAGGCCGCATGGTTCGACCTGCGCGTGCGGATCGAGAATGTCGGCCCGAAGCCGGCATCCGAACCCGCATTTCCGCCCGTCAGCCGGGTGGTGCCGAAGGGAGATCAAAGATGAGCGCGCCCGACCGCCGGATCACGGCCCGCCGCGTTCTGGCCGTGGGCGTTCCGGAGTTGCAAGGGGGCGGCGTGTTGTGCGCCAGAGGGGCGTCACCGCCGACCGCCCTGACCGAAGAATTCGGCGTGATCATCGTTCAACGCGTCAGAGCCCCGACCTGGAGGTGTCA
>Ga0105048_10016484_pt1 | contig 11420 bp, 6 predicted proteins | sample MAT05_FD_78382 | JGI IMG/M metagenome (GOLD analysis project Ga0105048, IMG submission 78382) | Freshwater microbial communities from Lake Fryxell liftoff mats and glacier meltwater in Antarctica - MAT-05 | ecosystem: Environmental > Aquatic > Freshwater > Ice > Liftoff microbial mat | place...
AAAGCAGCTGAAGCGAATATGGCGCAGAATGCATTAACAACAATAAATAGGCGAATGCACAGCAACGACAGACATTTCTTAAACAAAAATTTCTACTGGAGATAAATTATGAGTTATGAAAATGATACTTATGAGATAAACAAAAACAGCGGTGATGGGCTGGGCCCCCAATTGATGGGGGTAAATACGCTTATTGGAAATGACGTCTATAATCAAATAGAAGAAGATCTGGGCGACATCAAGGAAATCATGCTGGACATGGAGAGCGGTAAAATCGTTTATGCAGTCTTGTCTTTTGGCGGTATTCTCGGCATAGGAGAAAAACTTTTCGCAGTGCCATGGGGTGCGTTGACACTAGATACGACAAACAACCGTTTCATACTTAATGTAGAGAAAGATAAACTGGAAAACGTGCCGGGATTCGATAAGGACAATTGGCCCGAGGTGGCAGATCCATATTGGATAAATGAAGTTTAGTGATCTGGACTGGAACTGACAGATACCCTAAAAATTCGGTAACTGTCAGATCAGGTCTGAGCTAAAGTACAGATAATTGTATGCAGCTGTTTGGTCTGGTATGTTTTCTGCCCCGCAGGCATTGCAGACGGTTGAATTTTGCCGTCAAGCTTTCCCGTTCATGGGCGGTACAAAAGGCAACCTTAACTCCCTCGTTTTGAAATGTTTGACCTGCATAAGTTTCACCGCCGTGCTTTTTTCATCTCGATCACCATGAATGCATTGCATCAGGATCCCTTCTAAACTTTAACCGTTCAGACTTATTTTTCGTTCGAAATTCAAAATACCTTCAAATTCATCCCACGTTGGGCATCGCACCTTGCTGAAAATTCCGGCTGTACAAGTACAAGAAGCGACGCTACAAATTCCTTTATCTACCCCGCACCGGCTAGTCCGAAAGCAATGGTAAGCTAGTTGCAATAAAATATGTTGTCCATGGCGGGCATGATTAAATTTGAACCGTTAAAGAATTTGTGAAGATGCTCCTTGGGTGAAACAATTTGTTACAAATTTTTTCTTAAAATGAACATTTTTCTTACAGTTCAAGCATATTCTCTATTTTCTCAATGCTATATAATAAAAATATTAGCTAGGAAATTCATACAATAAGCAGATATTAATCTATATCAAAAGCTTTCAACAAAGGTTGGTAGGCCAGATGGATTGAAAATATACACATGGCATGCTGGCCTGAATATTCGTTAAAACCAGTATCCTGTTAACCCAAGCACATACGCCATTTAAATTGGTATGTTGAGAGCCTTGCTGTTGAATTTATAGTAAAGACGACCAAAAAATTGCATCAAATCAACGGTAGGAAAACTGAATGAAGAATAAAGCCATTTGGATTACGATCGGAATCGTAGTGATCGCCGGAGTACTTGCAATATTTTTATTATATGGGAAGCAGGAAAAGCAAACGCAAACGCAAACGGAGACGTCGCCAATGGGACGTGGTGGCAAGGATGGTGCAAACCGACCTGTGCCGGTAGCAGTTGCAATCGCCCGGACAGGTGACATCGATGTGGTGATTAACGCATTGGGCACTGTGACCGCACGTAACACTGTAACGGTCAAACCCCGCGTCGACGGCCAGCTTGTTCGAGTTGCTTTCCGTGAAGGTCAAGTCGTGAAGATTGGAGATTTACTTGCAGAAATTGACCCGCGCTCTTTCCAGTCGCAACTTGATCAAGTGAACGGACAGTTAATGCGGGATCAGGCGTTACTTGCCAATGCGCGGCTTGATCAGGCTCGTTATCGCGGCCTGTTGGCGAAGGATTCTATCGCTAAGCAACAGGTCGACGCGCAGGAAGCGCTGGTAAGACAATATGAGGGAGGGGTGAAAACGGATAGGGCTTTGGTGGATAATGCCAAACTACAGCTTGCTTTCACTCGCGTTACGGCACCGATTGCCGGCCGTCTTGGCCTGCGCTTGGTTGATACCGGTAACATGGTTCGCGCCACGGATACGGGTGGTTTGGTCGTTATTACTCAGACTCAGCCGATTACTGTCATTTTCTCAATTCCTTCAGACAATCTCGCTGCCGTGATGAGTAAATTGCAGGATAACCAACAACTAACAGTCGAAGCTTGGGATCGTGACGATAAGAATAAATTGGCGATCGGCTCACTGCTAACGGTGGACAACCAGATTGATTCGACAACTGGGACTGTGAAGCTTAAGGCCGAATTCGCAAATACTGACAACGCCCTTTTCCCGAATCAGTTTGTTAATGTTCACTTGCGCATCGAAACTCGCCATGGAGTGACTGTAATTCCGACTTCAGCATCCCAGCGTGGCACGCAGGGAACTTTTTTCTATGTGGTGGATGAGAGCAAAACAGTGAGCCTGCGACCTGTCGTGCTCGGCCCAATTTCGGGCCATATTGTGGCGGTCGAGAAGGGCTTGGTTCCCGGCGAAAAAGTAGTAATCGACGGTGCGGACAAGCTGCGTCCGGGCGCAAAAGTGGAGATAAATTTCCCTGGTGAGAAGAGCGGAGAAAGCAAAGAGGCTCCTCGAGGTGATAGGCCTCGAGGTGATAGGCGTCAAAATCGGCGCAACCCTCCGGCTGAGAGCAAAGACGGGGTATGAACCCTTCACGTCTGTTTATTATCCGGCCAGTTGCAACATCACTGCTAATGGCCGCCATCCTGTTGTCAGGAATGCTGGCCTATCGTTTATTGCCAGTTTCAGCTTTGCCTGAGGTTGATTACCCCACTATTCAGGTGACTACTTTTTACCCTGGTGCCAGCCCGGACGTCACAACATCCTCAATTACCGCACCACTGGAGCGTCAGTTTGGTCAAATGCCCGGTCTGAACCAGATGTCTTCCAGCAGTTCAGGTGGCGCCTCAGTGATCACCCTGCAGTTCGGACTCGATTTAAGTCTTGATGTTGCCGAACAGGGAGTGCAGGCAGCGATTAACGCGGCTACTTCTTTCCTGCCTACTGATTTACCGATGCCGCCGATTTACAGCAAGGTCAATCCCGCTGATGCGCCTATCGTTACGATGGCGATTACTTCCGAAACGCTGCCGCTGCCGAAAGTGCAAGACTTGGTAGATACACGCCTGGCGCAGAAACTTTCGCAGCTGCCTGGCGTCGGCCTGGTTAGTATTGGCGGCGGTCAACGGCCTGCGGTTCGTATCCAGGCTAATCCAAAATCACTTGCTGCGAATGGTTTAAATCTCGACGATATTCGTATTGCCATCGGAAATGCCAACGTAAACATTGCGAAAGGAAGTTTTGATGGCGCGGCACGGGCCTCAACCTTGGATGCCAACGATCAACTCAAGTCAGCCGACGAATATCGAAATCTAATTATCGCTTGGCGCAATGGTGCCCCGATTCGTTTAAGTGACATTGCCGACACCATTGATGGAGCCGAGAATACACATCTTGCTGCTTGGGCTGACCAGACTCGGGCTGTGATTCTAAATATTCGGCGTCAACCTGGGGCCAATGTCATCGAAACAGTGGATCGCATCCAGAAGCTTTTGCCGCAACTGCAAGCTACGTTACCTGGATCTATCAATGTCAAGATTCTCACTGATCGAACTACTACGATCCGTGCCTCGGTGGAAGATGTCCGCTCTGAGTTGATACTTTCTGTTGTGCTGGTGGTGATGGTCATCTTTTTGTTTTTACGTAGCGTGTACGCCACCATCATCCCCGGTATTGCCGTGCCGCTGTCGCTTATCGGCACTTTTGGCGTGATGTATCTGGCTGGTTTCAGTATCAATAATTTGACGCTGATGGCGCTAACTATTGCTACCGGATTCGTGGTGGATGACGCCATAGTAATGATCGAGAATATCACGCGTTATATCGAGGCTGGTGATTCACCCTTGCAAGCGGCGCTCAAGGGCGCTGAGCAAATAAGCTTTACCATTATTTCGTTGACCTTTTCGCTAATCGCTGTGCTGATTCCGCTGCTGTTCATGGGGGACGTAGTCGGCCGGTTGTTCCGCGAATTCGCTATCACATTGGCGGTGGCGATTCTGATATCTGCTGTGGTATCGCTCACCCTCACGCCGATGATGTGTGCCAAATTGTTGCGACATGTACCTGCTGCCGAGCAAGGTTGGTTTTACCGCAAGAGCGGCATTTTTTTAGATAGAGTAATTGCTCGTTATGGCGTCATACTCAACTGGGTGCTTGACCGTCAGCTAGCTACGTTGCTGGTAGCTGGCGCCACATTGGGTCTTACCGTGCTGCTCTACATGTTCGTGCCTAAAGGTTTTTTTCCGGTGCAGGACACTGGAGTAATTCAAGGTATAACCCAAGCCCCTCAGTCTATTTCTTTTGCGGCGATGGCCGAACGACAACAGGCACTCGCTCAGGTTGTGCTGAAAGATCCTGCGGTGGAGAGCTTGTCGTCATTTATCGGCGTTGATGGCACTAATGCCACGCTAAATAGTGGCCGCATGCTGATTAACCTCAAACCAAAGAGCGCTCGCAATACTGACGCCACTGGCGTGATTCGTCGCTTGCAACACAGTCTGACACAGGTGCAGGGAATAGAGATGTATATGCAACCGGTGCAGGATCTAACTATTGAGACGCGGGTAAGTAGCACTCAATATCAGTTCAGTGTCCAAGACGTCAATCCGGCTGAGCTGGCCGAGTGGGCGCCAAAATTACTGGAGCGTCTGCGCAAAGTGCCGGAACTGATTGATGTTGACAGCGATGTTCAGGATCAGGGCTTGCAGGCCTATGTCGAGATCGACCGCGATACTGCTGGCCGGCTTGGTATTACGCCTGCGGCAATAGATAACACGCTATACAATGCTTTTGGCCAACGGCTTATCTCAACCATATTCACCCAATCCAGCCTGTATCGCGTAGTACTGGAAGTTAAGCCTGAGTCTCAGCGAGGACCGGAGGCTCTGAATGGAATTTACATCGTATCGCTTAATGGTAGTCAGGTGCCGTTATCGTCGATTGCTCGTATTTCAGAACGTACGACACCGCTGTCTATCAACCATATCGACCAGTTTCCTGCCGCCACTATTTCCTTCAACCTAGCGCCCGGCGCTTCGTTGGGTAGCGCAGTAAAGGCTATCCGTGCTGCGGAACAAGAAATTGGACTGCCTCTTAGTGTTCAAACCAGTTTTCAAGGAGCTGCCCTGGCGTTCCAGGCTTCTCTGAGCAACATGTTGCTACTGATTCTTGCGGCAATCATTACCATGTATATTGTTCTGGGGATACTCTATGAGAGCTACATTCACCCAGTCACAATTCTGTCCACCCTTCCTTCCGCTGGAGTCGGGGCATTATTAGCACTTTTGCTGTCGCGCACTGACCTTGGGGTAATCGGCATCATCGGTATCATTCTGCTCATTGGCATCGTTAAGAAAAATGCCATTATGATGATCGACTTCGCACTGGATGCAGAGCGCAACCATGGTAAAACACCACGCGAAGCAATCTATGAAGCTTGTCTGTTACGTTTTCGGCCGATTCTGATGACGACCATGAGTGCCTTGCTTGCTGCGCTTCCATTGATGCTCGGCACCGGCGTCGGTTCCGAATTGCGACATCCTCTGGGTATCACGATGGTGGGAGGGTTGCTGGTAAGCCAGATGCTGACTCTGTTTACAACGCCGGTTATTTACCTTACCTTTGATCGGTGGGCGCAGCGCTTCAAATCATCCTTCCAGCCGCCAGCCGTATCTGAGGTGTAACTCGAGCGTGCTGCCATGAGCTTATCTGAAACTTTCATAAATCGCCCGGTTGCCACGACGCTATTGGCATTGGGTATCGTATTATCGGGGGTAATTGCATTTATATTGCTTCCTGTAGCGGCCTTACCACAAGTTGATTTTCCAACAATCTCGGTGCAGGCAACACTACCGGGGGCCAGTCCAGAAACGATGGCTTCCACGGTGGCAACCCCGCTTGAACGATCACTTGGCCTCATCGCGGGTGTTACCGAGATTAGCTCGTCTAGTTCGCTTGGTTCAACCCGAATCACTTTGCAATTTGACCTTGATCGCAATATCGATGGTGCTGCGCGTGATGTTCAGGCGGCAATGAACGCGACGCGGAATCTACTACCCACTGGTCTTCCCAGCAATCCACTCTACCGTAAAGTTAATCCGGCCGATGCGCCGATCATGATTCTTTCTCTTACCTCGGAAACGATGAGTCGAGGGCAGATGTACGATGCGGCATCGACTATCCTCGCTCAAAAAATATCCCAATTACAAGGAATTGGTCTGGTGACCGTAGGGGGAAGCTCGTTACCCGCCGTGCGTGTGTCACTCAACCCGAGTGCCCTAAACAAGTATGGCATAGGCGTAGAGGATGTGCGCACTGCGATCGTCGCCACCAACGCCAACAGACCTAAGGGCTCGCTTGAAAATGACGACCAACGCTGGCAGATACTGGCTAACGATCAGGCTAAAACGGCTGCCGAATACCTTCCGACAATCGTAGCTTATCGTAACGGCGCACCTGTTCGTCTCGCTGATATTGCACAGGTAAATGATTCAGTACAGGACATCCGAAATGCCGGACTGGTCAATGGTAAACCAGCAGTGATGCTGATCCTGAATCGTCAGCCAGGCGCCAATATCATTGAAACGGTAGATCAGGTAAAGCAATTATTGCCTCTATTGCGTGCGTCTATCCCGGCGGCAATGACCCTGTCAGTGGCGTCGGATCGCACGCCAACAATTCGCGCATCGTTGCAGGCAGTCGAACACACCCTTTTGATTTCGATCGCCCTGGTGGTATTGGTTGTATTTCTGTTTCTGCGAGACGTCCGAGCTGCGTTAATCCCAAGCGTTGCGGTCTCGGTATCGCTGATCGGCACTTTTGGCGTGATGTATCTCGCCGGCTTCAGCCTGAACAATATTTCGCTTATGGCTCTGACCGTCGCTACCGGATTTGTGGTGGACGATGCTGTGGTGATGCTGGAAAACATTTCTCGCCACATCGAGAACGGTGTTGCACCATTTAAAGCTGCTGTACAAGGAGCACGCGAAGTAAGTTTCACGGTACTGTCAATGAGCCTGTCTTTGATCGCCGTATTCATACCGATTTTATTAATGGGCGGTGTCGTCGGGCGGCTGTTTCGAGAATTTGCTATTACGCTATCGGCGGCCATTCTGGTATCCCTGGTTGTGTCGCTGACTGTTACACCCATGATGTGTGCACGGCTATTGCGTCCACGATTGAAGTCATCGCAAGGGCGTTTTTATCGGGTAAATGAGCGTATCTTCAATGCAATATTGAACGGCTACCGGGTATCGCTCGATTGGGCACTTGCACATGGTCGTATCATGCTGTTCGTTCTTCTGGCAACGGTTTGCCTTAATATTTATTTGTACACGGTCATACCCAAGGGCTTTTTCCCTCAACAGGACACCGGCCGTCTGATGGGAGCCATTCAGGCAGACCAAAGCATTTCTTTCCAAGCTATGCGAGACAAACTCGCTACTTTCGTCAATATTGTCGGTCAGGATCCTGCGGTGGAGAGTGTCGTAGGTTTTACCGGGGGAGGGCAGGTCAACACTGGACGAATGTTTGTTGGGCTAAAGCCTTTGGCTGAACGGCAGTTATCCGCTGACAAAGTCATAGCACGGTTGCGCAGTAAGCTCGCCCATGAACCCGGAGCCAACCTGTTTCTGCAATCGGTCCAAGATATTAACGTCGGCGGTCGTGCCGGCAATGCGCAATTCCAATATACGCTTCAGGCAGATGGTATTGATGAATTGCGTACCTGGGAACCCATCATCCGCCAAGCTTTGCGCTCGCTGCCGCAACTCGCAGATGTTAACACCGACCAACAAGACAAAGGGAAGCAAATCTCACTGATCATCGACCGTGAGGCTGTTGCACAGTTCGGATTGACACAGAGGCTGATCGATACGACCTTGAACGATTTATTTGGCCAGCGCCAAGTGTCAACAATATACAACCCATTAAATCAGTATCGAGTGGTTATGGAGGCTGCACCGCAATACCTGCAGAGCCCGGAAGCACTGAAGGATGTGTTTTTGATTGCTCCCGGAGGTTTGCAAGTGCCGCTAGCCGCTATCGCCCGCTGGGAAGAAACGGCAACGCCACTGGCGATTAATCATCAAGGTCAGTTTGCCGCTTCGACGATTTCATTCAACCTGCCAGTCGGCGTGTCGCTCTCAGATGCTACACGGGAAATTGATAATGTAATGGCTAAGATCGGCGTACCCACTTCTGTCCATGGCAGCTTTCAGGGAACAGCTAAAGCTTTTCAGATGTCGCTTGCCAATCAGCCTTTACTCATCCTTGCCGCCTTGGTTGCGGTGTACCTGGTGCTAGGCATACTTTATGAGAGTTACATTCATCCTATAACTATTCTCTCGACGTTACCGTCGGCGGGAGTAGGCGCGATTCTAGCCCTGCTCGCGTTCAAGATGGATTTTAGTATTATCGCGTTGATTGGCGTCATTCTTCTAATCGGCATAGTTAAGAAGAACGCGATCCTCATGATCGACTTTGCGCTTGAAGCCGAACGGCACCGTGGCTTGAATCCACGTGATGCGATCTATGAAGCCTGCCTATTACGTTTCCGTCCAATTATGATGACCAGCATGGCCGCCTTGTTTGGCGCACTGCCGCTCGCTCTGGGCTCGGGCATGGGTGCTGAATTGCGCCAACCACTGGGAATATCTATTGTGGGCGGGCTGATTTTAAGTCAATTGCTGACGCTATACACGACCCCCGTAGTTTATCTATACCTTGATCGACTTCGCTTATGGAGTCAAAAAATTTGGAAGCAACGGCTCCAAGTTAAATCACTGAAAACTGTGCAGCAAACAGAATTATGACTAGTTTAAAGGGATTGATAACAATTTCAGGAGTTATGTTGATAAAAACTAACAATATCATTTGTGTGCTGGTATTTTTAAGCCTGACCGGATGTGCCGTGGGGCCCGACTACAAAAAACCTGTTGTCGTCCCTCCAACCACTTTCAAGGAAGAAGAAAATCATTGGAAATTGGCAGAACCTCGGGATCACACTGCGCGCGGTAAATGGTGGGAAGTATATGGTGACACCCAGTTAAATGCGCTGGTAAAACAAGTATCAATCTCCAACCAAAATATACATAGCGCTGAAGCTCAATACCGCCAGGCGCTCGCTCTTCTGGGTGCTGCGCGTGCACGTTACTTCCCTACAGTGACCGGAAACTTTGCTCACACTCGGGGACAAGGCACAAGCTCAACCAACTCTGGGGTAACAATTCCAGACAATAACAACGCAGCCATTACCAATACGAATCGGTTGTTAATGAGTGCCAGCTGGGAGGTCGATTTCTGGGGGCGAATAGGGCGCACTGTTGAATTAAATCGAGCTTCGGCTGAAGCCAGTGCTGCAGACCTGCAATCAGCATTGCTAAGTGTCCAATCTACTTTAGTACAAACCTACTTTCAATTGCGTATCAATGATGCACAACGTAAATTACTGGAGCAAACAACTACAGCCTATACGCGGTCGCTTCAAATTACTCAAAATCGCTATGAAGCTGGCATTGCAGGACGTTCTGATGTTGTTCAAGCAGATACACAGTTAAAATCTACCCAAGCTCAGACGATAGATCTGGGTGTGCAGAGGGCACAGTTTGAGCATGCCATCGCCGTACTGATCGGTAAAGCCCCGTCCAATTTTTATCTAAAACCCAGTTCAGTCTTGCCAAATTTGCCAGAATTTCCTGCTGGCCTTCCGTCAACATTACTTGAGCGACGTCCCGATATTGCTGCAGCGGAACGCCGCGTTCAAGCTGCAAATGCTCAGATTGGTGTTACCCAAGCTGCATTTTTTCCATCTCTCATACTGGGCGCCTCAACGGGCTATCAAAGTTCACTTCTTTCCAATTTGATATCTTTGCCAAGGCGAGTGTGGTCTTTAGGGCCAACCATTGCGGCCACATTGTTTGACGGAGGGTTGCGATCATCACAAAAAGAGCAGGCAATTGCTTCATTTGACAAAAGTGTTGCTGATTACCGCCAGATTGTTCTAGCTGGATTTCAGGAAGTTGAGGACAATCTTTCCACGTTGCGCATACTGAGCAAAGAAGCCAAGGTGCAACTTGAAGCGAGACGGTCTGCGCAGGAATCCGTTACTCTCTTTAATAATCAGTACATCGCTGGAACAGTGAGCTACCTGAATGTCGTCACTGCACAGGCAACAGCGCTTGATGCGGACATTCGCAGCCTCAATATCATTGGCCGAAGCTTGGTCGCCAATGCAGCCTTGCTCAAGGCACTTGGTGGGGATTGGCGGGAGCGGTCAATCTAGTTGTCGCCTGAATGCTTTTCTTTCATGCTGCCATTTTGAGCGCAAAATAATCCTCCTCTTTCTCAAATGTAAGTGCAGAAATATTGTCAGAAAATTTTACAAAAGAGATAGCGCAATGAACCGTATAATATTTAACACATTGAATTTATTTGTATTAAATATATTGGCATGATAAATGCTAGTATAGATTGCGAACAATAAATGCGAACAAAATTGGGGATAAAAATGAAATCTAAACAAATCTTAATAGCAGTTAGTTTAATGAGCGCTGTGATGGGGAGTCACTCAGTGCTGGCGGCAACGATTGATGTCACATATGCAGGCTCAGCGAACTTTGGCAGCGGGGCCGTTGGTTATTATAATGGTTCAGTTGCGCCCAACCCTAACTCCAATACGAATTTGGTCGGCGTTGGAATAGGCGGTAACAGTTTTACGTCGGCAAATCTTGCATATGATTTTTCTTCCACCGGTCAATTCAATACCTGGTGCGTTGACATTTACCATTGGTTGAAAAATGGTAGCGTTACATATACTGTTGACACCGGAGCTAGTCTAGCCACTTCATTAAGTACTTTGCGTCCGGGGACTCCAGACGGAACGACGAGAGTGAGCCAACTGGGGCAATTGGCCAATCAAGTCTATGGCACTGTTGACACTAAAAATGAGTCAGCGGCCTTTCAATTGGCCGTATGGGCGATCACTTACGGGATTACCGAAGGAGGACTCTACCGCATCAATACGACAAACACGGGCTTCAAGGTGGACAGCGGTACAGCGATTTCGGCTTATGGAGTTTTGGCCGATACGTGGTTGCATAACCTCAGTTCAGCAGCTACTACCGGGAATTACAAACTCACATATTTGAATGACGGCACGGTTAACAATACGCAAGATATGGTTGTTTTTACAGCTTCTCCTCCTAAATTTGCCACTGTTCCCGAACCCACGACCCTCGCCCTTCTCGGCCTAGGTCTAGCTGGACTTGGAATCAGTAGACGCAAGTTCGTAAGTTAATCAGTGTTTGGGGTTAGGTATATTAGATTTTGATTGGTTTTTTCCTTGTTATCGATATTACGATCCACAGCATGATGCCAAAAAGTTCGCTGGTGCATTATGACT
>Ga0105048_10016487_pt1 | contig 11419 bp, 7 predicted proteins | sample MAT05_FD_78382 | JGI IMG/M metagenome (GOLD analysis project Ga0105048, IMG submission 78382) | Freshwater microbial communities from Lake Fryxell liftoff mats and glacier meltwater in Antarctica - MAT-05 | ecosystem: Environmental > Aquatic > Freshwater > Ice > Liftoff microbial mat | place...
AATCTCACCAGCGCTGCTATCACCACACGCTGGTTGACGGTGGCTGTTGGAGGCTGCGCCAAGTCGCGCATAACCGCAGCGCGGATGCGCGGCAGAACTGACCCAAAAGCGGCCATTCGGTGGAATTTGCTTTCGTCGCGCACACTGCGCCAGTCGGGATGGTATAGATATTGTTTGCGGCCTCGCGCATCACGTCCGGTGGCTTGAAGATGCCCGTGCTGCGACGGGCAAATCCAAACGCAACGATAGGCTGGAGGAATTGCGAGATTGGCAAAGCGTTTGCGTTCAGCCAAGCTGAAAACGGTTTGTCCTTGGTCATTGAAATACGAAAAGCCGCCACCCCGCTTGCGGCGGCGAATTCCAGGGGATTCATCGCTGCTATGGTGCAGTCCGGCTGGCATTACTATTTCATTCACCATGGTTGCGAGGGGATAACGGATATCATAGACACAATGCGGGATTTAAGTAAATCCCGGCGGTTGTATCGCACCGTAAAGTTTCACCATTGATAAACTTGTGGTAATACCGGGGCGAATGTATGATCCACCAATTGTTCAACCAAGGCAAACGATTTGAAAGTTTGATTGTCGGCTCAGCTAACTGAGTTGCCCGTGTCTCCCTCGGGTTAATCTTAAAACAATCCTAAACAAGTTAGGATCATGGAGGTTTGTAATTGGGATAGTGCGCCGTGACAGTCTATTGCTATTTTTCCGGAACGCAGTTGGGAACTGTTTTTCCCCCTTTCTTTTTGGTCCCTACCTGTTTGTAGCCTTCCCAGCAGGGACCTGCCGATTTTTTTGTTGCTTGCTTCTTTTTTGCTGTTGCTTTTTTAACTGTGGACATGATTTATTTAGTCGGAAAATTTCAATCGAGTGATTGCTTGGAAATTTTATTAACCGTCAATCAGTGTGTTTGGTTATGGATAACGTGCAGAATGGGCTGAAGTGTTTTATCCATTTCGGCGCTGACTTAAAAATGCGGCCCTCCCTCAGGCATGGACCGGGTCTTCGAGTTTGGTGGCGTCGTCGTTCTGGACGGCAGCATGATTGCGGAGGGTGTCCATGTCGATGACGTGCCTGAAGTGACCGTCGGTATCGCCATTCGCCAGCGTTTCAAAGACGGCGTTGATGTCTTTGATATCGATCATCTTGATGGAAGGGCGGATGTCCTTTTCCGCGCAGAGGTCGAGAATCTCCTGTGTCTGTCTGATTCCGCCGATGAGCGAGCCAGCCAGAGTGATACGGCTGAAGACAAGGGAGGCAGGGGAAAATTCCGGGAATTTCACCATGTTGCCCACGACGATGATTTTTCCGTCGGTTTTCATCAAACTGATATATGGGGCGAGGTCGTGGGCGACTGGTATGGTATTGATGAGCATATCGAGTGATCCGGCGGCCGCTTCCATCTGTTCATCGTCTGTGGAGACGACTACCTTATCCGCGCCCATTTTAAGGATTGCTTCTTCTCCGCTGTTGTCGCGGGTGAAGGCGATGACTTTCGCGCCGAGGGCTCTGCCGATCTGAACGGCCATGTGACCGAGACCGCCGATGCCGGCGACCCCGAGGGTCTGGCCCTGCTTGAGGTCCCAATGTTTCATCGGTGAATAAACGGTGATGCCGGCGCACATGATGGGGCCGGCGTATTTAGGATCGATTTTCCCGGGGATTTTTAGGATGAATTCTTCGCGGGCGATGAGATCGCTGGAATAGCCGCCGTAAGTGTTGGTGCCATCAGGAGTCATGGGGCCGTTGTAGGTCATGGTCGCACCTTTTTCGCCCTGGCAGTAATTTTCCTCGCCGGCTTCGCAATAGTTGCATTCCTGGCAACTATTAATCATGCAGCCGACCCCGACGATATCGCCGACGTTCACCTTGCACACGCCCTCGCCAATTGCGGTGACGATGCCAACGACTTCGTGGCCGGGGACGCAGGGATATTGAGCATTGCCCCAATCATTACGCACCTGATGGAGATCCGAATGGCAGACACCGCAATGAGTAACCTTGAAGGAAACTTCGCCTTTCCCAGCTTTTCTACGGTTGAAGACGACGGGGATAAGATCCCCATCCTTCGCCTGTGCTCCGAATCCGTAAACTTTGAGGGTAGCTTCGCTCATTTGAATGTCGTTGTTAACAAAAAACTTTTAGGCCGCTAAATGACCCAACGCTATGGGGTGTAACCCCACCCCATGGCGACGGTTTGTTCGACAGAACAAACCCGAGATTGAAACCCATTGGCCTTGCTGATCCCGAACGAACTAACGCGCCGCTGATCCACTTTCCGCAAGCTGTGGGCGTTTGCAGATCCAGACGAAGAACGCAGCGGCAGCGAGGCAGAGGGCTACGAAAAGGAAGGCATCATTGAAAGCCATGATGTTCGCATCCTATTGGACGAGGTGCTTGAGCGAGCTGATCGCCTGCGATGTCGCGGTGCCCGCATCAGAGCCCCTGAGCGCGAAGTCCGCTGCTGAGTTGTTCAGATACTGCTGCGTTGCGAAATCGAAGGCGGTGATCAATGTTCGCGAAGATGAACTGCCGCCCTCCATAGTTCTGGTCCATGCCGAAGTTCATATAGCAACTCACTGCAAAGAGCAGACAGCCTGACATGGTCTGGGGATAGCTGGAAACAAATCATTGCTCGTCCGCCAGCCAGTCCGACAACCTAGAAACTGGGCGGATAATACGCCTCTGTCTTTTGTCAAATCGCGACACTTGCGAGGTGAGACAGGTGAAGCTCGGCCCGTAGGCTCGGTGGATGGCCGACTTGGGAAGCTCTTCGGTCAAAGTATGCCCGCGTGGAGGATGGCGGATTTAAGTCAGGATCAGCCTGACAAACAAGTTGTAGTAGGCTTGATCCGACGTTAAGCGCGTCCTTTGAAGCACCGGAACACGGATTGGACGCCGCTTCCGACCTACCGCAACGCTGGACAAGTTTGATTCGGACAGAGGGGCCACGATCAAGCCGACTTGGGCGCTTGATGTGTCGATGGGGGATAAGGAATTAGATAACATAATAACTGATGGTTCGTTGGGGAAGACTCTCAATGTAAGGGAATGGAGATGGTTGTGCCTATGGGTTGTAACCCTACTTACATAAAGTCGTTTTCCATTATCCGTTCAGCTGGCCCGGTTCAAATGCAACTTTGGTCCGCAGGGGGGGTAATTGGCCATTGTGACAAGGAACAAATGGATTCGGCGAAGATACCGCGCTGGGTTTGTGGCCCTGCGACAAGTCGAGCAGCCAGCATTAATATGAGGACGGGAAGATGGGTCAACGCACTTCTGGCAGCCGGCTTATGCCTTTGAAATTGCCGAAGATCGCCCCGTCGCCCGGGCCCTGAGTCACCGCCCGCACCAAGTGTTCTCCGCCGACGAAACAGCCTTTCCACGAGCTGCCGATGCCGCCGAAAACCTCGGCGTTGTCACCGCGGCTGCGGACCACGTTGTGGCCAAGTTTAAAGGCGCGCAGTTCTGTGGCAACCCGTTTTGCGATTGCGGCGTCGTCGGTGGCCACGCTGGAGACCAGACAACCGCCCGAGACGTTCATTTCGGCGATGAGTTCCTCGATGCGGTCAACCACTACGATCGAGTCGAGCGGGCCGAAGGGTTCGTTGTGATACATTTCACAGTTGCGCGGTACGTTCAGGATGCACTGGGGCGCGTAGTATGCCGAGATATCCTGATTGGGCAAGAACATGCTTTCGTCGTAAAAGCCATCGTAAAGGCAGATGCCACCTTTTCCACGCGCCTCGCTGAAGCGGACCCTTAGTTCTTCGACCTTCTTGCTGTTGATGATAGGTCCGAAGTCAATCACTGGCGGTGCTTCACCCTCCTCGACCAGCAGCGGATGGCCGAATTTAAGGGACTCAAGAACCGGCATATACATTGAGAGGAACTTAGGAAACAAATCCCGCTGTACTACAATGCGCGCATAGGCGGTGCAGCGCTGTTTGCCATACTCAAAGCCTTTGCGCAGTTGCTTGGCCAACCCATCCCAATCGCTGAAGTTCCAGATGCCCCATGCGTTCACGCCTTCCATCTCGAGCATGTAACGCTTGTTCTGATCGTAAAGGCTGGCGGCGATGATACCGCCGTTGGTCTTGCCACCGACGAAGGCCAGCGCCGAGACCTGCTCGTTGTTGACGAGTGCTGCGCTCAATTGCCCGCCAGAGCCGCTGACCAGCGAGATCGGCAGCCCCGCCCTCGCCGCCAGCGCACATCCTACCGTGAGTGACATCAATCCACCGTCGGTCGGAGTCTTCGCGATCACCCCGTTGCCCGCCAGCATGTGCACCAAGAGGGCATGCATCAGCACCGAGTAAGGATAGTTCCAAGAGGCGATGTTCGAGACCAGTCCCAGCGGTGAGCGATCAACCATGAACTCCCATATATTCGCCAGATACCACTCGACTCCGCTGATGCAACGATCAACATCGATCTCGGCGAGATGCACCGGTTTGCCAATTTCCCACACCAGCAGGCCCGAGAGGAGCTTTCGGTTGGCTTTCAGCGCATCGACACAGGCCTTGACCCGCACCGCGCGCTCTTCGAGCGGCACCGTTTTCCATGCCTCACTCTGGCGGGCAGCGGCTTTGACCGCTCGGCAAGCGGTGGCAAGATCTATCATCGGCAGGTGAGTGATCACGCTGCCATCGACCGATGTCTGAAATTGTTTGCGGTGCCCCGGCTCGCACCATGCGCCGTCGATCAGGTTGAGCGGGTGGCCGTTCGTCTGGAAAGCTTCTGGTGTGAGCGCTCGGGCGGCAGCCGCGAGCGTGTCCCACTGGTAGTCGGGGTGGACGTGTTTCATGTAAAGTGAGCTTTGTCCACGTGCGGCAGAAATCAATAGGCTGTAAAAACGCCAGCATCAGAAACTTTTCCAGATTCGGTTGCGGCGAGCGAGCAATCTCCACCACAGGCGCGTGGAACCACGAGTTCGGGCACTTTCCGATTTGCGACCACTTTTATGGCTTTGCAGAATCAAGCATCTCGGCAAGCTGCCTGATGTCTTTCACGACATGGTCGGGCTTTTCTGCCAAGGGATAGAGAACCTTCCCGGGGCGTGCGACAAAAACGGTCTGCAAACCAGCGGCACCGGCACCGGCGATGTCCCAACCATGTGCGGCAACCATCATGGCATCGCCAGCTTCGACATCGACCTGCTCGAGCGCCCACCGATAGACGGCCAGATCCGGTTTGAATTTTTTGATGCCCTCGACTGTCAGACGGCGATCAACGATTTCCAAAAGGCCCGCGTTCGCGAATTGTTCCTTAATCCCCGCGTTCGATGAATTTGTCAGACTGACAAGCAGAAATCCCTGCTTCTTGAGGCTCTTCAGTCCTTCAATGACATCGGGGTGGGGAGGCAGGTTCTGAATGACCGGAATGATCGCGCTCTCCGCATCCTTTTTGCTCAACTCGATCCCGTTGCTCTCCGCCAGCATCTGGAGGGTTGCGACTCCGATCTCCGAAAAATGGTGGTATTTCCCTGTCAGTGTATCGACCAGAGAGTGATGGAGCATCATGGAAAACCAAAGTCCGACCATGCCTTCGCGTCCCCCGAGCGCGTTTGTAACACTCGTCTTCAAGGGTTTGAGATCAAGCAGGGTCTCATTCACGTCCAGAAATATCACTTTAGGGCGCGGCTTTGGCGGGTTGCTCATGGATTCAGTTTGTGCCTCAACGGGTGCTATTATAAGGCTCGCCGCTACAATCGCCGCGACCGAAAGCGTCCGCGCGGTCAAGCCGATAAGCCCACTGGAGGGTCTCGACAACCGCGACCGGAAGATTTCCGGACCATGGCACATGGAGTTCGCGAATCGAATAGTGAGGGGAAGATGTAACATGGAATACCGTGAATTTGCTTTTTCACCCCTGCCACATTCATATTACCCGTGGGGGAGGAGAAGGAGGAGATCCAACGCGATCAAGCAAATGACAAATTACAGGAAACCCATACGAGTGCCATGGGTAGTTTCCCTACCGGTTGTTGCTCATGTGCGGCGCCTGGTGGGTTGGCTGCGCAGCGTGGCCATCCACTTGCAGACTCTTTACCCGCATGAGTCGAAAATCGGAGGGCACGCGATCACCCGCCTTGCGGCAACACCACGTCTCCGGGCACGAGTTCCTCGGATTCGCCACGCTGCGTGTTCGCCTCGGCGGACGGTGCTTTCCGTGACGACCAATCGTGCAAGCGCCTTGACGGCTTTCTCGGCCTTGGCTTCCTGGAGAAAACCAAAAATGGCGGTTACAATCACCACGCCGAAAATGACCGACGAATCCATCCGTTCTTCGAGAAAAGCCGTCAGACAAGCTGCGGCGATGAGGATGAAAACGAGCGGCTGATTAAACAGCCGAAAAACCTCAGCGGAGTTGCTATGATGCCAAGGCTTTGACGGGGGCTCTTTCATAATTGGCAGTCTTCCGGGCGATCAAGCGACGGGGCACCCAGCGAGTCGCTCGTAGATTCCAAGATAACTCTCAACCGCCGCTTTCGGATCGAATCTCCGTTTGCTTTCCTGCATGATGCGGGCCACCTGGCCGGCTCTCCAACCAAGGTCGTTCCGGTAGAACCGCATCGCTTGGTCGATGGCCCAGCGCAAGCCTCCACTGTCGGCCATTTCAAAGACGAATCCATTACCGGTCCCCTCATCCGCATTGAGCGGAGCCACCGTGTCACGTAGGCCCCCGGTGCGATGCACGACCGGCAGAGAGCCATAGAGCGCGGCGATCATTTGAACCAGGCCGCAGGGTTCGAAAAAGGAGGGCACGAGCGTGAAATCGGAGGCGGCATAGCACAGGCGGGAGAGGTCTTCATCGAAGGCACATACCGTAACCCGATCATGGATTCCATGCAGGTCCACGATGTTCTGGAAGTGGCTCTGGAACGCGCCATCCGCCACCAAGGCAACTTGCAATCCGATAGCGGCATAATCCGTAACTATCTGATAAAGAATGTCGCTCAGCAACTGACAACCCTTCTGCATGGGGTCCAGTCGTGAGGGCCAGAAAAAGAGAGGGGCGCCGGGATCAGGTGCTAGTCCCGTGCGCTTTTGGAAGGCGCTCTTGTTCGCGGCCTTGCCGTTCACGGCAGACTCCGGATCATATCGTTGCTCCAATGCCGGGTCGAAGGCGGGATCATAAGAAGGGTGGGGTGCGTTGAGGATACCCGCTGCATTTCCTGTTGCCCGCAAGTGCGCCAGGTGATCTCGAACCGTGTCTGACAGTCCTCCATGTCGGCCATCGATCATTTCGTCGAGAAAGGATGGGCTCACCGTGTTCACGAAACGGGAGGCGATGATGCCGCTGGCGAGAAAGTTGACCGGGTTGTGCTCGCGGGATTCTTCGTAGTTGCCGGGGAAGCGTTCCAAATAGAGCGATTGCCAGAACTCGGCGGCATCAATGCCCGCCTGCTCCATTCGAGCAAGGCTCTGGCGCTCGGTGTGAATGTTATGAATCGTGAAAACGCACGGAATATTCAGCCGCCGCGCCGCAGCGGGTATGATCCCGGTCATCCAATCGTGGCAGTGGATCAGGTCCGGTTCGACCCGCGGGATAATGTTGTTGATCACCTCCCGTTGGAACGCCAGGGCGACCTCCGGATTATCCTGGCTCTGATGGCTATAAACACGATCACGATAGTAAAAACTGCGGTCTTCGGCGAGGTGGAGGTTTGCATGGGTGGGCTTACGTTTGTAGTCCCTCCAATCATCGTTACGGAAGGCGGACGGCTCCACGCCAAACAGGCGACGGTAATGGGGAAGAGCCACATGCACATCAGCTCCTCGCTCGGTGAGCGCTTCGACCAATAGTGCGGCAACATCCGCCAAGCCCCCGCCTTTGGCGCGAATCCTTGTCGTGGGTCCCTCCAGTCCGGCTGGCAAGGACGTGATTTCCGGCGTGACGATCAGGATTCGTGGCTTGCGCTTGAGGTTTAAGCGGGTCTCTCCTCCAAGAGTGATTTGCTATTCCTTTTTTTCGCTAGCACCGCCGTCGCCCGTGATCGCCCTCTGTCCTTCAGAAACGAAACATTGTGCCGGGGATCGATCTTCGCATGTTTTCAAATTTATTGGCTCTGGCGACGGCATGTTTTTAAAGCGCAATTATCGTAAATTTGTCAGACAAGACTGAACACTTGCCCCCAGCTCGAACTCAGGAAAAGGGAGCGCCCCATACGCCGGACCAAACCACAGGATGGGTGTGGCATTCACACGATGTTTGGTATTGAATTTCGATTGTCGCAAATCATTCATTTTGTATTTTTAGTCTCCTAGATTGTCCGTGAACGGGTGACGGTGCCATGGGGTGTTGTCCCCATGCCTATTTAAGTGGGCCGGATGGTGTTGATCGCTTGGGACACCCCATTGGCCCACCATCCGCGTGGGCGGAAGCGTTCCGCCTCTCCTTGAATGTCCCTCGCGGCCCGCTTCGTGCCTGGGATCACCTTTTTTGTCCTGCATCCAATTTCGAAGTTTGGTCGCATTCAAAGCTTTACACTTTTCTTTTTTGCCCGAAGCGGCTCGTCTGTTTAAAATCGTGGAACAAACAAGGATGCAAAACACATGGACAACCGGCCAACGTTGGGTCAGCGATAGTGAGCCTGAACTCGGCCTTGGCATCATCACCGGCAGTGGCGATGGCCGCGTGGATATCCTTTTCAGAGCCACGGGCGAAAAACGCTGCTATGCCACCGAGTCCGCACCGCTGCGCCGGGTGCGATTCTCGCCGGGTGATCGGATCAAAGAACGCTCGGGTGGCGAGAAAACCATTGAGGCCGTCCAGGAAGAAAAAGGCCTGCTCATTTACCTAACAGAGTCCGGCACGTCCCGCGAGATCGACCTTTGCGATGCGATGAGCTTCAGCAAACCGCAGGACCGGCTCTTCGGTGGCAAGCTGGATGAGCCTGCCGAGTTTGATCTCCGTGGCGAGGCCCTCCGCCGCCGGGCTGCGATGCGGCGTTCTCCGGTGCGCGGTCTGGCCGGAGCGCGCATGGACTTGATCCCGCACCAGCTTTTCATCGCGGATGAGGTGGCAAACCGGCCCCGCCCGCGGGTTTTGTTAGCCGACCAGGTCGGACTGGGCAAAACCATTGAAGCCTGCCTCATTCTTCACCGCCTCATCCTCACGGGCCAAGCCCGGCGTGTGCTCATCCTCGTGCCTGAGCCGCTGGTGCATCAATGGTTCGTTGAGTTGCTGCGGCGGTTCCAGCTTTCCTTCAGCCTCTATGATGAAGGCCGCTGCGAAGCCATCGAATACGGCGATCCCGAATGCAATCCATTCTTGGAAAGCCAATGGATCCTCGCCGCCGTGGATTTTCTCGCAGAAAATGAACTCCGGGCCGCCCAAGCCCGCGAGGCTGGCTGGGATGTGTTGGTGGTGGATGAAGCGCACCATTTGGAATGGTCTCCCACGGAGGCTGGTGCTGCCTACGAAATGGTCCGCAGCCTTGCGGAAATCACGGAGGGTCTGCTGCTTCTCACCGCCACTCCCCAGCAACTCGGGCCGGAAGGCCACTTCGCACGGCTCAAATTGTTAGATTCCGAGCGTTATACGGATTTGGAAAAATACCGCGAGGAGACCGAGCACTACGAACAGGCCGCCGAGATCATCGAGGCCCTCGCCGCAGGTGGCGAGGCGGACGCGCGGTTGCAGGAATTCGTCGTCGGGCGCCGCCGCTTGGAAAAGGGCGTTCAGGCTTTGTCAGGCAATCAACCTCATGCCCGTGAACGTTTGATTTCAGACCTGCTCGATAGCTGTGGAGTCGGCCGCGTGATGTTCCGCAACACCCGCAAAAAGCTCGGCGGCTTTCCCTTGCGTGAACCACGCCTGGAAACCGTGCCAGATAAATTCACGTGGCTTTGCGGGTTGTTGGAAAAATTTGCGCAGGAAAAAATCCTCGTCATCACCAGGACTCGTGAGCTGGCAGAAGAAATTTTGGAGAAGCTGCGCGATGGCACCGGCATCATCGGAGCCTTGTTTCACGAAGAGCTTTCCCTCCTCCAGCGCGATCGCAATGCCGCCTTCTTTGCCGAAGAGGAGGGAGCACAGGTCCTCGTCTGTTCCGAGATCGGTAGTGAGGGGCGGAATTTCCAATTCGCACGCCACCTCGTGTTGTTTGATCTACCCGAAGATGTGGATCTGCTAGAGCAACGGATTGGTAGGTTGGATCGCATCGGCCAGCGTGGCACCATCCAGGTCCATGTGCCGGTGCTGCCTGGCAGTGAAGATGAGGTCCGCGTGCGGTGGCTTGAAGAAGGGCTTGATGCCTTCCGCGCCAGCCCGGTGGGTGCGGCGGAAATCCAACGTGAGCTGGCCCAGGACCTTGATGAAGCACTGGATGATTCCTCACTCGTCGCCCCTCTCATTGTGAAAACCCTCACTTGCCGCGAGCGCATCTCCAAGCGCCTCGCCCAAGGCCAGGACCGTTTGTTGGAACGCAGCTCGCATCGGCCCGAGCGCTCGGCGTGGCTGGTGGAAAAGATCCGCGAGTGGGATGAAAGTGCGGATTTTGAGGATTTCCTGCTGCGCCTCTTCGAACATTCCGGCCTCCACATCGAGGAACTCGGCAAGCGCCGCTATTTCCTCCTTCCCGGCAATTTAAAGTCCGATGCCTTTCCCGCGCTTCCTGCCGATGGCATGACTTTCACCTTGGATCGCCAGCGGGCTCTGGAGCGTGAGCAAGAGGCGTTTCTCACTTGGGATCACCCGATGGTGCGCGGTGCGCTGGATCTGATGTTAGGCTCGGAGGCTGGGAACGCCTCATTCGCAGTTTGGGAAATTCCCGGGGAAAAATTGATCTTGTTGGAAGCGTGGTGGGTGGTGGAATGCGTGGCCCCTGCCGAGCTACATGTGGAGCGCTTCCTCGCACAAACGCCCGTGCGGGTTGCGGTGGACCACCAAGGGGCAGAGCGCACGGCAGACATTCCGCTCCTCAAAGCCAAGCTCCGCCGGGGCGATGCGGCCAGCCTGCTCAAGAATGAGAAAGTGCGCCGCAAGTTCCTCCCCGAGATGCTCGAGCAAACCCGCCGCCTGGGCGAAACTGCGGGCCGCCTCGTCATCAAGGAAGCCTTGGAAGCCATGCGTGAACAACTCGCTGCCGAGATCGCCCGCCTGCGCGATCTCGCGGAAATCAATGATCACATCAAGCCCGAGCACATCACCCTTCTCGTGGAGCGCGAACTCGCCCTCACCTCCGCGATCCAAAGTGCCCGCGTCCGGCTGGATGCCGTGCGCTTGATCTGGAAGGCACCCGCGTCTTGAAGTCGCAAGGTCCTCGACAAGGTAGGGCGCTACCGCCGGGAGCGCCTGCGAATGAGTGGTGAAGAACCGATCCCGGCGCCGCCGCTCCGACCCCTCGAGTGCACTCATTTCTCCTCGCATTCTCCTGCAGCCCCGGCGGTGCAGCCCTACCTTTTGGTAGA
>Ga0105048_10016489_pt1 | contig 11419 bp, 7 predicted proteins | sample MAT05_FD_78382 | JGI IMG/M metagenome (GOLD analysis project Ga0105048, IMG submission 78382) | Freshwater microbial communities from Lake Fryxell liftoff mats and glacier meltwater in Antarctica - MAT-05 | ecosystem: Environmental > Aquatic > Freshwater > Ice > Liftoff microbial mat | place...
CCAACGCCGCAATCACGCCCAAAGAAACGGCCGCCAGACGCGAAGCAATTGCCGCCCGCATCGATAGCGGCGTGGTGATCGCCTTCGGCGGACGCGAGCTGGTGCACGACTTCAGCACGTTCTACCAGCTCCCCGCCTTCCGCTATCTCACGGAGCTCAACGAGCCGGACGCCGCGCTCGTCATGGTGGTGCGCAACAAGCGCCCGCAGAGCACGCTCTTCCTGACCACGCTCGACGCGCGGACGGCATTCTACTATGGCGTGCGGGTGGACTCGACCACCAGCATGGCGTCTCACGGCATGCCGGGGCGCTCGGCGTCCGCGCTGCCCGCGTTCCTTGATTCGCTCGCCGCCATCGGCCTGCCCTTTTACCACGTCCCCGACGTGGAAACGATGGACTTCGCGCGCAACGATACCCTCACGCGCGGACAGGAAGCACTGAAGGGACTCGGCAGGCGCTTTCCCGAGCTCAAGGTGCGCAATGGCATGCCGCTGGTACTGCAGGCGCGTGCCAAGAAGTCCGACGCCGAGCTCGCACTCATTCGGCAGGCCGCCGAGATCAGTGCCGAGGGACATCGCGCCGCGATGCTCACCGCGAATCCGACCCATGAGTACGAGCTACGCGCCACGCTCGAGTACGAATTCACGCGGCGCGGCGCAGAACGTCCGGCCTATGGATCGATCGTGGGCGCGGGCATCAATGGCACCACCCTCCACTACATGAAAGCCAGTGATCCCGCGAAGCCCGGCGATCTCGTGGTGATGGACGCCGCGGCGGAGTTTCGCGGCTACGCGGCCGACATCACACGCACGATTCCGGTAAGCGGCACCTACACGGCCGAGCAGCGTCAGCTCTACACGCTCGTGCGCGATGCGCAGGATATCGCCGAGCGGTTTTCCAAGCCCGGCATGAGCGTGAAGGCGGCAGCCGATTCGTCGGTCGCGTTGCGCGCGCGCGGGCTGGCCGCCTTGGGGCTCGTGGAGAGCGTCGATGCCTCGTTCGATCCGCCTTGGAGGGTGAATTGCGCGACGAGCCCGGCACAGTGTCGGCAGTCGAACCTGTGGATGATCCATGGCATCACGCACGGCATCGGACTCGCCGTGCATGACCCGATGCAGGAGAACGGGCCTGACGCGAAATTCGCCGTCGGTGATGCGTTCACGATCGAGCCTGGCATCTACGTGAGCACGAAGGCGCTCGACGTGCTGCCTGATACGCCCAGGAACCGCGCGTTTATCGCCAAAGTACGTAGCACGGTGCTCAAATATCAGAACACCGGTGTGCGCATTGAAGACGATTACATCATCACCGGCAAGGGACTCGAGCGAATCTCTCTGGTGCCGCGCGAGATGGACGAAATCGAAGCGCTCATGAAGCGGCGCGCGAAGATTCAGCCATAGCAGCACCGGCGCCGACCATCGACGGCGCGTGCGCGACGCAGCCGCCCGACACCCGAAGAAAGTTGCGACGCGAAGTCATCCCGAAGTCTACCACGGCTACATCGCGTTGCCCGACGATTTGATCAGGTAGTACGACTCCTGACGTGGACGAAAGAAGCGGAAACCCTGCTCGGTCAGAAACGCGTCGTCCTCCATCATCACGAACAGCTTCTTGCCGTTCCACTCGGGAATCGGTGTGGCCGCATTGAGTTCGATGGAGATGTAGGAGCCAAGTCGCAGTCGTGAATTCTGCGCGGTGGTGTCGCTGCGCAACGGACTGCGGAAGTCGATCGACGCCCCGAGCCCGTGCCCTTGGGTGCCGATGGGATGCGAGTAGACCATGGCTTCGATACCACGCTGCTTCATCTCGACCATGGTGTTCGTGAACACGGCGCCACCCGTGAATCCGGGCCGCGCGTGACGCAGCATAACGGCATCCTGCAGCGTGTTCGTGTTGGCCATCGCCCGCTTGAAGCTCTCGGGCGCATCGCGCTCGCCCGGCTGCAGCACATAGGCCATCTTTTGCCAGTCGGTATCGAAACCCATGTAGCTGATGCCGAAGTCCACGTGCACCACGTCACCGGGGCGAATCACCGTGCTCTCTGGCGCAATGGCCAGAAAGCCGCGGGACGTCGCGATGTCCTCACCCTTCCGCTGTACGCGCAGATCCGGCTGGAACCACGTGCGCACACCAGCCGCCCCCAGCATATCGAACAGGGCCCGACGCACATCACCCACCGTCGTGCGATTCGGCGTGATAACCGCATTCGACAGCGCTCGCTTCACGATCGCTTCCGTGACCGACACCGCCGCGCGGTAGTGCTCCGCTTCCTCCGGGATTCGCGTGTCGAGATACTCCTCGATCAGATCACTGGCGCTCACGAACGTCTTTTCGGCGTCTTCACCCAGCGTTTCCGCGAGAAAGCGATAGGCATCGTAGCCCAGCGAACGCGTCTGGCCACGCCGTCCGCGAATGCCGAGACCGACCGTGGCCGGCTTGTACTGTTGGTACAGATCGCGCAGCGTGGTGGCGGGCGGACGCGGCTCCGTGAACGGCGCATCGAAGAAGCGCGCCAGATTCTCTTCGGTGTACGCGGTGATGGCGAACTTCTCGAGCCCTTGTTCGCCGGCGTCGATGAACACGAAGAAGTCGCGATTGCCCGTATACGGTCGCGGCGGTGCGACGTACTGCGACAGCGGGTCGTCGTGAAACTCCTCGTTCACCACGATCCACATCCCGATCTTGTGGCGCCGCATCATCGGCAGCAGCAGCGCGTGCCGCTTCGTGAGCCAGCTTTCGCGAATGGCGATCTGCTGCGACCAGGGCAGCAGTGCAGCGGCTTCCGCCACGGCAAACGCACGCGGCGCCACGGCGGGGCGGTCAGGCAACGACTGAGCCATCGCCTGCGCGGAGGGCAACAGCGCGGTGGTGGCCAACAACGTGGCAACGATCAGGAGTGGCTTCATGGCGACGGGAGTCGGGCGATGGAACGGGATGAACTCGGGAGACTTCACGAATGTGGCGCACCGCCACCCACTTGGGGATAGTATCGAGGGCACTCACTACACAGAAACCGAACAGCAACAGTCGGAACACGGAAACGACGGATCACACCGAAAAACACTGATAAGATAAAAGTCGCAGCGCTGTTCATCTTATCCTGTGTGGTTTCCGTCAATCCGTCATCTCCGTGTTCCGGCTGTTGTTTTTGCTGTTGTTTTCAGCCGTCTCATCGCCACCCGCCGCTCACACCTCAGCCGCCAACCGCTCCTGCAGCCGTCGCTTCACGGCCGGCCAGTCCAGGTCGGTGATGCCGTAGTACACGCTGTCGCGCACGAAGCCGTCGCGCAAAACCATGTGGCGACGCAGCACGCCTTCGCGAATCGCGCCGAGTTTTTCCAGCGCCCGTTGTGACTGCGTGTTGCGCAAGTCAGTCTTGAACTGCACGCGGACGGCGCCGAGAACCTCGAACAGCTGCACCAATTGCAGATACTTGGCCTCGGTGTTCGCCAACGTGCGCTGCGCCGCCGGCGCCAGCCAGGTGCCGCCGATTTCCACGCGATGGTTCGCGCGCGAGATGTCCATCCAGCGCGTCGAGCCGATCACCGAGCCCGTATCGCACGCCACGATCGCGAACGGGACCTCGTCACCACGTGCTACCTGCTCGGCCGCTTGCGCCAGATAACGCGTCACGGCGTCGGCCGATGCCAGTGGCGGTTGCACCGTGACGCGCCACAACTCCTCGTGGTGTCCCGCCGCCAGCAAGCCGTCGGCGTGCGCAACACTGAGCGGCTCGAGACGCACCACAAGCCCCGTGAGCGTCACCGGGCGCGGATCAAATGCCAACGCGGTCACCGAACAGTAACCGAAAGCTCACCGCGTGAGCTGCGCGCCGGCCACATCCCAGTTGATGCGCGCCAGCACGGCATCGAGATAGTCGGCACGACGGTTCTGATACTTCAGGTAGTACGCGTGCTCCCAGACATCGAGGCCCACAATGGGCAGCTCGCCCTCCAGCAGCGGCGAGTCCTGATTGGGCAGCCCGCGCACCACGAGCCGGCTCGTGGCCGTCTTCACCAGCCATGCCCACCCCGATCCGAACTGCGCCAGCCCCGCGGCCTTGAGCGCCGCCTTGCACGCCTCGACCGTCGTGAAATCGCGCGCGATCATCTCGCTGAGCTGTCCACTGGGCGACGTCGTTGTTGCGCTCCCCGGCGCCAGCAATCCCCAGTACAGCGCATGATTGGCATGGCCGCCACCGTTGTTGCGAATCGCCGTCTGCGCCGCCGCCGGCCACCGGCGCATCCCCATCAACAACGCGCCCAGCGTGTACTGGTGCAGATCGGGAAATGCCTCCAGCGCCTTGTTCAGATTCGTCACGTACGCCGCATGGTGGCGGTCGTGATGAATGGTCATCGTCTGCGCATCGATGGCCGGCTCGATGGCCTTCACGTCATACCCGAGCGCAGGCAACACGAATGGATAGCGCTGCGCCAACACCTCGTCGGCTCGCGCATACAACGAACGAACGCTCATCGCTTCTCCCGAATGAAAATCAGTACTTCGCCAGATATCGCTCGAGCTCCCACGCGCTCACCTGCTGGTTGTATTCGCGCCACTCCGCACGTTTGGCCGCCAGAAACTGCTCGATGATGTGTTCGCCCAGCGCGTCGCGCATCACGTCGCTCTTCTCCAATTCGTCGCACGCCTCACTGAGATTCTGCGGCAGGTCGTCCACCCGTAAACGACGACGCTCGCGGAACGACATCTCCCAGATGTTCGTGTTGACCGGCTCGCGCCAATCCGCCCGCGTCTCGATCCCGTCCAGTCCTGCCGCCAGCATCGCGGTGAGCGCAAGATACGGGTTCGCACTCGGATCCGGAGTGCGCAACTCCAACCGCGTGCCCATGCCGCGGCGCTCCGGCACCCGGATCATCGGCGAACGATTCCGCATGCTCCACGCCACGTTCGTCGGTGCTTCGAATCCCGGGACAAGGCGTTTGTACGAGTTCACCAGCGGATTCGTCACCGCGCACAGGGCGCGCGCATGCTTCAGCAGGCCACCGATATAGTGCAGCGCCGTCAGACTCAGCGCCCACTCGCGCTGCGGATCCCAGAACGCGTTCTGCCCGGCCGTGAACAACGACTGATGCGTGTGCATGCCGCTGCCGTTCTGTCCGAACACCGGCTTCGGCATGAACGACGCGATCAAGCCGAACTGACGCGCCACCTGCTTCACCACGAAGCGGAAGGTCGCAATGTTGTCGGCCGTGCGCAGCGCATCGGCATAGCGGAAATCGATTTCGTGTTGACCGTGCGCCACTTCGTGGTGCGCCCCCTCCACCTCGAATCCCATTTGCTCCAGCGCATCCACGATCGCGCGCCGGGCGTCTTCACCGAGATCCATCGGCGCCAGATCGAAGTACCCGCCCACGTCGTGCGTGTCGGTCGCCGGTCGGCCATCGGCCGTCGGCTTGAACAGGAAAAACTCGGCCTCCATGCCGGCATTCATCACGAAGCCCAGCTCGGCCGCGCGGGCTACCTGACGCTTGAGTACCCAGCGCGGATCGCCCTCGAACGGCGTGCCGTCGGGACGATTCACATCGCAAATCACGCGGCCCACTCGTGCGGCCGGATCTCCCCACGGAAAGATCTGGAACGTGGTGAGATCGGGGGCCAGCAGCATGTCCGACTCTTCCACCCGGACGAAGCCCTCGATACTCGACCCGTCGAACATGATGTCGCCCTGCAGCGCCTTCCGGAACTGCGACGACGGGATCTCGACGTTCTTGATGACGCCCAAGATGTCCGTGAATTGGAGCCGCAGAAAGCGCACTTGGTGCGCCTCCGCCAACTCGAGAATGTCGGTGGCCGTGGCGCCCGTCAGGGCGGGAGGAACGAGGGAACGACTCTGAATCGGCACGATTCGTCAAAAAAGGAGGAGTACACGCATGTCGTATTGTAGTATTTTTCACGTCTCATGACTTCATCGAATCCTTCCGGGGGCTCGGCCCCTTCTGGCGGCGCGGGTTTCTGCGCGGCCTGTGGCGCGGCGCTCTCCGCCGGCGTGCGCTTCTGTCATCGCTGTGGTACCCCGCTCGGACAGGGGCTGCCCCTCACCCGCACGCCCGCCGCCTCGGGTGGCGCCGCGTCGGTGCTGCCGTGGGGCGTCGCCTTTGTTTCCCTGCTGGCCCTTGTGGCCATGGTGGCCGGTAAGAACTTCGGCGCGGCCAAGGGCTCCGGTATCGACGGGTCGGCCAACTCACTCCCCACGCAGGCGGTTGATGGCGGCGGGGGCGCACCGATCGCCCAAGGCGGTGGCGGCGGAGCCCCGCCGAACATTTCCAACCTCTCGCCTAGCGAGCGGGCGAACCGGCTGTACTCCCGGATCATGGAGTATGCCGAGGCCGGAAAGACCGACTCGGTGGCCTTCTTCGCACCGATGGCGATGGCATCGCACGAGATGCTGCAAGACGCGACTACCGACGAGCGCTATCATTTTGGCCGTATCGCCGAGGTGACCAACACGCCCACCGTCGCCAAGGCGCAGGCCGATACGATTCTCAAGAGCGCCCCCAACAACCTTCTGGGTCTGCTCTTGGCCGCCCGGGCCGCCCGGATGACGGGCGACAACGCGGCCGCCAAGGCGTTCGACCAGCGGCTGCTCAAGGCGCTCGAGCCGGAACTCGCCACGCGTCTGCCCGACTACGACATGCATCGGGCCGAAATCGACCGCGCCGCCGACGACGCCCGGAAGCCCATCTGATCCAGGGAGGGCGGCATAAACGTGAGCGATACCCGTGTCATGCCGCCAGATCCCATCCCTGAGCTGCTCGCGAAGCTCCAGCAGCAGCTGGAGAGCAGTTCGCTCACCGATCGTGCGCTGCACGCGCGCCTGATCCAGACGGCGCGCACCCTCGTCGCCGCCCACGGTGCCATGGTCCGGCGCAGTAGCGCGGTGGTGCGGCAGGCCGACATGGCGGCCAACGATGCGCGCGCCCGCGCCGAGGATGCCGCGCGCGCCGCCCACGTGAACGCCGTGCTCGTGAACACCGCACGCACGCTGGCCAACGCGACCACGCCCGAAACGCTCTATCGCGGATTGGCCGACATCCTCGTGCAAGACGTACGCGCCGACGGGTTTGCCGTCTACGCCGCCGATCCCCAGCTGAAGACGGTGCGTTGCGAACATCAATGGGGCATCGCCAGCTTTATGCGGTCCCGCATCGAATCGGCCTTCTGGCGAACACGCCTCGGCGACGTGATGCTCGGCGCCACCCCGATGTTCATCGAGGACCTCACCGTCGAGGCCAACCTCGACGACATCGGCGTCGCGCTCGTCGATGCCGGAGTGTACTCGCTGGCACTGCTCCCGCTCGTGCTCGAGGAACGCGCGCAGGGTGTCCTCGCCATTCGTTTTCTCGGCAATCGGCACTTCGACGACGGCGAGCGCGAGCTGCTGACCAACCTCGCGACGCAGGTCGCCCTCGCCTTTCGCAACACCGTGCAGCTGGGCGAGCTCGAGCGCCGGGCCGATCGTTTCGCCATGCTTGCCCGCGCGCAGCAGCAACTTACGCAGCTCGCCAGCGAAGAGAGCCTGCCCCAGGCGATTGCCGAAGCCGTGCATCTCGTGATCCCCTGCGACGTCATCGATGTGCTGGCGATTGCCCCCGACGGATTGCAGCGGGTGTTGCACATGGAGGCGGGTCGCGTGATCTCGACCGACCCGGTCACGATCCCGGAAGCACAACTTGCCATGTCCACCGCGCAAACCGGCGTCCCTCGGCTGGCGTCGCATCTGGCCCTCGGCCCCGACGTGGCCCGCAGCACGATGGAGCTCTGCGCGGCGGTCCGCTTCGGGCAGCGCAGTGCGGGCGTGATCCGGCTGCTCGGCGCCAGGCGCGACGCGTTCGTGATGCAGGATCTCGACCTGCTCACCATCATCGCGCGCCACGCCGGCGCCGCCGTGGAAACGGCGCGACTGTTTGCCCGGCAGGACTTCCAGCGCCAGCGCGCCGAAGGCGCCGCCGAACTGGCCCGTGTCACCTTACAGGCCGTGACCCTCGCCGACGGGACAAACGAACTGCTGCACGTGCTCGACCGCTTCGTGCCCTCGATCGGTAAAGCGATCGGTGTGGCCCGGGCACGCGATGGACAGATCGAATATGTGGCCACCAGTGGCACCCTCGATGTGTTCAAGGGACAGCGGCCGGCCGGATCCAAGGGCGTGAACGATGTGGCGCCCGGTGGCCGGCCGACGGAGCTGCCAAACCTGCGCGATGTCGCACCGGCCACGGTGGCCGACACGCTCCCCGACGAATGGGCACTGGCCGTCCCGCTCACGGCGCGCGATCGCAGCCTTGGCGTTCTGCTGGTCACGGCACCACGTGGCGCGCCGCTGCGGCCACGCGACCGCATCACGCTGGAACGGCTGTCGGCCTCGCTCGCCCTCGCCCTCGATGCGCTCCTGCTCGACGAGGAAGAACGGCTGGCCCGAGAACGCGAGCAGCTGCTCGCCACGGCGCTTACCACCATCGACCACCCGATCTTCATTCTCGATCGCGTGGGCGTGCGTTACGCCAATCCGGCCGCCGCGCGCGAGTACGGGTGGTCGCAGGTCGAGCTCATGGACATGCAGTTTGAACAGCTCGTGGCCAGACAGGATTCGCGCGAAGGCAGGCGCGAGTCCGACGGCGTGCTCGACACGGGAGTACGCCTCTCGCAAGACATGCACTGGCGGCGCGACGGCAGCGAGTTCCCCGCGGCCGTCACCGTCAGCCCGCTCGCCGGACATGACGGCGAACTGCTTGGCCAGGTCGTCAGCGTGCGCAACGTCAGTCAGGACCGACAGCTCGAAGAGCAGCTCCGGCACACCGAGAAGATGGTCGCCTTGGGCGAGCTCGTGGCCGGGGTGGCCCATGAGATCAACAACCCGCTCACCGGCATCTCCGCCTTCGCGCAGCTCCTGCTCGAAGAGGAACTCGGGGCCGACCAGCGCGAGTCGGTGCAGCTCATCAAGCAGGAAAGCGACCGCGCCAAGCGGGTGATTCAGGATCTGCTGCTCTTCGCCCGCAAAACCGAGCGCGGTGCCGGTCCGGTCGATATCAACGAGGTCATCGAACAGACGGTGCGCCTCCGAGCCTACCCGCTGCGCAGCGCCGGCGTCGAGGTCGAATTGCAGCTCGACCCGACCGCCCCTCGCATCAGCGGCGACTCGCAAAAGCTCCAGCAGGTCCTGCTCAACGTGATCGGCAACGCCGAGCACGCGATGCGTGGACGGGACGAGCGGCGGCTGGTCGTCCGCACCAGGCGCGACGAAGACCGCGTGGTCATCACCGCCGTCGACACCGGCGTGGGCATGACAGCCGACGTGCGCCGACGCATCTTTGAGCCGTTCTACAGCACCAAGCCGGCCGGCGCCGGCGCCGGCACGGGGCTCGGCCTCAGCGTCAGCTACGGTATCATTCACGCCCACGACGGAACGATCGGCGTCGAGTCGGAGCCCGATATGGGGTCGACCGTGACCATCATTTTACCAGCGGTGCCTTCCGACCGTATATGACCAGTCTTCCGGTTCACGATCCGCTGCTGGCGATCGAGGCCGCCGGCGCCGCCCTCGCGCAGGACTCGATTCGCCGCATTCTGGTCGTAGACGACGAGGCGACGATCCGGCTGGCCCTCAGTCGCTTTCTGCGCACCCGTGGGTTCGACGTCGAAGTTGCCGACTCCGGCGCCGCCGCGCTCGCGCTGCTGGGTCGCGACCGCTTCTCGTTGATGCTCTGTGATCTCCGAATGCCCGGGATCAGCGGTCTCGACGTGGTCCCACGCGCCCTCGCCCTCGACGCCGACCTTGGCATCATCATGCTGACCGCCGTCAACGACGCAGCCAGCGCCACGGAGGCCCTCTCCAGCGGCGCCTTCGACTACCTCACCAAGCCCGTCGAGCTCCCCGACCTGCAGGCGGCCGTGGAGCGCGCGATGATGCGGCGCGTGCGTACTGTCGAACGGCGTGCGGTGGATCGTCTCATTCGCGAGGAAGTGGCCCTGCGCACGGTGCAGCTGGAGCGCGAGAAGGGGTCGCTTCGCCTGATGACGGTGAGCGTGGCCGAAACGCTGATCAACGCCATGGAAGCGAAGGATGTCTACCTGCGCGGACACTCGCAGCGGGTGGCGGAAATCGCCGCCGCCATCGCCATACACCTCGAGCTCGACGCGGCCACGGTCGACTCGGTCCACACCGCTGGCCGGCTGCACGACGTCGGCAAAATCGGCATCCGCGAAGTGGTGCTCAATAAGCCGGGCCCACTCACCCACGAGGAATTCGCGCATGTGAAGGACCATGTGCGGATCGGCCTCGACATCCTCTCGCCGCTCAACCACCTCGGCGACGCCCTGCTCTTCATTCGCGACCATCATGAACACTGGGACGGCAGCGGCTACCCGTTCGGGCGCGCCGCCGACGACATCACGATCGGCGGGCGGATTCTCACGGCGGCCGATGCGTTCGACGCCCTCACCTCGCAACGCGCCTACCGAGACCCGATGTCGGCCGACACGACCCTCGATTACCTGCGCTCCCAGGCCGGGCGTCTCCTCGAACCGCGCATGTACGACGCACTCCATGCCGTCGTTCGAGGCGGAACCGTGGAAGGAATTCCGCGAGTCAAGTAGGCCGAACGCTTGACTCCCGCGCTTTTTGTATGTACTTGGTCGTGTTATTCAGCAACACACGAAGTCGTGGGTATCGCGAGCCCCGTCACCGCAGCCGGCGCACAAGCCGGTGTGGACGGCGGCCGCGTTCGAACTTTTCCGAGGAGAGGAGGCGTCATGCCGCGTGGCGACGAGATTGGGAAGCTCCATCTGATGGATGACGACATGGATGATGTGGGCTACGGCCGCTCGTCGTACGACGAAGAGGAGGACGATGGCTACGGCCTCCCCTCCGAAAGCGGCGATTCCCTGTGGGACAGTGCCGAAGACGACGATGAAGACGACGATGACGACGAAGAAGGCGACAGCTTCGAGGAGGAGCTGACCGAGGATGAGGACGACGAAGACGATATCTTCAGTCGCCCCGTGCGTCGCGGTCCCGGTCGTCCGCCCAAGAACCCCGGCGCACCGAAGCCGGCCCCGAAATCGAAGGCCCCCAAGCCGGAGCCCAAGGTGGAGGTGCCCGACGTCGTCGAGGAGCTCGACGACATCGAGGAGTTCGACGAGGAGGCCGACGCCCCGGCCCCCGCACCGGCGAAGGCCCCGAAAGCCCCCGCTGCCGCAAAGGCCCCGAAGGCCCCGAAGGCCCCGAAGGCGCCTCCGGAACCCAAGGTTGAGGTCCCGGCGGCCAAGCCGACCCCGAAGGCGCCGGCGAAGCCAGTGGCCAAGGCCCCAGTGGCCAAGGCCCCAGTGGCCAAGGCCCCAGCGAAGAAGGTGGCTGTGAAGGCACCCGCCAAGGCACCCGCCAAGGCACCCGCCAAGGCACCCG
>Ga0105048_10016491_pt1 | contig 11418 bp, 8 predicted proteins | sample MAT05_FD_78382 | JGI IMG/M metagenome (GOLD analysis project Ga0105048, IMG submission 78382) | Freshwater microbial communities from Lake Fryxell liftoff mats and glacier meltwater in Antarctica - MAT-05 | ecosystem: Environmental > Aquatic > Freshwater > Ice > Liftoff microbial mat | place...
ACCATGATGGCCCTGCATGTGGGACCGAGACGCGCGCAGGCGCTGGCCGGTATCGTGGGTTACTCCGGCATGCTGGCCGATCCGGATGAACTCAGGACCGAGGTGCGCACGCGACCTCCTGTGCTACTGGTACACGGCGATGCCGACGAGGTGCTGCCGGTCACCTCAATGCCGCAGGCAAAGCTGGGGCTAGAGGCGGCCGGGCTGGATGTGGTCACCCACGTGTCGCCGCGCCTGGGTCACAGCATCGACGAAAAAGGCCTGCAGCTGGGCGCGACATTCCTGGCCCATCGGCTGAGCCGACCCGTGGTCGCGAACGACGCTTAAGCGGCTTCGGCTTGGCGGCGGCTGTCATCCTCAGTCAGGAACTTGAACATCGGCGCTGTCCACGTCTCAACGTCGGACTTGGCGAACTTTCCACCCGTCTGCGCGGCCTGGTTGAGGCGGCGGAAGAGTTCTGATGCCGCCAGGGTCAGCTTCAGGTCGATGGCGATTTCCTGCAGCGTCGTGGCCTGGGTGATCATGGCCCGCATCGCCTGTTCCGGGTCGGTTTCGCAGGCCGCGACGGCCGCGCGGATGATCCGGATCGCCTGATTGATTTTCTGTTGGTAGGGCGTCTCGGTGCCGTCATCGCGGCGCCTGAGCGAGCCTGAATATTCGCCGGAATTGAACCGACGGCGATCGGGGCCAATGTAGGCGATGCCCTCAACCCAGTCGCGGTCCCTGAGCGTCACCGCCTCAAGCCGGCGGACCAGATCCTTCATGCTGTAGGGCTTGCGCAGAAACTCATGCACGCCGGCGTCGCGAGCCGCCAGGATCGAGGCCTCGGTTGCCGCCCCGGTTATGGTGATCACCGGTGCCTTGCGCGAATGCCATTTGCTGCGCCGGAGTGCCCGAGTGAAGGCAAGGCCGTCGATGCGACCTTCCGAGCGACCATCGCCGACCTCTACCACAATCAATTGAGGATCACAGGTCTCGGCAATCTTCAGGGCGCGATCCATGTCGGTGGCTACCCAGCAGTGGGACCGGGCAATATCGCGCAGCAGGTCGCTTAGCAGCCGTGCGCTGGCCGGCTGCGGGTCAGCAATCAGTACGCGCCGCAGCAGCGGTGCCATTCGGCCATAGGAACGTTTCTCGCCGTTGAACAAGGAGCCACCTCGGCAGTTTCGGCGAACACCGTAGCCCTAGCTGGTTAAAGAACCGCTAGAGATGGCTTCTGGGTCGCAATTCCATGCAAGGTTGCAGTGGCTCGAGATTCTATATTGACGGGCGCGCGCCCTCCCCCCCGTGAACGGGTGAAGCAAGGGTACACCACGCCATATTTCGTGGGTCTGACGGTGAATCTTATTCAGTCGTGGAACGGGTCGCGCATCAGGATCGTATCGTCGCGCTGGGGGCTGGTGGACAACAAGGCGACGGGTGCGCCGATCAGCTCTTCGATGCGGCGGACATACTTCACGGCGCTGGCCGGCAGGTCTTTCCAGGTTCGCGCGCCCTGGGTGGTGCCGCTCCAGCCTTCCATCTCCTCATAGACCGGAACCAGCTGGCTCTGGGCTTTCAGACCGGCGGGCAGATAGCCGATGTCCTGATCGCCCAGCGTGTAACCGGTGCAGATCTTGAGGGTCGGCAAGCCGTCCAGCACGTCCAGCTTGGTCAGCGCAATGCCGCTGATGCCGTTCAGCGCCACCGACTGGCGCACCAGAGCGGCGTCAAACCAACCGCAGCGGCGCGAGCGGCCGGTGACGGTTCCGACCTCGCGGCCCACGGTGCCCAGGTGCTCGCCGACTTCGTCGAAGAGTTCGGTGGGGAATGGTCCCTCGCCGACCCGGGTGGTGTAGGCTTTTACGATGCCCAGCACGAAGCCCGGCCCCTTGGGCCCCAGGCCTGAGCCCGCCGCCGCCTGTCCCGCTACGGTGTTGGAGGAGGTCACATAAGGGTAGGTGCCGTGGTCGACGTCGAGCAGGGCACCTTGCGCGCCCTCGAACAGCACGCGTTTGCCCGATTTCACCAGGCCGTCCAGCAGCAGCCAGGCCGGCTGGGCGAAGGGCAGGATTTTGGGTGCGATGGCCGTGAGCTCAGCCAGCAGGGCGACGGCGTCAACCGGCGGCAGGCCAAGACCCGCGCGCAGCGGCGCGTGGTGGGCCAACAGGCGGTCGATCTTGGCCTCCAGCGCTTCGCGGTCGGCCAGGTCGGCGACGCGGATGGCGCGGCGACCGACCTTGTCCTCATAGGCGGGGCCAATGCCGCGCCCGGTGGTGCCAATCTTGTTGACGGCGGCGGCCTCACGCGCCTGATCAAGGTCGCGGTGAATGGGCAGGATCAGGCAGGCGTTGTCGGCCACGACCAACAGGTCGGGCGTGATCGTGATGCCCTGATCGCCCAGGGTGGCGATCTCCTTCAGCAGGTGCCAAGGATCGACCACGACGCCGTTTCCTATGATCGAAAGTTTGCCTTGCACTACGCCCGACGGCAGCAGGCTGAGCTTGTAAGTCTGGTTGCCGACCACCAGCGTATGGCCAGCATTGTGGCCGCCTTGAAACCGCACCACCACGTCGGCGCGGTTGGACAGCCAGTCGACGAGTTTGCCCTTGCCCTCGTCGCCCCATTGGGCGCCGATCACGGTGACGTTGGCCATTTTGGATACGATCTCCCGACCTGCCCGGAAAAAACCCGCAAGCCCTTCGACAGGTGCTCGGCAAGCGGGCGGAGATCAATTCGGGGGCCGGTTTAGACCAGCTGGACCTCGCCCTCAAGGGGCGGAATGCGCTATCAGGCAACATGGACATTCCGCGCTTTCATCTGGCCTTTCCAGTCCGCGATCTGACTGAAGCCCGCGCCTTCTATGGTGAGCTGTTGGGGTGCCCGGAGGGGCGATCCAGCTCTGATTGGGTGGACTTCAATTTTCATGGCCATCAGATCGTGGCGCATCTTTCGCTGGACGAGGCGGGTGGCAGCACGACCAACGCCGTGGATGGCCATCTGGTGCCCGTGCGCCACTTTGGCCTGCTGCTGACCTTGCCCGATTGGGAGGCGCTGGCCGCGCGGCTGAGAACCGCAGGGATCGATTTCATCATCGAACCTCACATCCGCTTTCCAGGCGAGCCCGGCGAACAGGCGACGATGTTTTTCCTCGACCCGTCCGGCAATGCGCTGGAGTTTAAAGCGTTTGCCAGCGACGCTCAGGTGTTTGCGAAATGACGATTACTCTTGCCGATATCGAGGCCGCGGCCGGGCGACTGGAAGGCCACGCGGTGAAGACGCCGTTGATCGAGAGCGCGGCGCTGAATGACCGTTTGGGCCTGAGGGTGCTGCTCAAGCCCGAGACCCTGCAGCGGGTGGGGGCGTTCAAGTTTCGGGGGGCCTACAACCGCCTGGTTCAGTTGAGCGCCCAGGAGCGGGTCCGGGGGGTCGTGGCGTTCTCGTCCGGCAACCACGCCCAGGGCGTGGCGCTGGCGGCGAAGCTGCTGGGCATGCCGGCTCTGATCGTGATGCCCAGTGACGCGCCCAGGGTGAAGGCCGAGGCGACACGGAGCTATGGAGCCGAGATTCGCTTCTATGACCGCATGACCGAAAGCCGCGAGGCCATCTCGGCCGCCATCGCCGCCGAGCGCGGGGCGGTGATGGTGCCGGCATTCGACGACCCGCACATCATGGCCGGACAGGGCACCGTCGGGCTGGAAATGGTGCGGCAGGCAGAGGCGCTAGGCGTATCGATGGAGGCGGTGATCGCGCCCTGCAGCGGCGGCGGATTGCTGTCAGGCATTGCCACGGCGGTGAAGGCCTTGTCGCCGAAGACGGCCGTGATCGGCGTGGAGCCTGCGGGCTACGACGATACGCTCAAGTCCTTGCGGGCGGGTGAGCGAACGCCGATGAAGCCGACCCATCGCACGCTCTGCGACGCGCTAGAGACGCCGTGCCCTGGCGAACTGACGTTTCCGATCATCCTGAAGACCGTTGCCGACGTTGCGGTGGTCACCGATGCCGAGGTGGCCGAGGCCATGCGCTATGCGTTCAGTGTCCTGAAGCTGGTGGTCGAGCCGGGCGGGTCGGTCGGCCTGGCAGCGCTGTTGGCCGGCAAGATCAGCGGTTTTGACGGCAAGACCGTGGGCCTGGTCCTGTCCGGCGGCAACGTCGACCCGGAGTTGTTTGCGCGGGTATTGAAGGGCGAAATCTAGAGCCGGTCGTCTGGCAGGGCCTGCATCGGGGCCTCTCGGGGCGTGGTGAGGCGGCCCAGCTTGGGTTTCAGCCAGTTTTCGAAGTCGTCGACGAAGCTGTAGACCACCGGCACGAGCACCAGCGACAGAACGGTGGAGGTGATCAGACCGCCGATGACAGCGACGGCCATGGGTTGACGGAACTCCGAGCCGGCCTCCAGCGCAAAGGCCGTGGGCAGCATGCCGGCGGCCATGGCCAGGGTGGTCATGATGATCGGCCGGGCGCGCTCGCGGCAGGCGTCGATCAAGGCGTCGTGCTGGGTCATGCCCTCGCGCTCGCGCTCGATGGCGTACTCGACCAGGAGGATCGAGTTCTTGGCGGCCAGACCCAGCAGCATCAGGAAGCCGATCAGCGACGGGATGGAGAGCGACAGGTTGAAGGCCAGCAGCCCCAGGAATGCGCCGCCGACGGAGAGCGGCAGAGCCGAAAGGATCACCACCGGCTTGAAGAAGCTGCGGAACAGCAGCACCAGCACGGCATAGATCATCGCTACGCCGGTGAAAATGGCGATGCCAAAGCCGCCGAACAACTCGGCCATGGCCTCCTGATTGCCGACGGCGGCGGGCCGGACGCCGGCGGGCAGGTTTTTCATGATCGGCAGATTGGCGACGGCGGCCTGGGCAACCCCTGCCTCAACACCGTTCAGCTCAGCCTGGATGGTGATCTGGCGTTCACGGTTCAGCCGGTCGATGCGTGCCGGACCAGCCTGGAACGATATATCGGCCACGCTTTCCAGCGTCGTCGAGCCGCCACCGGCAGTAGGCACGCGCAGGGACCGGATCCGCTCGATGTCAGCACGGGCCGATTCCGGCAATCGAATGCGGATCGGGATGCGGCGCTCGCCGTCGTTGAACTTGGCCACGTTGGCGTCGATGTCGCCCACGGTCGAGACCCGTGCGATATTGGCGATGACGTCGGACGAAACGCCCAGCCGTGCAGCCTCATCCGCCTTGGGACGGATAACAAGTTCCGGGCCGATCGGCGGGCGGGTCGGTCGGGGATCGGCGACCTCGCTCAGACCGCGCATCTCGCGCTCCAGCTGGAGGCCGGCAGCCTGCAGGTTGGCAGCGTTGGAGCCGATCAGGATCTGCTGGTACCCGGCCGAGCCTTCGGAGCCCAGGAATGTCAGGCGGGCATCGGGAATGGCGCGCAGCTCGCTGCGCAGGCGCCGGCGCATCTCGTCGCCCGTGGTCTTGCGGTCGGCCTTCAGCAGGATGGTGGCCGTTCCGGTGCGCAGGTCACTGCCTCCGCCGCCACTGAAGCCAGGGCCGAAGTTGGAGACGGTCGAGCCGATCTGGATGAATACATCGGCGACTTCCGGCTGTTTGCGGAACAGCGTGCTGATCTGTTCGGCGATCCCTTCCATGTCGGCGACCGTGGAACCGGGGGGACCCTGAATATTCACGTAGGCGAAGTCGGGGTCGCCGGCCGGCTGAAAGCCGCGCGGCAGCAAGGGCACCAGCATCAGCGACGCGAAGAACAGGATGCCGCCGAAGATCGAGGCTATGATCCGGTGTGCCAGCGCCCACTCCAGCGCATTGCGATAGATGCCCTCAAACGGCTTGCGCGAATGGGCGGTGACGTTGGCTTTCAAGAAGTAGGCCGCCATTGGCGGGGTGACCAGCCGGGCGACCAGCAGCGAGAACAGCACCGCCACCGAAACGGTCAAACCGAACTCCTTGAAGAACTGGCCCGGGATGCCCGGCATGAAGCTGACCGGCGTAAACACCACGACGATGGCCATGGTGGTGGCAACCACCGCCAGACCTATGGAGTCAGCCCCTACCAGGGCGGCCTGATAGGGCCGTTCGCCCCGCGCCACACGCTTTTCGATGTTTTCGATCTCGACGATGGCGTCGTCGACCAGAATGCCGATCACCAGGGTCAAGGCCAGCAGCGTGACGATATTCAGCGAGAACCCGGCCAGGTTCATGATCAGGAAGGTCGGGATCAACGAGATAGGCATGGCCACAGCGGTGATCAGTGTCGCCCGCCAATCGCGCAGGAAGAACAGCACCACCAAGGCCGCCAGGATCATGCCTTCCAGCAGCACGTTCTTGGTGGCGGTGAAGCTGGCGCGGGTTTCGTCGACCGCCGAGAAGACCTTGACGAATTTCACGCTGGGGTAGGTTTTGGCCATCTCGGCGAGCTTCAGGATGACGGCGTCCTCGGTGTCGACATCGCTGGCTTCCTTGGTTTTGGAAACCTGGAAGCCCACCACGGGCCGGCCATTCAGGCGCGCAAAGCCTCGCTGTTCGGAGGCACCGTCGCCGACGTCGGCTACGTCCGACAGCCTGACAAACTTCCCCCCACCGGTGGGGATGGTAATCTCGCGCAGCTGGGCGACGGTTGTGACCGATCCCAACACGCGCAAGGTCTGTTCGCGACCGCCGACCGCAACCCGGCCCCCGGGTGCATCGACCTGGAAACTGCGCAATGCGTTGTTGACCTGGCTGGCGGTGAGGCCGCGCGCGGCCAGCTTGTCCGGGTTGATCACGACGTTGATTTCGCGCGCGACGCCGCCCACGCGGCTGACCCCGGCCACGCCCTTGGCACTTTGCAGACCCCGACTGAGGGTATCGTCAACGAACCATGACAGCTGGTCGTCGCTCATGCCGGGCGCTTCGACGGCATAGGTCAGGATCGGCGCGGCCTCGTCGATCTCGAGCTGATTGACGTTGGGCTCGTCGATGTCGCGCGGCAACACGGCGCGCGCCTGATCGATCTTGGAGCGTATTTCGTCCGTCTTTTTCTGCAGGTTCTCGCCGAGCTCGAACTGCAGAGATGTGGTGGAGACTCCCTGCGTCACCGTCGAGATGATGGTCTTGACGCCCGAGATACCGGCCACCGCATCCTCAACGGGGCGGGTGATCTGGGTCTCCATTTCCCCCGGTGCCGCGCCACTCTGGGTGATGGTGACGGCCACGACGGGGAACTGGATATTCGGGAACTGCTTCACCGGCAGCCCGGCGTAGGCAATCAATCCGCCGAGCACGAGACCCAGGAACAGCACCACGACCGGGATCGGGTTGCGGATCGCCCAGGCGGATATCGGGAAGCCTTGATCGCTCATCGCTTGGCCGCCGGCGCTGTCGGCGCAGGTTGCGCGGTCGCGGCGACGGGCTTCACCAGATCACCGTCCAGCATCAGGGCCGCAGCGTTGGCGACGACGCGCGACCCGGCAGGCGGGCCCTTGATGATCTGCACAAGACCCGCACCGCGCTGGCCGGCCTGGATCATGACCCGTTTGACGCGGTTGTTGGAGCCCACCACCATCAGACTGGCCCCGTCTGCATCGTAGCGGATGGCGGCTTCGGGTACCGCCAGCGCCTGGCCGGACGCGTCGGCGAACACCGCGCGCGCAAAGCCTCCGACCCGGATGTCCGAACGGACCGGCAGCAGAATACGCACCTGACCCAGACGGGTCTGAGGATCGATCTGCGGGCTGATCAAGCGTACCTGACCCTGCACCGTGGCCCCGCTGGGTAGCGTCACTGTGGCCGACTGACCCACCCGGATGCGGGTCAGGTCGTCTTCGCTCAGGTCGGCAGACAGCTCGACCTGGCCGTCGCGGGCCATACGGAACCACGGCGTGGCACCGCTGGACGACAGATCACCTGGGCGGACGTTTTTCTCCAGAATTAGACCCGACACAGGGGCTGTGACGGCCAGTTTACCCGAACGGGTCCGGAGATCACGTAGCGCCGCAGCCTGCGCGCGGGCCTGGGCGCGAACGGCGCGGGCCTGCAGGCGGCGCTGCTCGATTTGTTCCTGCGACAGCACGCCCTGGCCGTCCAGATCACGGACCCGGTTGGCCTGATCCTCGGCCTGCAGGGCATTGGCCTCGGCCTGGGCGGCCAGCGCCTCGGACTGTGCGACCTGGGAGGCGATCAATGTGGGATCGAGCTGGACCAGAGTCTGGCCTGCCCGGACATAGTCGCCGACGTCAGCCAGCACACGGGCCACCCGGTAGCCGTTGACCTCCGGCATCACGGCGGCTTCTTCGCGAGAGGTCAGGTCGCCGGACGCGGCCAGCGCGCCGGTGATCGGGCGCGCCTCGATGATGACAATGCGGACCGCACGGGCCTGATCGGCCTCGGTCTGCTTGGGCGCGTCGGGCTTTCGGCAGCCCGAAATTGCCAGAGCGGCAAGGATCGCAAGAAAGGCGGGGGTCAGTCTCATGAGGTCTGGTCTCATCGGGCCTTGGCGTAGGACTGGGAGGCCCAACCTCCACCCAGGGCCTTGTAGGCTTGCACGGAGCGCCGGAGCGCCTGGACCTGGGCAGCCGTCAGCTGGGCGCGAACCGCGCGCCAGGACCGTTCGGCCGACAGGGTGGTGGAAAGATCGGTCAGGCCCCGGGCATAACCGGTGGCCGAAGCCTTGTAGGCACGCGCCGCGCGCACCTCGCCGTCCGTCAGCAGCGTGACGCGCCGACGGTCGGCGTCCAGATTGACCAACGCGGCCTCGGATTCCTGGAATGCGGTCTGGACGGCCTTTTCGTAGGCGGTCACCGCCTGTTCGGTACGCGCGCTTTTGGTTTTCAGGTCGGCCAGCAGACGCGGTATCGACAGAATCGGCTGGGTGACCGAGCCGCCGATAGACCAGTTCTGGGTTTCGGACTCGAAGCTCGGCTGGACGATTTTCGACCACCCCAGGCCGGGTGACAGCGTGAAGCTGGGGAAGAACGCCAAGGCCGCCAGCTGTTGCTGGCCGACCGCAGACCGAAGCCGTTGCTGGGCTTGTCTCACGTCGGGCCGGCGTTGCAGCAGATCGCTGGGGATCAGATTGGGGACCGCAGGTGCCTGACCGACATTGGGAGGGGCGACAATACTGGAGGTCGGATCGACCACGCGGCCGGCGAGGATCAGGATGGCGCGCTTCTGAACCTGCAGCTGGGCTTCCAGCGCGGCGACCTGGGCCTGGGCCTGGGCCAGATCGCCGGCGATCCGGTCCGGCTCGGTCGTGGCTGCCAGGCCGACTGCAGCGCGCTTTGAAGCGATATCGTACAACTGGGTCTGGATACGCGCCGTTTCCTGCGCCTCGGCCAACTGGATCGACAGGCCGCGGGCCTGGAACCAGGTGTCTGCGGTCTGGGCGGCAATTGAGGCGCGTGCCGCCTCATAAGCAAACCGAACAGCTGCTTCTTCGGCGTTGGCCGAACGGATGCCCGCGGTCGCCCGAAGCGGATCAAGTTCCCAGCTGACGTTGAAATTGCCCGAATAGCTCTCCGAGGTGCCGCTGGTGGAAAAGCCCGGGATGTTGGCCAGTGTGCCGGACAGTTGTTCGGTTTCGGTCTTGCGACCGGTGAGCACCGCGTTGCCGGTGGGCAGGTACTGGAGGATGGCACTCAGCTTCTGCGCCTTGACCTCATCCAGCCGGGATTTTGCGGTGCGGACGTCCACATTGCGCGCCAGTGCCTGCTCGACCAGCGTCGTGAGTTCGGGATCGTCGTAGGCTGTCCACCAGGTGTCTAATGCAATGGCACCAGGCGGGGCCACCGGTGCCTCATAGGCCGCAGGCAAAGCCAGATCCGGCTTGCGCGGCGTGACGCAGCCAGCCAGCGACACCGCAGCCAGCGAGACAAAGGCGATCGTGGCAAGGCGCATTCGGTTTTCGTTCACGCGGTTGGTCGAAAGAACAGGATTTGATTGACCGGTGGCGCTTGCGGCGCCGCAACTTCGCCCAGTCTGTGCGTATCCCCGCAGTGCCTCTGCGGGCGCTTGCGAATAGGCATTTGCCGGAAACTCCGTATCATGTAAAGTGTTTTGTCTGTAATGTTCAGGAGCGGCATGAACGCGGATTCCCCCGACGGCGGCGACCCCCAGCGGAGCCTTGAACGGCTCTGGGGCCGGCAAGAGCCAGGTCGGCGCGGCCCCAAGCAACGCCGGTCGACCGCCGAAGTCGTGGACGCCGCCATCGCCCTGGCCGATGCCGAAGGCGTGCAGGCCCTGTCGATGCGCAAGGTGGCCGAGGCGGTCGGGGTTTCACCGATGTCGCTTTACACCTATGTGCCATCCAAGGCGGAGTTGCTGGACCTGATGTTTGACCGGGTGCTGGGCGATACCGCGGACCCGGACGACAGCGTCATCGGCTGGCGCGACAAGCTGGCGTTTATGGCCCGCGAACGCTGGGCGTTGTGCGAACGCCACCCATGGCTGCTGGACCTGGCAATGCACCGGCCGCCGCTGGGCCCCAACATGATGCGCAAGGCTCTCGCGATGCTGACAGCTGTGGCGGCCATGGGGCTGACGCCGCAGGAGACCGGCCTCGCGGCGGATGTGCTGCAGGACTACATCACCGGAGCACTTCGTACGGCGCGCGAAGCGCGGGAGGCGGAGCAACTGAGCGGGCTATCCGACGAGCAGTGGTTTTCCATCGTCTGGCCTGTGCTGGAAAAGCATCTGGACCCGCAGCATTTTGAGACCGTCAGCCGCATGAGCGAGGGCCGGCGCGAACGGACGCGGTCTTCCGACGAGCGCACGGCAAGGTTTGAATTCGGCCTGCAACGCGTGCTGGACGGCCTGGAGGTATTCATCAACAGGCGGGCAACCTAGCTAAGCCCCGGACGTCGCTCTAGGATCGCGCAACCTTCGATGCCCCTGAGAGCAAGTTGATGCATAAATTCCTTCTGGCGGTTGCCCTTTCGGCTTTGGTGACGGGTGCCGCCACTGCGGCGCCGCCGGCGATGGACGCGACCCGCGTGCTCCGCGATATCAAGGTGCTGTCCTCCGACGAATATGAAGGCCGGGGACCCGCAACCGCAGGCGAGACCAAGACCGTCGCCTATCTGATCGCCCAGATGAAGGCGGCCGGACTCAAGCCTGCGGGCGATCTGATGAAGAGCGGCGCACGCGCCTGGACCCAGGATGTGCCGCTGGCTCGTTCCCGCACCACCGGACCGATTGCCGTGAGTGTCACTGCCGGGGGCAAAACCAGTGCGTGGTCACAAGGCCAGGAGATCGCGATCCGCGCCGCCCAGACCGGTATCAATCGGCTGACGGTGAAGGACGCGCCGGTGGTGTTCATCGGTTATGGCGTCAAGGCCCCGGAGCGCAACTGGGATGACTACAAAGGCGTCGATCTAAAGGGCAAGGTGGCCCTGGTGCTGATCAACGATCCTGACTTCGAGACCGGAAGCGGCGATTTCGGCGGCAAGGCGATGACCTATTATGGCCGCTGGACCTACAAGTTCGAGGAGGCCGC
>Ga0105048_10016492_pt1 | contig 11418 bp, 9 predicted proteins | sample MAT05_FD_78382 | JGI IMG/M metagenome (GOLD analysis project Ga0105048, IMG submission 78382) | Freshwater microbial communities from Lake Fryxell liftoff mats and glacier meltwater in Antarctica - MAT-05 | ecosystem: Environmental > Aquatic > Freshwater > Ice > Liftoff microbial mat | place...
CACCTCCGAACTAGAGGCGGAGGCGCGAATCTTAAATTCCAACTTTTCCAGTGCGTAACGGTATCGACTGGCTGCGGTTGCTGGCGAGATCTCAAGCAGCTCAGCGATCTGAGCGAAGGTCATCTCTTCCCAAATCTTTAGGACGACAACTTCACTTTGTTCGGTCGGCAGCGTTCGCAATGCTCGCCAGACTTCCAGATGTGTGTTCTCGTTCTGGGAATCATCAACACGAGTCTGAGTCAGCAAATCGGACAAATTGCCGAGTAAGGTCCAGCTTTTTTTTTCCTCAGGATAACCAACGACTCATTCCGAACCATTTTCAGCAAATACGGCCAAGGCCGCTCGGCGTGGATCAGGCACTGAGGGTTGGAGGCGACCCTAACCAAGGCGATTTGCAACGCATCTTCCGCATCGTGTTGGTTTCGTGTGATAGTCGTCGAGTAACGAACCAAACGCATGGCCGTCAAATCAAACAGCCCAGACAGCGCCGCTTCGCGACTTTCGGCGATGCGATCGGCAGCTTGGCGAACGCGTTCGGAAAAGGAATCTAGCTGAGCCATGGACTCTAATGATGCGCTGTCGCAGCGAATTTATCTAATGATTCTCAAAAAAAAGCCCTGCCGATTTTTTTTGTGACGCAAACGCAAAATTGGGCTGGACACATCGCACCAGGATTTGCGATTTCGACAACGTTGAATATAGCCGCTTGTTAGTCGTTCCAAGGAGTCTGCCGTGCGTACCCAAGTGCTCACGTTTTTCACTGGTCTTATCGCGTTGACTTTAGTTGCGTTTTCGAGCTCGCACGTTGTATTTGCTGGACCTCCGATGACGGGCTCATCAAAATCGAGCGGCGACGGCAGTTGGCTTGATTCACTTAATCCAAAGCAATGGAGCTTGCCAACGATGCCCGCCATGCCATGGTCAGAGGAGCGCCCGCGAATTCAAAAGAAATCGAAAAGCATCATTTCGAATATGAATAACTCAGCCAAGAATGGCTGGGCCAAGACTAAGAATGCGCTTGACCCTCGAGGACTATTTGAACCGGATCCGAAGGCGAGAACCAAGGTGACGAAGTCGTCTGGCAAGGATTCCGAAGAAGGAATCTTTGGAGGCCTATTTGAACCCGAGAAAAAACCGAAAGAAATCAAAACAGTCAATGACTTCCTAAGCCAGCCGCAGCCCCGCTAGGCGAAACAATCTGGCTTAGATTAATCGTCACCCATTTGACCGCGCAATTGATCGCGATCGTATTCAATCATCGCTTCGGTAACCGGGCCAACATTGCCCGCGATGATTTGATCGAGTTTGTAAATCGACAGATTGATTCGATGGTCGGTCAGTCGATTCTGCGGAAAGTTGTATGTGCGAATCCGCTGGCTGCGGTCGCCTGAACCCATCAAGCCTTGACGAGTCTCGGAGCGTTTTGCCATTTCCTCTTCGCGTTTCTTTTCGTAAACGCGGGTCTTAAGTACGCGTAGTGCCTTGGCAAGATTTTTATGTTGACTTTTTTCGTCTTGGCACTGCACGACGATTCCGGTTTCGTAATGCGACAAGCGGATGGCTGATTCGGTTTTATTGACGTGCTGGCCACCGGGGCCCGATGCACAAAACTTGTCAACCCGATAGTCGTCTGGCTTTAGGTTAACTTCTATGTCTTCGGGTTCCGGCATCACCGCGACGGTTGCCGCCGAGGTGTGAATCCTGCCCTGGGTTTCCGTTTCTGGTACGCGTTGCACGCGATGCCCACCGCTTTCGTATTGCAAATCGCGGAACACACTTTCACCTTCCAGGGTGAGCGTGATTTCCTTGAAACCGCCAATTTCCGTGGCGCTATGGTCCATGATTTCGGTTTTCCAGCCTTTCTGCTCGGCGTACTTGCTGTACATCTCGAACAGATCTCGTGCGAACAAAGCAGCCTCATCGCCGCCCGTTCCCGCGCGGATTTCCATCACGCAGCGGGTTCGATGACTTTCTTCACCACCAACGGTCATGGTAAGCAGCTCGTCCCACAGCACAGCACGTCGCGCCCTCAAGTCGACGAGCTCCGCTTCGGCCATCGCCCGCTCATCGTCGTCCGTTGCTGCGGAAGCCATTTCCTGGCAGCCACGAATTTCCTCAACCAATCTCGAGAACTCTCGGTATCTTGAGGCGAGTTTGTGCAGGCCACCATGTTCGCGAGCCGCTGCGCTCATGCGGCTACCGTCGGCGAGCACAACCGGATCGGACATGTCCCGTTCTAGTTGCTCGAACCTCGCTAGCTTTTCGTCAAGACTGTCTCGGATAGAACCGCTCATGATCGCTCAATACTTCGCTCGTTAACACTTCGCACGTTAACACTTCGCACGTTAACGAAACGCTTCGATTGGAAATGAAGCTTCGATCGCGGGGGCAACACGTCCTAGCACGAAGCGAGTGTAGACTCGGGAGAAAACGACGCAACGTTCGTCTTCTCGGAACGCCAGCGTGAAACTAAAGAAAAGCTCGAAACGCTACTTCTTGACCGGCTTTTTCTTAGCCACGGTCTTGGACGAAAGGCTGGCGTATGTTCCCGCCGCAAACTTCTTCTGAAACTTATCGATGCGTCCCGCCGTGTCGACGAACTTTAGCTTCCCAGTGTAAAACGGGTGGCATTCGCTGCAAATGTCGACCCTTAACTCGCTACGAATGCTTCGTGTCGTGAACGATGCACCGCAACCGCAGGAAACGGCTGTAACTTGATACTTTGGGTGAATGCCGTCTTTCATCGCTGAACTCAATCTTCTTCTTCAATGGGGCTGCGCCGTTGGCTTCGTACAACGGTCGGGCTGAGCAGCATACGCGACGGATGGTAATTCGTTCAAGGCTAGCCACGACGAAATTGCCGATTTCGTTAGTAGCTGCAAATGCGACTGGCAGTAACGTCCGCTTCGACTGTTCCAAATCGACCCCGATGGCCTTGTACCGAATGGCGTCGGTTCACTAAGTCCACGCCATTCCAGACGAGCTGGTTGGGGTCTCGAATCGGATTTGGAACAGTCGAACTACTCCAATTCATCAACCGCTTCATCAACAACGGCTGCGGCTGCGGCGCCAACAGCGGGCATTACCGGAGCCACGCCTGGGGCGGGCACCGCAGGAACAATAGGCGCAATAGGCGCAATAGGCGTAGCAGGCGCTGGCCCTCCGAGCGGATCGAAATCCTCCATGGGTCCTGCGACTGCGGGAGCGGAACCTTTCTGCTTGGCTGCTGGGTCGACGGCAACACCGGACAACTCTCGCAGCACCGCAGACTGAACTGCAAGCTCGGCAAGAAACTTAGTACGATCATCGAGTGTATCGACATTAATTGCCGTCACTACCTCAGCGACTGTGTTAATCCAGGTCTCGAAAGCCGTTTCGTCGGCAGGATCGGCCACTGACACCAAACCAGCCGGTTTTTGCGGCATCCCGGTGGCAACCTGCCCAGTAATGCCGAGTTGCAATTGCTGCAAGAGATGGTTGATTTTCCGGCGAGAAGCAATGATTTCGATCGGCTGCGCCTTGGCTTGTTGGGCCATTCCCATTCCCATCATACCCATACGATCCCCCATCATGGACCTCGAAGTTTCCATTCCCATTCCAGCGCCGCCCATCGACATCGACGACATCCTACCGCTCTCCATCCCCATCGCCATGTCCATCCCTCCTCGTCCTCCCGCAGCATTCGCTGCAGCGGAGTCTTCAACTGGCATGGCTGGCTGATCGGTCACGGGTACTGGGGGCGAAAGTGTGTTGATTCTGGCAATCTCACCGTCCACGGTATCCGCTGCACGCGCGGCCCAGTTTTGCAATAGCTCGCGCAACTTTTCAGGCTTTTGCGTTCCGGGCTTGATGGCAGCGCATTTTGATGCGGCATAAGCGGCGATAATGCTCGGTTTGTCTTTACTGGTGCTTAACGCAATCAGAGTTTGAGTCGTTTCAGGGGTCGTGTTGGGACCGACAAGAGTGCTGAGGATATCGACGGCGTAACGTTGCATGAATCCATGAGCGGTCGCTGACCTTGCTGCTGGCGGCTCACTGCTCACTAGCTCCCGCATTAACTTCACAACACCAGCTCGCATTTGCGGGCTTTTTACAGCACCAAGGGAAACATGGCGAGCAATTCCTTGGAGCGCAACGGCCTTTACTGCGTCAGGCGAACTGGCGTTGGTGTAGAGCTGGACCAAAGGTAGAAAAGCGTCCGTCGCAGGGACTGGTGGTTTTCTCGTGGATGTGTCTTCGGGTGCGTCGTTGATCAGCGCCAACATCATCGTTGCATTGATCCGCGCCGCCGGGTGGTAATTTACCGAGCTCACCGACTTGGCAAGGTCGACGATGTACTTGTGAATCATCGGCGCAGCCGGAGACTTTCCCCTCAATGCTTTGTCCAAGTCGTCCAGCATTGACTGCGAGATTGCACCCGCCTCACTGGAAAATGCGTCGTCTTTCATTTTGCCGGCAAGGTACTTTTTGTAATAAGCATCGAACGCATTCATCTTTGCCCACCCCGTCAGATCCTTCAGGCTTGAGGCTTCCTTTCGCGCTTGATCCATCGCCGAAACGGTTGCTTTGGCCATCAGTGCCTCGTCCATTTTCTCAGTCTTCATGCCCGGGGCCTGCGCAAAAGCCTGAGACACGACCAACACAATCGCAGCGAAAACGAAAAACATGCAAGCCAATCTAGCTCGACTGCGGTCGGCAAAACCACAGTGGTTTTCGGTTTCGCTATTGCTGTTGGTCGCGATCACAACCGCCAGACGCGAGGATCGTGATGGAATTGGCTGGGTTGCGGACAGGCGATGATGATGGCGGTACGCGGTGCGACGTGTCACGATCGATCCAATTCACGTTTGAGAGAAGTTACAAAGCAAGGACATTATTCACGATCCGTACACCCGCCGTCAAACTGTTTCTTGACTTTGCCTCGTAAGTTTCCGATTTGAGGCCCATGAAACCGAAAAATTGACCGCTTCTGAGTCCAAATTCAAACCCGAGCGGTTTCTCCATCGGTATCTATTTGATTTTCGGCCAGTTGGCAGTTCTAATAGAGGCCCGCCGCTTTGGCCCTGAACAAAACCCCGCAATCCACAGCCGATCCATTTATGGCAACGACTCCGCCGCCTGTTCAAACCATGATCGACGGCGACGACTTGGCGAGAGCGGCAAAGCTCGTCGACGCTTGTCATGCCGTTCGCGAGCAGCTTGGAAAAATCGTCGTTGGCCAGAACGAGGTGATTGAGCAGTTGCTGATCGCAATGCTCGCTCGGGGGCATTGTTTGCTGGAAGGCGTTCCCGGCGTTGCCAAAACGTTGATGATCCGGTCGTTGGCCGAATCGATGGACTTGCGATTTCGACGTATTCAGTTCACGCCCGATTTGATGCCCGGCGACATCACCGGCACCGATATCATTCAGGAGAACCCGCAAACGGGACGCCGAGAAATGGTGTTTCAGCAAGGGCCTGTCTTCACCCAAGTCCTGCTGGCAGACGAAATCAACCGAACGCCCCCGAAGACCCAAGCGGCGTTACTCGAAGCGATGCAAGAGCACGAAGTAACCGCCGGCGGGAAAACTTATCGCCTCCAGGAACCGTTCTTTGTGCTGGCGACTCAGAACCCGATTGAACAAGAAGGCACCTACCCGCTTCCTGAAGCCCAACGAGACCGGTTTTTGTTCCATGTGGTTGTCAACTATCCCAGCCGCGACGAAGAGGGCGAGATCATTGACCGAACCACAGGCGGCGCACCAGAGAAAATCAAGTGCGTGATCGATGGTGAAGAGATCATTCGATTTCAACAGGTCGTTCGCAGCGTGCCATTGCCAGACAACGTCAAACAGTTTGTCCTGAACTTGGTTCGAGCTCTTCGCCCCAAAGATACCTCGGCCGTCCCTTGGGTGAAGCAGTACGTTGAGTACGGTCCTGGACCCCGCGCTTGCCAGCAGCTTGTGCTCGGCGGCAAGGCACGGGCGTTACTGCATCGTCGCCATCATGTCACGATCGCCGATATCGAATCGCTGGCGTTTCCCGTGCTGCGTCACCGCTTGGTACCCACATTCTCAGCCGAAGCGGAGGGAATGTCGACCGACGATCTCATCGCTCGGGCGCTTCGCGAAGTTCCAAGGCCCACCGGTTCGCAGCGTTAAGGATCTACCATGCATGTTGGTGACATCCTTTCTCCCACTGAACGAGATCGTATCAGCGGCTTGCAACTGACCGCGCGTCAAGTCGTGGAAGGCTTTTGCTCGGGCCTGCATCGCTCGCCGCATAAAGGCTACAGCGTCGAGTTCAAAGAGCATCGTCAATATGTCCAAGGCGACGAGATTCGCGCGATTGACTGGAAGGTCTTCGCAAAAACCGATCGCCTCTACATCCGCGAATTCGAAGAAGAGACCAACCTGCGATCAACGTTGGTTGTCGATTGCAGTGGTTCGATGAGCTACCGTGGTTCTCGCGTCGGCGTACTGTCAAAGTATCAGTACGCAGTTCGGCTGGCGGCGTCGCTTGCCTACCTGATGATCGGTCAACAAGACGGCGTTGGGCTGGCGATGTTCGATACCAAAGTGACGGAGTTTTTGCCACCGCGAAGTCGCCCGTCGCACTTGCAAGCGATCTTCGCGGCGCTCCTACGTCGTCCACCTGGCGGCGAGACTGAATTGAGCGAAGTCTTAGGCAGTCTTGCGGCTCAGCTTCGACGACGTGGGCTGGTCATTTTGATCTCTGATTGCTTCGGTGACGTGCCAAGCTTGTTGCATTCGCTTTCGCATTTCCGTCATGCGCGGCACGAGGTGTTGTTGATCCAAGTTTTGGACCCTGACGAAGTTGATTTTCCATTTACAGGTCGATTGCGATTTCGCGATCTCGAGCGAATCGATGGATTTGAAGACGTCGATGCGGCAGCATTGCGTCAAGCATACTGCGCCAAGTTTGCCGAGTTCAGCCGCGAACTAGCTGACGGATGTGGCCGCGCGAAGATCGACTTATTGACGTTGCAAACTGACAAACCTTTCGATACCGCTTTGGCTTCTTATCTTGCAACCAGAAGGCGGTTGCGATGATTTTTTTGAATTCGCTGCTCGCTCTAGGAGCCCTGGCGTTTACGGTGCCGCTGGCCATCCATCTGTTGTTTCGAAATCGCTTCGAAATCATCGATTGGGGCGCAATGCGATTCTTGGAGTCGGTCATTCGCGTCAATCGACGCCGGATGCAATTGCGAAATCTGTTGTTGTTGCTGGTCCGCTGTGCCATTCCGATCCTGCTCGCATTTTGCCTTGCGCGACCCGTGTTGACCGGATGGAAGGCGCTGCCCGGCAATGAGCCAATATCGATGGTGTTAGCGCTTGACACCAGCTTCTCGCTAGCCGCAAAAGTCGATCCGTCCGCCAGTCGCTTTGATCGAGTGATCGCGACGGCGCAAGAAATCATTTCGACATTGCCGCGTGGTTCCGATGTGACCTTGGTCACCAGCGCATCGTCTCGTTCGGACCAGGAAGCTGGCGCAAGCCGTAGCGATCCTCAATCGGCGCTCAATGACCTAAAGTCGCTGCGCATCGGCGGCGGTGCGATGTCCCTGGAGCGTCTGCTATCGGAGGCCCTCCGCAAAGTCACCTCCGCAGCAACCGAACGACGACAAATTGTTTTGCTGACTGACAACGCGGCTAGCGACTATAGCGGCTCAGAACTTGAGGCGTTAACCACGATTGGTGAGCGCCGGTCGGCACTCGCTCCAACGCCTTTCATCGCCTGGATTGACTCGTGGAAGTTCGCGCCAGCGTTGCTGAAAAACCGACGCATTACCAAGCTTGAGCCGATACAAGCGAGTTCCGTTCCTGGTCAATCCGTGACTTGGAACGTCGAAGCCAAGATGGACGGAGAGTTGCCAACCACGACTTCCATGGACGTTCTCGTCAATGGAGAGACCACCGAATCAAAGGCTATTACTTTTCGCAGTGGCTTAGCAACAGCAACATTCGAGACCAGCTTCAAAGATGCCGGTCGCCATGTCGTAGAAGTCGCTTTTCCGAGCGATGACGAGTTCTCAATCGATGATCGAAAAAGTGCCGATTTTAACGTGTATCCACCGCTGGACGTCTGGTTGGTTGATGGCACTCCAAGCGATCAACCACTGCAAAGCGACACCGACTTTCTAAGCGTCGCGCTGAGTCCTTTTTCGCTTGCGGGCGAGAAAGCAGTCGACTTGTTTCGCACGGAAAGAGTCGGGGTTCGTGAGCTTAGTTCGCGTACAGCCGAAACGCCAAAAATCGTCGTTTTGGCAGATGTCGGGCCGATGCAAAGCGATGAGTTGAAGTGGCTTCAAAATTTTGTCGAAGTCGATGGCGGGACGCTCGTTTTTTTCGCAGGTCAAGCAACCGAAGCGGATCTCTGGGACCGACAGCTTGTCAAAACCGATGGAACTCCGCTGCTGCCGATGAAGTGGGGATCAATTAAGTCGACCGACGAAGGTGCCACGGGAACAAACGCTGCGGGGACAAAGATCGAAGATAGTCGAATGACCTATCCACCGCTGGCTGCATTTTCGAAAGACGCCAAAGGATCGCTCGCCTCGGTCGAGGTCTCATCGTATCGCAACCTAATCATGCGCGATAAGGCGGTCGTCGATGACAGCCAAGCTAAGTCTACGGACGCGAACATCATCCTCCGACTTGAAAACGGGGACGCGTTGATGGCAGTGGGAGACGTCGGCAAAGGTCGCGTTTTGCAAGTTGCCACGTCCGCTAATGATCGTTGGACTAGCTTTCCCCGGCGCTTGCTATTTGTTCCATTGGTTCAACAACTGTTTCTACATCTAGCGACCGGAAGTAGCCTTGCTTCTACCTCGGTCGCAGGTGAACCAATCTCGTTCAATCCGCCTCAGCGAACCGAAAAAGAAAAACAAGCTGAAAATGCAGAGACCACGAAAGCACCGTCGGACGCTTGGACGGTAACGACGCCCACCGGCGAGACCTTGCCGATCAAACAGACCGACGGCCGCGTCGTCTGGGCCAACACTGTCAGCGCAGGCACCTATCGATTTATGTCGGAAGATGGCAGGTTCGCCTATGCAGCCGTGAGTGTGCCTGAGCAAGATCTAAAGATTGCCGACGCAGCGGATTCTGTTCTTGCCGACGCTGCAAAACGCATCGGTGCGAATCGCTACGATTCTGTGTCGGCTTATCAGAGTGACGACTCGAATCGCCGCTTTGGCCGTGGCATTTGGCGATTCGTGCTGCTTGCTTTGTTAGCGGCGATGATCATCGAGCCAATCTTGCAGCAACGTGGCGCAAAGGCAACGTCATAATGCGACTCTTCTTCCAAGGCGAGCTTTCGACGACTCTTACCGCAGTCATTGCGGTCGTGATCGCTGCCGGCGTCGGTTGGTACTACAGCCGCGAAACTCGTTTCTTGGCAATGCCGCACCGATGGTTATTGCCAGCGCTCCGAGCATCCGCGATTGCTCTGGTATTGTTGATGCTGGCCGGGCCTGTCATCGAATTTCGGCGCGAGCGAGGAAAAGTTGCGACTGTCAACGTTTTTATCGACGCCAGCGAAAGTATGAATTTTGCAGATCCGTTGAACGAAGTGTTAGCGGAAATTTCGCCCACGCAATCCAACGGTCCCAAACGTTTCGACCGGGCCGTTGCTTTGCTGCTTGGAAAACAAGAGCCAACAGCTTCTTCAGCAACGGATAGCTCGTCGCAAGGCAATGGTTGGTTGGAGTCGGTCAAGTCAACGCACCGCGTGAAGCTGTTCGTGATGGGCGGCGAATCGACACTGCAAATTTATGATTCTTCATCACCTGACCCTGCACCAAAATGGATCTCAGCAGGCGATTCGCAAGTCGATTCTTCTCGCACTAATCTAAGCAAAACGATCAGTGATCGCTTGCTGGGAGTTGGGTCAGGATCGATCAACGAACAGGTTGATGAAGAGCCCAAGGCGACTGACGAGAAAACGGAGAAGGAAAGTGAGCAAGCAATTGTTCTGCTCACCGATGGCCGACACAACTCGGGACCTTCGCCGGAAGATGCGTCACAGCGGCTGGGTGACGTTTCGATCCCCGTATTTACGATCGGCTTGGGTAGACAATCGGAACCGGTTGACTTGGCGATCTTGGATCTGGAAGCACCGCTATTGGTTGCGTCTTCCGGTCGGGCGTCTGGGACGCTTTCCATCAAGGATCTTTGCGCGGAAGGTGCTCAGTTTCGAGTTCGAATCGCTTCTGGAAATAAGACCGTTTGGGAGCGAACGTTAACGTCGGAGAACCAAGCATCGCGTCGTGTCGCTTATGATTTCCCCGTTGCTGAGCTTGTCGAAAGCTTGCGCAGCAACGACTCTCAGAAATTCGAACGCTCTAAAGTCGCGATTCCACTCGAAGTCACCATCGAATCATTGGCTGGCGAGTACGACCTAGCGAACAACTCGATGGAGTATCGCTTGTCAGCGTCAACACGGATGCGGCGGATGCTGATTGTTGATTCGCGTAGTCGCTGGGAAACTCGATACATCCGCAACGTCTTCGAACGAGATCCAACTTGGTCTGTCAGTACCGTTATTCTATGGCCCGATCGATCGACTTTGACAGAACTCGACGAAGCGCAGCCCAAGTTTCCCGATGAACAGAAGGATCTCGCTGCATACGATGTGATCATCTGGGGCGACGTTGATCCGGCGGCACTGACCACGGATCAGTTGTCGTTGGTCCGCGACTTTGTTTCGTTTGGCGGCGGGCTCATTTTCATTGATGGCGACCGTGACTACTTATCTAAAATGACCGACTCCGCCATCGGCGATTTAATCCCCGTCAACTTTATGAACGATCATCGAATCGTTGCGCCGTTGCGGTTAACGCTGACCTCCCTCGGTGCCCAGCGTGCTGCGATGAATCTTTTGTCCGGCGATGATGCGTCAGCCGCCGAGAATCAAACGGCTTGGACCGAGCTACAGCCGCCGACCTCGATTCGCAATGTTGAACCGTTGGCGGGAGCGGAAGTTTGGCTTGAAGCCAACGACTCAGCTTCGAACAAAGCGCCGATTCTGGTCACTCGATTGTTCGGTGGCGGCCAAGTGGTGTATTTCTCCATGGACCAATCATGGCGATGGCGGTACCGGGTCGCGGATTTGTATCACGCGCGGTTTTGGAGTCAGCTCGTCGAAGCGGTGATGCAGCGACCGTTCGACGTTCGCGATGAATACGTCGCGCTATCCACCGGTGCCGCGCAATACCGCGCCGGCGAACGCGCGACCATTCGCGTCCAATTGCGAGACGCCAGCGGAAATCCGGCGACCGAGGCGATCGTGGATGCGGTGGCGAAACCTGAGGGCGGGGGCGAGCCGCTGACTATTCCGCTACGGTTGGTCGACGCTTCGCGGGGGATTTATCAAGGCGAAAGCGACCCGCTTGAAGTCGGCAATTACGTCACATCG
>Ga0105048_10016493_pt1 | contig 11418 bp, 10 predicted proteins | sample MAT05_FD_78382 | JGI IMG/M metagenome (GOLD analysis project Ga0105048, IMG submission 78382) | Freshwater microbial communities from Lake Fryxell liftoff mats and glacier meltwater in Antarctica - MAT-05 | ecosystem: Environmental > Aquatic > Freshwater > Ice > Liftoff microbial mat | place...
ACGATTCTTACCCATGCTCGGGAGCAAACATGGCGGGAAAGAATTCTACGAAGCGCCCCGAATGCAGGCCGTAAAAGAATTTCTTGTCGAAGCGGGAATCGCACCGCGGGCAATCGGTACACTCAGTCGGCCGGAACCTTGAGCGTTTGGTGACGCTCCCGCGCATTCATGCGAATGAGTGCGTAAAGCCGCGCGGAGCCCTTGTCCCTCGAGGCTTTTTGGCATCCACGAACTTGCGAGCATCGCACCCTTTCGCGCACTGGTTCATCCGACCCGCTCCTCTTCCCATTTTAGCCCCAAATTCTGGACCCTTGTCATTGAGACACGTCCGATAAAAATCTGCGCGAAAGTCCAGCAAATCCTTCACCTTGCGGCCCACATGTGTGCTGACATTTTGGAGCTCACGTGCGTTGAAAGCCAATCGTCAACTGCGCGCCGGGAAATATACCAGCAGGAATTCGACTCCCTTGGAAACCGACTTCTCAGTCGCGGCAATTGTGCGACGACGCCTCCGCGGCAAAAAGCACATTCGCACGGAGTACCCACAAACGTGAATTACAGCGGCCGAACCCAAATGTTGCGCAGTCGGTTTGGGACCGAATTTTTGTGATCCTGAAAGCGGAAAGGGGCCTGCGTCGGAAAAGCGCCCGAGTAGCCGGCCGCTTTTTTGTGCAAGGTCGGACCGAGAATCGCGGTATTGTTCTGCACAACGATTCCGTTGAGGATCGTGGTGATGCGGGCGGGTTCGACGACTTTGTCGCCTTCAAGCCGCGGCGCGGTAAAAATAATGTCGTAGGTCTGCCACTCTCCCGCTGGGCGGACGGCATTCACGAGCGGCGGTATTTGTCCGTAAATACCTCCCGCCATGCCGTCGGCATAGGTCAGGTTGTTGTCGCAATCGAGGATCTGGGTTTCGTAGCGATCCATGAAAAAGATCCCCGCATTTCCTTTTTTCTGCGAATGCCCTTCGGTGTTCGGATCGGTCTTCCATTCGAGGTGAACCTGGCAGCTGGCGAAGCCCGCTTTCGTCCAGATATCGCCGCCCTTCACGATGAGTTCGCCGTTTTCGATTTGCCATGGGCACGGCACTCCGTCCTTACCGACGAATTGCGCAGTGTTTTTTCCGTCGAAAAGAACGATCGCGTCGGCCGGAGCCTCTCCTGCCTTGCGACCGGGTTTGACCGCCGCTGGGCGCGGCCGGTCGATGTCATGCACCTTCCATTTGCCGCCGGGGACGATTAATGGGGTATCCGAGTATCCGGTGGGATACGGATCGGCCTTGGGATCGGCGGCAATCGCAAATGAGCTGGCGCAGGTAATGAGGACGAGGAGGAGCTTCATGACGTTCGAAATCGAAGTGACAGGGAGGGAGAGGGATTTCCGGCGGGCCACTCGGCGTGGCTCGCTCCGGTAAACGGAGTTTAACGAAGTAACCGATCCTCCGTTGGACGTAAATTCGAAAGCGCGAGGGAGGGCGGACAAGCGGCCTCAAGCGCGGGATTGCGGCCTATCGGCGAACCGGTACGGTAAAGGATCCTTGGGCTTAGCCTCCCTCGGAGCATACCATGACCCAAAGAATTCTCTTCACAGGCGGCTCCGGCAAGGCCGGTCGTCATGTCATGCCCTGGCTCAAGCGCCACGGGTATAAAATCTTAAATTTCGACCGGAAACCCTCCGAGCATGCGGACATCCCCACGCTCCTCGGCGACATCGCCGACCCGGGACAGGTTTTCAATGCGATGACCTCGCATTTCGGCTTCGAGGGCTACGACGCAGGGCACCCGCCTGCGCCGGTGGACGCCGTGGTGCACTTTGCCGCGATTCCCCGCGTCTTGCTCCAGCCCGACAACGAGACATTCCGCGTCAACGTGATGGGAACCTATCACATCGTCGAGGCCGCGATGAAATTGGGCATCCGCAAGGTAATCGTCGCCTCCAGCGAAACGACTTACGGCGTGTGCTTCGCGGAAGGGGAGAAGGACTTTCACGCCTTCCCGCTCGAGGAAAACTACGACAGCGACCCGATGGATAGCTATGGCCTGTCCAAACTTCTCAACGAAAAAACCGCTCGAGCTTTCGCCGATCGTTTCCGGTCCGACATCTATGCCCTGCGAATCGGCAATGTAATCGAGCCGCACGACTACGCTCGCTTCCCACAGTTTCTCGCCAAGCCGACGATGCGAAAACGCAACGCCTGGAGTTACATCGATGCGCGCGACTTGGGCCAGATCGTTCATCGGTGCCTGCAGAAAGACGGCCTCGGCTTCCAGATCTTCAACGCAACGAACGATTCGATCACGGCAAACGAACCCACCGCCGAATTCCTCGAAAAATGGTGCCCGCACACGCCGCACCTTCGCCCGTTGATCGGTCGGGAAGCGCCCCTCTCCAATCGCAAGATCCGCGAAGTCCTGGGCTTTCGCGAGGAGCACGACTGGCAGAAAGAACTCGCGCTCGTTCGAGGCGGTTGAGGAGCGACGGCACTTGGCCGATTCTCAACCTCGAATACTTCTTAGGTGGTATGACCGTGCCCGCAGTTCCTGCTATTCTGGTTCACCATGCACCGCCTTTCTTGCCGTTTCCCGTCCCCGGACCCTCGCCCCTCCTTGGTTGCCAGGTTGACCCTCACACTCGCGCTTTGCGCCTTCGCCGCGACTGTCGCGTTCTCACAGGCAGCGGCGGCCTTGTCGGGACGAGTCACGGATGGGAGTAAGGAGAATGTTCTTCGAGGCGCTCGGGTTACGCTCACTCCGGTTGCATCTTCCGAAGGTGCGGTCCCCTTCGCCACTGCGGCGGATGCCAGCGGCGAGTTCGTCTTCTCCGCGCCCGCGGGAGAGTACAACGTCGCCTTCGACTATCTCGGGCTTCCTGCGAAAACACAGCGGGTGACGCTATCCGCCCCACCTTCCGATCCCGGGCGTTCGGCGGTGGCGTTAGGAGACGATACGCTCACGCTCGCAGCCTTTTCGGTCACCGAGACGCGCACCGGCCAGACACGTGCGCTCAATCAGCAGCGGTCGTCGCAAAATCTTACTAACATCGTCTCCGCCGATTATTCCGGACAGTTTCCGGATAAGAACATTGCCGATGCGGTGAAACGCCTGCCGGGCGTGACCGTGGAGACCGACCGCGACACCGGTGGCAGCGAGGGCCGCTACGTCACCGTCCGCGGCATGAGCGCGGATTTCAACGCCGTCACCGTAAACGGCATTCGGGTCAATGTCACCGATTTCGACGGCATCTCCCGCCGTGTCCCACTCGACGTCATCTCCTCCGACGTCGCCGACCAGATCGAAGTCACCAAGGCCCTGCGCCCCGATCAAGACGCCGATTCGCTTGGCGGAGCTGTGGATATCAAGACGCGCAGTGCTTTCAGCCACTCCGGACGGACCGCATCGGTCAAAGCGGCGATCGGCTATTCGTCCTTGCTCTCCGAGTACACCGGCTACCCGTACGACAATCCAACCTACGAGGGCGCAGAGCCAAAAACGGGGCCACCGCAGACGGTCGCTACGACTATGGGCATTTTCTCGATCCGAAAAAAGTGCGCGATACGGGCGAGTTATTGATCGGCCGGGGACTTCTGGTTCCCGCCGCCAGCAACGCCCTCAATAGTCAGATCGACGATTACACCGCCACCGAAGACGTCGCAGCCGGTTACGCCGAGGGCCAGTTTACCGCCGGAACACTGACTGTACTCGCAGGCCTTCGCTTGGAAAAGACCCAGACGCAATTCAAGACCTTCAGCTTGGTAAACGGGGCTACCATCGTACCGATCGCGCCTCAACGGGCCTACACCGACATCACTCCGGCCATTCACTTTCGCTACGACCCAACGAAGAAGATCCTTTTGCGCGCTGCCTATACCGGGTCCATCGCGCGACCCACGTTCAACCAACTCAATCCTCGCGCCACAATCTCCACCACCAACGACACCGTTAGCCGCGGAAACATCGACCTGAAGCGCGTGCTTTCACGCAATTTCGACCTCTCGGCGGAATATTATTTGGGAAGCGTGGGTTACGTCACTCTCGGCGTTTTCCATAAGGACTACTGCTCTCCCTCCGCTCAAAGCGACCAGCGCCCACATCCGGCCACTGGCGTCGGACTCCGACCGCAGATCTCAAGCCGGAATCGATTTAACAGGAGGTCGGAAGAGATAGCAGAGGCCGCGCGATCTGACGCTCTGATCTCTTCCGTTCCCCCCTCCGCTTCCTTCGCGTGCTCCTGTGGAATCCTCCGATGATGGGTCCGCTCTCGGCATTGGGAACTCCACAATGGACCTACCGGAGCAGCGCCATCAATCGCCCGCGTGAGGCCACTTTCAGTTTTCGTAAATCGAAGTGAGCTGCTTCTTGGTCGTGAGCAGGCTCTTTTTCAATCTGCGGGCCACTTCGTCGTTCGAGCAACCCTCGCAAATCAGTAGGGCGACCTCGCGCTCGCTCGGTGTGAGCGCCCAGAGCAGGCGTTGCTTTTCGAGGGGCACACGTACCGTCGGTTGACGCTCCAGGCTGCGATCCTCCAAGACGACGAGAAATCCGGGTGCGGCCAGCAGACCCGGCGAAGCGTTCACCGCCGACAGGATGCGTGAAGACGCCAAGCGCCCCACGGCGTTAAGGTGCGGAGCGGGTTGTGGATGGACCCGGATCGGCCGACTCCGCCAACAGAACTATTTCTCCAGCCACAACTCCTTCAACCGTCGATCCGCAAAGGGGCGCGGCTGCCACCCTTTGACACTCGGACTCATCAGCATGGTCTGCGTCGAGTAGAAGAGCGGAATCGCCGGCACCTCCTCCAAAAAGATCTCCTCTGCGCGCTGGAAAGCGGCGGCCCGGGCGGAGGCGTCGATCGTCCAAGTCGCCTCGATCATCCGGTCGAATTCGAGATTCGACCATTTAGCCTCGTTGTAGAGCGCACCGGTCCGCCAAGCACCGAGGAAGTAAAACGGATCTTGGTACGTCGTCGCGTTCCACGAGCCACGGACCATTTGAAAATCCATCTGCCGCTTCGCCGCATTCAGGACCTGGCTCTCTTGGTTTTGGATCGTCACGGCGATGCCCAGATGCTGCCGCCACATTTGCTGAACCGCCTCCGCGATTACCCGGTGTTGCTCGCGCGAGTCCACGAGCAGCACGAACCCGGGGAAGGTCTTGCCGCCCTCATAGCCCGCTTCCTTCATCAACGCTTGCGCCCGAGCGGGGTCGAAGCGGAGCTGCGCCTTGGCCGTGTAACCCCCGATTCCCGGAGGCGTGAACGCCCACGCCGGGGTCTTCCCGCCCTTGATCACCTGCTGGGTGAGCCGCTCCCGGTCCACCGCCAGAGCGAGCGCCTGTCTTACGCGCCGGTCGTCGAGGGGCGGCTTCGCCACATCCATCGAATAAAAATAGACGCCCCGATCGTCAACGACCTTCAGCACTCCCGGATTCTCCCGCCGGTAGCCCTCGATCTTGTTCAAGGGCACCGAACTGGTCGTGTGCAATTGTCCGGTGCGAAAGGCATTCTCCTCGGTGGATTCGTTCTCGATCGGGAGAAAATGGATCTCTTTCAACCTGACGTGTTCGACGTCCCAATACTTCGGGTTGCGCTCCAGGACCACTCCCTGGTTCTGACGCCATGACTTCAAGGTGAAGGGGCCGTTTCCCACGAGATTTCCGGGACGTATCCAATTATTCACACGTTCGTCCATCGGTGCGAATTTCTCGACGGTCGCTTGTGGCACGGGGAAAAACAGATACAACGCCGACAGGAAAAAAGGCGTGGGTCGCTCCAGGGCGATTTCCAGGGTGCGCTCCGCACTCGCCGTCACTCCCACCGTTGCAAAGTCGGTGGTCTTGCCCGCCTGATAGTCCCGGGCACCCCTGACGAAGAAGAGGTTATTCTCGGCATGGGACGCGGCAAATTTCGGAGCCAAGAGGCGGCGTGCGCCGTATTCGAAATCGTGCGCAGTCACGGGGGTCCCGTCGCTCCACCTGGCGGTTTCGCGCAGAAAGAAACGATAGCGCATACCGTCCGGCGAAACCTCCCACCGCTCCGCCACGCCGGGTCGAGGGTCGAGCGTCGCCAGGTCGGGCACGACCAGACCCTCGAACAGGCCACCGACAATCGTCCACTCGACGGCACCGCGGACCAGGTAGGGGTCGAGCGACTCCGGTTCCGAGGCATTGCCGCGGTAGAGGACCTGCTCGCGATCTCCACGCTGGACCGGGCTCTCGCGACGCGCACATCCGGAAAGTCCCAGAAGCAAGCCGCAGAGGCAGAGAAGAACGTGTTTCATCGGTTTGCATCCTAAAAACCGGCGCCGCGCCGCGCAGCTCAAAACGCATACCACGAAGGTGGTAATCCGGTGTCTCCCTGCGCTTAACCCTAGCGCGCTCGAACCGACTCTGCGATCGTCGGCACCATGAGCGAACACCTCAACGCCGGCTCTCGTTTTCGGGACCTTCATCCCGGGTCCGACGATGCCAACGTCGAAGCGCGTCCGGCCTTCGCGAAGCTCCGTGCTCGCGGACCTTGGACCCTCGCGTTCGTGCTAGGCGGGTGTTTGCTCGCGAATTGCGCCACCGGGGCACCGGGCTACGATACGTGGCTGGCGGGCAATCGCGCAGACGCAAAGCGTAGCGCCACGCGCGCGGGGCTGTTTCTTTCGGGCGGGGGTGGGGATGTCGCAGCCGCTTGGAAGTGGTTCGTCTCCTGCGCCGGAGGTGGCGACATCGTAGTGCTCCGCGCTTCGGGCGGGGACGGCTACAACGACTACGTTTTCACGAAGATCGGAGGGGTCGATTCCGTCGAAACGATCCGGTTCAACGACGCCTCGGCGGCCCACGATCCTCGCGTCCTGGAAATCGTCGCCCGGGCCGAGGGCATCTTCCTCGCCGGAGGCGACCAGGCCAAGTATATCACCTATTGGAAAGGCACGCCGGTGGCCGCCGCGATCAATGCCCATCTGCGAGCGGGAAAACCCCTCGGGGGCACCAGTGCCGGTCTCGCGGTTCTGGGCGAATACGCGTTCTCGGCGCTCGAGGACACGGTCACCAGTGGCACCGCACTCCTCGATCCGTTCGATCGGAAAATCACCTTGGAACGCGATTTCATCGCCGCACCGGCACTCGCGGGCGCAATAACCGATTCCCATTTTATGGCGAGGCAACGGCTCGGTCGACTGATCGTCTTTCTGGCCCGGATGGTAGCCGAGACCAAAGACAAACCCGTGAGGTTGCTGGGGCTCGGGATCGACGAGGGCACTGCGCTTTGTATCGAGCCCGACACCACCGCGCGTGTTTTCACCGAAAAGAACGGGCGCGTCTGGCTCGTGATTCCCAGCCGACCGGCGGACGTGCTCGCCCCCGGCCGCCCGCTCTCGATTCGCGACGTAAACCTGATCGGCCTCGGCCCCGAGAGCGGCGTCACGCTCGCCACGCTGCAGGTCGATCGGCCGGCCGCGTTAAGCACGCTTTCGGTCATCGACGGCAAACTCTCGGCGCACCCATGAGCGCATCGGCGATTCCGCTCTCGATTTCGTCCCTGCCCTCGCGCGCGGCGGAACTCCGCACCCTACTGATTCGGTGGTGCGAACAGAATTCGGGAAGCGAACACCCTGCCGGTCTCGCCGCCATGCTGGTTCTGTTGCGCTCGGCCTTTTCGACTTTGCCCGGCGTGGTCGAGGACGTCGTGCTGGCCGGCACGCCCGCTCGGGCTTTGCGCGTAAAAGTTCGGCCGAATGCTCCGCTCCAGCTTCTGGTGAACGGTCACTACGACACCGTTTTCGACGCCACCCACCCGTTTCAACATTGCACTCAGGTCGACGCCACGATCCTGCGCGGTCCCGGCGTCGCCGATATGAAGGGCGGCCTGGTCGTGATGCTCGCTGCATTGCAGGCATTCGAAGGAACGGCCCGGGCCGGCTCTCTCGGCTACGAAATCATCCTGTGCCCGGACGAGGAAACCGGGACTTACGGGACCGCACCCGTTCTCGCGGCTGCGGCGCGGCAGCACCGGTTCGGCTTGGTCTTCGAACCGGCTCGACCGGATGGAAGTCTGGTACGTACGCGCAAGGGGACGGGACAGGTCGTTGCCACCTGCCGTGGCCGCGCGGCGCACGCGGCCAAAGCGGAAGACGGGCGAAACGCGATCGCGGCACTCTCGGAATTTCTGGTCGGTGCGCACCGTCTCCCCACGGAACTTCCCGGCATTCTGCTGAACATCGGCGCCGTTCGCGGCGGCGGTTCTGCGATCAATATCGTTCCCGAGTTCGCGGAGGCCCAGATCGATCTCCGGGTCACGCAACCCGGCGATGCCGCCCTCCTCCTCGCCCGGCTGGAACAACTCGCCGCGCCGATCAACGCACGCGAAGGCTTCAACCTCCAGCTCGGTTCCGCCTTCAACCGTCCGCCGAAAGGCACCGGTCCCGCGGAAGCGGCCGCCTTCGCCGCGCTGCGCGTCGCGGGAGCCGATCTGGGCCTCGCGCCGTTCGACTGGGTCGACACCGGGGGCGGTTCCGATGGAAATCTTCTCTTTGCCGCCGGCCTTCCCAACCTGGACGGTCTCGGACCGCTCGGCGACCACCTCCATAGCGATCGGGAGTGCATCGACCTACCCAGCCTCGTGTCGCGCGCGCAACTCGCGGCGCTTTTCCTGCACCGCCTCGCCACAGGCGAGATTTTGCTTCCGAGCTAAACGCATCGAGCCGAAGGACGCCTCATACTGGTAGAATCGAGTTAGCCCCTGGCCCGCAATTTCTTCACAAAAAATAACGGTCGGACTCGAGTCCAATCGCGGGACGACACCCTCTCCTTCCGAACTTTATGCCTCCGTTTCCTAGTGGCGAAACTCCGAGTCGGTTCCGCGCCTCCCTTCCGTATTCTTCCCCATGCTCCTCTTTCGTCCCATCCGCGGATCCGACCTGGCGGGTCTCGTCGCGCTCGCCTCATCGATCGACGGAGGCCTGACCACCCTGCCGGCTAACTCGGAGATTCTCCGGGAACGAATCGATGCGTCGCTACGGTCGTTCGCCACCCGCGTGAGCCGGCCCGGGGGAGAGCATTACTTCTTCGTCCTCGAAGACACGGCGTCCGGCGCGGTCGTTGGCACGAGCGGTCTCGTTGCGCGCGTGGGCGGTTACGAACCTTTCTACAGCTACGAAATTCGTAGCGAACGCTACTCGCACCCTCCCCTGAAGATCGAAAAGGAAATTTCGGTGCTCCATCTAAAAGAGATCCACCGAGGACCGTCCGAAATCTGCTCGTTGTTTCTCCATCCCGAGTACCGCCGCGCCGGAGCCGGACGCCTGCTTTCGCTTTCGCGTTTTTTATTTCTGGGGACCTTCCCGGGGCGCTTCGACGCCACCGTTATTGCCGAGCTGCGGGGTTACCTCGACCAGACGGGCAAGTCCCCGTTTTGGGAGGCGGTGGGGCGGCCGTTTTTCGACTTCGATTTCTACGCGGCGGATTTGCTCAGCGGTCTCGGCGACAAAGCGTTTATCGCCGACCTGATGCCGGACCACCCCATCTATGTCCCGCTTCTCCCAAACCTGGTACAAGCCGCGATCGGTCGGGTGCATGCAAACACCGAGCCTGCGCTCGCGTTGCTTCTAGCGGAGGGTTTCGAGCGTACCGCGGAAGTGGATATCTTCGACGCAGGGCCTTTGCTGCGCGCCCCGAGCGGGTCGATTCGCACGGTGCGCACCCTGCGCACTGGGCGTCTGCGTCCCTTCGGCGAAGACCCCGCGGTAGAGCCGCTCTTTCTCGTCGCGCGGGCGAGCCTCGATTTTCGCGCCACCCTCGGAGCGCTCCGCGATCACGGCGACGGCACCGTTTCCCTCACAGGCGAAACCGCCACTTCGCTCGAACTCGATCCTGGCGAGGTCGTGACCTTTTCTCCCGTAAGATAAGAGCGATCGGCTTTCACCATGAGCACCCCGTTTTTCCCCCTCGAGTCTGCACGCCACCGCCGCCGATCGTGAGCGCACTCTTTTCATCGGTCAACCCCGCCACCGGCGAGGCAGTCTGGACCGGTCCCGCGGCATCGACCGCGGAGGTCGCTGCCGCGGTCGCTCGAGCGAGAACCGCATTTTGCCCGTGGTCGCGAAGGTCCTTGGCGGAACGGACGACGTCGCTGCGCGCGTTCGCGCGCATTCTCGGCGAACGTCGGGCGTCGCTCGCCGACGCCATCTCCCGAGAAGTCGGCAAACCTCGCTGGGAGGCGCTGACGGAAGTCGCTTCGATGGTCGGAAAGATCGAACTTTCGCTCACGGCGTACGACCGGCGATGCTCGGAGTTCGGCGGGGGGCCGGCCGTGACGCGGTTCCGGCCGCACGGGGTGGTCGGGGTGCTCGGTCCATTCAATTTTCCCGGGCATCTGCCCAACGGCCACATTGTCCCGGCACTGCTCGCCGGGAACACCGTCGTCTTCAAACCGAGCGAGCACGCGCCCTGGGTGGCAGAACTCACGGCGGCAGCGTGGCACGATGCGGGTTTACCCGCGGGTGCGCTCGAAGTTGTCCAGGGAGGCCGGGAGACCGGCGCCGCCCTCGCCGAATGTCCCGACCTCAATGGCCTTTTTTTCACCGGATCCGCCCGCACCGGTCTCTGGCTGGCCGAACGCTTCGCGCGTACGCCGGAAAAAATCCTCGCACTCGAACTCGGAGGGAACAACCCGCTGGTCGTCTGGCATCCGCGCGATCTGCGCGCCGCCGCTTTGCTCACGCTCCAGTCGGCGTATCTGACCGCCGGGCAGCGCTGCACATGCGCACGTCGTCTCATTGTGCCCAGCGACTCGGACGGCGAGCGTTTCCTCGGCGAACTCGCGCGCCAGATCGTTCGGGTCCGGGTGGGAGCCTACACGGATTGCCCGGAGCCGTTTCTAGGTCCGGTGATTTCCGCGCGGGCGGCGGACGGATTGCTGGAAGCCCAACGTGCTTTGATCGAACGGGGTGCGCAGCCGCTCGAGAAAATGCGAGCCCTGCGTTCCGGTACCGGACTGCTTTCGCCCGGGCTGCTCGACGTGACCTCGGTGGCCGCACGCGAGGATCGCGAACTCTTCGGTCCCCTCCTCCAAGTGGTCCGCGTACCGGATTTCGATGCCGCCCTCGTGGAAGCCAATGCCACGCGCTACGGTTTGGTCGCAGGCCTTGTAAGCGATGACGCCGGTCTCTTTGCACGCTTTCGCTCCGAAGTCCGTGCAGGCCTGATCAACTGGAACCAACCCCTCACGGGTGCGAGCGGGGCCGCTCCCTTCGGAGGAATCGGTCGAAGCGGCAACCACCGCCCGAGCGGATTTTTTGCGGCCGACTACTGCGCCTACCCCGTCGCCGGCATCGAAGTCCCGGCGCTGACCTTTCCGGACGCGCTTCCGCCTGGGCTCGATCTGTAGGATAGGGGAAAATCGCACTCAACCGAATGCATCCACCACTCACTTCCAAAG
>Ga0105048_10016495_pt1 | contig 11415 bp, 10 predicted proteins | sample MAT05_FD_78382 | JGI IMG/M metagenome (GOLD analysis project Ga0105048, IMG submission 78382) | Freshwater microbial communities from Lake Fryxell liftoff mats and glacier meltwater in Antarctica - MAT-05 | ecosystem: Environmental > Aquatic > Freshwater > Ice > Liftoff microbial mat | place...
ATGCCCATTACGTTGCTCGTGAGCGGCACACTGACCTGCGCCCGAACCAGCGTGACGCTCACCACCTTCCCGGGCGACCCTACCCTACTATATGCCTATAGCGGGCCGGGTCTGAACCAGACAAACGGCCCAGCCAATACCGCTGTTGTGAGCCAGTCGGGGGTGTTTTCGGTCATGATTACGGCCCCGAACGGTTGCACCAGTGTTTGGCCGTACTTCCACGTCAAACAGGACATCACTGCCCCGGCAACCCCCACCCTGACGGCCAGTAATAACAGCACCCTAACTTGTTCGGTCAGGACGCTAACGTTGACGGCCACACCCGTTGGCAGCGTTGGGTATGCGTTTAGTGGGCCGGGTCTGGCGCAAACCGGCACGGTAAACACGGCCATCGTGAATCAGGCGGGCACCTACACGCTCGTAACGACCAACGCGGCTGGCTGCACGGCTTCGGCCACAACGCAGGTGGTGAGCAACACGACCCTTCCGGCTCCGGCTGGTCTGGCCGCTACGAACGGGAGCATCCTGACCTGTTCGGTCGCTACCCTGACGCTCACGGCAACTCCAACCCCAGCCAGCAGTTTTACCTACGCCTTTGGCGCGGGGGCCACCCAGATCGGGGCCACCAATCAGGCTACGGTAAATGCCTCCGGCACGTATTCTGTAACCGTTACGGGTACGAATGGCTGCACGGCTATCACTACGACCACCGTATTGAGTAATACCACAGCCCCGGCTCCGGTTGGTCTCTCAGCCAGCAACAGTGCGGGGGTGGCCTCCAACACACTGACGTGTTCGGCTCCCATCCTGACGCTTACTGCCACCCCGACGGGTAGTTTCACGTATGCATTCAGCAGCGGGGCCAGCCCAATCGGAACCACCAATCAGGCCACGGTAAACGCGCCCGACACCTATTCGGTACTCATTACCGGAGCTAACGGTTGCACGGCCACCGCGACCACTACCGTAATAAGCAACACCACCGCGCCGGTCGCCACAATTGTGAGTAACCCCAATGCCACCCTGACCTGTACCCAAACTGCCCTGACGCTTACGGCGGGGGGTGGCACGTCGTATAGTTTCAGCGGGCCGGGGATTCAGAGCCAGAACTCGGTTGCGGGAACGGCCAGCATCAACGCGCCCGGCACCTATTCCATTGTTGTGACCAATGCCGTTTCCGGCTGCTCCAGCACCGCCACGCTCGCCATTACCCAAACCAACGCGGGCCTTGTTACCGTTGGGCTGATGGCCAGCACCACCACCCTGTCCGATTTTACGCCAACTGCCCTGCTCACGGCCACTGCCGGAGCCGGTACGTACCGCTTTTTGGGGCCGGGCCTGAACCAGACAGGAACCAGCAATCAGGCCACCGTCGATCAGGCTGGCGTGTATAGCGTGACGGCTGGAGTGGGCGCGTGTGCCACCACAGCCAGCATTTCTATCACGGGCGTGGGCGGAGTGGCCCCAACGCCATTCGTGATTGTGAGTGGCGCATTGAGTTGCGCATCGCCCACCGTTAGCATAACCGCGACGGGGGCCTATCAATACGGGTTTGTAGGATTAAATGGTACCGGAGATGGCCTTGTGAGCCAGGAGGATGGTTGGGAGCGGACAACCATAAGCGGGGGCGGTGCAGGAGACTACGCCCTCATCCGCATCCCCTTCCCGGCTACGGGCCGGGCGGTGGTGAACAAGCCCGGCATCTACACCGTGATTGCACGGGGGCAAAATGGCCGGTCAACACAGGTACAGGTAGTGGTAACGGGTGTAGCCTGCCCGTAGAAACGCAAGGCTGACGCATAAGGAGACGCAAGTATGCGTCTCTACGGATCAACAATAACAACAACATGAAACAGACAGTTTGCCTCCTCCTGCTCTCTCTGGCCCTTCTGACCCGGCCCGCCACGGCGCAGTTGGGCATGGGCGGGCAACCTCACCCCTCGGCGGCCCTCGACCTGAAAGCCACCGACAAAGCCTTTTACCCGCCCCGGCTTACCTCGGCGCAGCGTGTGGCCATTGCCAGCCCCCAACCCGGCGCGATGGTCTTTGACACCGACAAAGGCCGGCTCTACCTCCACGACGGCCAGAACTGGTATCCCCTTCCCCTCTCGGCCCTGGGAACAATCCCGTTAGTTGACCGTTTGGCCAGCGACGGAACCAACGGTAATTCCTTTGGTAGAAGTGTAGCCATCGACGGGAACTATGCGGTTATTGGAGCTTATGGATTCTTGTCCGGTCAGGGAAAAGCCTACGTATTTGTCCGCACCGGCAATGCCTGGACCGAACAGGCTATTCTGACGCTCCCTAACGGGGCGGCCTACGATAGTTTTGGCGGGAGCGTTGCCCTATCGGGCGATTACCTGTTGGTGGGGGCATCTGATAAAGATGTAAATGGCAATACCGATCAGGGGGCCGCGTATCTCTATCAGCGTTCAGGCGTGGGTTGGTCATTCATCCGCCGAATAACCGACGATTCACCCACCTATACCTTCAACGGCGGGAGCGTTGGGATTTCCAACGGTTCGTTTATTATCAGTGGTAGTGGCTTTCAAGGCGGCAAAGGCAAAGTGGCCTTCGGCACGGTGGATTCGTTTTGAGGAATCAACCGAAAATGCCGAACGGGTTTGGCCCCGCTCGGTTTTGGCACACTGTGCTGCTGCAAAATGCGTTCAATCTCAGCTTTGCCAACCTCAGTATGGCGCGGACTGCGGAGCCTCGTTTGGGCTTCGCGGGCAGTTAGGGCAATGTCGATGATGGGTGCGGGATAATCAACACCGACATGGAAATGATACAGATCCTGCTCCAGAGGGGGCATTGTCCACGGCTCGTGGATGTAGGCGCGGGGGCAATTGGCCAATTCGGGAATCCACTGCCGAATGAATACGCCCTCTGGGTCGTGGTCGTGCGATTGCTTCACGGGGTCATACCTCCGAACAGCGTTGGTGCCGCAGGCGAGGTGTAGCCCACCTTCTTTCCAGTCCTGAAACAGATGGTGTGTCAGAAACGAAGTCAGCATTGCCCGCATCCGAAAATTAATGTAGCCTGTTTGAGTTAGGCAGCGCATACAGGCATCAACCATTGGGTAGCTTGTGTGGCCCGTTTCCCAGGCCCGGTACTGGGCGGGGTTATGGTTTTTAGGAACAGCATCGAACGCCCGGTTTACATTCTCGAACTCGATGCGGTCTTCGCTCTCGAACTTCTGAATGAAATGGCAGTGCCACCGGAGCCGCGATGCAAACCCCGCAAACTGCCTTGCCAGCCCTTTTTCGCCCCGCGCCGGGAACCTCGCTTTGGCATCCATCTGTGCCTGAAAAGCCTGCCGGATGCTCAAACACCCCCACGCGATGTAGGGCGACAACCGGCTGCATCCCGGTGGTCAAAGTGTGGGGCAAGGCCGGGTGTCGCGACCTGATACCAGGAACAAGTTATTATAGCGGAAATTTGTTTAGCTTTCCGCTCCTTATACCCGTAGTAAATTTATGAGTACGCAACGCTAAACCTAACTTTTGCCATGACCATTCTTCGCACGCCCGACGAACGCTTTCACAACCTGCCCGACTATCCCTTTGCCGCAAATTACGTAGCCATAACCGACAAGTTACGAATGCATTACGTGGACGAAGGCCCCCGCGATTCCGGGGAGGTAGTGCTGATGCTGCACGGCGAACCAACGTGGTCGTATCTGTACCGCAACATGATTCCAATTGTAGCCTCGGCAGGTTACCGGGTCGTTGCGCCCGATCTGATTGGGTTTGGCAAGTCCGACAAAATCGTGGAGCCGGAAGCCTACAGCTACCAAAGCCATATCGACTGGCTAACAACCTTTATCAAATCGCTTGATTTACAGACTATAACCCTCGTTTGTCAGGATTGGGGCGGTTTACTGGGCCTGCGCGTAGCCGCCGAAAACGAGTCGCGGTTTGCCCGGATTTGTGCCGCCAACACCGGCTTGCCAACGGGCGATCAGGCTCCGTCGGAGGCCTTTTTGCAGTGGCAGACCTTCTCCCAAACCATCCCAACGTTCCCGGTCGGGACGCTGGTTTCGGGGGGCTGCAAAACCAAACTCACACCCGAAGTCATTGCCGCCTACGACGCGCCCTTCCCCGACGAATCATACAAAACGGCCGCACGGGTGTTCCCCCGTTTGGTGCCTACCTCCCCCACCGACCCCGCAGCCCCGGCTAACCGGGCGGCCTGGCAAACGCTCATGCAGTGGCAAAAACCATTTCTGACCTGCTTCTCCGACGGCGACCCCATCACCGCCGGGGGCGACAAGGTGCTGCAAAAACTCATTCCCGGTACACAGCATCAACCGCACACGACCATTGTGGGCGGGGGTCATTTTCTCCAGGAAGACAAAGGCGAGGAGTGGGCCAACGCGATTGTGGCGTTCAGGCAAACGAAGTAGGATTTCAGATTTCAAGAAATACACTAAACCAAAAAACGCGGCTGGCAGGTGGGCACAACGGAAAACGGCGGGTTTTTCAACGACGATTTCCTCAAGCGGTTCAACGTGGTGGTTTGGCTTTCTACGACGGGCGACGGGCTGATTGCGGTACACAAACGCCACCAGCCCTACTACGAGCAGCAACCCAATGGTGCGGAGCCACCAGGTCTGATAAAAAGCGGGCCTGATTGTGAACGGAACGGCCAGACTACGGAGCGATTGCCGGTTGAGTTCGTGTCCGGTTCGTGTCCGGAACACATACTTATTGGGGGTAGGTTGGTGTAACTGGCCTGATGGGTGTGCCCGGCACCTATTCCGTTGTTGCGACCAATGCCGTTTCCGGCTGCTCTAGCACCACAACCCTAACGATTTTGTAAACCAACGCAGGCCTGATTACCGTAGCACCACCATCCTGTCCGATTTTACGCCAACTGCCCTGCTCACGGCCACAGCCGGAGCCGGTACGTACCGCTTTGTGGGGCCGGGCCTGAACCGTTTGGTCGACACTAACCAGTGTACCATTGCCCGGTAATTGTCGACTATCAGGCACGATCCAAAACCAGTAATGCCTTGCCGATACTGACTATATCGCCTTTCTGGCGACCTATTGGATAAGGGGTGCTGGCGGTAAGCGATGCGAAAAACGAACTTTTTGCCCTGTTTATACCGACTTCGCCTGATGTCAGGAGAGACTCCTTATTGACCAAAATACTGCCGGTACGACTGGATCGTCTGTTGAGCCGCTTCGTCGGGGGTGGGCCAGGGGAAGGCTTCGGCCGATATATAGTCTTTGTAATCAATGTCGTACAAGGCCTTAACCACTTCGTTCATTTGCGTGTGCCCCGTACCGATTGGGCGACGGTTGCTGTCGGCAAAGTGAACGTGGCCAATTAGCTTGCCAGCCTGCCGGATGCTGTCGGGGAGCGACGCTTCTTCGATATTCATATGGAACAGATCGGCCAGCAAGCGAACGTTGGTGGTGGTTAGCGAATGAAGAAAGCTGGCACCATCTTCCAGGCGGTTGATCAGGTTGGTTTCGTACCGGTTCAGGGGTTCGTAAATCAGGGTAACGCCTTTTGTTTCGGCGAATTTCCCCAGCGTGTTCAATCCATCCGTCAGCCAGGCCAGTGCCTGATCCCGATCGACACCGTTCGCTGCATTCCCCTGCATAGAACCAATAATAGCTGGGGCGTTTACTGTGGCACCAAAGGAGATCATAGCCTGAATAAATGCTATGGCTTTGGCACGAATTCCCGGATCAGGATCGGTCAGTGTCAGGCCGTTGATAACCTTGCCAGCGCCGGTTCCTACCGCTGCTATCGACAAACCCAATTCCTTGGATAGCCTTATGAGCGTATCAACAGCAACGGCATCAGCCGAAGCCGTAAAAAGTTCGACGCCATCGAACCCCAGGGTGGCCGCTTTGCGCATACTGGATTCCAGATCGTCCCAGTAAATCCAGGGTCCTGTTTTCACCGACGGTACTAAAGCAATGGTAACGCAGGATTTCATAAAGGGGATTACTGGTCAAACCTGACCATGATTTTGGTGATGAGTCCCGGATTCGCTGACCATTCTGCTAAAGCTGACCCAGCATTATCTAACGAAACAGTTCGGCTGATAACATCATCCACCGGAAAGCGCCCGGTTTCCAGATAGTTGATTACATCGGGAAAATCGCCGAGGCAGTTGCGCGAGCCAAGTATTTCAATTTCTTTCCGCACAAACGTACCTGTCTGGTAATCAACTGGTTTTTTGGCATAACCAATATACACGACCCTGCCGGTATAAGCCACTTCGTCCACGGCAGCCCGGTAGGTTGTCGGGTTGCCCACCGCTTCGATGATCACATCGGGTCCGTCGCCATGGGTGATCTGCATCAACGCTTCGTGGAGGTCTACTTTGGCAGTGTTGATGGTGTGAGCGGCACCGGTTTTTCGGGCAATATCTAGCTTATTGTCATCAATGTCGATGGCGATCACCTCGGCACCCCGATTTACGGAAGCCGCCAATGCACCCATGCCAACAATACCGCAGCCAATTACGGCTACTTTCTCGCCAGCGGCCACCCGGCCCCGTGCCGCAGCGTGAAAGCCAACCGTCAACGGCTCAACAAGGGCTAATTCCCGTAGCGATAAATTGGCCGAGACATGGAGCTTTTGCCAGGGCACCGCGATGAATGTTGTCATGGCACCCGGCCGCCGAACACCCATTGTTTTGTTGTCCTGGCACGCATTAGGCCGACCTTTACGGCACGACAAGCAGTGACCGCAGTTCTGGTAGGGGTTCACCGTAACGTTCATCCCCGGCATAAACTCCGCCGGAACCTGAGCCCCGGTTTGTATAATGGTGGCCCCCACTTCATGCCCTAACACGTTGGGGTACTCCTGCAACTCGAACAGGCCCCGGTATCCATTCAGGTCGCCCCCACAAAACCCAACGTAGCTGACCTGCAACAGGGCTTCGCCCTCGCCGGGTACTGGCATGTCAATTTCCCGAATCTCGGTTTGGCCGGGCTCAACCAGCACCAATGCGTTTATTTTAGTCATTCGACCGGGTTAGTTTAGGAATATTGTTTTCGGGCTTTCCCTCGAACCACATCCAGTTTTTGACTGGTGCAACCAGCTCGGCTATTTTGTCGAGGAGTCCGTCGGGTATGTTGAGGTTCAGTACACGCACATTCTGCTCCACATGGCGCTGTTCAGACATGCCAATGATGGTGGTCGAAATAGCCGGATGATCGAGGGCGAAACGCAGGGCTACATCGCTCAATGCTACCCCATGTTCGCGGCAAAGCTGAACCAGCACAGGTTGCAAGTCTTTAACGGGGTGTGGCGAACTTTGCCAGACCGGCACCGGAGCATCCGACAGAATCCGTTGCATCAGCGGGGCGGCATTCATCAGGCCAAACCCTTTTTGGGAGGAGAGCGGCACCAATTCGTCGTTGATTTCATCATCGAGCAAGGTGTAGTGTCCCCACGACAAGACCGTATCTACCTCAACTTGCCGGGCAATCTGTGCCAGATACCGAACGGGCAGACCCGAAAAGCCCACGTATCGGGCTTTGCCTTGCTCTTTGGCTTTCAGCGCAGCCGGAATAGCCTCGTTGAGCACCTGCTCGCGGTCACCGAATTCAATATCATGTACCTGTAGCAGGTCTACATAGTCGGTTTGCAGGCGTTTCAGCGATTCGTCGATACTGGTTAAAACCCGCTGGTACGAGAAATCGAATACCCCATTGCCATACCGGCAGCATTTGGTGGCTAAAAAAATGTCGTTTCGCTTCGTAAGAAGGGCGTTACCAAGGCGTCTTTCGGCAAGGGTATCTCCATAAAAAGGGGCAACATCAAATAAGTTTATGCCGTGATCAATCGCTGAATGGACCGCCCGGAAGCCTTCCTTCTCATCGGTCACATCAAAAACGTCGCCTAAGGGTGAGGCCCCGAAACCAATTACCGAGACGTTCATGTCCGTTTTGCCCAGCCGTCTATAGTCCATACGTTGCGTTTGTTTTTATAAAAGGAATTGGGTCAGGATTTACTCTGCCACAACCCGAATGGCCCCCTGCACCTGCGCTACTTTTTGGCGTAGCGTTTCCAGGTCAGCATCCATTACGGTAATGTGGCCCATTTTGCGAAAGGGCTTTGTGATGGCTTTGCCGTACAAAAACGGAAACACACCGGGCATAGCCAGCAAGTCGGTCAAGCCTTCGTATTTGGCAGGGCCGGTATGGCCATCTTCGCCCAGTAGGTTTACCATGGCGGCTGGCTGGTATTCTGTTGTGTCGCCGAGTGGCAGGTTCAGAATGGCTCGCCAATGCTGCTCAAATTGCGAAGTTACATTGGCCCGAATCGTGTGATGACCGCTGTTGTGCGGGCGTGGCGCTACTTCGTTGATGAGTACTTCTCCGTTTTTGGTCAGAAACAACTCAACGGCCAGCACTCCCACAATACCGAAAGCCTCGGCCGTTTGGCGGGCAATAGCCTGCGCCTGCTGATCAATGTCAGCCGGAATCTGAGCCGGAGCAAACAGATAATCCACCAGGTTCAGTTCGGGGTGAAAAACCATCTCGACCGTTGGGAAGGTTTGTAGCTGTCCCTGCTCATTGCGGGCTACGATAACGGCTAGTTCTTTCTCGAAATCAACGGCTTTTTCCAGTACGCCCAGCGCATCAAATGCTTTTGAAAGGTCAGCTGTGGAACCGATGCGCTGAACACCACGCCCGTCGTATCCATCACGCCCAAGTTTATGAAAAGCGGGTAGGAGGGAGGGTTTTTTTGATACTAAAGTGGCGACTTCATCGCGGTTTGTAGTCAGTACAAAGTCGGCAGTAGGGAGGTTGTGATCGCGGAAAAACTGTTTTTGCAGGCGTTTATCCTGGATAATACGGATTACGGAAGGTTGCGGAAAAACTCGTTTTCCTTCTCGTTCCAGGGTTTCCAGGGCCTCTACGTTCACTTTTTCGATCTCAATTGTCAGCACATCGACCCCCTGCCCAAATTGATAAACGGTATCATAGTCGGTGAGGGAACCGTGCGAAAACTGGCGGCACAGATGGCGGCAGGGCGCTTCCGCATCGGGGTCGAGAATATGAACGTGGAGATTCCAGTCGATGCTGGCTTGCAGGAGCATGAGGCCGAGCTGGCCCCCGCCAAGGATTCCGATAGTTGGGTTCACGGGTAATAAAAAACGGTTGCCCGGCAAAAGTAGCAGATACCGGGCAACCGCACTATGAACCGGAACTCATGCCGGTGATGATTCATTAATTCCTACGCGAAATATCGCCCCCGCCCGACTCACTTTTGGATACCAGCCGGGCCGAGCCACTGTACGAAATATCGCCCCCACCCGAAGCTTTCAAGGTAATTTCGCGGTTGGCATTCACACTTATGTCAGCCCCTCCGTGGGCATAAGCGGTACAGGTTTCAGCGACCAGTTGGCCGGCATCCAGATCAGCCCCGCCCGAACCCTCAACGTTGAAAATTCGTACACTGCCCTGAAGATCGACATCGGCCCCACCCGACAGTTCAAGGTTGATCTGATCGGCTTTAAGGGATAGTTTTACATCGGCCCCACCAGATACCGACATATTCAGGTTGTTGAACCACAGGCTGTTTTGGCTCTCAATGTCGGCACCGCCCGATGCCTGAATGTTTTTTAACTGCTTGAAGGTCAGATACGCTTTTATCGACGTATTGCGCCAGCTCATATTCCAGTTACCCGTGCGCTCAACCGCTAATGTCAGTACACCATTTTTGACGGTTGATTTTACATCATTTTCGTCGATGCCTTTCACCTCAAGGGTTAGTTTTTCGCTATTTCCCTGGATCAGAATCACGTCGATTCCATGGCTCACCTGTAGGCCGGTAATACCCGACACTGGGCGGTCTTTTTTCCATTCCTGTGCCGTGGCAGCTAGAGCAAAGACCAAAAGTGAAAGAGAAAGTAGGGTCGTTTTCATTAATTTATGGCGTTTGTTGAAAGATGTAAGTAGAGAACAACTGGTTGCATGGTTGATACAGTGAACCTCGGCATTTTTAGCATACAACCCACTTTTTTTTCGATTAACGGTTTGTTTGGGTACGATAACGGGCAAATAGGTAACGTTACGGAATCCGCTATTGATCGCCAATATCAACTTTCCGGCGATTGGCTTTGATCGCACCCCGTTGCCGTTTTTCGGTGTGTCGTTCTTCAACTGCGGCTTTTGATGGGCGAGTAGCCCGGCGGGGTTTTTGGCGCTCAAACGCCTTTTCAATTAATCGCAGGAACTTCTTCGTTACCTTTTCTTTATTGGCTAATTGAGTACGCTCGGTCTGATGCGTCAGTACCAGCTCGCCTTCAGTGGTGAGTTTATTGGCCAATTTATCCAGTAAAGTAGCGCGTTCGTCGTCGGTAAGCGAAAGAGAATCGCGCACCGAGAATCGAAGCTCAGCTTTGGTTGCCACTTTATTCACGTTTTGCCCACCTGCGCCACCGCTGCGGGCAAACTGATAACTTACTTCGGGAAGGAGTTGGGTTGGGTCCATCTACAAAAGTACGCCATCTGCCTGGCTTTTGGTAGTTAGAAACCCATTCGGAGCTTGGCTCCCGGCTCAAAAATTAACGTTCCACCACTGGTGTAACGGAGCTGCTGGCTCGCGGCCGTATTGTACGCCGGAATGGTTATGCGGTGCCGAATTTCCGTTGTGTCGCTACTGGTTGGGATGCGATTGCAGGACCACCGGGTATAATCGATCCAATTACCAGCGCCAATAGTAAACATGGCCGTGCAACGTGGCTGGGTTGTAAATGGAACATAACTGGTAAAGGCCGAGGAAACAGCGTCCGTACACACGACCCGTATCCGGTATTCGTAGGCAGTTCCGGCACTTAATCCATTGATCAAAAACTGCGTTCCCAATGTCGTAAGAGAAACCGGTGCTGCCAGACTACCCTGCTGGCGGTACTCAAGTTGGTAACGTGTACCCGGCAGAAGCGGTTGCCAATAAATAGCTGCCGTTTGATCGGAGGTGTAGCTGACCGAAGCCATAGTCGGCGAATAGCAGGCAGTTATGAACGTACGTGGAGCCGAATAATTTGTGCTTGCATCAGAACAATACATCCCGACTTGCCACTGATAGCCTGTTCCAGGAGTAAGTCCTGTCAGGCTGTAGTTGCCCGTTAGTCCTGTGATACTAGTCCAGGGCGTTGTGCTGGTAAGTCTCCATTGCAAGGTGTATTGTTTGTCTCCAACAAGGAGCCAGTTAAGACTAACTGAAGTAGCTGTCAAAGCCGTTTCGGTCAGGTTGGTTGGCATGGTGCAAGGAATCACTACCGATAGGACAGCTATGCCATTTGTTGAGCCAATCCCACAAGTATTGCTCACGCGACTTATTGTGTAAGTCGTGGATACAGTAGGAGAAACCGTAAACACAAACGGCGATGCGGTGATGTTACTGAATGTTTGTCCCGTGTTGAGCGTCAGA
>Ga0105048_10016499_pt1 | contig 11414 bp, 5 predicted proteins | sample MAT05_FD_78382 | JGI IMG/M metagenome (GOLD analysis project Ga0105048, IMG submission 78382) | Freshwater microbial communities from Lake Fryxell liftoff mats and glacier meltwater in Antarctica - MAT-05 | ecosystem: Environmental > Aquatic > Freshwater > Ice > Liftoff microbial mat | place...
CGCGATTGTTGCTTCCTGTCCCCTGCCCAAAGACGGCATCCCAACGGTCCTTCGCGGTCCGCCGTGCGCGGAACTCGAGGGTGAAGGATGTGTTGGCCAGCGAAACGGCGGGAAGGACGACCCGGCTGCTGACGCCATCGAGTTCAAGCACCGGATCACTCACGGTGATGTTCGGCGCTGGCAGGCCGCCACGTTCGATCCAGGTGGGACTGCCGCTGAGCGAAGCCGTGAGGGCACCCGGATCCAGACTGCGGGTGGTGCTGGTGCCGGCCCCCTCATCAAAGGGGAGATACGCCACGAGACCAGGCTCGGTCCCGGTGAGGCGACGGGTATAGTTGGCTGCGACCTCGGCCGCGGTGCGGGTCGTGCGCCAGATGCGGACTTCATCCAGTGCCCCCGTGAAGAAGTTCTCACCGCCCTGACTTGCACCCAACTGAAGCGGGATGCCCTGGAGGTTGACACCCGAGACAATGTTGGTGGCGAACGGTTGACCGTTCACGTAGGTGACCAGCTTCGAAGACGGAGGGTCGTAGGCACTCACGACATGCATCCAGGCGCCGAGGGTGATCGGCACCGAGCTGCTGCCCCCACTATGGATTCCCACCTGGAGATCGCTTCCGTTGGCGGCGTTGTCGACCAGCCAGTGGTGCGCCCCGGTGACCGCATTGCCCACCAACACCGGCCAGGCGCGCACGGTGGGAAGGGCATCCACCCGGATCCAGGCCTCGACGGTGTGGGCGGCATTGCCGGCCACCAAAGGCGAGCCATCGGGATTCGTCAGCAGATTGGCCTGGGAAACGACGTCGTTGACGCCGTCGAAGCGGAGGGCGGAATCGCCCGCCTGAAAGGTCGTCGCCCGGCCGACCACCTGATCGAATGCGTTGATGCCATTGGCGACGCTGTTGGTGTCGTTGGGGACCCGGAACAACGGGCGCATGACGCCGCCTTCCCTGAGCATGGCGCGGCGGCGTCCGTCGGTGGCCGAGATGGCTCCGACGACGCGGTTGCTGGCGTTGACGGCGAAGGCTTCGCTCTGGTCATTGAAAGGGGAGGGGGCGAGACCAAGATCGGTCAGGGCGGCATCTCCGGGGGTGTAGGAGAAGGCGCGTTTCTTGCCGCCGGCGATGCTGGCGAAGCCCGCCAGAAACCCGGCGTCGTTGAGGGCGCGGATTTCGGCGTTGGTGCCGCCCGGGAGCAGGCCGAGGCTGGTCACGACATCCTGGTGTTCCTTCAGCCAGGCGACCCCCTGGCCGCCGCTGCGGGCAGAACCCGCCAGCGTATAACTGTTGTTGATGGCCCAGGGACGGAACGGGGTGCTCAGGGGAGTCGGTCCGACTTGGGCGAGCGGATTGAATTCCACCACCCCGCCGTTCTCGAGGCCGTTGAAGTAGAACCCGACCGGATTGCTCTGAAGATCGGGGTTGTCCGCGGAAAATCCGGTGACGGCCCCGCGATCGTTGATCGAAGTTCCGAAGCTGGCCGACTTGCCCGGCAGCACGCCGAGGTCGATCACGCTGAAGGCGGGCTTGGGCTCGATCCGGAGGTCGAACTCGGTCGAGGCAGTCTTGCCGCCGGCGTCCTGGGCGATCAACCGGATGTGGACCGTGCCGATGGCTCCGGACCTGGGCACGATGGCGAGCCGACGGAAGTTGGCTCCCGCCGGGACGGTGGCGCTCTGGATCAGGTCGGAGTTGTCGAGCAGGACCGGCGCGAGGATCAGGGCGGAAGCAGGTTGATCATCTTCCACCGTGAACGGGATCTCGATGAGGGCCGAGTCTTCCTCGGCGGCCACGTTGGGGATGACCGACAGGGTGGGTGCCTCGTTCAGGGCCACGACCACCCGTAGGTTGATCGAGCTGGAGACCGTGTGACTGACGGAGTCGCGGGCGCTGTAGGTGATCGTGGCTGGACCGCTATAACCCCCGGGAGCGGTGTAGGCCCACAGTCCGCCGCTGATCTGGGCCACCGTTCCGGTGCTGGCCGAGACGTTGAGCCAGGTCAGGGCTTGGGCGTTCTCGGCGTCCCAGGCCGGCAGAGACACCTGGGTCGTGGTCCCGTCCGGAACTGTCACGACCTGGAGCGGGTGCAAGGCCGTGTCCGGAGATTGCCATGCCTGGGTAGGCGAAGTGGTCTGCCAGATGGGATCGTTGTCGGAGGCATCCGTGATCAGGACGCCGTCCTGCGATCCGCCCTGTGCCGCCGCCGAGGCGAAGTCGGTCAGCACCGTCGTCGGGCGCTGGTTGAACCGGTAGTACGCCACCAGGTCCGGCGTGCTGTTCGACAGCGAGGCGTGCATCGAAGAAAGGATGTTGCTGGAGGCGCGGGCGATCTTCCAGATGCGGAACTCGGCCATCTGCCCGGGGAATGCACCCAGGACAAGGTCCCGGGTTCCGGGCGCCAGTACGGCCATGCCGGGCTTCGAGGCTTCCTCGATGCCGTTGCGGAAGATCTTCATGTAGTTTCCGCTGCGGCTGCCGACGAAGGCGAAGTGCTGCCAGGAACCAATGATGGAAACCGGCGGCGCATAGGAAAGTCGTGCCCCTCCCGCGCCGCTGCCGAAGTCCCAGATCACCTTTCCGTCGCTCCAAGGGGTGTGTGCGATCAGACGGCTGGCCAAGTCTGGGCTGAGGAGGAAGGCGGTCTGCACCTGAACCGCCGTGGCCTTCTGCCAGAATTCGATCGTGATTTCGTCCAGGGGAACCTGGGCGCTGAAGCCGGGGATGTTGACGAAGTTGGCACCATTGAACGCGAGCGAAGTCGCCGGACCGACATTGGGCGAATCATCGACGGCCGTGACGGTGATGGTGAAGGTGCGGGTGGCGGTGAGGTTGGAGACCAGGTCGGTGACCACCACGGTGATGGTCGAGGTGCCGTTCATCCCGGGCCGGGGCTTGTACGTCAGTTGGGCGGTCTCCGCCGGGCTGGTGTACACGACGCCGGGATTCCGGATCAGGCTGGGATTGCTGGAGGTGGCGGTGACCTGGAGGGCTTGGGTGAGCTCCGGATCGCCGTCGGTCAGGGTGAGACCCAGAGAGGTCGTAGCGGAACCTTCACCCAGCGTCTGGTTGGGGATCACGGCCAGCGTCGGGCCATCCTCCACCGCGACGCCCTGGAGAGAGACCTTCGCCGTGATGGGAGTCGTCCCGTCACTGACCGTATAGGACAGGGTCGCCGGACCATTGTAGTGGGCCGCCGGGGTATAGTTGAACTGGTTGCCCGAGGACTGCACGATTGTACCGCTGCTGGCGGTGAGCCCCGAGTACGTGAGGGCCGCGCCTTCCACGTCGAAGGCCGGGAGCGTGAGGGCAATCGCCGTGTCTTCGGTGAACCGGAGCATCTGAAGCGCGGCCAGACCGGACTCGGCCGCGGGCCAGGCCGGACCGCCGATGAGCGAGCCGCCCTGCGCGCCGTCCGTCGTCGCGAGATCGCTCAAGCTGGTGCCGGATCCCTCGGTGAATCGGTAGTTCAACACCAGACCAGAGGCCGTGGCGGGCACGCCGCCCTGCCAGGCCGAGATCTCGGCGCCGGAGCGCGCGACATTCCAGATGCGGACATCCCCGATCCGACCGCTGAACCGGAAACCCTCGGTGTCACCCACGGCACCGATGACGAGCGGGCTGGTGCCGTCCTTTGGATTGCGGGTAACCATCGCAGCCCCGTCCTGGGCTCCATTGACGAACACCCGCAGCACCACCCCATCCCAACTGGCGGCGATGTGCGTCCAGAGATTCAGGGGAAGGACCGTGCTGCCAGTGACAATGGAGTCCGTGTTGCTCCGGTCCACCGTTGCCGCCGTGACCCTGCCGTTGATGAGACGCAGGAAATAGCCGCCTTCCGTGACCCCGTACTTCTCAATGATTCCCATGGTGCCCGCGGCCGCCGGGCGCACCCAGGCTTCGAGAGTGAAGGGACCGGTGATGCTGAGCGGGGCACTGTCGAGGGCCCGGGCGTAGTGGGTCGTCCCATTGAAGGAAATGGCCGTGACCGGGCTGTCCACCGTCCGCCAGGTCGGGTTGTTGACCAAAGCTCCGTTCTGCTGACCTCCAGCCGCCGCCGAGTCAAAGGCGGTGTTGCCAGAACCTTCATTCAATCGGTAGTAGGCCCGCAGGCTGGTCGGATCCCCGGCCATCATCGGGTTCCGGTTCTGGGCGATCTCCGCCTCGGTGCGGACAGCCGTCCAGACGCGGACCTCGGCGAGTTCCCCTTTGAATCCGGCCCCACCGGAGCCGAGGAAGTTGCCGAGGATGCTGTTGCCGCTGCCGAGATAGTTTGAGGAGGCAACATCGGAGGCAACGAGGAGCCCATCCCGATAGATGCGCCGGGCGCGGGTGGCCGAGTCATAGGTACAGGCCCAGTGATGCCAGTCGATGTCGGTATAGACTGGGGTGTTGAGGTCGTTGCCGTAGAAGGCGAAGGTGAATTGGTTCGATGGCCGGAATCCGATATGGAGCGCCTGATTGACCACGCCAGCCCCTTCAGTCAGGAGCAGATCCAAGCGGTTGATTTCCGTGCGGCGAGCCCACATCTCGACGGAGAAGGAAGCATTGGCGAAGGGCAGGCTGGGCAGAGTCACCTGCTGGCTGCCTCCATTGAAGGCGAGCGAGGATCCCGGGCCAACCACCGGCGGATCGTTGATCGCATTGATCTGCACGTTGACGGAGGTGGAAGCCGTCAGGGATCCATCGCTGACCGTGTAGCTGACGGTGGCCGTGCCGCTGGAATTGCTGGCCGGTGTGTAAAGGTAAAGTCCCGAACTGGTTCCCGCTCCTGGAACAGCGACGACGGTCCCCGAGCTGGCGGTCACGCTGGTATAGGTCACCGTGGATTCCACATCGGAAGCCGGAAGATGAATCGCCGTCGGGGAATCCTCCGGGACCGGCGTCCGCAGCAGGGCGTTGAGGGTGGAGTTGTTGCCAGGGAAGATGGCGCCGTTCACTACGGTGCCGTTCTGGGCTCCGCCCTGGGCCGGATTGGAGACGCCCGAGGCGGCATCATTGGCCGTGAGACCGGACGACTCGGTGAACCGATAGTTGAGGATCAGACCGGGAGTCTGTGGCGGCAACGCGCCATGGTTGGAGTTCAGGATCTCCGCCGCGGTCTTTCCCGTGTCCCAGATGCGGAAATTGGCGATGTCGGCATCGGCGTAGCCATCGGGCGCCCAATTGCTGCGGCCGATGTAGTTGATCGTCCGATTGACGCTGAGGGGGGCCTGAATGAGTGCTGAGGCGGTCTGGATGCCGTTCAGGAAGATGCGACCGGTGCCGCTGGAGTCGCGGGTGAAGGCCAGATGGGTCCAGGTGTTGAGGGGAATCGCCGCGGAGGAATTGATCTGCTGGGGAGTGGTGCTCTGGTAGATCACGAAGGCCGGCTTGCCCCCGGTCTGCTCGGAGATCGCCCCGAGAACGTTGTCCGTCCCCGCGCCGATCCCGAAATCGAACAGCCGACTCCAGTTCTTGTAGGATCGGACATAGACCCAGGCTTCGACCGTGAAAGTATTGCCAAACCAGATCCCCGCCGGCACCTGAAGGTGTTGGTTGATGCCATCGAGCCGGATGGAGGTCGCTGCCCCGGCGATCGGGGTGTCATTGACCGCATTGACCGTCACCAGGAAGGAGTCGGAGGCCGTCTTGCCCTCTCCGTCGGTCACCGTAAAGGTGACGGTCGAAGTTCCATTCTGGTTGGGCAGCGGCTTGATGCTGGCGGTGCGCGATCCGCCGCTCCCGCCCAGCGTGATGTTGGCCGTCGGGATCAATGCCGGGTTCGACGAGTTCACCGCCACGGCGAGGCTGCCAGGGGAGGTCTGGTAATCGACGAGGGTGAAGGAGACGTTGGCGGTTCCATCCTCCGAAATCGTCTGGTTCGCGATGTCACTGATGGTGGGAGCCGAAGAGGTCAGGGTGAAGTTGTGAGGGCCGGCACCGGTGACGCTTCGGGAGACCGGCGAGAAGGTGCCGCCGGAGAAGCTCGGGGTCAGTGTGACCGGTTGGTTCAACGAGATATTGCCAAACGAATAGGTCCCGTTGGCCGCGGTCGTGGTGGTGAGGGTGGAGGTCGGAATCGTGTAGAGATAACTGTCCCACCGATAGGAGCAGTAATTGTTGGCGGTGCTTCCCGCCCCTGAGAAGAACAGGGTGCTGCCATCCGCCGGTCCACCGAACAGCCGCTTCCCGAACGGCCGCGTCGCGTCAATCTTGGCCCAGTGGACCTGAAGACTGGCACTGTACCCGGAATCGAAATACTCCACCCGCACCGACACCGAACCGCAGCTTTGATTCGACCCAAGTGAAATGTCCCCAGAGACCTCCTGGGCGGGGTGGGTTCCGTCGTTGTTCACGACCAGAATGTCGTTCACATACAGCTTCGCCCCGTCGTCGGACGTGACATAGAACCGGAATGTTCCCGCCCAGAAATTCCCGAATCCGCTATAGAAAACGCCGGCGATATTGTCGACGGGGACGTTGGGTGAGATGCCACTGAAGATGTTGCCGTCTGAAGACGGAAAATCCAGGTAAGGCAGGGTCCCGGAGTAGGAGTTCGGCATGTCATCCGGGATCTGGTCCACCGACGTGATGGGCTGACGGTTCAGGGTGATGGTAGCCCCCGGCACATTGCCGGCCGCGCCGCTCACGGTGCCGGTGATCGTTCCACCCACGGCATCGGGGACGAGTGCGACCGCGAGGAGACCGCCGAGGAACCAGGCGAGCGAGGTTCGCAGATGCGCCCACGGGCGGGACAGGAGGGATCGGGAAGAGACGTTCATCGGAGAATCAGGGTTGGGCGTTCAGGGTCGCGGCGGTGGTCACCCGGTTCAGGCGGAAGGTCCCGCGAACCACGATGTTGGTGCGGTGCAGGCCCGTGACCGTTTCACGGTACACCCCCTGCAAGGTGCGTTCCCCGTAGCCGGGCGACGCGTTGGGCGGTGGAGGCGAGACTTCCAGTTCGATCACACGCCGGAGGTTGAAGCCCTTCTGGTGATCGGGATGATACCGGTGCTTGAAGGGGTTCCGCGCAAAGGTGTCCGACATCAGGTTGGTGCCGATCACCGTCGAGCCCATGGCGAAGTCACCCGACATCGGAAGCTCGGTGCCGGCAAAATCGAATCCGGCGGTGCTCAGGCGACGACCCACGGGCACGCCGTCGCGGGCGGAGACTCCGGAGAACTGCCCGATCAGGCTTTCGTCGGTCACCAGCACGGTGCGTCCGGGTTGGGTGACGATGGTGGTGCCGCTGGCGTCGGTGGCGGTGGTGCCGTCCTGCCACATCTCGATGACTTCCTTCAGCAGGCGGGTTTGGCCGCTGGCATCGACGTGGAGGAGGAGGCGGAGGTTGAACTCGCTGGCGGTGGGCGTGGGCGTGAGCGAGACGCTGCTGCGGACCACCGAGTTGGGAATGACGTTGGTGGTGACGATCCGCGACACGGCGTTGGTCTCGAGTTGGATGGTGAAACCCTGTGAAAGATTGGTGGTCAACGGCCCCGAGTGCGCCTCACTGATGGCGTTCAGGCTCGCCGTTCCCACCCACAGGCCGGCGTGTGCCTGGGCTTCAAGCGAGGCCGCCTGCCGGGCGGTGCCGGCCCGAGCCCGACCCGTGGAGGAACTACCGGCGGTCGCGTCGGCCGTGGTGCGCGCCACCGACACCGGAAGCAGATGGCGTGTGCCACGGCCGTCGGTGATCTCCAGCACCGTCTCGAACAGGTCCGAAGTCATGTCGATCCGCCGGACCGCCAGGCGTTCCCGCACGGCTTCGGCCGCCGCCAGGCTGCGGACCAGCGGTGACGGCAGGGTCGGCCAGGAAAGCGGTTGTTCCGCCAGTTCCACCGCATAGGAAAGGGGGTTGGCCACCGGCGAACCCAGGTCCCGGACCGTGGCGTTCACTGCGCTGGTTCCCAGATTCCCGAGCAACAACGGCAATTCCTTATAGATCACGTCGAAGTCCAGGCCATCGCCCCGCTCCATCGCCGCGGTGAACGGTGCGACGTACTCCGAGCCGCCCTTGGTATAGATCCAGTAGGCTTCGCCCGATCGGACGAGATCCGTCGTCGCCACCGGCTGCCACGCGCCGGTGGCATTCAACCGGTATATCGGTTGGAGTCCCGTGGCGGCCGTGTAGTGGGCCGTCGAAGGTCGGAAGAAGGTCAGGAACGTCGGAGACAATGCTGGGTCCACCGGAAGCCCGCGGAAGTTGAAGGCGTCTGGCTGCCACGGCCGGGTGCGGAGCGAGGGGCGGCCCGATAGGGTGAGGGTTGCCGGGGTGTCGCCGGTGTACTTCACCAGATAGGAACGGTTGACCTGAAGATGGAACAGGGTGTTCTGGAAGGAATCGACCCGGTTGGTCGGCACCCACGAAAGCCAGCCCGCCCGGGTCAGCGATTCTTCACTGACCTCCTGCACGAACTCGGGGGATCCCAACAGATTTTCATAGGTCCAGATGCTGTCGAGCGGCACCGCGGCAAAGACCGTGCTCAACCGGGTGTTCGTCGGCAGCACCTCAATGTGCACCGCGTTCCAACCCGGTTGAAGAACCAGCGTTTGGGTCGTGGTCGGGGCCGCGTGCGCGAGGCCTCCGGCAAGGGCCAGCGCCAGGAGCGCGGCCACGGCAGGTCTCAGGGCTCTGGGAAATGAAAGGAGCTTCATGATGCGTCGCTTGGGTTCGAAAGTTTCAGGGCATCGACGGCGGAACGGAGGCCGTGGTGCGGGAGGTTGGGATCTGCTGCAAGACGGTGAAATTGGTCTGGATGTCGAGGCCCGCTTCCATCCGGGAGTGGAAGGCGGCAATCAACCGGGCTCGCTTCTCCTGCTGGATCTGGTGGCGGATGGCCTCGCTGACCTCGGCCAACGGATGCACCGTCGCGCCCCGGATCTCGATCAGGCGGACGATGTGGAATCCCCTCGGCGTCTCGATCAACGGCGCGGTCTCTCCCGGGCTCTTCAACGCCAGCAAAGCCTCCGTGACCGACGGCTCCCATCCGTCCATTCCGGACGCGGTCACCCAACCGGTGTCCCCGCCCTGATAGCGGCTGGCCTGGTCTTCGGACTGTTCCCGGATCAGGCGGGTGAAGCCGGCGACATCGGTCATCACCGCCTGCCCGCGCAGTTGTCGGGCCTTCCGCACCAGCGCCTCGCGTTGCTCCGGTCCCGCCTTGGGAATCGCCTTCAAGAACAGCAGGGCTCCCCGTGCCGCCGCGGGAATCTGGTAACGGGCGGCATCGGCTTCGTACCGGGCGCGCACGTCGTCCTCGCTCACCGCCGGGGCTTCGGCTCCCGCCAGTTCCCGTTCCTCAAAACGCGACACCAACAATTGTTCAATGGCCGTGCGGATCGCGGGATCCTGGTCGAACCCACTGGAACGGGCCCGGGCCAGGGTCGCTTCGAATCGGATCATCTCTCCGAGAACGGCGTCCCGGGTCGAGCCAGGACCCCGACGGGCCAGTTCGCGTTCCAGCGCGGCGCGGGGAATGGCGTGTCCCCCGACGACGGCCACCGCATCGGGCGCAGGCGTGGTCACGACGACGGGTTCCTGTCGTTTGCAGGACGCACCGAGGACGACGAGGGCGAGGAGGGCGACGAAGGCTGGAAGGGGTTTCATGCTCAGGCGTGGGTGACCTGCGGGGCGTGGACGAAACGATGGACGGCCTGGAGGTTGTCCTTGGTCAGGCAGGCCAAGGCTCCGGCGTCGCGGGCGTGGCGATCGAGTTCGGGATCGTCGTACTGGGTGACCATCACCACCCGGGCTTCGGGATGACGGGTGGTGATCCAGCGGGTGGCTTCGAGGCCGTTCACCGGGGACATCTGCATGTCCATGATGACCCAGTCCGGGCGCCGCTGCTCATAGACGGATTGCGCTTCCGACCCATCCGCCGCCTCCCAGACCTCATCCTCCCGGCCCGTCAACAGGGCGCGGAGGATTCCACGCATCGGGGCGTGGTCGTCCACGATCAGATAACGCAAGCCGGGGGAGGTCGACACGCCCTGACCCTGACACCAGCGTGGGGATCCGGGGATCCGATGGAACACGCAGGATCGGCTCCATGGGAACAACTAGGTGTTCTCACGGAGGGCCCGTCATGTCGGACCCACTTCGTCCCAGCAATCCTTCGCTCGCCGACACCCGCTCGCTCCACGTCGGTCGCGATGTCCACGCCACCCGCCGCGCAAAGGTCTGCTCCACCGGGAGTTCGCAAGGTTCATCCGCAACGGTCTCGCCCTCCAACGAATCCACGCTGCACGATCAGATTGTCAACCTGACAGATCTGACCCCATTGCCTCTCCCCATCACGACGCCTCGCCACGGTCTTATGACCGGCTTCGATGCTGTCGGCGCTTTCCCTTTCGGGCCGAATCCGTATCGTCACCCTATGAATCGCGCCTCATCGAAGCCAGCCAGTCCGCCCGCGGGCGAACGCGCCGCCTGCGATGCCGCCAAGGAAGCCTGGAAGTCCGACGGCAACCGCTATACGGCGGAACAGCTTCGCGCACTGAGCCGCGACGCGCGCAGTGACCTCAAACTGCGCCCCACCACCACTCCCGTCCGCCATGCCGACTGAAGCGCCCAAGGTGGATTGGGAGCGGGTGAAGGCCTGCCTCGTGGCGCTTCATCGCGAGGCACGACCCTTTCTCAACCGCGCGATGCTCATCGGTGGTGCGGCCTGCTGGTTCTATCGTCACCTTCTGGAACGCGCCGCCGACCCGGATTTTCCCGTGCCCGTCGCCTCACCCGGGGACGAGGCCCGTTGGTTGAGCAAGGATTAGGATTTCACGGGCATTTTTTCCGCCGATGCCGAGGCTCTCCTGCCACAACTCCTCACCCGCGATGCAAACGGGCGTGAATATCTGGCAGTGGAAGGCGTTCGCTTGGGCTTCGCACAGGTGGGCCTGACAATTGACCCGGAGGCCGCCCGCGAAACATGCTGGGTCGCGCAAGTGACCGGCCCCGATGGTGAGCCAGTGGAGTTTTTCGTCGCCGACCCCGTGACGTTGTATCGCGAAAAATTCGCCCTGACCGAGCGCCGCAACGCGCCGGCGGATTCCCTTCATCTCGCGCTGCTGCGTGAATTTGTCCGCCACGAAGTCTGCGTCCAGGCCAGCGCGCTGCTTGCCGGCCAGGCGCTGGCCGACGCCAAGTGGACGCTGAACTTCCTGCTCCAAGTCCGTGACCGTGCCGGCGAGGTGCTGGATGACGACCGGGTACGAAGACGGTTGGGCAAAGCGCAGTTAGCCAATTCGGCCAACACCAGCGACCTCGCGTTGATTGACGAACTCGCCAACGTTCGCCTCGGCTGAAGTCGAAGGGGAGAAATGTAAATTCTTGGCGTGCTCCAGAAAACTTCGTCGCGGCCTGAAGTCTACCAGGGGCCAACTCACTTTTGACCTACAGCGGGGGGGCAATGGGGTCAGTGAGCCTGCATCGCTTTTCCA
>Ga0105048_10016501_pt1 | contig 11413 bp, 5 predicted proteins | sample MAT05_FD_78382 | JGI IMG/M metagenome (GOLD analysis project Ga0105048, IMG submission 78382) | Freshwater microbial communities from Lake Fryxell liftoff mats and glacier meltwater in Antarctica - MAT-05 | ecosystem: Environmental > Aquatic > Freshwater > Ice > Liftoff microbial mat | place...
CGCAGTATCCCGAGGCGCTCGAGAACGCGTGCCGCATCGCGCGGATGTGCAACGTCGAGCTCGATCTCGGCAAGCCCGAGCTACCCGACTTCCGCATGCCGGACGGTGACGACCGCGATCTGCCGACGTATCTGCACGAGGTCGCGCATCGCGGGCTGACCCAGCGGCTCATCGAGCTGCGCAGCCGCGGCGGCAAGCCGAACGAGGACGAGTACCGCGCCAGGCTCGACTACGAGCTCGGGGTCATCATCCAGATGAACTTCCCCGGGTACTTTCTCATCGTCTGGGATTTCATCCGCCACGCCAAGCAGATCGGCGTGCCGGTCGGTCCCGGTCGCGGCTCCGGTGCCGGCTCGCTGGTCGCGTACTCGCTGCGCATCACCGACCTCGATCCGATTCGCTATGCACTGCTGTTCGAGCGGTTCCTCAACCCCGAGCGCATCAGCATGCCGGACTTCGACATCGACTTCTGCATGGATCGCCGCGACGAGGTGATCCGCTACGTGCAGGATCGCTATGGTGATGATCGCGTCGGGCAGATCGCGACGTTCCACTCGCTCAAGGCCCGCGGGCTCGTTCGCGACGTGTGCCGCGTGATGGGCTGGAGCGTCGCGGACAGCAACGAGCTCGCGAAGCTGATCCCCGAGGGGCCGAAGGTCACGCTGTCGGCGACGGTCGCCGAGCCGGACGTGCTCAAGGACAAGATCAAGAAGGACCCGGCGGGCGCGGCGAAACACAAGGACGCGCTGATCGTCGCCGAGGGCTCGGCGCGGCTGCGCGAGCGGCTCGGCGTCGATGCGCGCGCGAAGGAAGTGCTCGACGTCGGCTGCTCGCTCGAGGGTCTCAATCGTCACGCGGGCATGCACGCCGCCGGCATCGTGATCAGCAGCCGACCGCTGTGGGAGCACGTGCCCTGCTTCCGCGCGGACGGCAAGCTCGTCACCCAGTACACGATGACCGACGTCGAGACGGCGGGGCTGGTCAAGTTCGACTTCCTGGGCCTCAAGACGCTGACGGTCATCGCGATCGCGAGCGCTCTGGTCACCAAGTCGGGCAAGCCGCGGACGAAGCTCGACCCGGCGTGGGTGGACCCCGCGTGGGCGACCGGCAAGTTCGACATCGACGCGATCGAGCTCGACGTCGCCGGGGTCTACGAGCTCATCGCGCGCGGCGACACGACCGGCGTGTTCCAGCTCGAATCGAGCGGCTTCCGCGACCTGTTGATCCGGCTCAAGCCCGACTGCATCGAGGACATCATCGCCGCCGTCGCGCTGTACCGGCCCGGCCCGCTCGAGGGCGGCATGGTCGATCAGTTCATCGACTGCAAGCACGGCAAGAAGAAGATCGAGTATCCGCACGCGCTGCTCGAGACGGTGTTGCGCGAGACCTACGGCGTTTTCGTCTACCAGGAGCAGGTCATGCAGGCGGCGCAGATCCTCGCCGGCTTCTCGCTCGGCGGCGCCGATCTGATGCGCCGCGCGATGGGCAAAAAGAAGAAAGCAGAGATGGACATGCAGCGCCAGCTGTTCATCGACGGCTGCAAGTCGAAGAGCGAGATCGGTGCGAAGAAGGCCGGCGAGATCTTCGACTTGATCGACAAGTTCGCGGGCTACGGCTTCAACAAGTCGCACTCGGCCGCATACGGGCTCATCACGTATCAGACCGCGTACTTGAAGTACCACTTCCGCGTCGCGTTCATGGCGGCGCTGATGACGTGCGACAAGGACAAGAACGAGAACGTCGTGAAGTTCATCGCCGAGGCGCGGGGCAGCGGCATCCGCGTGCTGCCGCCGGACGTCAACGGATCGGATCGGGATTTCTCGGTCGAGGTGGTCGAGGACGGCAGCCAGGCGATCCGGTTCGGGCTCGGTGCGGTGCGCAACGTCGGCGAGGCTGCGGTCGATTCGATCCTCGCGGCGCGGGCGGAGCACGGGCGCTTTTCGAGCCTGTTCGAGCTGTGTCGGCACATCGATCCGCGCAAGGTGAACAAGCGGCCGCTCGAGGGGCTGATCCGTGCGGGTGCGCTCGACAGTGTCGCGGCCGGCAAGGCGCGCTCGCAGCTATTCGGGGCGATCGATCGCGCGCTGCAGCAGGGCCAGGACGCGGCGCGCGATCGCGAGAGCGGTCAGCGCGGGCTGTTCGACATGGCGGCGGCGGAGGCTCCGGTGCATGTCGAGGACTATCCCGAGCTGCCAGAGTGGACGGCGAAGGAGCGATTGGTCGGCGAGCGCGATGCGCTCGGCTTCTATCTCACCGGGCATCCGCTCGATCGGTTCAGCCAGGACGTCGAGCGTTTCGCGACGACGAGCACGGGCGGGCTCAAGCGCGAACAACAAGGGTCCGAGGTGATCATCGGCGGGGTGATCTGCGATCTGCGCGAGGTGCAGACCAAGAGTGGTCGCGGGCCGATGGCGTTCTTCCAGCTCGAGGATCAGTTCGGTCGCGTCGAGGTCGTCGCGTTCGCGAAGACGTACGCGAAGATGGACGAGGAATCGGGCCTGACGGTCGCGCAGACGCTCGAGCGTTGTGGTGACGAGCCGTGCCTGGTGACCGGCAAGGTCGAGGTCGAGCTCGTCGAGGTCGACGAGACGGTGGTGCCGAAGTTCAAGCTGCTGCTCGAGCAGGTGCGGCCGATCGCGATGGTGCGGGCGGCACGGACGCGCTCGGTGCTATTGCGGGTTCGCGCCGATCAGCTGGATGATTCGCGACTGCTCGCGTTCAAGCAGGTGGTCGCGGACCACAGCGGGCCGTGCAAGATGGAGCTGGAGGTCACCGTCGACGGGCGGTACTGCAGCGATGTGGTGTTCGGGGACCGGTTCGGCGTGAGCGCCGACGAGGGGCTGACGACGGCGCTCGAGCGGCTGTTCGGAGCTGGCTGCGCGACGATGCGGTGACGAAGGTGGCTAGATCCGCTCGGTAAGCGCAGGCGCGCGCCTGCTACCATGCGGGCGTGGGTTCGCATGGATGGGGTCGATTCGTCGGGCTCGGCGTGATGCTCGAGGCGGTCGCGTGCGGAGCAGTCGAGCCGGCCGTGTCGCTGCGTGACGGTGTCGTCGCCACCGGTCGTGCACCGCTGCCCAAGCGGATCCTGCACGTGCCTTCCGGCGAGTCGCGCATCGTCGTGAAGTTCGTCGACGATCTGCGCGTACGCACGTCGAGCGCACGCGGGCTGCACTCGACGGTCCACGGTCGTGACGTCGCCGCGGTGCGCGAGCTCGGTGCACGTCATGCGCTGCACTTCGAGCCGCTCGTGCGCATCGACGAGCATCGGATCGACGCACTGCTCGCGCGCGCCCTTGCGAAGAGCGGTCGAGCGCAGCCGGATCTCGCGGGCTTGTTCGTCGTGACCACCGCCGACGGCCGACGTCCCGATCTGCACCTCGCGAACGAGCTGCAGGCGCTGCCCGAGATCGAATTCGTGTCGTTCGAAACGCTCGACAACCCGCCGCCGGTCGACCTCGACCCCATGACGCCGAGCCTCACCGATCTGCAGGGCTATCTCGGTGCCGAGTCGGGCATCGATGCGATGGGCGCCTGGGTGATGGGCTACGACGGCGACGGGATCCGCATCTCGGATGTCGAGCCCGCGTGGCAGCTCGCGCACGAGGACCTGAGCGACGGCCAGCTAATCCCCGAGCCGGGACAGACGCCGAGCGCGGACGCGCTGGTGAACATCGACCACGGGACGTCGGTCGCGGGCATCCTGGTCGGTGGCGACAACGGCTACGGCGTCACCGGCATCGCGTCGGGCAGCAGCCTCGCGGTGTACTCGGAGCTCACCGAGGAGTCCGGACCGCGGCGGACCGAGGCGATCATTGCGGCAGCCGCGGACTCTGCGGTGGGCGACGTCGTGCTGCTCGAGATCCAGCTCACCGAGCCGGTGACGGGTGGCTTCGTCCCCGGCGAGGTCGAGGAGTCGGTATGGATCGCGACGCGCGTCGCGACCGATGCGGGTGTCGTCGTCGTCGCGGCCGCGGGCAACGGCTCCGTCGATCTCGACAGGCCCGAGCTCGCCTACTACCGCAACCGCGGTGACAGCGGTGCGATCATCGTCGGCGCCGGATGGCCCGGCACGCGCGAGATCCTGAATTTCAGCACGTTTGGTCTCCGCGTCGACGTGCAGGGGTGGGGTAGCGATGTCTTCACGACGGGCTACGGCAACTACGAGAGCTACGGCGGGGACAGCAACCAGAGCTACACCGCGACGTTCGCCGGCACGAGCTCGGCGTCACCGTTCGTGGCCGGCGCGGCCGCGCTCGTGCAGCAGGCGGTGACGCAGGTCGTCGGTGCGCCGCTGACGTCGGCGCAGATGCGGGCGGTGCTGCGCGGCACGGGTCTGCCGCAGCAAGGGCCCGGCGGCAACATCGGGCCGCTGCCGCAGGTGCCCGCAGCGATCGCGGCGGGGATCCTGCCGCACGATGCACCGCCGGATGTCGCGATCACGACACCGGGCGCGACGCAGACCGAAGCGAGCACGCTGTCGACGGCGGTCGAGATCATGGCGAGCCCCGACACCGCGTGGGTCGAGCTGTCGATCAACGGTGAGGTGCAGCCACTGGTCGACGACGTGCCACCGTTCGGCTTCGATGCGGTCGATTTCCCCGAGGGCACGTGGGAGCTCGTCGCGGTCGCGACGAACATCTGGGGCGTGGTCGGCGAGTCGACGCCGATTGTGCTCGAGGTCGGGTACGTGCCGCCGGCGACGACCTCGGGTGGGTCGGAGTCGACCGGTGCAGGAGAGCCGGCGGATACGAGCAGCTCGAGCGGCGAGGTGGTCGACGAGATGAGCGAAGCAACGGCGGTCGGCGACACGAGCAGTGGCGCGATGCCGAGTGTGGACGGTGTGGACGGTGTGGGCGGTGGCTGCGGTTGTGCGGGTGGCGAGCCGCGCGGCGGCACGCTCGCGGCACTGTGGCTCGTGTGGCTCGGCGTACCGCGACGGCGTCGACGCAGTTTTTCGACGCTACGGTAGTGACTCGATCGTCCGCGCGGATCGGCGTGCTAGGATCGTGACCGATGCCGATCGATCCGCGACTGCTTCGCGCCGAGGAGCTGGGCATCCGGCTCGAGATCGTGGCGGGCCTACCGATCTGGGAGGCGCAGCCGCTGTGGCGCCACCAGAAGGCGGTCGATCGCATCCGCGCAACGATCCGGCCGCGCGAAGGAGTCGCAGGCGCGTGCGCGTGCGTGCACGCATCCGATGTCTACGTGCAGTTCCCCGACGGTTCGCTGAAGCGGCCGGACGTGTCGATCTTCTACCGCGAGCCCGACGACATCGACGACGCGATCACGATGGTTCCCGAGGCCGTGATCGAAGTGGTCAGCAAGGGCTACGAAGCGAAGGACCTCGAGATCGGGCCAGGGTTCTACCTGTCGCAGGGCGTGAAGGATGTGATCGTGTTCGACCCGTCGACGCTGCTCGTGCTGCACGCGCGGCGCGACGGTACGAAGCGACTCGTGACGCCGCAGGCGATCGCGCTCGAGTGCGGGTGCGACTGCGTGGTGTGATCGCGGGGCGGAGAGGCGGCATCAGGGTTCGCGGATGAGCAGCTGTGTCGAGAAGTGGACGAGCATGCGAGCGGTCGTGCCGGATGCGAGCGGCACGTCTGCGTGCCCGGCACAGCGCTGATCCCTGATGACCTCGCCAGTGATGTGAGCCGGCTGCTCGTCGATGCCCACACAACCTCCTCGCCAGAGCCGCATGTGGCCGAACGGGAGGGGCAGCGTATGGCGGGGGCCTGGCGCCGAGTTTGGATGTGGATCGAAGATCGGTTGCACGACAACGCCGGATCGGTGGAGCCGACGACGATGCGCGATCGGGCCCGGCAGTGGGTGGGGACATTTCCGCGGTTTTTTCGTGATCGCGGCCAGCGCCGCTCACGGTTCGTGGTCGGGCCACCGAGCATGTCTCGCGCTCGTGCTATTGTGTTCGGGCATGGATGATGCTTCGAGGGCATCCTTTTGGGTTGGGCTGGGCTGGGCTGGGCTGGGCTGGGTCCTCCGTCGATCGCGAGCGCCGCAGCCATCGGCAACGCGGTGAGACATGGGATTCCGAGCGCGCGGTTGACCGTCGACGTGCGCGACTCGACCGCGTCGGTGGAGACGCCGAGGGCCTTGGCCACGGATGTCTTGTCCTGGCCGACGATCCACGCCTCGATGAGATCGCGCCCCGCCGCGCTCAACCGACCGTGGTGGACGAGTGCCTCGACGAACGCGACGCGGAGCATCTCTGCGCTGCCGCACCACGCGGCTGGTGTCGAGCTCGCGTCGATCGAGGCGGTCGCGTGGGCGAGCACCGTGCGGAGGCAGTCGTGCAACGGATGCGCAACGAATCCGCCAGGAACCGCGGCCTCGAGCTGCACGGCGTCGGCGTCGGTCGTGCTGAATACGGTGACGGTGCCCGGCAAGCCGCGGACGAGGTGGAGGTCGCCAACGAACGGCGAGGTGACCGCGATGGACGGCCGCTCGGCACACGCGCGCACAAGCTCCGTTGTCGTCGCGACGACGATGGCATCCAGCCGGCTCGAGCGCGCAGCGTCGAGCCAAGCGTCGCGACGCTGGGTGTTGGGCTCGAACACGAGCACACGCGTCAGGTCCGATCGCGTCCTGACGTGGTGGAGCGCGGCGGCGATGATCGTGGGTGTGCCGACGCGCCGTGTCGCCCGGCTGATCATCGCGAACCTGCGTCGGACGATGTGCTCGTCGAGGTCGAGTGTCGCCAATATACGCGGGCGAGCGAGGCCGCGGGCGCGCAGCTCGAGCAGCGTACGGTCGCGCTCGTCGAGGTCGAGTGCTGCGGCCGCTGCGTCGCTGACCCACCGGATCCATCGGTCACCGCTGGTGAACGCGCGACGGAGCACGCTCGCGGCGGTTCGCGGGTTTTGCATGCATGCTTGTACGGAGTGCGTGCGCGCTCTATGACTGCCTTTGTGATGGCTGCACTCGGCTGCGGACCACGGGTAGCCGACGGCGACGGGTCGGCATCGGGAACGACGGGAGCCGGGCAGACCCATACGACGCAGCCCACCGCTGATGTCGGATCGGATGCCACCGGCACGACCGGGGGCGCGTCGTCTGCCGACGATACGTCGGGCACGACCGGGTTCCCGGACGTTCCGTGGCAAGGGTGGTCGATCATCGGTGAGTCGACGGCACCGCCGGAGTCGATCGGCAACGTCTACGCGGGCGTCGGCGATATGGATGGCGACGGGCTCGGGGATTTCCTGGTGGGGGCGCCGACGATGGATGGGGCCGGGGCAGGCTCGGGGCGCGTGTACTTCGTGCGTGGGAGGACGGACCGTGAGGATGTCCAGCTGGACGATGTTGCCGAAAATGTCGGCGGGTTCGTGATCCCCGGCGAGTCGGCCGGCGACGGCTTCGGGTACTGCGTTGCTCCGGCTGGGGATTTCAACGCGGATGGTGTGCCAGACGCGATCATCGGCGCTCCGTTTGCCGAATCAGGGTGGGGGAGGGCGTACGTTCTCTTCGGATCTCCTGGACTCCAGAGCGCGAGTTTGGCGACGCTCGCCGCCGACGGTGCCGGATTCTCGGTACGCGGTGAGGCCACCGAGGACCAGATCGAGGCCAATGTCGGCCTCGGCGGTAGCGTCGACCTCGCGTTTGATATCAACGGGGATTCGTTCGATGACGTCGTCATGAGCTCCGCGAGGATCGGACGAGTTTATGTGCTCGCCGGTGGCGAGGCATTGGGCGACGTCAGCGCGGCCATGATCGGGGCGCCGCTCCGGGGCGGCGTTGTCGGCTTGGGCTATGCTGGCACGCCGAGCGACGTCGTGCGCGGAGCCGGGGACCATGACGGCGACGGCTTCGGTGATGTGCTGGCGTCTAAGTCTTGGTTCAATGACGTGTACTTTGGAGGGGCAGATTGGCTGGACCCGGACCGCACCGTGGGCTACTCGGTCGAGGACTACTATGCGTCGAACGACCTGCCGACGTCATCGTGTGCGGTGCAGGACTTCACGGGGGATGGGCGGGCCGACGTCGCCGTTGCCAGCACGTGGCCAACCGAGGGCGTGAGCATCGTACATGGCACCCAGGATCGGGCCGGTGTCGGCGTGCCTTCAGGCGCTCAGCAGGCCGGCCGTGCGCTTACGATCATGACCGGCTTCTTAGAGACGCCACCGGATTCAACGGGCGACAGGGACGACTGGCCGCCGGGCTGGAGTCCGTACCTCCCGGAGTTGATGGACATAGGCGATGTCGATGGCGATGGTCGCGACGACATCGCTGTGCAGATCCGTGTCGAGGAACCCGCAGATTGGATCGGCGCGTCCCCGCTCGTGGGAAACGCAGTTTGGCTGATCGTTTACGGCACCGACGAGACCGGCATTCTCGACGGGGCGGATGTCGTAAGCCCGGCCGGGGCTGAGTACGGATTCGCGGTGACTCGCAAGGCCCTGGTCGGGCCGGGATGTCGTCACCCAGCGGACGATCTCGATGGGGACGGCCTCGTCGACATTGCGTTTCCCGCCCCAGCTACTGCGCCCAGTGGGGCAATCGACATCCGACCGTCGGGCGCGCGCTGATGCTGGATCGTTTCACAATGCGCACCGCTCAGGGAGGTGAGTCGTCGGCGAGTGCATCCTTCATCTTCGCGGTCGGCATATAATAGCGGAGTCGGTTGCGGTTGAACGCCATGAACGCGTTACCGTTGCCTCGATGAAGCGCCAGCGCGAAGACCCCCGCCGAATTACCGCCGTGCGAGTACTGATATATCGCGTTGGGATCCGGTGGTGTGACTCCGCCGCTGGGTACAAGTTTACTCGAGTACCAGCCGAGGAGGTAGCTTCCGCTGCCGGTGTGTGCGATCGGAGAACCCCACATGTTGGAGAGCGAGAAAGCGGATAGGATTTCGGGCCCGCCAGGACGACGCATGCCTTCGCCAGCCTCGTAGCCGTCGAACGACCGGAGAAAGCGAATCATGTCCGGCGCGCTCGACACCCAGCCGCCAGCGGCATCCACCGTTTCGAGAAGTGTCGTGCCGCCGTACGCATTTGGGAGGTGGTAGGCGGAGGAATCTCCTGACCACAACCCAAAGTAGGATTGGTCGAAGGCTCCCGAGTAGTCGGGGACGTTGTCGCCCATGTAGCGCCGGTCGCCGTCGTAGTTAGGCTCCGTGCGCGGGACGTGGAATCGAGAGCTGACAGCGGGCCGCGTCGCCGTCATCCCGAGCTCATCGAGTATCCGGGTCTGTACGAAGTTCACGTAGGAATAATTCGAAACCACCTCGATCAGCTGGGCAAGCAACATGTATCCGAAGTTGGAGTATCGGAACGTGCTGCCGACATCGGCCCCGATGAAGCCAAACTCGTCTGCCGGCTCGCCGTGGATCTCCCCGACGTTGAGCCCGTAAGCGACGAGCTGTGAGCGCGTAAAGTACTGGACGGGCACACCGAGATCCGCCTCGAGACCTCCAAGGGTCCGGCTGAGCGGACCATCTTTGCCGGTCTGGGCACCGCCACCGTCTTCAGCATCATCCGGATCCGGCGTTGCGTTTCGCCCCCAACCGCATCGATGCTGCAGTAGGTCCTTGATCCGGATCTCGAACACTGCGTCCGGGTAGCCGACCGGCTGCGGCATGCCCGGGATCTCGAACACCGGCGTGTTAATGTTGAACTCGTTCTGGTGCTCCTGGATGAGCCGCATGACCGCAACCGCAGTCAGCGGTTTGGCCACGCTCGCCATTCGAAACGGCGTCTCGGGCTGCGTGAGCGGCTGCGCCTGCGTCCCGAACGTGTACCCGCGGCTGACGACGATCTCACCATCGCGCGCGACCGCGAGCACAGCCGCGCTGATGTCCTTCGTCGCCATGATGTCCTCGCGCAGCCACCTGTCGAGCTCGACGTCGCCGGCCGCGACGAACTCGTCCAGCGGCGTGCCGGCCACAACCGGCATCCCTCCGATCCCGCGTCGCGGTCCGTAGACGCCGACGCTCCAGATCCCACCCTCCCCACGAGTAAAGCACGGCGCTTGGAGGTCGAGCTCGTTCACATCGGACATGAAGGCCGAGATGTCGCTGTTCTGCGCTTCTGATACGTTCCAGTACGAGTTGTCCGTCTGACGTACGCCGATGACCAACCCGTCAGAAATGTGAATCGGTCGATAGCCGGCGGCCATGTCGTCTTGGAACGCCGCGAGCGACGGTCGGACGACGCTCCCTCCGACCTCGTCGCGGATCCAGAGGGTAACGATGCCCTCATGGGTGCGGACCCCGGAGAACGTGCGAAAGCCGGCGGTTCTCTGTTCTTCGGCCTTCTCCTCGAACTCGTTCAGAGTTGCGAACAGCACGCGGTGGTCGGCGGGGTCCACTCCGTCGCGCAGCCAGGCAACCGCATAGTCGGTCTTTTCGACGATCGGGCCGAACAGACCGAGCGGCTGATGGTATCGCACCGCCGCGATCGAGATCGGACGCCAGCCCTGTGAGGCCCCACCCCCTGGATCGAGCGCCGACTGCAGTTCACCGGCGAACCAGCTCAAGTCCGAGACATCGAGGTTCCATGCGTCGGACTGCTTGCGCAGGATCGTGCCGGTGAACTGATATGCGCTGTCGTCATCCTGGACGAAGAGCGCGGCGAACCGGCCGTAGGTCTCATCCGGTGCTGGCGGCAGCAGCTGCACGTAGGCAGGTCGGTACGATTGCTCGGCCTGTTCGAGGCACTCTTCGTAGAAAGGGTCACCGCCGAAGGCGTCGTTGGTCGCTCCGAAGCGGAAGCGCCAGCGGTAGACGAAGCCACTCCCGTGGGTCGTCGGCGACACAGGCGAGAGCGCGAGTGTGGGGAGCGTGGCAAACGAATCAGCCCCCGAAGGCTGCAGGCTCGCGATGCCCCCGAAGACCTGGAACGGCGTCCTGTCGGTGGATCGAGGACCATCGCGTTTCAGGCGCCGCACGGGACCTCGACTTGCCCGGCGGCGACCCTCCGTCAGACTACGTGCGACCTGGGACGCGGGGAGATCGAGGCCGCACGTATGCACGGCCTCGTTCACTTGCGTGATCGATGACGCGACGGCATCATCCGCCACGCGCCGCGCTTTACTCAGCCGCTCGAGCGCGCGCAGCGGGTCCGGCCGCGGTGATGATGCATCGCGCGCCGCCCAGACCGCGGCGTTGACACGTTCGCCACGCATTAGCGCGAGCGACAATGCTGCGGCTCGGCGTCCCGTCGGGTCGTCGCGGTGGAACGCGAGCCCCGCGGCATCACACGGCGGGGCTGCAGGCGGGAAGCGAAGTCGGCCGCCCACGGCTAGTCACTCCCGCACGACGAGCTGCAGCGACAGCGTCACCATGATCGTCACAGGCGTGGCTGGCTGCACGAAGCGGACGCCGATCCGGATCCACGCCGGGATGTTGTTGACCTGCGTGGACGAGGCGATGCCGGGCACGGTGCCCGGTGCA
>Ga0105048_10016502_pt1 | contig 11413 bp, 15 predicted proteins | sample MAT05_FD_78382 | JGI IMG/M metagenome (GOLD analysis project Ga0105048, IMG submission 78382) | Freshwater microbial communities from Lake Fryxell liftoff mats and glacier meltwater in Antarctica - MAT-05 | ecosystem: Environmental > Aquatic > Freshwater > Ice > Liftoff microbial mat | place...
CGGCATCGCACTGCGGTGACGGGCGAAGACCGCGAGTCCTCGATGATCCCGGACGGCTGGACCGCGCGAAGCCGCACCCGTCGGCCGTGGCCCCATGACCGCTCCCAGATTCGACCCCGCCACGCCACGGGCCGACGGTCACGAGCAAGCATCCCGACCCACGGATCGACGAAGGAGACCGCCATCGAAGCCGCCCTTCGCCCAGCTCCTCTGCCCCTGCCCTGACCCGAGCTGCTGGCCCTGGAGTCCGTGCGGGCCGCAAGCTCCCTACGTGGTGCTCAGGTCAGTTTCGACTGCGTCGATCTCGCCCGCCGACAGATATGGCCGCCCCGTGTCGAGCAGATAACGCTCCACCGTCCTCGCGGCATCCTGCCGGTAGGGGCCTGACCCCGAACCCAGGGTCGCGATCGCGCCGCGATAGGCCACCAGCATGCGGTCTGCCCCCCCGGCATCGGCAGCGCCGATGGAGAAGCCGTGATACCCCAGACCGCCCTGCGGTGGCTCGCCGACGGCGCTCGGCAGGGAGTCGATGAGCCGTCCAAGCTCGGCCGACTGTGCGTCCGTGAGGGTCCACGACGGGTCCGGCCGACCGGAGTAGAGACCCAGCGACACGGTCGTGGTCGAACTTGGAGCCGACGCCTGGGTGAAGGTGGCCACCACATTGCCGGGCGCGTCGACCAGCTCGAGCGTAGAACCTGCACGGCGCCACGATGAGACCGATCCGAGCGCGGCGAGATAGGCCTCCTGCACCGACATCCGTGGCTCCGGGCAGGCCTTGTCGCCCCTCATCAGGTCGGCGAAGGCGAGCGCGGTGCCACTCAGGGTGTACGTGCCGAAGAGTTGACTGCAGCCGGCCTCCCCGGAGGCCATTCCGGCCGTCAGGTCCAGCGTCGCCACGACGCCCGTTGGGACCGGCGCCAGGGCACCCCGGTCCCGGAGATGCTCGAGCAGCCACTTGATGCCTTCGATAGGACTTGTCGACGGCTGCTCGAATGCCAGCAGGACCGCGCCGTTCGTGTCGGACAGTTCCAGACGCCCATCCGTGATACTCCAGGCGCTCACCTGCGGCAGGTAGCCGAGCCAGGCCGACTCGATGCTCATCGCCGGATCACCGCAAGCCATCTTCGTCGAACCGATATCGCCGAACGTCACTTTCGCGCCATCCACGACCGCATCCGCGAACCACTGGTTGCAGCCGCCCTGGCCACCGGCCTTGACGCCGTCGATGCGCATGCTGGCAGCGACATCCGCCGGCACGTCGATGAAGGGCACGCCGCTCCCCGCGAGCTGCGTGAGCCGCCAGTCGATGCCATCGATGCTGGGGGCGGGACCTTGGGCGAGCGAACTCATCGGGAGCGCGGCGAGCAACAGGCTCGCGACGAACAGACCTACGGACGATCGTCGTCGGGACATGACCAGGACCTCCTCGGGGGACGGGACACAACCGGGTCGATCTTGTAAGACGATGCAACCGGTCGTCCGGTTCCGCAAGTAGGGAGATCGGAGGACGTCGACCGGCTGCGGCCGACAAGATTCGTGATGCGGACCATCCTTGTCATGGCGCCACCAGCCTGGCAGGATCTGGGGGTCGATCGATGGAGGACGCAGAGCATGGACGTCGGACCCGGCCCCAGGAGATACGGCGAGCTGGCGGGGTGGTTTCACCTGCTCAGCGCGCCGTCGGAGTACGTGGATGAGGCGCGGTTCATCGTCGACGCCCTGCTGCGTCACGTCGACGGTCCCCGTGATTCCCTGCTCGAGCTCGGCTCCGGGGGCGGCAACCTCGCGTCGCACCTGAAGGCCGACCTGCGGCTCACGCTCACCGACATCTCCGAGCCGATGCTCGAGCTGAGCCGTGGCCTCAACCCCGAGTGCGCGCACGTCCCGGGTGACATGCGCTCGCTGCGCCTGGGACGGACGTTCGACGCGGTGCTAGTCCACGACGCGGTCATGTACCTCACGAGCGAGGAGGACCTGCGCGCCGCGATCCGGACGGTGGCGGTGCACCTTCGCCCCGGCGGGGCCGCGATCCTCCTCCCGGACGTCGTCCGCGAGACATTCGAGCCGACCACCGACCACGGAGGCCACGACGGCGACGGCCGGGCACTCCGCTATCTCGAGTGGTCCTACGACCCCGACCCCTCGGACTCGACGATCATCACCGAGTTCGCGATCCTGCTCCGTGAGCAGGACGGCACCGTGGAGGTGCACCACGACCGACACGTGGAAGGACACGTACTTCGCCATGACCGAGGTGGATGCCGGGCCGCTCGCCGGTCTCATCGGCCGGTCCATCCCCGACCTCAGCCCGTCATTCGAGGCGTTCGCCGACGCACTGCAGGCAGTGGCCGAGCGGGTCTGACCCGGCGGGCTTGGGGGACCGCCTCCCGTCAGGGCATCTCCAGCGCTGGAGATGCCAGCCGACTCGGGAACCGCCTTTAGGCCGCCGACGTCAGGGCGAGGATGTCGTCAGCGCCGAAGTCCTCCGAGGAGCCGGTACGCCCTGATTTCGCCGACCTGTACGCCCGGCATCAGCGCGCGATCCTGGCGTACACGTCACGTCGGACGGCAAGCAGCGCGGACGCCGAGGATGCCGCGGCGGAGACGTTCGTCACCGCATGGCGACGGCTCGCGTCCGCTCCGGTCGAACCGCTCCCGTGGCTCTACGGCATCGCGCGTCGCGTGCTGGCGAACCAGCGACGGGCCGGGGACCGCCGCATGCGACTCATGGACCGCATCCGCTCGCAGCCACAGGACATGCCGACGCCCCACGCTGCGTCGGCAGAGGCTCCCGCGATGATGGCGCTTCGCAGCCTCCGAACGGACGACCAGGAGGTCCTGCGACTGGTCGCATGGGAAGGACTGCGTCATGCGGAGATCGCGGTCGTGCTGGGCATCAGCGTCAATGCCGTCGGCATCAGGCTCCATCGGGCTCGCGCCCGCTTCGCGAAGGAGCTCGGTCGACTGACCCTGAAAGGTTCTGGAGCGGAGCGGACATCTGACCAGGTGAAGGGCAGACCGTTCGGTCGCAGTCGACAGGTGGACAAGACGTGAGTGAGCCACAGGGGCCCGATCCCCTTGACGAACTCCGTCGGGTCGACCCGGTCGACATGGACCAGCTGCCCTCCGCGAGCCTCGCCCGCATGAGTGCGAGGATCCAGGAGAAGATCGTGGACACCAAGGACACAGGAACCGGTCGCCGCAGGTTCATGCTCCCGGCCGTGGCAGTCGTGCTGGCTGGCATCGCCCTCATCGTCGTGGTCGCTGGCACCCGCCCCGCGCCGGCGCATGCTCCCACCCCCGGCACCGCGCTGGCCAGCCAGCCAGCGGCGACCGCGGGCGTCGCCCTCGGCAGCCCCATCAGCAATGTTGGCTCGGCGTCCTGCATCGAGCAGTACTCCCCACAGGCGCTGGCCGACCGCTCGTTCGCCTTCGACGGTACCGTGGACCGCATCGATGGTGATGAGGTCACATTCCAGGTGGGCCGCTGGTTCAAGGGTGCGGCGCGCGACACGGTGACCCTGACCGCCACCGGGATGACCGGGACCGCAATCACCTCGGCCGGGGGACCGAACCTCTCTGTCGGGGGTCGGTTCCTGGTCGCCGGCGAGGACCATTTCGCCTGGCCGTGTGGCTTCACCCAGCCGTATGACCCAGCTGTCGCGACGCAGTGGGCGCAGGCCACTGGCAACTGACCGGGATCCGCGACGCCGGGGGTCTCAGGCCCTCGGTGTCGCCGGGGGCTCCGGGTCAGGAGTCCGCCTCACCCGGGCTCGCCGCGCAAGCCGGCGCGGGCCGCAGTCGCACGACGAAGGCGATGCCCACGAATGTGATCCGTCCACGCTCGACGTCCCGATCGCCGACGCGCGGTCATACACTCTCGCTGGATCGGCACCTCGACGAACGAACCATGACCGCAGAGCCAGGAGCCAGGCAGGAGGGCTGACATCAGCTCCGACCGCGTCCGAGGCAGACCTGTGCCCGACCGGCGCGACCCCCACTCCGGGCCGGTGTCCCCAGAGGCTTTGGGCCGCCGACGCCGATGCCCGCCAGCGCGGCCGAGTCGAGATCTTCAACGCGACCAGGCCGGGTGGACTGGACCGCTGGACGATGGACATCCGGCAGTGGGAGCTGATGCGGCGCCACACCCTCGAGATGATCGACGCGTTCGCGGATGCCGACGGCACGATCCCGCTCAAGGTCGTCGCCACCGCAGCGCAGGAGCGCCATGCGACCCACGAGCTCTTCCCCAGGGGACGGGTCAACAACTACTGCGTCTTCACCAAGGTCGATCTGGAGGCGCGCTGCGAGATCGAGCGCGTCCCAGGCCGGAGTCCGCAACGAATCCGGCGCTGGGTGCAGGACTGAGCCCGATGCGAACCCTGCCCGGCGAGCTGACCAGAGCCAGTCGCCATCGCGCCGGGCCTGACGTGGCCTTCTCGGCTTCGACCCGTCCGCTTGTCGACCGGCTTGGAGTGCTCCCTGGCTGTCGGCTACTTGCGCTCGGCATCGCCCTGCCCGGATCGGACGCCTGGGACGTGGTGCCCGTGCAGCACGATGCCGATGTGGTCATAGTGGGCTGTGACTCGATCGCAGATATCGCTGAGCTTGTCCCCGTCGGGTGGCGCGAGCGGAGGGCGGACGGCCGCCTGTGGCTTGCCTATCGGAAAGGTCGCCGGGATCTGACGCGCGACCAGCTGGGTGCGGCTGTGGAAGGGCTCGGGTTGACGTGGTTCCGCCAGACCGCCGTCGATGCGATTTGGTCGGCCATCTGGTTCAAGCATCGCTCGGAGTTCCGCACTCTTCACCATTGACCATCGTCTCCTGCGGCAGGGCGCAGCGAAGACGGCCGCGAGGCCGGCACCGTGGCGTCCACGGGCGGGATGGCCCGGGCGCGCCACCGTGGCCTCATTGCGTCCGGTGGCGCCGTCGCATGACCCGCGGTCATCCGCGGTCATCCGCGGTCATCCGCGGTCATCCGCGGCCCAGAGCCGCCCACACCGCGGGATCCCCTGGCCCCTCCACGACCGCCAGCGGCGCGATCGGGAGCTCATCCTCGGCGTGGTCAAGCCGGGAACCTCGCGCCCCAGGCAGCACCTCGGGCATCGAGAGGGCGCGGCGGCTGCTGCCGGACCCACCCGACGGTTCAGCCTGGGCGTCTTCCGTGCGAATCGGGCAGCGCGATGATGTCGCAGCCTTCCTCCTTCGCGGCCTTTGCGAGGGGCGGGTCCGAGGTCGCGATCGGCTCACGGTTCGCTATGGCCGTCGCGAGGGCGACGCAGTCAGCCAGCGACAGCGGCCGCTCGCGGCGGTGGTATCGCATGGCATGGAGCCTGCCTGCAGACCGCCCGATGGCTTCATCGACCGAGACGACGGTCAGGCCCCCTGCACCCAGCCAGTCGAGCTTCTCGAGGACCTCGTCGTGGCTCCGGCCCATGACTCGGACGAGGACATCCACGGCCTCCGCGACATTGATGGCGCTGATCGAAGCATGGTGTCGCGGGTCCTCAGCAGCGCCGCTACCTCGGGCGCTGCCGGCTCACCGAGCGGGAGGGCGACGACGGCCTGGCCATCCAGGACCGTCAACGCGTCCGCGCGCCTCGTTCACCTGCAATGCGCTCCTCCTCGCGGGTCGTCGCGCGCGCGGCATAGCTCGACGGCCCAGGCCCCGCGAGCGATCCCATCGCAGCACCGATCGGATCGGGCGGGATCAGGCGCAACGCCAGCGCATCGCCACGGTCCTCGACCGAGAGACGGGAGGTGCCCCATCACCGCCGGGTGGCCCGCCTCCGGCCCCCACCGATCAGAGCGCCGGCGCCTCGCGTCGTCGAAGCTCGACCAGCATCGGACCCACCCGCCAGGAGGCGAAGCCGATGACCGTTCCGATCGTGTTGAGCATCACGTCGTCGAGATCCGCGCTCCGGAACGGGTGCAACGCGAGGGTCATGGAAAGCTGCGCCAGCTCGATCGCGAGGGACACGGACAGGCCCAGCAATGCTGCGCGTGCCAGGGTCCGGAAGCGCGGCCTGAGCGCAGGTGCCAGGAAGCCCAGCGGCACGAACAGCAGGACGTTGCCGACGAGTTGCAGGGCCTCCTGAGCCGTGACGCCGTACTGCAGGGCGGCGTCGATCGTCGCGAACGGTGGTGAGATCCAGTCGAGAATCGTCCACCCGGGGGGCTGGATGCTCGGTGCGTATGGCGGCAGCGGCAACGGGAACATCACCAGCGCCAGGACAGCGGCCAGCCAGCATGCGAGGGCTGATCGCATGAGCACAACGAGCCAGCCGGTCCCTCGTCGCCGTCCTCCGACCACGATGACCGCGAGCACGACCAGGAGTGGCAGGATGAGGACGGTCGCGTCCATCTCTGCTTGTGCGCCTCCCGCCTTCAGTCGGCGATGACGAGGCTGACTCCCAGTCCGGCAAGTCGTTCGGCGCTCATGCCCCGCAGCCGCTCGGCCAGGCCCGGCCGTCTGACCGATGACGGTACGACGAGCAGCGTGCCACCAAAGCGTCGGAGCGCCTCGCCCAGTCCGCTCCCTCCGGCACTGGTGGGGAACCAGCCGCCGGCGTTGAGGCCCAACGCCCCGGCTGCCTCCAGACCCATGACGGCGTCGGCGCGGCCCTCGCGCAGTGCCAGCCCCACTCCGAATAGTCGTTCGGGATCGGGTCGGTAGTCATCGTCACCGCGGAGGTCGCCATATGGGGTCCCGAGCCATCCCTCGGCACCCCGATCAACCATGACGACGCGGCGCTCCTCACGGAGCGCGATCGCGAGAGCGAGAGCGAGGGCGCCGTCTGGGCCACGACCCACGGGAACCACCACGGCCCCGTCGGGCGCGTTGGAAGGCGAGGGCTCGAGCCTCGATACGGCGGCCAGCAGGTCACCGGCAGGCGTGCCTTCAGCCGGCGGCGGCGGCGGCCCCGGAGGTACGGGAGTTGTCAGGCCCCCGATCGCCTCGAGCGTGGCTCTGAGCTCGGCCACGACCGCCGGGTCATCGGAGACAAAGCCCACGAAACGCTTGCCCGGGGTCGCCGCGCCGCCGACCCCGAAAAGCGCCGGGTCGCCGAGCTCCCAACTCACGAATGCGATCGGCTCCGGTTCGGTCGAGACCAGGAACCACTGGTTCGCGAGCCGTCGGGTATCGGGTGACTGGCGTCGGTAGTCGAGACCTTCCAGACCGCCCGGTACATCGCCGGTGCCATAGCCGGTGACGCGTGTGCCGGCGGCCACCAGCGCGACGTAGCGATCGCGTTCGTGTGCCAGCTTGTCCGCCGACTGGAAGCCGACCCAGAGCGTGCCACCTCGGCACGCGGCCTCGATCTGCCGCGTGATACGCAGCATCTCACGTGGGTCGTACGTGAAGCGGGTAGCGTCGGGCAGATGACCGATGTGTTCTGTCAGTCGCCGTCCGATCTCGAACATGCCCGAATCGCCTGTGCCCTGCGGAAATGTCCAATCCATGACCGTCACGTGTCACTGCTCCTCGCATGGGCATCACGACGCTGACGACGTCGTGCATCACCTCTACTCACTCAATGTACGTTGTCCGGGCGCGCCCGGATGGGCGCCACTCCCGTCCAGCTCGTTGCCTGGGTGCTCGACGCCTCCCGGCACGGTGCCGGTCCGAAGTGACTCGAAGGGCGTCTTCTGCTTGAACCGCTCCTCCGCGATCGGCGCCCCGACGCGCAGGAGCGCCACACGCCATCGCGGGGACGAGCCCAGGGCCCAGCGAAGGGAGCCCATCGCGACCTTGCCGACCTGGACCGCGCCCGGTCGCGTTTTGACCCCCAGCACCACGCGGAGTCGTTCCGGCAGCGTCGCGACCGCGGCGCTCGCCAGCACCTGGTAGCCCAGCTTCACCGCTGGGTCGAGGGGCGGGTCCTGGAGGAACCGCACAGCTTCGATCATGCCCGGCGAACGTGCGACAGCCGGGTGATCTTCGACCCACCCCGCCAGCGCTGCGCCGGTCTCAGGCAGGTCGGTGGCACCCATCAGGCGCCCGATCTTCGCCTGCTCGGCGACGAAGCGGTCCGCCTCCGCCACGGAGAGCCGCCGTGGCCCGTACCGCTCGGCGGCGACCAGGAACGAGTCGGTGAGCGTGTTGTGGACCCATGCCGCCAATGCCGGATCCCCGGCCGAATAGGCCATCCCACGATGTGAGATCCCACGAACACCCACATGCGCGCGGCGAACCGCGGCGATCGCTGCCGCCACCTCCGGCATCGCCCCGTACGAGGTCGCGGTCACGTAGTTGGAGGTCCGGGACAGGCGTCCCAGGGGGTCCTCCCGGTAGCGTGAGTGGTCCGCGACCCCTGCTGCGACCTCGGGATGCGCTGCCTGCACAAGGAGTGCCCGGATGCCGCCGATGAACGAAGCGGCGTCGCCCATGATCTCCCACGTGATGGAGTCAGGGCCGAACAGCCCAAGGTCGCCCGCGTAGGACAGCGTGTCTGCCAGCGGGTCGTCCGCGTGGGCGAACAGGCGCTCGGCCCGCCCGACCACGGCGCCCCGGAGTCGTGTGGCAGGGGAGGTGAGGATGCGCATCATCCACACCATTGTCGCGGCTCGCGGCCTTCACCGTGGTTGCCCGCTCCTCGCTCGATCGCCGTCTCCCATCTCGAAGCAGTACAGGCGTCAGCTGCCCACGATGACAGCATCGACGACGACGATCGGCAGCGTCACGATCGGTCAACCACGCTCCGGGGTGTTGCACCCGGGCCTATGCTGATCGCCGCGTCCGCCCGACTTGGGAAAACCAGACGAGAGTTCCGTGTCCGACTCGATCATCAGCCGCTTCGTTCGGCCGGCATTGTTGCTTGTCGCGGGCATGCTGCTCGGGCAATCTCGAAACTCGCCGCCAGGCGTTCCACGTCCCATTCCCAGGGGCCCGGGAGCGTCTCGTCGAAGTCGTTCGGCGGTCGCGACGCGATCAGCCCCGGTAGCATGGCCGGCGTCCTGGTCCATGAGAACGCGCCTGTCGCGACTCCTCCCAGCGACTTGCTCGCCCAGCTGCGAGAGCTAGGCGAGCTCAGGACCGCCGGCATCCTGACCGACGACGAGTTCGAGACCCAGGAGCGCCGCATTTTCGGCTCCTGACGGGACCGTCCGCAATGGATGGAGAGCTCCCGCGAGACCGGGAGGTCGCCGTCTCACGGACTGGTCGTGCGCCCGCAGGGGGATGCGACTCCATGTACGTCTGCAGCCGCGTTCGAGCCAGAGTGCGTGAGAAGATAAGTCATCTCCACGCATACAGTTACCGCTACGATGCTTGACGCTCATTGGATCGAAGCGCAGGATGCGACTCGACTGATCGCACTGGACGCCGCCAAGGGCGGTAGCGGGAGGACCTGATGAAGGTGCATACCACACTCGACCTTGACCGAAGCCTGCTTGGGGAGGCCGCCGAGGCCCTCGGGACGACCCGGACTACCGAGACCGTCCACGCCGCCCTGCGCGACGTCGTAGCGCGGCAGCGGCGCGCCCGCCTGGCCCGACGTGACTTCTCGGATCTCGAGGCCCTTCTCCCCGAGATCCGTACCCCCCGCTTCCCGGACGTCGAGCTTACGCGCGGCGGCGTGGCTGGGCCCGAGCCAGGGATCGGATCTTCCAGGTCGGCACGCGCAAGGCCACAGCGCGCCTGATGTCGCTCGCCGTCGACACCGTCGAGATGGCCGATACGTCGGTTTGGGCGCGCTCCGCCACACCGCCGCTCGCCTGGTTCCTCCCCGCCGTCGAGAACGGGCAGATCGCCGTATGCGATGTGGTCGCCATGGCGATCCTGTATAGCGCCCGCGACGCCGAGGACTACATCCAGACCGAGGGTGATCTGGGTGCGTGTCCCTGGTACGACGTCGAGCCCGCCGACTGGGCCGAGGCCCGAAGGGTGTGGCGCGAGCTGGCCAAGCGCGGGCCGTTGCACCACCGGCAGGTCAAACACCAGGACTTGCTCATCGCCGCGGTCGCCGCGCGCCACAGCCTGACAGTGGTCCACTACGACTCGGACTACGACATCATCGCGTCCGTGACCATGCAGCCGACCCGATGGGCCGCGCCGCGCGGGTCGCTCGATCCCACGCAGGTACGGGCCAGGTAGAGTCGATAGGAGACTCTGAGGTGCCCTGCGACGTTGCGGATCGAACGTGTACTGGCTCCCCCGTTGGCAGGACCCCGGAACCCGACGGTTCGTGCAGTGGGATCGGGTCGAGTGGCGTGCATGCCACCACCTCGGCGGAGATCTGGGATCCATGGACAGGGACATTCAGCCTCACTGGGTCACTGAACCAGGCCCGCAGCGACCATCCCGCGGTGCTCCTGCCCGATGGCTGCGTGCTCGTCTTCGGTGGCCGCCTCCCAGAGGCCGCAGAGGTGTGCCACCTGCGGTGATTGGCGAGGCGCTCGATGGTGCCTGCCGTCACGCCATCACGAAGATAGCTTGACGCGGGTACCCCGACGACGGCCCGGTCCTCGGGTCGCTCGGTCCGGTCTGGCCTGGAGTCAGGCTCGAAGACCGATGCGCAGCGTGAGCGGGAGTAACCTCAGCCTGCCCAGTCGCGCCGACCGGGTGGGAGGCGGCTCGGCCATACTCGGATACCGACCCGTCTACTCGTGCCGTTACCACATGCGCAGTACCTTCACGACCTGCTGGAGTGGGTCGCGAGCCAGCACGTCGTCGACGGTGAGGAAGCCCATCAGCCCGCAGTACCCTACCGAGGCGCCGGGCACCCAGCCCGAGCCTTACTGAGCAGCCATGGACCTCGCCGCGATCGCCGCGTTCGTGTATCTCGCCGCCACCCTTGTCGTCGTCGGCTTCCAGGTCGCCCTCGCGCTCGGTGCGCCGTGGGGTGCGTACGCGATGGGCGGCCGCATCGCCGGTCGCTTCCCACCGCCCATGCGGCTGCTCGCGCTCGTCCAGGCGGTCGTGCTCGGCCTGCTGGCGCTCGTCGTGCTCGCGTCAGCTGGGCTCGTCACCCTCGAGCTGATCACGGTGTGGCCGTGGCTCATCTGGCTGGTCGTGGCGGTCGCCGTGGCGAGTGTCGTCATGAATGCGGCGAGCCGGAGCCCTGGTGAACGACGACTCTGGGTACCGGTCGGCCTCGTGCTACTGGGGAGCAGTCTGGTCGTCGCACTGACCGGGTGACGGGAGGGGGTTTGCCGACCTGGAGGGCGACCCGCATGACCGCCTGACCCGACCTGCTGGCCCTGGAGTCCGTGCGGGCCGCAAGCTCCCTACGTGGTGCGCAGGTCGCTCTCGACTGCGTCGATCTCGCCCGCCGACAGATATGGCCGCCCCGTGTCGAGCAGATAGCGCTCCACCGTCCTCGCGGCATCCTGCCGGTAGGGGCCTGACCCCGAACCCAGGGTCGCGATCGCGCCGCGATAGGCCACCAGCATGCGGTCTGCCCCCCCGGCA
>Ga0105048_10016505_pt1 | contig 11412 bp, 7 predicted proteins | sample MAT05_FD_78382 | JGI IMG/M metagenome (GOLD analysis project Ga0105048, IMG submission 78382) | Freshwater microbial communities from Lake Fryxell liftoff mats and glacier meltwater in Antarctica - MAT-05 | ecosystem: Environmental > Aquatic > Freshwater > Ice > Liftoff microbial mat | place...
GCTGGCGGCAACGCTTCTGGCCTATCCCGCCGCGCGCATCGTGGCCGGCGCCACCGACGTGGGCCTGTGGATCACCAAGCATCATCGCGACCTCGGCGACATCGTCTATGTCGGCGACGTGGCCGAACTGCACCGGATCGCGTCGTCGGACGGTCATCTCGAGATCGGCGCCGCGGCTACGCTGGCGGCGGCGTTCGCCGCCATGGACGTGCATTGGCCCGAGCTGCATGAAGCGTGGGTGCGCTTTGCATCGGTGCCGATCCGCAACAGCGGCACACTGGGGGGCAACATCGCCAACGGTTCGCCCATCGGCGATTCGATGCCGGCGTTGATCGCACTCGGTGCTTCCGTGGTACTGCGCCTCGGCGACACCGAACGCGAGATGCCGCTCGAAGCGCTATACATCGCCTACCAGAAGACCGCCATGCGCGCCGGTGAGTTCGTGGCGCGCATCCGCATTCCGCTGCGTGTGCCCGGCCTCTTGTTGCGGGCATACAAGATCAGCAAGCGATTCGACCAGGATATCTCGGCCGTCTTCGTCTGTTTTGCGCTCACGATGTCGGGTAGCGTAGTCGCATCCGCGCGCATCGGCTGCGGTGGCGTGGCGGCCACACCGCAGCGCGCACGCGCCACTGAAGCCCTGCTCGCGGGCAAAAACTGGGACGACGCCCTCGCCGAAGCCGCTGCGGCAGCACTGGCCGCCGAATTCTCGCCGATCGGTGACATGCGCGCGTCGGCGGATTATCGCCGTACCGTCCTCGGCAACCTGTTGCGGCGCTTCCGGATCGAGACGCGCACCGCGCCCGAAGGTTCCACGGTCGTCACGCGCGTCGAGCAGGTCGCGCCGGCCGCCGACTGACTCCACGATGAACGCCCGGCATCCCCGTTCCACCGACACCGCTGCTGCCCGCGGCGCGAGCATCGTTGGTGCAGACGTGCCGCACGATTCGGCGGCGCTGCACGTCACCGGGGGCGCGCACTACACCGACGACCTGCCGGAGCCCCGCGGCACGCTGCACCTCGCGCTGGGGACGAGCCCTGTGCCGCACGGACGCCTGCGCGGTATCGACCTCGCCGCCGTGCGCGCGGCGCCGGGCATCGTCGACGTCATCACGGCGGCCGACATCCCGGGCATCAACGATGTCGGCCCCATCCAGCATGACGATCCGGTATTTGCAGACGACTTCGTGCAGTTCGTCGGCCAGCCGGTCTTCGCCGTCGCCGCGACCAGCGTGAACGCTGCCCGCCGGGCAGCGCGCCTCGCGCGCTACGACATCCTGCCCCTGCCGCCCATCCTCACCATTGCCGACGCGATGGCCGCGCAATCGTTCGTGCTGCCGCCGGTGCATGTCACGCGCGGCGATGCCGCCGTGGCTCTCGCGCGTGCACCGCATCGGCTGCAGGGCACCATCGAATCGGGTGGACAGGATCACTTCTACCTCGAGGGCCAGATCGCGCTGGCCATTCCGCGCGAACGCGGCGGGATGCACATCCACACTTCGACGCAGCATCCCGGCGAAGTGCAGCACATGGTGGCGCATGTTCTGGGGCTGGCGGCGCACGATGTTGTCGTCGAATGCCGGCGCATGGGCGGTGGCTTCGGCGGCAAGGAAACGCAGATGTCGCTCTTCGCCTGCGCTGCCGCGTTGGTGGCGCAGCGCACGGGCCGCGCCGCCAAGCTGCGCCTCGACCGCGATGACGACATGCGCTCCACGGGCAAGCGGCACGCGTTTGCGTACCAGTACGACGTGGGCTTCGACGCCGAGGGCCGCATCCTTGGCCTTGACCTGACGCTGGCGTCGCGCTGCGGGTTTTCGGCGGATCTTTCCGGTCCCGTCAACGACCGCGCCGTCTTCCACGTCGACAATACGTACTGGCTTCCCGATGTGGCGCTGCACAGCTTCCGCTGCAAGACCAATACCGTGTCGGATACCGCGTTCCGCGGCTTCGGCGGCCCGCAGGGCATGTTTCCGATCGAGCACGTCATCGACGAGATTGCCCGTGCGCTGGGCCGCGATCCGCTCGACGTCCGCATCGCCAACCTCTACGGCACCACCACCAACAACGTCACGCCTTTCGGCATGACCATCGAGGACAACATTGCGCCCGCGTTGATCGCGCAACTTGAAACTTCGTCGCGCTATCGCGAACGCCGGCGGGAGGTCGCCGGGTGGAACGCCGCCAATCCGGTGATCAAGCGCGGCATTGCGCTGACACCGGTCAAGTTCGGCATTTCGTTCACGGCTACACATTACAACCAGGCCGGGGCGCTGCTGCACCTCTACACCGACGGTACGCTGCTGCTGAATCATGGCGGCACGGAGATGGGCCAGGGACTCTTCACGAAGGTGGCGCAGGTGGTGGCGCAGGAGCTCGGCATCACGCTCGATGCGGTGCGCGTGTCAGCGTCGGATACCAGCAAGGTACCCAATGCGTCGCCGACCGCGGCGTCCTCGGGCAGCGACCTCAACGGGATGGCCGCACGCAATGCCGCACGAACGCTGCGCGAGCGACTCGCCACCTTCGCGGCGCGGCAATTCGACTGCGATCCGCAGATCGTCGAATTCAACGGCGGCGTGGTCACTGCCGGCGACAAGTCGTTGCCCTTCGCCGAGCTGGCGCGCCTGGCCTACATGGCGCGCGTGCCTTTGTCCGCCACCGGGTTCTACGCGACGCCCAAGATCCACTACGATCGCAAGACCCTCACCGGGCGTCCGTTTTTCTACTTTGCGTACGGTGCTGCGGTGTCGGAGGTGGCCATCGACACGCTCACCGGCGAGCATCGACTGCTGGCCGTGGATATCCTGCACGACGCCGGTACGTCACTGAACCCGGCACTGGACCGTGGCCAGGTCGAGGGAGGCTTCATTCAGGGCTGGGGCTGGCTCGCGATGGAGGAATTGTGGTGGAACGAACGCGGCGAACTGAAGACGTACGCGCCGTCGACATACAAGATCCCCACCGCGCACGACGTGCCCGCGCATTTCCAGGTGGACTTCTTCGACGCCCCCAACCGCGAGGACACGATCTACCGCTCCAAAGCCGTCGGCGAACCCCCGTTCATGCTGGCGCTATCGGGCTTCCAGGCGTTGCGCGATGCGATTGCCAGCGTAGGCTCGCCCGGACTGGCCCCGCGTCTCGATGCGCCGGCCACCGACGAGCGGATCCTCGCGTCCATCACTGAACTGCGCCAACGTGCGGCGGCCCATGGCTGATTGGATCGACGCCCTGCGCCAACGCGTGACGCGCGACGGCCGCGCGGTGCTCGTTACCGTCGCGCATACGACCGGGTCCGCTCCCCGTACGGCGGGCACCACGATGGTAGTGTCAGCTGACGATGCGTTTGGCACTATCGGCGGCGGGCACCTCGAGTTTGAAGCATTGCGTCTTGCGCGCGATGCCGTCACCGGCACCGTCGCAACGGGGGCGTGGATCGTGCGCTTTCCACTGGCGGCGCGTCTCGGCCAATGTTGCGGCGGCGTGGCCACGTTGGCATTCAGCACCGTCCAGCGCGACGATCTAGCGTGGCTCGACGCCGCCAGCAACTGCCAGCGCACCCTCACGCCTGTCGCACTGGTCTCGCGCATCGGCGGCCATGCGACACCCATGCTGGTCACCGCCGACAACGTCACCGGCTCGCTGGGGACGCCCGACGAAAATTCCGCAGCCATGGCCAGTGCCCGCCACCACCTGGCAACCGGCACTGCCAACGCCATGCTGCTGCCCGCCGCAACACCGGATGGCACCACGCTGTTGCTCCATGTCGTGCAGCCACCGGATTTCAATGTCGTGATCTTCGGCAATGGGCATGTGGGGCGTGCGCTTACGCAGGTGTTTGGTGCGCTCGATGCAGCGGTACGCTGGATCGACGGCCGCGAGCACGACTTTCCGCTACAAGTTCCGGCCAACGTCGAAGTGGTCATCACTGACGATCCGGTCGCCGAACTCGACGTTGCGCCGCGCGGTGCCTACATCCTGATCCTCACCCACAGCCACGACCTCGACTTCGCGTTGCTACAGGCGGCGCTTCAGCGCGACGACTGGCGCTATGTCGGCCTGATCGGGTCGCGATCCAAGCGCAATCAATTCGAAAAGCGGCTGGCGGCTCGGGGGGCTACCCCGGATGCGCTGACCCGGTTCGTGTGCCCGATCGGCGTGTTGCCCGGAACGACCATCCGCAGCAAGGAACCCGGTGCCATCGCAGTGGGCGTCGCGGCCGAGATCCTGGCGTTCCGCGAAACGACCACGGCGCAACAACGACAGCGCGCAGGCATCACGTCGGCGCACACGCTGCGCATGGTCAGTACCACATCGTCGCAGGCGCCTCGATCATGAACGACGCAACGGCCACGCCGCGCCTGCAACTGACCGGCATCACCAAGGCCTATCCGGCCGTGATTGCCAACCAGGACGTCCACCTCACGGTGCTGCCGGGCGAGATCCATGCGGTGCTCGGTGAAAACGGCGCCGGCAAGTCCACACTGATGAAGATCATCTACGGCGCAGTCAAGCCGGACACCGGCATCATCGCGTGGGAAGGCACGCCAGTCGCCATCGCCAATCCTGCGCGTGCGCGCAAGCTCGGCATTGGCATGGTATTCCAGCACTTCTCGCTGTTCGAGACGCTCACGGTCGCCGACAACATCGCGCTGGCACTGGAACGTGACCGCAGCGGCGCGGATCTTCCGGCGCGGATCCGCGAGGTCTCCACCCGCTACGGCTTGCCGCTTGATCCCGATCGCCACGTGCACACGATGTCGGTCGGCGAGCGGCAGCGCGTCGAGATCGTCCGCTGCCTGCTGCAGGATCCGCGCCTCCTCATCATGGACGAGCCGACGTCGGTGCTGACCCCGCAGGCGGTGGAAAAATTGTTCGAGACGCTGCGCCGCCTGGCCGCCGAAGGCTGCAGCATCCTCTACATCAGCCACAAGCTCGACGAGATTCGTGCGCTGTGCCACAAGGCCACGGTGCTGCGTGGCGGCAAGGTCACCGGTACCTGTGATCCGCGGCAGGAATCATCGACGTCTCTGGCGCGGATGATGATCGGCAGCGACCTGCCGCACCCCCGGCATCGTGCCGCGCAGGCAGGCGCCGATGCGTTGGTCGTACGCGAACTCTCGCTGCCCGCGGACGACCCTTTCGGCACGCCGCTGGCCAATATCAACCTGACTGTGCGCATCGGCGAGATCGTCGGCATCGCCGGCGTATCGGGCAACGGCCAGAAGGAACTGATGGCCGTCCTGTCCGGCGAGCGCTGCATCGACGATGCCGCGCAGATCACGCTGCTTGGCAAGGCCGCCGGTCACCTCGATGCCGCGCAACGACGTGCGCTTGGCTTTGCGTTCGTGCCGGAGGAACGCCTCGGCCGCGGTGCTGTGCCGGAGATGTCGCTGGCCGACAACGCGCTGCTCACCGCGCATCGGCAGCAAATGGTCCATCGCGGCTTCGTGCGGCAGGATGCCGTGCGCGCGTATGCCGTCGACACCATCCGCGACTATGGCGTCAAGGCCGGCGGTCCCGACGCCGCGGCGCGCAGCCTTTCGGGCGGCAATCTGCAGAAGTACATCGTCGGCCGCGAGATCCGGCAACATCCGACGATGATGATCGCCGCGCAGCCAACCTGGGGCGTGGACGTTGGCGCCGCCGCGCAGATCCGGCAGGCACTGATCGACCTGCGTGACCGCGGCGTGGCGGTCCTGGTCGTGTCGGAGGAGTTGGATGAGCTATTCGAGATCTGCGATCGACTCGCGGTGATTGCCCGCGGGCGCCTGTCCGAAGCCAAGCCGGTGCGCGACACCAACGCGGCCGAAATCGGGATGCTGATGTCCGGCTCATTCATTGCGCCCGGTACCGAAAGCCAGCGCACCTTCTCCCCTGCCGGCATGGTCTGAAGCCCGATGCGATTTCATCTCGAACCCCGTCCGGAACCCTCGCGCCTCGCCGGGTGGTTGTCGCCGCTGGTGGCCACGATCGCGGTGCTGGGCATCGGCTTCGTGTTGTTCTCCGCGATGGGCAAGAACCCATGGCACGCGCTGTATGTGTTCTTCATCGAGCCGGTCGACACTCTCTACGACGTCGGCGAGCTTTTGCTGAAGGCCAGTCCGATCATGCTCTGCGCCGTCGGCCTCGCCATCGGCTATCGCGCCAACGTCTGGAACATCGGCGCGGAGGGCCAGCTCATCATGGGCGCGATCTTCGGCGGCGGCGTGGCGCTCGCTTTCCACGATTCCGCATCGCCGCTGGTGCTGCCGCTGATGCTCGTCGCGGGGTTGCTGGGCGGCATGGCGTGGGCCGCGATCCCCGCGTTCCTGCGCACGCGCTTCAACGCCAACGAAATCCTCGTTTCACTGATGCTGGTGTACGTGGCCTCGTTCATCCTGTCACTGCTGGTCCACGATGCTTGGCGCGATCCGGAAGGCTTCAACTTCCCGCAATCGAAAATGTTCACCGACGTCGCGCTGCTGCCCAACATGGTGGCCGAGACGAGGCTCAACGTCGGGTTCCTGTTGGCGCTGGCCGCGGTGGCGCTGGGCTGGGTGTTCATGCGCAAGAGCCTCGTCGGCTACCAGATGCGCGTGGCCGGCCTGGCACCTGCGGCCGCCAACTACGCCGGCATCTCCGCGCGGCGCACCGTGTGGCTCGGCATGCTGATCGGCGGCGGCTGCGCAGGACTGGCGGGGGTGGGCGAAGTGGCCGGCCCCATCGGGCAATTGCTGCCGGTGGTGTCGCCCGGCTACGGCTTCGCGGCGATCATCGTGGCCTTCGTCGGGCGGCTGCATCCGGTGGGCATCTTCTTCGCCAGCCTGCTGATGTCGCTGCTCTACCTGGGCGGCGAGGCAGCGCAGATGCAGCTGGCGCTGCCCTCGTCGGTCACCGGACTCTTCCAGGGAACGCTACTGTTCTTCCTGCTGGCCGCCGACGTGTTCATCAACTTCCGGTTGCGCGTGACTTATCCCGCGGTCATCGCCGCCAAGGCCGTTTGATGGACCACGTAGCACAACTGCTGATCCTGACGCTGGCGGCCGGCACGCCGCTCGTGTTTGCCGCGCTCGGCGAACTCGTCACCGAAAAATCCGGCGTGCTGAACCTCGGCGTCGAAGGCATGATGCTGGTCGGTGCCGTCGTCGCGTTCATCGTGGCGGCCACCACCAAGTCGCCGTGGCTTGGCGTGCTGGCGGGCATGATCGCCGGGGCCGCGCTGTCGCTCGTCTTCGCGTTCGTCGCGTTGACGCTGCAGGCCAACCAGGTGGCCTCGGGCCTGGCACTCTCGCTGTTCGGTATCGGGCTGTCGGCGTTCATCGGCCTCGAGTACGTCAGCGTCGTGATCGAGCCGATCAAGCCGTTGGTGGTACCGGGCCTCACCGACCTGCCGGTGATCGGCGCCATGCTCTTCGGCCACAGTCCGCTCGTCTACCTGTCGCTGGTGCTGTTCGGACTCATCCAGTGGTTCCTGTTCCATTCGCGCGCCGGCCTCATCCTGCGCGCCGTCGGCGAGTCGCCGCAATCGGCGCACGCAATCGGCTACCCGGTGCTGCGCATCCGCTACCTGGCCGTGATGTTCGGCGGCGCCTGCGCCGGCGTGGGCGGCGCCTACCTGTCGCTGGTCTACAACCCGTCGTGGACGGAAGGCATGACCGCCGGCCGAGGCTGGATCGCACTGGCGCTGGTCGTGTTCGCCACGTGGAAGCCGTGGCGGGTGCTGGCCGGCGCGTACCTTTTCGGCGGCGTCACGCTGGCGCAATTCCAGGCGCAAGGGATGGGCGTGGACATCCCGTCGCAGTACCTGTCGATGCTGCCGTACATCGCCACGATCCTGGTGTTGGCCTTCATTTCGCGCGATGCCACCACGATCAAGCTGAATGCCCCGGCGTCACTGGGCAAATCGTTCCATCCCTACCGCTGAAAAAGGTTGCCAACAGCGTAGAATTCGTTGCGTTTTCACCGTCACTACCGCCACCCGTGCCCCACTCGACCCAGTACCAGGAGACCGCCATGAACCGCACCACCCGCCGCATCACGCTGGCCCTGTTCGCCGCCAGTGCCGTCGCGCTCGCCGCGCCCGCCAGCGCCCAGCCCAAAGCCGGCGAACCGCTCAAGATCGGCTTCGTCTACGTGAGCCCGGTGGGCGACGCCGGCTGGACGTTCCAGCACGACACCGGCCGCAAGGAAATGGAAAAGGCGCTGGCCGGCAAGGTCACCACCAAGTTCATCGAGAGCGTGCCCGAAGGTGCGGATGCCGAACGCGTGATCCGCGAGCTCGCGGCCACCGGCCACAACCTGATCTTCACGACGTCGTTCGGCTACATGAACCCCACGATCAAGGTCGCGGGCACGTTCCCGAAGGTCAGCTTCGAACACGCCACGGGTTACAAGACCGCCAAGAACGTCGGCATCTACAACGCGCGCTTCTATGAAGGCCGCTATCTCGCCGGCATCGTCGCGGGCAAGATGAGCAAGACCAATGTCGCCGGCTACGTCGCCGCGTTCCCCATTCCCGAAGTCGTGATGGGCATCAATGCCTTCGCGCGCGGCATGCGCAGCGTGAACCCGAAGGCCGAGGTGAAGGTCATCTGGGTCAACTCGTGGTTCGACCCGGGCAAGGAGTCCGAAGCCGCCAACACGCTGATCTCGCAGCAGGCCGACGTGCTGACGCACCACACCGACTCCACCGCCGCCGTGCAGGCCGCCGAAGCCAAGAAGGTATACGCGATCGGTTACCACAGCGACATGTCGAAGTACGGTCCCAACGCCCACCTGACCGCCGTGACGCATCACTGGGGCAACTACTACACGAAGGTCGCGCAGTCGGCGGTGGACGGCAAATGGGCGCAAACCAACGTGTGGGGCGGCATCAAGGACGGCATGATCAAGATGGCGCCGTACAACAAGGTCGTGCCGGCGGATGTCCAGGCGCTGGTGAAGACCGCGGAAACCGACATCGCCTCCGGCAAGCTGAACGTGTTCACGGGTCCGATGAAGGACAATACCGGCAAGGAACGGTTGGCGGCAGGCAAGGCAATCACGGATGGCGATCTGTCAAAGATGGATTACTACGTCGAAGGCGTGGTCGGAAAGCTGCCCACGTCGAAGTAGCGTTCTTCTTGCCCTCTGCACAGTATCCGCGACGTACTACCACGATGCACACGGCGCCTGTGGCGCCGGTGATCGTTGACAGTACGTCGCGCTGCTTGATTGCTTGGTCACTACGCGCGTTTTGCGCGCGTTTTTGTCTGCGACCAAGGATACCGAGCGCATCATGATGGCCCCGTTCGTGAGCGTCTGGGCGGCCAATCGCGGGGCCGTTGCGCGCAAGGTCTCGGTGGGTTTACACGCTGTCATAGCGCTGTCTATATCCTGCTGTAGGCGAGGCTTCAGCCTCGCAAACTGAAAACCTGCACACGCGCTAGCCGTTCAACCGCCGCAACAGGGCCAGCACGCGCTCGTACGTCTTGCCGTAGGGCGGATAGAGCAGGCTTGCCGCGGCGAAACGCGGTTGCGTGAACACCGGCTTGCTGTGCGTGAACGCAAGGAAGCTGGCCTCGCCGTGATACGCGCCGATCCCTGACGCGCCCACGCCCCCGAAGGGCAATCCGTCGTGCGCGAAGTGCCACAACGTGTCGTTCACCGTCACGCCACCCGCGATGGTCTGTTCCAGCACCTTGCCGCAGCGAACGCCGTCGCGTCCAAAGTAGTAGAACGCCAGCGGATGGGGCCGCGCATTGATGCGGGCCACGGCCTCGTCGATCGTGTCGTACGCCTCCACGGGCAGCAATGGCCCGAAGATTTCTTCCTGCATGATCGCCATCGTGTCGTTGACGCCCACCAACAACGTGGGCGGCAGCTTGCGGGAGACCGCAGATGCAGCATCCGCCGCATCGCCCAGCACGATGACGCGCGCACCCTTCGCCTGCGCGTCGGCGACCAGGTCGAGCAGGCGGCGGTAATGCCGTGCGTTGATGATGGACGTATAGTCGTCGTTGGCGTCGATGGCCGGGTAGAGCTTCCTGGCGGCCTGACCCACCGCAGCGACGAATGCGTCAACCTGCGCGCGTGGTACCAGCGCGTAGTCGGGCGCAATGCAGGTCTGCCCGGCGTTGAGCAGCTTGCCCGACATCAGGCGGCGTGCCGTCAACGCAAGATCGGCGTCCGGCGCGAACAGGGCGGGCGACTTGCCGCCCAGCTCCAGCGTGACCGGCGTGAGATTGTCCGCTGCGGCGCGCGCCACCTGCCGCCCCACCGCCGTCGACCCGGTGAAGAACAGGTGATCGAACGGCAACTGCGTGAACGCGCGGCCGGCCTCCGCATCGCCCAGCACGACGGCGAACTCGTCTTCCGCGAAATGCGCGGCAACCAATGTCTGCAACAGTGCAGACGTGGCCGCCGTCAATTCTGACGGCTTCAACATCACGCGGTTGCCGGCGGCAAGCGCGCCCAGCGCCGGCGCCAACGCGAGTTGGACCGGGTAATTCCACGGACTGATAATGCCGACCACGCCGACCGGTTGCCGCTCGATTCGGGCACGGCCAGGCAGCAGATGCAGTGGCGTGGCGACGCGCCGCGCGCGCATCCACCGGGCGAGGTGCTTCTGCGCATGCGCAATCTCGGCAACGACGATATAGAGCTCCGCCAATCGTGTCTCGTGCGCCGAGCGGTGGCCGAAATCCTGCGCGACAGCCGCGACGAAGCGGTCTTCGTTGTTGCATACCAGCGCCTTCAATCGCGTCAGCCGATCAAGACGCACGGCCAGGCCAGGATAGCGTTCCGCCGCGAAGGCGTCGCGTTGGCGCGCAAAGATGCGACCGAGCTCCGTCGTCGCGGCAGTCGGCGGCAGTTCGACGGGGGCGTTCATGGCCGATGTACCGGAGTACGACAAGGCAAGTTATTCATGATGCCGTGATTATCGCACCCCGCCTGTCCACGCCGCTTCCACGGACCGATCCCTCGGGACGCAGTAAACTCGCAGCCATGGAATCGTTCGACATCGTGGTCATTGGCGGCGGCGTGGTGGGCGTTTCGATCGCGGGCTGATCTTCGTCGGCATCGCCTGCATCCTGATGGCAACCGGCGTGCCCACCACACCCACGTACATCATCCTGGCCTCGATCGCCGCGCTCGCGCTCGGCACGCTGGGCGTGCCGCCGATCGCCACGCATTTCTTCGTCTTTTATTACGGCGTACTGGCGGATGTCACGCCGCCGGTGGCGCTGGCGGCGTATGCGGCGGCCGGGATCGCCGGTTCCGAGCCCATGCGCAGGGGACTCACCGCGTTCCGGCTGTCGATGGGCAAGGCTCTGGTGCCATTCATGTTCGTCTACACGCCAGCGCTGCTCTTCATCGACTTCACGTGGACCGCGTTCGCGTCCGCTGCGTTCTGCGGCGCGGTGGGCATCGTTGCGTTGTCTGCGGCATTCA
>Ga0105048_10016506_pt1 | contig 11411 bp, 13 predicted proteins | sample MAT05_FD_78382 | JGI IMG/M metagenome (GOLD analysis project Ga0105048, IMG submission 78382) | Freshwater microbial communities from Lake Fryxell liftoff mats and glacier meltwater in Antarctica - MAT-05 | ecosystem: Environmental > Aquatic > Freshwater > Ice > Liftoff microbial mat | place...
GTCGACGACGCGTCCGGCACCGTGACGGTGACGATGCGCCTCACCTCACCCTGCTGCGCATACGGTCCAACAATGGCCCTCGCGGCCGAACGGGAGTTGGCCGTCGTGCCGGGCGTGAGATCGGCAAACGTCACGATCGACCACGGCGCCGTCTGGACACCAGCGGAGATCCTGCCCAATGCATCGGTGCGCCTTTCCGAGCGCCGCTTCCGCACCATTGCGGTGTTCGACGTCCGGCCCTACGAATGGTCGAACTGGAAGTCCACGGAATCACTGCAGGGGACGGATCCGCTGCTGACATCTCGACTCGACACGACTGGAGTACCTGAATGAATGACATCGCAACGAGCCGCTACGTCGTCGTAGACGGCATTCGTACCCACTATTGGGAGGCAGGCGACGGGCCCCCTGTCGTCCTGCTGCATGCCGGCGGCTACGGCGAGAACGCATGGAACAGCTGGCACCGCAACATCGGCGCGCTCGCCCAGGCCGGCCATCGTGTCATCGCACCTGACTGGCTCGGCTTCGGCAAGACCGACAAGCTGCGCGACTTCGCAAAGGGCAACACCCGGATGATCGGCCACATGACCCGGTTCTTCTCGGCGATGGCCCTCGACGACCGTCAGCTGCACCCTGACGGCGTCGACGTGATCGGACTGTCGATGGGCGGCACGTTTCTGGTCAAGGCCATGGCGACAGCCGGGCCCGACCCTTTTCCGGTGCGGCGCATGGTGCTCGTGTCCGGCGGGGGGTTCAGCCCGCTCAACGATGCCCGCTCGATCCTCCAGGAGTACGACGGATCGTTCGAGCAGATGCGTCGGCAGCTCCAACAGGTCATCCACGCCCCACTCTGGGCGGACGACGAGTTCGTGAAGCCGTACCACGAGGCCAGCCTTGAACCGGGCCAATGGGAGTTCGTCTCAGCCCCACGTTTGCGAGCCCCGTTCACCCCGCGGGCCGGCGACTTCGGCAACCTTGACGACATCCCGTACGAGTCGGTATCGGTCCCAACCCTGCTCACCGCCGGCGCTCAGGACAAACTGCGCGAACCGGGCTACGCATTCGCGATCGGCGGCAGGATCCCCGAGTGCGAGGTCATGGTGTTCGACCCGTGTGGGCACTGCCCGAACGTCGAGCGGGCTGACGAGTGGAATGCGCTCGTCACGAACTTCCTCGATCACCACCGCAGCGCCGGTGTGGCGTGAGCCGCATCGTGCTTGCACCCTCGGCGGCGTTGCTCGACGAACTCGGCGAGCTGCCCCCAGGCTTCGAACTGCGACTGCTCGACGAGGGAGCAGAGCCAACGGCGCACGATCTCGCCGCTGAGTTTCTCGTGCTCGGAGCCGAGTTCCGCCACCTCGTGCCCCGCCTCGCCGAGTTCAATCGATTGCGGACGATCCAGACCCTCAACGCCGGTGTCGAAATGATGCTGCCTCATGTGCCGGAATCGGTGACGTTCTGCAACGCGAGCGGCGTGCATGACATCCCGGTTGCCGAGTGGGTTGTCGGCATGATCATTGCGATGCGGCGCGGCTTTCCCCAATTTTTTGCTGCGTCACGTGCGGCCCACTGGGACACCACGGGCAACGCACTGACCACCCCACCCGACCAGATCCCGTTCGTCGACCTCGAACAAGCTCGCGTCCTGATCGTCGGCCACGGTTCGATCGGGCGGCGAATCGAGTCGCTCTTGACTCCGTTCGGCGTGACGGTGACGCGGGTTGCTTTCACCGCCCGTCCCGGGGTTCACACGCCTGCCGAACTCGACGACCTGTTGCCCCGGGCCGATGTCGTGGTGCTCATGGCGCCGCTCACCGACGCCACTCGCAATCTGCTCGACGCTCGCCGTCTTGCGCTCCTTCCCGACGGCGCGCTCGTCGTCAACGGCGCTCGTGGTGCGATGATCGACCAATCGGCGCTCGAAGCCGAGCTCCGTGCCGGGCGACTCAGCGCTGCGCTCGACGTCACCGATCCCGAGCCGCTGCCTGACGGGCATTCGCTGTGGAGCGCTCCCAACCTGGTGATCACACCGCACACTGCGGGGTCCTCGAGGACGTGGATGCGGCGTGCGTACCGCTTTGTTGGCGAGCAACTCCACCGCCACGCCGCAGGCGAGCCGCTCGCGAACGTCCGAACCACCTACTGAGCCGAGACCGGGCGGGTCGCCCGAACGATGGCAAAGCAGGGCCGGCTGTAGCCCGTCCGGTCTCCGCCGCTTTTCTTGCGTCAAGGTGACGACCGTCACGAGAACGCGCTACTGTGTGTAATGAGCCGGTCGGCCATTCCGGCCGACCAGAGGAGGGAACCCATGAGCATCAATTCGGCCGACACCAAGATCGGCGTCCATCTGCCCCACGGCGTGCCCGGCGTGATGGGCTCCACCATTTTCGAGTGGGCCAAGATGGCCGACGAGGCTGGGTTTTCGAGCCTCGGAGTTGCCGACCGTCTGGTCTACGACTCGGCCGACGCCGTGCTGTCGCTTGCGGCGGCGGCGGCGGTCACCGAACGGATCGAGCTGCTCGCCAACATCTTCATCGCTCCGATGCGTAGCCCGGCGGTGTTTGCCAAGGAGTGCGCGACGCTCAGCCGCTTCGCCCCGGGCCGCTTCACACTTGGTGTCGCCGCCGGTGCCCGACCGCAGGACTACGAGGCCGCCGGCGTGCCGTGGGGGGATCGCGGCAAGGTCACCGATGCGTGCCTCGACGCACTGTTCGCACTGAACAGTCCCTCCAACCCGCCGCACTCACTTGGCCCTATCCCCGACCCGGGCATGCAGCTCCTCGTCGGCGGCGCGTCCAAGCCGGCGCTCAAGCGGATGGTGGAGCGTGGTCACGGCTACCTGGGCGGTGGCGTCAAGGCCGAATTCATGGCCTACGACGTCGCATCGGTGCGACAAGCCTGGACGGAGTCTCGCCGAGAAGGCGAACCCCGCATCGTCGCAGGCACCTGGTTTGCCAGCGAGAAACACGCCGATGCGGCCCACGCTTGGCGCGACACCTACCTGATCGAGGGTGGACCGCCCGAGTTCGTGCGCGGCTTGATCGCCACCGGCGGCGACGGCGTCCAGCAGGCGATCGAGGAGTACACCGCCGCCGGGGCCAACGAACTGGTGTTTTTCGGTTGCGTCGACGACATCGGCGAGCTGGCCTGGTTGGCGGAGACGGTCGCGAGCCACCTGTCGCCGTGAGCGCCGCCGAAACAATCACCAGGGCGTTCGCTGCGCTGGACGATGGCCAGATTCACTACGCAGCTTCCGGAACCGCCGATGCGCCCCCGGTACTGCTGCTGCACCAGACCCCCCGCAGTTGGCGCGAGTACGCGCGCGTCCTGCCGATCCTCGGTCAGCGTTACCGAGCGATCGCGATGGACACGCTGGGGTTCGGCGACTCGGCTCGTGCGGCCAAGGGTGAGGTCTCGATCGAGCGGTGGGCAGCCGTCGCCATAGAACTGCTCGACCACCTCGGCATCGAACGAGCCTCTGTGGTCGGACATCACACCGGAGGCGTCATCGCCGTCGAGATAGCAGCATCGCATCCCGACCGCGTTGCGGGGTTGGTTCTGTCGTCGACGCCGTTCACCAATGCCGAGTTCCGCAAGGTGCGCGCCGAGCGACCGCCGATCGACGAGGTCGATCAGCGCGATGACGGCTCGCACCTCACGGCGCTGTGGGGCAAGCGGCAGGGCTTCTATCCCAAGGACCGGCCCGATCTGCTGCTCGCGTTCGTGCGCGATGCCCTGGTCGTGATCGACGATGTGGAAGGCGGGCATACGGCAGTCGCCACCTACCGGATGGAGGACACGATCAACGAGGTCCGGGCGCCGACGTTGCTCATCCGCGCAACCAACGACCCATTCGCGTTCCCCCACGGCGAAGAGCTCCGTCAACAACTGACCGGCGCCGCATCCGTCGACATGGTCGACATCGAGGGCGGAATGGTGCCGCTGCCAGATCAGCTTCCCGAGCAGTTCTCTGCAACGGTGCACTCGTTCCTCGATGGGCTCCATACGGACTGGGCTCCCCGATGAAGGCGGTACGCGTCGCCAACTGGAACGTACCGGTGACCCTCCACGAGGTCGCGGAACCGCTCCCAAGGGAAGGTCACACAATCGTTCGGGTACACGCCGCCACCGTTGGCCACATCGACCGCACGATCTGGTCGGGGGCGTTCTTGCGCCACCCACCGCTTCCGTACACGCCTGGGGTGGAAGCAGCCGGCGTCGTGGTGTCGAGTTCGACGTTCGAGCCCGGCGAGCGCGTGTGGATTCGCGGAGGCGGGCTCGGGACCGTCACCGATGGCACGTGGGCCGATTTCGTGATCGCCCCGGACGCTGCGATTGGCCGGTTGCCCGACGGCGTGTCGTTCGAACTCGGGTCAGCGTTCTTCTCGCCGTGCACGTCGGCATGGGTCGCACTGCACACGATTGGTCAGCTGGCTGCGGGCCAGCGTGTGCTCATCACCGGCGCCACCGGAGCCGTCGGCTCAATCGCAGTACAGCTGGCAATCGAGGCCGGCGCCCAGGTGATCGCGACGGTGTCACGTCGCGAACGTCTCGACGCCGTCCATGCAGGAGCGCAGGGCATCGTCGTCAACGGCGTCGACGAAATCGACGCCCACGAGGTCGACCTGCTCGTCGACACCGTTGGTGGACCGGTGCTGTCGACCGTGCTGGCGTGGGTGCAGCCCGGCTGCCGGGCCGTCCTCGTCGGCTACCTCGCTGGCACCTCTGTCGAGATCGACCTGCCGAGCTTCATGCAACGCGACGTCAGCATCCACCCACTCAACATGATCCGTCGCGACTCCGACGGTCGCGCCGCCGCACCCGACTTGCTCGCCAGGCTCGCCGACGGTCGCCTGTCGCTCGATGTCGCTGCATTCCCACTCGCCGAGGCGGCCGCGGCGATGGACTGGATCGTGCAAACCGGCCACACGGGCCGAGCCGTGCTCACCCCGACCCGAACGGAGCCCTGATGATCGACGACATCTTCGTGTTCGATTGCGTGATCCACCTGCACGACATGTCGAACGAAAACCTCAACCCGTCCCGTTCCGATTCGACCTTTGTGCGCGACATGCAGGTCGGCATGGGCGAGATGCTTCGCCAGGTTCACGGCGGCGACCTGGACTATGCGACGAGAACGTCGGTGGAGGACATGCATCGCCTCGTGTTCGAGGAGTCACCAACCGACATGGCGATGGCCCAGGTGGTGCCGGTGTTCGACTGGTACCCCGACTTCTGGGCGCCGGTCGACCTCCAGCACGCAATGGCCGCCGCCTACCCGGACAAGGTGCTGTTCTGCGGTGGTGTTGATCCGAGCTACCGCGGCCTGTCGTTCGCGCTCGAGGAGATCGAACGTCAACGCACCGAGCTCGGCGCAGTGTCGTTCAAGTTCTACAACGCTCACATCGAAGGACCGTGGAGCTGCGACGACCCCGACATTGCCTACCCGCTGTACGAAAAGTGCCGCGAGGTGGGAGTGAACGTCGTCCAGTTCCACAAGGGCATCCCGTTCGGCACCGACAATCTCGAGTGGGGCAGACCCAACGACCTCCAGGCAGCGTGTCGAGACTTCCCCGACATGAACTTCGTGATGCACCACCTGGCGGTGCCGTACTTCGACGAGACCGTCGCCATTGCAGGCCGGTTCCCGAATCTCTACCTCGCCCTGTCGGCCAACCTGGCCTTCGCAGCAATCGCCCCCCGCCAGGTGCAATGGCAGCTCGGCAACCTGCTCGCCAAGGTCGGTGTCGACAAGTTGCTCTACGGCTCGGAGGCCGCACTCGCCGGCCCACCTGCGCCGTACCTTCGGGCGTTCATGGACCTCCAGATCCCCGACGACCTGTGCGACGGCTGGGGCCTGCCGAAGATCACCCACGACGACCGCCGCAAGATCCTCGGCGCGAACTTCGCTCGCCTGATGGGTGTCGAGATTCCGGACCCAGCGCAAACATGACGGTCGATCGGGGTGCGCTCGACGAAGCGGTCGTCTGGGTCAACGGTCGGCTGCGAATGCACGGCGGCGGAATCGAACTCGTCGCCGTCGATGACGAACCCGGCGGCGCGGTCGTCCACGTCCGCTTCACGGGCATGTGCACTGCCTGCGCGTGGAAGACGCTCACCTGGTTCGGCACGGTGAAGGACGCCATCGAGGCGGTGCCGGGGGTCGCCGGAGTCGAGGCGCCGGGTACCCGGGTGAGCGAAGCGGCCGAGGTGCGCATGCGAGCGATGCGCACCTGACCGAGCAGCCCGCTGGGGTTGCGCCAGCGTGTAGCGGTCTCCGCTCAGCGCGGGCCGACGACGTCAGCGAGCATCGTGCGGGCGGTCTGGACGTCTCGTTGCAGTTGCGCGGCGAGTTCGTCAGGGCCGCCGAACCTGCACTGGTCGCGGATCTTGTCGACGAAGCGGACGCTCACCTCCTGGCCGTAGAGATCTCCCTTGAAGTCGATCACGTGTGCCTCGAGCAGCGTGAGCCCGTCGGGATAGAACGTCGGGCGCCGACCGAGCGAGATCGCAGTCGGTCTGGCGACCCCGTCGGCAGCGGTCAGGATGCCCGCGTACACGGCCTCGGCAGGAATCACGAACGAGACCGGCATGCCGACGTTGGCGGTCGGGAACCCGATGGTCCGGCCCCGTTGGTCGCCAGTTTCGACCACGCCGTGCATCGTGTGGTATCGCCCGAGCAGCTTCGCTGCGGCGGCCACGTCGCCGATGTCGAGCAGCGCCGCGACCTCAGCAGACGAGCAGGTCTGATCGATCTCGTTCCACTCTGCTTGCGCTTCTTCGAGCGGTATCACCGTGACGTCGTCGGCGGTCGCGAGGTCGACGAGTTGTTGACCGAAAGCCTGGACCATTGGACCTTGCAACCCGCTGGTCGTGGTCAGCACAGCGCCCGCACCCGTGCGGTGCAGCAAGACCTCGCGGATGAAGTGGGGGGCATGCCCCGACCAGTCTTCAACGGGCGCGGTCACGACCCATGCCGTGTCGACGAGCCCGGTCTCTTCGATCAGGGCGAGGCGTTGGTCGATGCTCGTCAGGCGGCGGTCGTCTCGATCGTCGTCGAGAATGACGAGCCCGGTCCGCACTTTGCGGTCGTCGGCGACTCGCCGGAGATGCTCGAGGGCAGAACGATGGCCGCGGTGCACTCCGTCGTACCAGCCAACCGCGATCACGCCGCCGGGCTCGAACGGCGCTCTCATCGTCACCTCACGGATCTTGTACAACGTGCCTCCCTCGCCACTGTGGCTGGACAACCGCATATCGATGCTGTGACGGCCGTCGCACTAAATCTAGATGAATCCTGGAGTTGTTGTCAACCGCCTGATATTGTCAGGCTACCTGACTAACTGGAGAGTGATGACGCAAACGACACCGCCCGACGCACGACCGAGCGTCTTCGACGTCCGGACAGCCGAACGGATTCGCTTCGGTGTGATCGCGTTCATATCCACGGGCTTACTCAGCCTTGTCGGGCTCTTGCTGCGCGGCGGCAACGAACCCGCCAGTGACGACGCGCTCGCATTCGCCGAAGCTGCTGCCGACGGAGTGACCCACCTTGGTTGGATGATCCTGTTCTTCGGACCCGTCATCCAGTTGTTTGCCTTCCTGGCTCTCTGGGCGACGTTGCGTGGCACCCGCCAGGAGCGGCTGGCATTCTGGGGTGCGATGCTCTCGATCGCCGGGAACGCGCTCTATCTCCCCGCATTGGGAGTCTCCGCGTTCGTCGACTACCCCGTGGCCAAACAGATCCTCGCCGGCAACGACGAGGCGATCCAAATCGTCCGTCAGGCAATGTTCGAAGGCGCAGGCATCCAGGTGTTGCTGCTGTCGGCGACCGTGTTGATCGTCGGCGTGGTGATGACCTCGGTCGCCATCTGGCGTTCGCAGGTTCTGCCGAAGTGGTCATCGGTGCCCTACACAGCACAGGTGCTGTGCCTCACGGTTGCAGCGCAGTTCGCTTACCCGATCGAGTTGACCGGTGGCGTCCTCCTGATGGTGTCGTCGATCTGGATCGGCTCAGCGATGTGGCGCTTGACCCATCTGACGCCCAAGGTGTGAGGACGATGTCTGGAATCTGAGCGGGTGGATGACATCTGTCGTCACAGCTGCCATCAGATGGTCACGTCCAGGTCTCGGTTTCCCACCGCCACGTGTAGTCCTCGGCGAAGGTCCGGAACGTCGTCGCCTCTCGGCCGAGCAACTGGGGGAGGTCGCTGCCCTCAGGGTCGTTCTTGTCGAAGCGGGTCAGTGTGTACACGATGGTCATGAACGCGATCGTGTCCCACGTGACCTTGCGCTTCCACAGGCGGCGCCAGAACCCGACCATCGACGGCTTGGCGTAGGTGATCGTTCGCCCGAGCACCTCGGTCAGGATCTCGGCGCAATCGTAGAAGTCGAGCCGCTGTGGGCCGGTGAGCAGGTACGTCTTGTCCTTGTGTGGTGCTGGATCGCGGGCGACGTCGATGACCACCTCAGCGACGTCACGGGAATCGATGAACGTGGTTTTGCCCTTGCCGCCCGGGATGAAGATCTCGTCGTGCTCGGCGATGTCAACGCCGTGAGTCGAGATGTTCCGGACCAGGTTCTGGGCGAAGTAGCTGCAACGCAGAAACGTGTGGGCGACTCCGAGCGACTCGATGTGACGCTCCACTTTGTAGTGCGGAACGAACTTGAGGTGGTCGGCACCGGGGACGGTGACGTAGATGATGTGCTGCACGCCGGCTTTCGCTGCCGCGTCGACGAACGGCTTCATCCAGGTCTTGACCGTCTTCGGCTTCGGCACCGGATAGAGCAAGAACAGGGTCGTGACGCCGTCGAGCGCTGCACCCCAGGTGCTGCGGTCGTCGAAATCGAGGAACACCGTTGGAACGTGCTCGCCGAACTCGCGGTGGATCCGCTCGACGTTGTGCGCTGCAACCCGGTACGGCGGGGCGGCGGCGCCCTGGTTGGCGAGCGATCGGGTCAGTTCGGTACCGACGTTTCCGGTGGGTCCGGTGATGACCAACATGGGAAGGTCCTTTCGTTGGAGAGTGAGCTCAGCGCTCGGTGGCGCCAGGGGTGGGTTCGGCGGACTTGGCATCGTCCGATGAGGTCGCCGTTGTCGGTTCGGGCGACAACGGCGGCGTCGGCTCATCTGGCCAGGGTGTCGAACGCTCGGCAATGAGGCGGGCGAGCCAGAAGCGGAGGAACTGCGTGGCCGAGAAGCGGAGGAACAACGCCAGTCCCAAGACCGCGAGCGTGATCGCGATCGGCCCGAGGGAGAGGCCGTCGCTCTGGCGGAGCGGGTCCGAACTGGTCGCCGAGATCGCGTAGCCGGCGAGCGCCACGAGGATTCCGACGACCATCAACACGAGCCCGAGTGCAGTCAGCATCCGATCTCGGCGGTGGCGTTGGAGTGGCGCGCCGGCACGGCGCAGATCGGCATCGAGTTGGCGGGTTCGGTCGGAATAGGTCATGGTGCTTTCCCTGGTGGAGAGATGAGCCGCTGTTCGGGCTCTGAGTACGGGGTGTGCGCAGTCGGGTGGTTGCTGCTTCCGAGGTACGCAGACTGGAGCACCGCTTCGATCTCATCGGGTGTGCCGACCTCCAACACCCGCCCGCCCGAGAGCAGTGCAGCCCTGCTGGCCACTGACAAAACCGTCCTCGCGAACTGCTCGACGAAGACAATCGTCAGCCGCTCCTCGGTGGCGACCCGAACGACGACGTCGTACAGCTCGGCCACGATCTTCGGGGCCAGTCCCATCGACAGTTCGTCGAGGAGAAGGATCGCTGGGTCGGTGGTGAGGGCTCGTGCCAGGCCGAGCATTTGCTGCTCGCCGCCCGACATGGTGCCGGCGAGTTGGGATCGACGCTCGCCGAGACGCGGGAACCGAGCGAAGGCCCGCTCCTCGATGTCGGCTCGGGAAGTTCCGAGATGGGTCATCATCCAGAGGTTCTCACTGACCGTGAGGCTCGGGAAGACGCCCCGCCCCTCAGGGATCAGGCAGATCCCGAGTCGTGCCCGTGCAGTCGAATCAAGTCCGGCGACGTCGTTGCCGGTGATGCGCAACTGTCCGGACGTCGTCGGCATCAGCCCTGCAGCAACGGCGAGCAACGTGGTCTTGCCGGCGCCGTTCGGCCCGAGCACGGCGAACACCGAGCCGGCTGCGATCTGCAGCGAGACGTCGTGGAGGACCTCGACCGTCTCGTATCTCGCGCTGACGCTCTCGAACTCGATCGCCGGCGCCGGTGCGGCGACGAACGCGCCGTTGAGTGATGACACGGAGCTCACCCCGCCACCTCGGCGCCGAGATACGCATCACGGACCGCAGGGTTGTTGCTGATCTCGTCGGGCGTCCCGGTCGCCAGCAGTGTTCCCGTGTCGAGTACCACCACGCTCGAACACACCCTCGTCACGAGGTCGATGTCGTGTTCGACGAGAAGAACGGCCAGCCCATCCGCAGCGAGTTCCTCGAGGACGCCGGCGAAGACCTTGGTCTCGCTCTCGGTCTGGCCAGAGGCCGGCTCGTCGAGGAGGAGCACCTTTGGCGCAACGGCGAGGCAGCGTCCGAGCTCGACGAGCCGGCCGAGACCGGTGGGTAACTCGTGGGCGCGCTGTTCGGCGATGCCGGTGAGCTGGAGGCGGTCGAGGATTTCGTCGACCGACGGCGCCGGCCTCATGGCTCCTGAAGCCGCCACGACGAGGTTCTCGCGCACGGTGAGCGTTCCGAACAACTCCAGGCGCTGAAACGTTCGCGTCAACCCCAGTCGAGCCCGTCGGAACGGTGCCAACGAGGTGATGTCGGTGCCGTCGAGTCGGACGGTGCCGGCGGTCGGTCGCTGGAGCCCGGTGATCACGTTGAAAAGCGTGGTCTTACCGGCGCCGTTCGGGCCGATCAGCCCGGTGACGACGCCGCCCGATGCCAAGAGCGACACGTCGAGGAGGGCGACCATCCCGCCGAAACGGACCGTCACCTCGGTGACCTCAAGCGCCACGCCGACCGCCCGTCAGCGGGAGCGAGAGTTCGCGATCGAGGGTCGTCACGTCGTCGAGGGTGAACGGCGCCAGCCAGCCGAGGGCCTCGAGGGGGGCGCTGAAGTTGCCACGGTCGTTGGCAGGCGCATCTGATGCGTCGAACAGACCGGCTGGCACGCCGACCACTCGGTCGTGCGACTCCGAGGCAACGATGCCGAGCGTTGCGACAACCATGGCGGCGGCGACCGCGAGACCTGGACCTGGGTCGATGACGCGGGTCGCGGTGAGGGCCCCGACGACGGCAGCGCTCGTCAACCCGAAACCAAACACGAGTCGCTCGGTGCGCAGCGCACAACGCCACGGGCGCTCGGTGCCATTGGCCCGGAAGGCGTCGAAGCGTTCGTCGGCGGCGCTCAGGACGACGGCACCGACGACGAGACCGGCCGTCACCCAGAACCAC
>Ga0105048_10016507_pt1 | contig 11410 bp, 8 predicted proteins | sample MAT05_FD_78382 | JGI IMG/M metagenome (GOLD analysis project Ga0105048, IMG submission 78382) | Freshwater microbial communities from Lake Fryxell liftoff mats and glacier meltwater in Antarctica - MAT-05 | ecosystem: Environmental > Aquatic > Freshwater > Ice > Liftoff microbial mat | place...
AACGTGCCGATCGAGTCCTCGATGCCGGGGCCGTTGGCGCTCGACTGCTTGGCGAGGCCGAGCGTATTGCCGGTCGCGACGACGTTGCCGGCGGCGGTCGTGTTGAACCGCAGATCGGCGGCGGCCGCGGGCAGCGAGACGAGGCAGACCAGAACCGAAACCAGAACAAGCGGAAGTGCGCGGCGGAGCATCCGACGAGCGTACCAGTGCGATGCGACGCGGCGGCCGCCGCCCAGGTGCGGCTACGCATTTCAGGCCCGAGGGCCGTGAAGACAATCTCCTCGGCGCGCTTTCGTGCATCGGGAAGCAAGATCGTGGCGGCGGGGTATCCTCGCCTTCGCATGGCCAAACGCCGCGCGCTCGCCGAATTGCTGACGTCTGCCGGACCCGCCCAGTCGCGGGTTCCCGCGCGTCTACGTGATATTCCCATCACCGCGGGCCGAGAGCGCGTGCTCGAGCTCGAGGCACTGCTACACCTGCGCGACGGATTCCGCGCCTTGGGCGGTGCGCTATGGGTGAGGCCGACGGTGACCGTCGCGCAGATCCGCGGCAACGAGGAGTGGAATTCCCTGACGCTGTGGCGGCAGCTCTACCGCCACGCGACGACGATCCACTTCTTCGCGGAGGACGTGCACGGTCGACAGTTCGGTCTGCACAAGGGCGCGATCGTGCGGTTCGATCCGGCGAGCGGCGCGATCGATCCGTGGGCGGAGAATCTCGAGGGGTTTGCAGCGCGGGCGATCGACGAGGCGGACGCGCTCGGTCGTGAGCGGGTCGCGGCATGGGAGGCGGCGCATGGGACGTTGCGTGCGCATGATCGATTGCAGCCGCGCGACGTGGACGCGTTGGGGATCGATCTCGACACGGAGTTCCGCGCGCGCGAGGACGTGGATCTGATGAAGCGGTGGACGCTGGTGTTCCGCGCGAAGCTGGCGAATCCGGGGCAGATGTTGCTCGCGGAGCACGTGGATGCGGTGGCGTGGTGGGGCGAGCAGTGACGTCCCCCTGCCCTGGGACGCGCGGTGGTGGTAAGGTGCGCCGGCCCGCTCGCGTAGCTCAGTCGGATAGAGCGACGGTTTCCTAAACCGTAGGTCGTGGGTTCGATTCCCTCCGCGGGCGCTGGGGTGACCGTCGTGGAAGGCGTATCGGTGCCGCGCCTCCCTTGGTGGGTAACACCGGGGTAACAGAAGTTCTCGTCGAGATCGGGCGCAAGTGCGCTCGTTACTTGCCGGGCTTGTCGCGCGCGGAGGTCAACCAACGAACAGGCCAAAATCGGCGCACGAGAGCCCCAGACGGTTGCACATGCTCCATAGCATCGAGGACGGGAGCGGGATGCTGCGATCGATTCTTGGCAGCGGACACTGCCGCGCGTGGCCGTTCGAACGCACAAGATACTCCGAGACCTCGGGACCACGAGGGCCCATCAGGTCCATCTTCAAGAGCACGCAGTCGTGCTCTTCCGTGCAACGACGGATGAACTCGTCGAGTGTCGCGCGGCGCGGCTCGTCGGGCTCGTCCATGAGCTTCGTTCGCCGCCCGGTGCGGGCTCAGAACACGCGCGCGTCCGTGCGAAGCTCCGGCGCCGGGCGACTGCCGACGGAGAGATGAGGTCGCTTCATCGACGCCGCCATGCCGCGAGCCCAACGCTCTTGCACGTCGGGAGGTGCGGGGGGCACCGTGCTCAACGGCGCAACGCCGTGATCGAGGTCGAGGAACACGTGCGTCATGAGCACGCGCTCGAACTCGTACTGGAGGTCTTCAATCGACTGCGCGCACGCTGCGACGTCGTGCTCGACGCCGCGCGCTACCCACCAGCCGTCTTCGGTTGTCAGCAGGACGCGTAGTTCGATGGGTTCCATGAGTGTTCCGCTCCGCCAAGAGCGAGATCTCAACTGCGAGGTTCCTTTCGAGAGCCTCTGACTACCATTTATACCTCCGATCTCGACGAGATCATCCTTCGGAGCAAAACATGCCGCGCCCCGACCGACCGGCCGAGGTTGGGCCGCCGATGCCACAAGATGCTGTGTTTCACGGACGTCAGCCTCAACACGTGGGGGGTCCATCGCGATCTGTGAAGAGCCGATCCGAGGATCTTCCGCGGCGACGGCAGCGCTGTTTCGACTTGCGCGCTCGCGCACAGTGTGTCCGACGCACACGTACGGGCGGCAGCGTCGAGAGATAGGTCGCGCGTGGCGACGAACCGCCGCGCCATCGAGGCCCGGCGAAGTCGAAGCGCTGGCGAGCGGTCTCCGTCACGCGCGATCGAGCATAGCACCTGTCAGGAGCCGCCGCCGCGTGCGACGATGTGGACATGCGGCTGCTGCGGATCGCGTTCGCTTCGATCCTCGCCTGCGATGCCAACCCCGAGCCCGCGCCCGCGCCGGTCCCCGCAATCGTCGCCGTGCCGCATGCCGCACTCGTCGCTGACGCGTTCCAGGACGCCCAGAAGAAGACCGCCGAGGTCGAGGCGATCCAGATCCACCAGGCATGCGAGCTCTACATGCTACGCAAGCCTGATGCGTGTCCCACGAGCGTCGCCGATCTCGTCTCGTCCGGGATGCTCGCCGCAGCGCGCAAAGACCCGTGGGGCGGAAAGTACGAGATCGTCTGCGCACCCGATGGCCGCGTCGCGGTCGTTTCTGGCGGTCCAGATCGCACGCCGAAAACCGACGACGACATCGTGCACCGCAGCGAGCCCTGACGCGATCACTCCGCCGCGCCGTACATCAACCGCCACACCGGCTCGAACGCCCACGCATCGCCGTCCATCGGTGACGCCCCACCTGCCTGCGTCGATCCGTGGCCATCGCCCGTCGGTGCCGACGTCACCAAGCGATGCGACCCACCGTACGGCGGCGCCGCGCCATCGACGAGCGCGGGCTCCCCGACCAACCCGAGATCCTCGAACGACCCGAGGTGCCCCTCGTGCTGTTCGTCGCCGCTATGCGTGAACGCCCAGAAGCGATCGATCGGCGTCATCGACACATCGAGCAACCACGCCTGATCGGTATCCAGCGGTCCCGACAGACTCACCACGCGATCGACCTCGCGATGCTTGCCGATGATCGCGGACGAGCTCGCACCGTGCGAAATCCCAGAGATCACGATCCGGTCCCACCGCGGCGCGCCGTCCTCGATGAAGTACTGCCAGTCACCACCCGGGTGCATCGCCTGCAGCCACTCGAGCATCCGCACCACCCGCGTCTCGATGCTGTCGGGCGGATCGATCGTGATGAACGGATGGTGCTCGACGCCCTCGAACGCCTCCATCCGACAGCCGCCGATGTCGTCGCCGCAGTTCGCGACGCCGTAGTCGCTCACGTAGCACGGCTGCACGACGTGGAAGCCCATCGCCGCGAGCAAACGACCGTGCTCCTGACCACCGCACAGCGAAGGCGCGCCCGCGCCGTGCAGGTACACGACCAGCCTCCCCAGCGGCACCGCGCGCGTGTCGAGCTGCGCCTGCTGGGTCGCGAGCTTCTGCATCGCCGCCGGATCTGCCTCGTCAGCCGTCAGCTCGAACTCGTACAGCTGCGGATCCGACACGTCCACCATCGGCCCGGGATCCGGTGGCTCGCCGCTGCTGCTCGAGTCCGCACCGCTCTCGGACGACTCGGTCGTCGCGCTCGTCGTGGTCGTGGTCGTGGTCGTCGTCGGCTCGGGATCGACCGACGTGGCATCGACTGTCGTCGTCTCCGGGGTCGTCGCCGCCACCTCGCCCATCGTCATGGGACCACCCGTCGTGCCATCGGAACCGCCCGTATCGCCGCCGTCACCGCCGGCATCACCGCAGCCGAGCGCAGATGTCACGAGCGCGATCGCGATCGAGCGGAAGCGTTCCATCGTCCGCCACCATCGTACGCGTCGCGTCGCAGCGTCAAGCCTCGACAGTGCCGCGCTACGTATGCGAACAAGTGAAGCACCGACCTGGAAATCGGCGTGCCCGAGCCCAACGTCATGACGGACCTCGCGTGCCCGACCGAAGACGCGCTCGCCGATTTCATCGCGGGCACCGGTGACGAGGCCTCACGCACGTCGATCGAGGCCCACATCGATGCGTGCACGCGCTGCGCCGAGACGCTCGCACTGTTCGGCGGCGCGTATGCGACGTCGGCCCAGCGCGCAGCCGAGTCACCGCCCGAGCCCGAGCCCGAGCCCGAGGCGCCCGCCACCGAGGCGTTCGCCGGTCGCTACAAGATCCGCGAGTGCGTCGGTGCCGGTGCGGGCGGCACCGTGTACGCCGCGTGGGATCCCCAGCTCGATCGCGTCGTCGCGCTGAAGGTCCTGCGGCATGTCGCAGGCGGCAGCAGCGGTGCGCATCGCATCGCCCGCGAGGCGCGGGTCATGGCGAAGGTCGTGCACCCGAACGTCGTCGCGGTGCACGACGTCGGCCAGGCCGGCGACCACGTGTTCATCGCCGCGGAGTTCATCGAAGGCGGCACGCTCGAGTCGTGGCGGCACGCGCAGCCGCGGGGCTGGGCGCAGATCGTCGATGTGTTCGTCGCCGCCGGCCGTGGGCTCGCCGCGATCCACGACACCGGGCTGGTGCACCGCGACTTCAAGCCGCACAACGTGATGGTCGGCAGCGACGGCCGCGTGCGCGTCACCGACTTCGGGCTCGCGCGTCTACAGCCGGAGCTCGACCGCGAGCACCACGATGTCTCGATGGATACCTCGGAGGATCCAACCATGTCGCCGGGCATGCTCGCCGAGACGCTCGCGACGCAGACGCGCACCGGTGCGCTGGTCGGCACGCCCGCGTACATGTCACCCGAGCAGTGGCGCGGTCGCATCGCCGATGCGCGCTCGGATCAGTTCAGCTACTGCGTCGCGCTGTTCGAGGCGCTGTTCGACGCGCGACCGTTCTCCGGGCGCACTGCGGCCGAGCTGTGCACGGCCGTGTGCGACGGACCGCCGCCGCAGGTCCCGAGCCGCAAGGTGCCGCGGTGGGTCGTGCGTGTCGTGATGCGCGGGCTGTCGCGCGATCCCGACGCGCGCTTCGTCGACATGCACGCGTTGCTCGCTGCGCTCGTCGACACGCCGCGCAAGCGCCGTCGGCGACGCGTCTCCGCGCTCGTTGCCGCGGGATTCCTCGCCGTCGGTGGCGGCGCCTATGCGCTCGCGCGGCCCACCGATGCACCCGGCTGCGCCGAGCCGGAGCGGCTCGCGAGCCTGTGGGATCCAGTCGCGCAGCAAGAGGTGTCGGCGATCCTCGGCCTCGAGTACGACGCGACTGCGGCGAGCGTCGCGACGTGGATCGGCCAGTGGCGAACGACCCAGCAGCAGGTCTGCGACACCGGCGTGGACGCGACGCACTCGGTCGCGGCGCAGGCGTCGCTCGAGTGCCTCGATCGTCGCCTGTCGAACATGCATGCCGCGATCGGCGTCCTGCGCGAGTCGGGCCCCTCAGGTGCGTCGCTGGTCTCGATGATCGACACGATGCCTTCGCCGAGCGAGTGCGCCGACGCCTCGCTGTTGCTCACGACCCAGCCGGATCACACGACACCGCTCGGGCGCGTGCTCGCGATGCAGCTGTCCGAGGACATCGATCGCATCGAGGCGCTGCGCTTCGCCGGCCGTCACGACGAGGCGCTGGCGATCGCGATCGCGGTCTGTGCGAAGGCGGAGATCGACGGCGACCAAGCCGTGCGCGCGATCGCCTTGCTCGCGCTGGGCCAGCTCTACTCGGCGCACAAGGACGGCAAGCTCGCGCACGACGCCCTGCGAGCGGCGGCGTGGGCGGCCGAGGCGAGCGGCCACGTCGTCATCGCGGTCGATGCATGGACCGAGCTCATCGCCGTCGACGGCGGGCAGCTCGAGCAGCACGACGACGCCTTCTTCGCGGCGGAGCGAGCCCACGCCGCGATCTATCGCCTGCGCGACGGCACCCGCGAGTTCGCCCTCGCCTCGCACGAGGCGCTGCTGCGCAGCCTGGCGGGACAGTACGAGGCAGCGCTCGCGGGTCAGCGCGACGTGCTCGCGCTCGGCCTCGCGCTGCACGGTCCCTCGCACCGGCAGGTCGCCCGCGTCCACCTCAACATCGCGGCAGTGCTCGGGCACCTCGGGCGCTTCGACGAGGCGGCCGAGCACGCATACCAAGGCGTCGCGATCCAGCGTGCGCTCTATCCCGGACCGCATCCGGTGACCGCGGAGATGTTGAGCACGGTCGGCGCGATCGAGGTGCAGCGCGGACGCAAGGACGCCGCGCGGATCGCCTTCGACGACGCGCTCGCGATCCTCGAAGGCGCGACCGGATCGGCGCGCGTGACTCGGGCGAACGTGCTGAGCAACCGCGCAACGCTCGACCTCGAGGGCGGCGTGCCGAAGAACGCCGTCGACGCGTATCACGAGGTCCTGTCGCTGTATCGCGATCTGCATGGCCCCACGCACCCGGACGTCGCGCTCGCGATGCACAACCTCGCGAGCGCGCTCGACAAAGCCGGCGCGCATGAGTCCTCGACGGCGCAGTACCGCGAAACGCTCGCGATGCGGATCGCAACGAGTGGCCCCGACCATCCGAACACCGCGAACACGCTGCACAACCTCGGCACGCTGCTCGGCAAGCACGGTGATGTCGACGAGTCGATCGCGCTGCTCGACCGAGCGCTCGCCATCCGCGACGCGGCGAAGGTCGATCCCTGGCGACGCGCATCGACGCGGTTCATGCTCGCGAAGTCGCTCGAGCGCCGCGGCGATCGCAAGGCAGCGCTCGCGCGTGCCGACGAAGCGCGCGCGCTGCTCCGCGAGATCGCGCCGCGCCACGCAGAGGTCGCGACTGCGCTGGATGCCTGGGTCGCGGCGCTGCCGCCCGTCTGAGTCGCCTGCAGCGAATTGCGGATTGCCGCGGCGACGACTCCGCGACGATGATCGCGTCGTGGGGGCAAAGCGGGCAGTGCTCGTGGGTTGCGTGGCGTTCGGCTGCGGCGATGCCGGCAGCACGACGGACGCATGGGTGAACACGACGAGCACGGGCGTCGACACCGACGTCGATCCGTCGCTGACCGATCCGACCGACGATCCAGATCCGTCGACGCCGAGCGATCCCTCCGAGTCCGCCGACTCGTCCGATTCCGCGGATTCGGGTTCGACCGGCGACGAGCCGCCATCCGAACCGGTCGCGGGCCTGTTCGCCGAGTACTTCGCCGACTACCACGACGTCGTCGTCGCCCGCGTCGAGCCGACGATTGCGCTCGACTGGGAGCTCGGCGCGCCGGACCCTGCCCTCCCCGTCGATCGGTTCTCGCTGCGCTACACGGGCTTCGTCACTGCGCCCGCGACGGCAACCTACACGATCGTCACCGAGGCCGACGACGGCGTGCGCGTCACGATCGGCGACACGCGCGTCATCGACGACTGGGTGCCGCACTACCTCAACCGCACCGAGGGCACGATCGATCTCGTCGCCGGTGTCGCGAGCCCGATCGTCGTCGAGTACTTCGAGGCCGACATCGAGGCGTCGATCCGACTGGCATGGTCGAGCGCAGCGCTGCCCGAAGAGACGATTCCGGCCTCGGCATTCACGACCTACGCGACGCCGTCGGACATGCCGGGCCCGAAGCCGCCGTACACGAATCCCGTGGTCGGCTTCGACTGCCCCGACCCGGGCGTGATCGGCACCGGCGAGTCCGCGACCCCATGGGCGATGGTCTGCACCGGTGGCAGCTTCCCGATCCGCGGCTCGCGTGATCTCGTGCGCTGGAGCGACACCGGCGTTGCCATACTGCCCGACGGCAAGCCGAGCTGGGCGGCGAACGGCTTTCGCAACTGGGCGCCGGAGATCCATCGCGCCGGCGACGGACTCGTCGCTTACTTCACGACGGTCAACGGCGGCAACGTGCTCAGCATCGGCGCGGCGACGTCGGCGACGATCGCCGGGCCGTGGACCGAGAGCCCAGGCCCGCTCGTCGAGCACGGCCAAGGCGTCATCGATGCGACCTGGGTGACGGACGGCGTGACGCCGTATCTCGTCTACAAGATCGACGGCAACTCCGTCGGCCAGCCGACGCCGATCCTCGCGCGCGCACTGAACCCCGACGGCCTGTCGTTCGCGCGCGGCAGCCAGGCAGTGCAGCTGCTCGTGAACGATCCCGACACCTGGGAGGGCGGCGTCGTCGAGGCGCAGTGGATCATCCAGCGCGACGGCCAGTGGTTTCTCTTCTACAGCGGCAACGTCTACGACTATCGCTATCGCACCGGCGTCGCCCGCTCCGCGAGCCTGCTCGGTCCGTACGAGAAGCACGGCGCGCCGATCCTCGCGAACAACGAGCGGTGGGTCGGGCCCGGCCACGGCTCGGTGGCCGCTGTCGGCGACGTCGACTACTTCGTCTATCACGCGTGGCCGAACGCCGGGAACGGCACGCACGACACCAACGCGGGGCGACACGTGCTCGTCGACCGCATCGAGTACGAAGGCGGCTGGCCGCGGATCCACGACGGCACACCGAGTCGCACACTGCAGCCGTGGCCCGGCACGTCGCCGTAGGTCCGTCTGCGGCAGCGTCGGCGGTCGCTGAAACCGCCGGGACATCGAGCCGCCCGCCGTCGGGCGTATGATCTGGGCTCGGCATGCCCGACCCCACGCGCAACGTCGGTGACGGCCCGCGTCCGACGCTCGGCGAGGACGATGTCGCGATCGAGATCAAGATCGCCTCCGGGTTCGGCCCTGGCGCACACATCTCTCGCTACGTGGTGCTCGAGCGCATCGGCGTGGGCGGCATGGGCATCGTCTACTCGGCGTACGATCCCGAGCTCGATCGCAAGGTCGCGATCAAGCTGCTGCAGACGGACGACGAGTTCGATGCGGGCAGCCTCGGGCGCGCTCGCCTTCTCCGCGAGGCGCAGGCGCTCGCACGACTGACGCATCAGAACGTCGTCGCCGTGCACGACGTCGGGACTTGGGAGGGCCGGGTCTTCGTCGCGATGGAGTTCGTCCACGGCATGACGCTCGGAAAGTGGTTGCACCACAGGCCCCGTTCGCCGCTCGAGATCGTCGCGATCTTCGCGCAGGCCGGCGCCGGCTTGCGAGCCGCACACGAGGCGGGCCTGTTGCACCGCGACTTCAAGCCGGACAACGTGATGATCGGCGCGGACGGGCGCGTGCGCGTGCTCGACTTCGGCCTCGCGCGTGCCGCTGGCGCGACGCCGATCGATCTCGAGCAGATCACGCCGGCGCCCGTCGAGATCTCGGAGCGCAGCGGCGCACGCGTCGACAGCCGGATCACGCGCACCGGCACAATGGCCGGCACCCCGGCGTACATGGCCCCCGAGCAGCATCGCGGCGACGACCTCGACCCGCGCGCCGATCAGTTCGGCTTCTGCGTCGCGCTCTGGGAGGCGTTGTGTGGCCAACGACCGTTCGGCGGATCCGATCGGATCGCGATCGCGCTCGCCGTCTGCGGCGGCAAGCGGCGACCGATGCCGACGTACGTCTCGATCCCGACCCGGTGGCGGCGCGCGCTCGAGCGTGGGCTGTCGTCCGAGCGCGAAGCGAGGTTCGCCGACATGCCCGCGTTGCTCGCTGAGCTCGCACCACCTCGATCACGCACCGCGCTCGTGCTCGCGGTCGGCGCGTTCGTGGCCGCGACCGCGACGGTCGCGCTGACGGCGACGAGCACACCGACGCCGCCCGATCCCTGTGCGACAGCGGGGAAACGCATGACCGACCTGTGGACCGACGGGCGCAAGGGGACGATGAGCGAGGCGCTCGTGAAGGCGCACGCCTCGCTCGGGGCGTCGACCGCCGAGCGCGTGACGGCAACGCTCGATGGCTACGCCGAAGACTGGATCGAGGCGTCGCGCGACGCCTGCACGGCGACCCACCACCGTCACGAGCAATCCGAGGCGCTGCTGGATCGCCGTGTCGGCTGCCTCGGCGAGCGGGTGCAGGCGATGACGCTGCTCGTGGACAGCTTCGCGACCGCCGACGCGAGGGTCGTCGAGCGCGCCGTCGAAGCGACGCATGGGCTGCCCGTGCTCGCGCGTTGCTCCGACACCGACGCGCTGCTCACCGCGATCCCGCCGCCCGAGGACGCTGCCACGGCGGCCGAGGTCGAGGCGCTGCGCCTCGCGATCGCCGAGGGTGAGCTCGCGGGCCGCCTCGGCCGCTACGCGTCGACGTACGCGACGTTGGCCCCGCTGCTCGAGCGCGCGCGCAAGACCGGCCACGGCCCGATCGTCGCAGAGGCGGAGATGCTCGCGGGTGAGCTCGCGCGCGCGGCGGGTCGCGACCCCGAGTCCGTCCGTCACTTGCGCGAGGCGATGCTCGCCGCGATCGCCAGCGGCCACGATCTGATCCACGTACGCGCGACGACTCGGCTCGCGAGCGTGGTCGGCATCTCGCAATCCCGGTACGAGGAAGGCCTCGCGTGGGCGAGCCACGCCGGGGCCGCGCTCGAGCGCTGGGGCCTGGGCACGCCGGAACACGCCGACACCAGCGAGATGATGTGCAAGCTGCTCGCGGACAAGGGCGACACCGCGCTCGCGCTCCCCCACTGCCTGCGCACACTCGAGCTGACGCAATCGCTGTGGGGCGACGACGACCTCCACACCGCCCGTGCGCGCGAGGCCCTCGGCATCGCGCACTTCGTCGCAGGTCGACACGCCGAGGCCGAGGGCGAGTTCCTGCAGGTGCAGACGATCGTGCGGCGCGACAAGGGCGACGACCATCCCGACATGGCGCAGGTCGCCAACGCGCTCGCGGGCACGTGCTTTTACCTGCGCGGCGCGGCGCAGTGCGTCGGTGCGTTCGAGCAGGCGGTGCTCGCGGCCGAGCGCGGGTTCGGACCCGACAACGACAACGTCGCGGACATCAGCAACAACCTCGCGCTCGTGCTCGTCGATCTCGGACGGCTCGACGAGGCGGAGGCACGGGCGAAGCGAGCGCTCGAGATCCGGCGACGCAGCCCAACCGAGCATCCCGGGATCGCGGCGTCGCTCGGTGTGCTCGGACGCGTCGCGGCGGGGCGCAGGCAGGCGGCCGAGGCGAACGCGGCGCTCGACGAGGCGATCGCGGTCTACCGGCGCACGCGTGGCGCCAAGCATCCGGACGTGATGAGCGCGCTGCAGACCGCGGCGACCGAGCGCGCACGCCAGGGCGACGTCACGCTCGCGCGGAAGTATCTCGTCGAAGCGATCGAGATCGCGGAATCGCTGGGTCGCCCCGCGAGCGACATCGCGGAGATCCGCGCGGAGCTCGGCGCGCTCGGCGAGTGAGCCTCACGAGCACCGCACACCCTTGGGGCAGCCGAACCGCACGTGCAGGTGATCGTCGTGCGCGGGCTCGTGACGCACGAGGCCGCGACGCGCCCACCGCCCATGCGGATACTGGAACACCTCGCGCAGCACACGACGCGACACGCCGTGCTTGCGCGCCCAGTCGTGGATCTGACCCTGCACCTCGAAGTCGAGGAAG
>Ga0105048_10016508_pt1 | contig 11410 bp, 14 predicted proteins | sample MAT05_FD_78382 | JGI IMG/M metagenome (GOLD analysis project Ga0105048, IMG submission 78382) | Freshwater microbial communities from Lake Fryxell liftoff mats and glacier meltwater in Antarctica - MAT-05 | ecosystem: Environmental > Aquatic > Freshwater > Ice > Liftoff microbial mat | place...
GCGGATGCGGCGGTCGTTCACGTAGGAGCCGCGGCCCTTGCTGGCGCTGTAGATATCGTTGCGGTTCGGGTCATAGACCACCGCCTGCTCGACCTTGCCGCGCACCGACAGCGCAATGCTGACGCAGTAGAACGGAAAGCCGTGGATGAAATTGGTGGTGCCGTCCAGCGGATCGATGATCCAGACGAATTCGGAATCTTTTGCCCCATGCTCGCTGCCCGATTCCTCGGCCAGGATGCCGTGGCCGGGGTAGGCGGACAGCAGGGTTTCGATGATCGCGGCTTCGGCGGCCTTGTCGACTTCGGTGACGAAGTCGTTGGTCTGCTTGACCGACACGCGGACCGCCTCGACGTCAAGCGCGGCGCGGTTGATGAGGGCGCCGGCGGCGCGCGCAGCCTTGACGGCCACGTTGAGCATGGGATGTAGATTGCTGGACATAGAGCTTAAGAAAGAGCGGGCAGGAACTGCAAAACCGGGAACCGGTGGCAGGCGACAATAGCGGATTTTACCGGCTTCGCCCGCCTGGCCCGGTATGACCCCGACAGCCGGGTTTTCGCGGCGACGCTCCGGCCTCTTTTTATCCCCCATGAAAACCCGCTTCATCCTGATCAACACCAGCCACGCCGGCAATGTGGGCGCCACCGCCCGCGCCATGAAAACCATGGGCTTCGATGACCTGGTGCTGGTCGCGCCGCGCTGGGACAACGTATTGCGCCGTGAAGAGACCATCCAGCGCGCCAGTGGCGCGCAAGACGTATTGCAACACGCCCGCATCGTCGCCAGCCTGGATGAGGCGCTCGAGGATATGACCGTGGTGTGCGCGACCGCCATGACAGCGCGTGATTTCGGCCCTCCCACCATGAGTCCGCGCCAGTTTTGTACGCAGTGGGGTGAAAGCGCCGCGCGGGAAACCGCGGCGCTCGAAGCCGACGCGGCTGCAGGCGGCGGTGGCGTGGCGTTCCTGTTCGGCTCCGAACGTTTCGGCATGCGCAACGAAGACGTGTACCGGTGCCACGTGGCGTTGTGCATTCCGGCCAATCCGGCCTTTGGTTCACTCAACCTGGCGTCGGCGTTGCAACTGATCGCCTACGAATGGCGACTGGCGCTCGGTGGATTTGCCGCACCGGCGCTCGCGCCGTCCGCTGCCGGAACGGGGGCAGACGCGGCGCAGGTGGCCGGGTTGCTGGCACACTGGGAGCAGGCGCTGGTGGCCGTTGACTACCTCAACCCCGAGGCGCCGGGCAAGTTGATTGCGCGTCTCAACCAACTCTTCAATCGGGCCGCGCTGACGCAGCAGGAGGTACACATCCTGCGCGGTATTGCCAAGTCCATGCTGCAAGCAGCCAGCCGCTCGAAGGGCTAAACTTCTTCCATGTTTGTGCGACTACGTTCCGACGTTCAATGTATCCTGGACCGAGACCCGGCTGCCCGCAGCACCTGGGAGGTACTGACCTGTTACCCGGGTTTGCATGCGCTGGTGCTGCATCGGCGCGCGCACTGGTTCTGGAACCATGGTCTCAAATGGCTGGGACGGTTTACCTCGCATGTGGCGCGCTGGTTCACCGGCATCGAGATTCATCCTGGGGCGAAGATCGGTGAACGTGTTTTTTTCGACCACGCCATGGGCGTGGTGGTGGGCGAAACTGCCGAGATAGGCGACGGCTGCACGATCTACCAGGGCGTGACCCTGGGTGGCACCTCCCTGTACAAAGGCGCCAAGCGGCACCCGACGCTGGGACGGGACGTGGTCGTAAGTGCTGGCGCCAAGGTGCTCGGCGGATTCCTGGTGGGGGACGGCGCCAAGATCGGCAGCAATGCGGTGGTGATCAAGCCGGTGCCGGCCGGCGCGACGGCGGTGGGTATTCCGGCGCGCATCATTGCGTCGACCCAGGGGGCCAGCGCCGACACCACGCCTGAGCGCAAATTTACCGCCTACGGTGTGACCCATGAGGACGACCCGCTGAGCCTGGCGATGCGCGGTCTGATCGACACCGCGTCATCGCAGGAACACCAGATTGCCCTCTTGTGGCAGGCCGTCGCCACCCTTTCGGAGCAACGCGAAGGCTACGCAAGCTGCGTGCCCGAGGACGCCGCGCGTGCGAAGAGTTTCGAAGCCACGCGTTTGACGCAGCTTGTCGACCGCTGAATTATTGTGCCGACGGCGCAGGCCGGAGCGCTGATTTGGGCCGAAAGGCCTTGCAGACTGCCTCGTTGGTTTCGATGTACGGTCCGCCGATCAGGTCCACGCAATACGGTACTGCGGCAAAGATGCCGGGCACAAGGACTTCGCCAGTTGGCGCGCGCAGGCCTTCGAGGGTTTCGGCAATTGCCTTCGGCTGGCCAGGCAAATTGATGATCAACGTGTTGCCGCGTATTACCGCAACCTGGCGCGACAGGATTGCCGTGGGCACGAAGCGCAGGCTGATCTGGCGCATCTGCTCGCCGAACCCGGGCAGCTGCCGGTCGGCCACGGCCAATGTGGCCTCCGGGGTGACGTCGCGCACGGCCGGTCCGGTGCCACCGGTTGTCAGGACGAGACAACAGCCAGCCTGCTGCAGCTCAATCAGCGCGGCGCTGATGAGCGCAGCCTCATCGGGAATCAGCCTGGAGTGCAGGCCCAGCGGATTGCGCAGCGCGCGCTGCAACCAGTCCTGCAAGGCCGGCAGTCCCTGGTCCTGGTAGACGCCGGTCGAGGCGCGGTCGCTGACCGATACGATGCCGATGCTGACTGCATCCAGCTTTGCGGCCTGTTCGGTGTTCATAGACTGTTTCCTTTGTCTGGCTGCTGGGCAGGGTCCAGCTGTTCGCGCACGCTGCGGAAGATTTCGCGATAGGCCTTGCCATGGCGTACTGCGGCGCCCGGCCGCTCTGGCTTGGCGTCCTTGCGCGCCTGGCGGATTTGCGCCCGCAATTGCTGTGCGTCGGTATTCGGGTGCTGTGCGATCCACAGCGCGAAGGCCGGTTCTTCGGCGATCAGCCGGTCGCGCCATGTTTCGGCCTGGTGCAGTGCTGCGGTATCAGTGGCAGAGCCGTTGTGTTGCGTGGCCAGCGCATCGCGGACCGCTTGCAACACCTGCGGTTCCAACTGGCGCATGAGTTTGCCGATGAACTGCATCTGTCGGCGTTTGCCCTCGAAGTTCGTGATCTGCTTCGCATCGGCAAGGGCGTCGCGGAACTTGTCGCCCAGTGCGAGTGGCGCCAGCAGTTCGGCTCGCAGTTCGAGCATATCTTCACCCAGCTTTTGCAGTTCAGTGCTCTCGCGTTTGAGTTCGGTGCGGCTTGGAGCGTCCCCGCCCTTGAGCTCACGCTTGAGTTCCAGATCGAGTTCGCTGCCCTCGGCAACAAATTTTCCGGCGACGAAATAGCCTTTTTTCAGTTTGCGTGACATGGTGTGCCAGATACGGCCATTGCGCCATGAAAGACCGGGGCGTGGCCAGCCAAGTATCATAGCTGTCGACCAGAACACACCAGATGAAATCCAAACCGACCCGTGCCGACCGAGGCTTTAGTTACAGCCGACCATTTTTTGAGCAACTCGTCGACAAGGCCATGCTGCACGCGCGCAAGCTTGGCGCGACCGACTCTGCGGCCGAAGCATCTGAGGCCTGTGGCCTGAGCGTTTCGGTGCGCAAGGGCGAGCTGGAGAACGTGGAGCGCAACCGCGACAAGTCACTGTCGGTCAGCGTGTATCTGGGTCAGCGCCGTGGAAACGCCAACACCTCGGACTTTTCCGACGTTGCGGTTGAGCAGACGGTGCAAGCGGCGTACGACATTGCGCGTTTCACGGCGCAAGATCCGGTGGCCGGCCTGCCCGATCCGGTCGACGTGGCGAGTCCACCCAGTGACGCCGCGATCGCGGCATTGGATCTGTTCCATCCCTGGGCCATCGACAGTGAGAAGGCGGCGCAACTTGCCCTGCAATGCGAAAAGGCGGCATTTGCGACCGACCGGCGCATCCGCAACAGCGAAGGTGCGGGCGTGTCGGCGCAACAATCGCACTTTTTCAGCGCCCATTCGCACGGGTTCCGCGGCGGGTTTGCCAGTTCGCGGCATTCCTTGTCGGTGGCACCCATCGCCGGCGCGGGAGACGCCATGCAGCGCGACGCGTGGTACAGCTCGATGCTCGATAGCTCCGAGTTGGCCAGCCCGCAGCGCGTCGGGCGTTACGCCGCCGAACGCACTTTAAGCCGCCTTGGAGCGCGCAAGATTTCCACCCGGACCTGTCCCGTCCTGTTCGAGTCGCCACTGGCGGCTGGCCTGCTGGGCTCGTTCGTGCAGGCCATCAGCGGCGGTGCCCTGTACCGCCAGAGCTCCTTCCTGCTCGGTTCCCTGGGCAAACAGGTGTTGGCGAAACACATTGATATTGATGAAGACCCTTTTGTCCGGCGTGGCAAGGGAAGTTCGCCTTTTGACGACGAGGGCGTGCACGTGGCGGCGCGTCGCGTTGTCGAGGCGGGCCGGGTGCAAGGGTACTTCCTGAGCAGTTATACCGCGCGCAAACTCGGCATGCGGACCACAGGCAACGCCGGGGGTTCGCACAATCTGGTGTTGCGCTCGCGGCAGACGCGGCCGGGTGACGACCTCGACGCCATGTTGCGGGCGTTGGGTCGTGGCCTGTTTGTCACCGAACTGATGGGTCAAGGCGTCAACTATGTCACCGGTGACTACTCGCGAGGTGCCAGCGGGTTCTGGGTCGAGAATGGCCGGATTGCGTTTCCGGTGCACGAGATCACGATTGCGGGCAACATGAAGAATATGCTCAAGGACATTCAGGCGGTCGGGGCAGATACCTACAACTACGGCGCCAAGACCGTGGGCTCGGTGCTGATCGGCAAAATGAAGGTTGCCGGCAGTTGATGCCTGCTGGCGGTCAGGAAGTCGGTGAAGGCCCGCCCTGTGAGGACCCAGTAGCCAGATATTCCTGTTCAATCGCGACCTGCCGCCGGACATCAAAAGCCTTTGCAGTTCAGTGAGCGGCACATTCATTTTGGCAAGGGGCAAATGGAGACCGTGCTGACGCTGGTTCCTCGTCAGTACACGTTGCGTCTGTTGTTGGCCGACCCGGCGACGACCCCGGTCACGCTGCGGTGACCCGGCCGCTACGCGTCAGGACTGCAAGGCCGCCTTGACGGCTGCCGATACTTGCGACATTTCGGCCTTGCCAGCCAGCGCCGCCTTGGCCAGCGCCATCACCTTACCCATGTCACCGGCAGCAGGCTTTCGGCCGAGTTCAGCTGCGACCTGTGCCACCACCGCCTGCACCGCCGCTTGCAACTCCTGCGGTCCGAGGCGCTGGGGCAAGTAGGCCTCCAGCACCCGCATTTCCGCGTTTTCCCTGTCGACCAGATCCTGGCGTTGCGCGGCAGCGAATGCTGCGATCGAGTCTTTGCGCTGCTTGACCAATTTGTCGACGATGGCAACCACCGCCGCGTCGTCCAGCGTGATGCGTTCGTCGATTTCCCGTTGTTTGCATGCCGCCAGCAGCAGGCGTATGGTGCCCAGGCGCACACTGTCCTTGGCGCGCATGGCGGTCTTCATGTCTTCGGTAATCTGATCCTTGAGTGCCATGCTTCCTCCATTACGCGGTTTCGACGGATTGCCCTGCGCCGCGGTGCGCAGTGGGCCTGAAAAATGCAAAACCCGCTCCCGGATCAACCGGGCGCGGGTTCTGCGCAACAACTGCCCGGCTCTGTGCCCGGGCCTGGAGCATCAGTACAGCTTCTTGGGCAACTGCATCGACCGGATGCGCTTGTAATTGCGCTTGACGGCGGCAGCTTTCTTGCGTTTGCGTTCGGCGGTTGGTTTTTCGTAGAATTCGCGCGCGCGCAGATCGGTCAACAGGCCCAGTTTCTCGATGGTTCTCTTGAAGCGGCGCAGCGCAACATCAAACGGCTCGTTTTCTTTTACACGGATGGTGGTCATTGGCTAGAGGATTTCTGGTAATGCGCCAAGGCGAGATCGGGCACCCGGGCTAAAGCAAACGTAAACCCCGCACATTCATAGTGGCAGCGGGTTTTGCCAGCAAAGCCTCGCATTATAGTGTCTTCCGGTGCCAGGCCAACTGCTAGCCCAACCGGTGCGCCACCAGGCCGTGCGCGCAGGCAAAGGCACTCGCCCAGGCCCACTGGAAGTTGTAGCCGCCAAGCCAGCCGGTGACGTCGACCACCTCGCCAATGAAGTACAGACCTTTCTGGCGTGACTCCATGGTCTGGCTGGACAACGAGCGGCTGTCGACGCCGCCAGCAGTGACTTCTGCCTTCGCATAACCCTCGGTGCCGGCCGGCGCGATTTCCCACGCTGACAACTGGGTGCACAACGCAGCCAGCGCCTTGTCGGTGGTTTCGCAAACCGGTTTTTGCCAGTGTGCTTTCCAACTGCCGGCGTTGCCGACCCAGGCCTCGGCCAGGCGCGCTGGCACGTGCCCCGACAACTCGTTGACGAGCAGTTTGCGCGAGATGTTCTTGGCCTGCTTGAGTTCGCCCAGAAGGTCACGCCCGGCTGTCAGATCAACGCGGATCGTGCCGTTCGCCCGCCAATAACTCGAGATCTGCAAAGCCGCCGGCCCGCTCAGGCCCTTGTGTGTGAACAGCAAATCCTCCTGGAACCCGATGCGCTGCTTCTTGCTGCCGCTGTGCACCGTCACTGGCAAGGACAGCCCGGACAGACCGGCATAGGGCGCCCAGAACGCAGGCTCAAACACCAGCGGCACCAGGGCCGGGCGCGGGGGAATGACGGGAATTGAAAACTGCTGTGCGATCCGGTAGCCGAAATCGGTAGCCCCGATCTTCGGAATCGACAGGCCACCGGTCGCAACCACGACTGACTGGCACGCCACCAGGCCGCGCGCGGTGTCGACCACATAACCGGAACCGTTGCCATCGCTGCGAATGGCCAACACCGCGCACGGTTGCCAGTGGGTGACCGAACCGGCTGCACATTCCGCCAGCAGCATCGAAATCAAGTCCTGGGCAGAGCCGTCGCAGAAGAGTTGGCCTTTGTGCTTTTCATGGAACGGTATGGCGTGGCGGCGCAGCAGCTCGACGAAGTGCGCCGGTGTATAGCGCGACAAGGCCGAGCGGCAAAAGTCCGGGTTGTCTCCCAGAAAGTTGGCAGCCGTGGTGTGCAGGTTGGTGAAATTGCAGCGTCCCCCGCCCGAGATGCGGATTTTTTCGCCGACTTTCGGATAGTGATCGAGCAACAATACCTTGACGCCGAGCTGCCCGGCGACACTGGCGCAAAACAGACCAGCGGCACCCGCGCCAATCACCACCACATCAAATTCAGGCATGCCTTGCAGTGTAGGCCCCGACCAGATTCCGGGCCGCTGGTGCATGCGCCTATCGCGCGGCCTTGCGGCTGGCCGGGGCCGCGCAATCCTTGGCCAGGACGGCGGCACGGCTCACTTCACCCACCACCATGACGGCGGGGCTGCAGATGGCGTGCGCGGCAAGCGCCGACGCCATCTGGCCCAGCGTGGTGACGATATGGCGTTGCGTGGGCAGCGAGGCGTCCTGAACGATGGCCAGCGGCGTGGTCGCTGGCAGGCCCTGCAGCAGCGCGTCCTGCAGCTCCTGCGCATTGCGAACCCCCATGTAGATCACCAGCGTCAGGCGCCCGCGGTGCGCAGCCGTTGCCAGGGCCGCCCAGTCGGTTCCTGGCGCGCCGGTCCGACCGTGCCCGGTGACAAACACCACCCCATGGGCGTGCGCGCGATGGGTGAGTGGCACCCCGATCGCGGTGGCGGCTGCGAGGCCGGCGGTGATGCCATTGACCACAGACACGGGGATGCCGGCTTGCTGCAGGTGCTCGTGTTCCTCGCCACCACGGCCGAAGATGAATGGATCGCCTCCCTTGAGGCGCACCACGTGTTCGCCATTGCGTGCGGCTGCCACCATCATCTTCAGGATGAAGGCCTGTGGTGTGGACTTGCAGCCGCCGCGTTTGCCGACATGGACGATACGCGCCGTGCCCGACGCCAGCGCCACGACTGCCTCACTGACCAGGTCGTCTACCAGCAACAGGTCGGCCGCCGCAATTGCCTTGGCGGCCTTGATGGTGAGCAGCTCCGGGTCGCCGGGCCCGGCACCGACCAGGGTCACTTTTCCAGTGTTCATAGTTGACTCGCCAAATGGACGATGTGTCGCACTTGGTGTGCGATGGGAGTCGGCAGCGGGCAGCGGCCGACCAGGACCTGCCGTATGTAGGTTGCAGTGGTATTTGCAGCGGTATCGCGCGGAAGATCCGGCAAGTTCTGCAGTGAACCACCCTGGCCCTCCTGCAGCAGCACCCGCCGTCCCGCGATGAAACCGTCCATCTGCGGCAGGCGCCGCGCGTCGGCTACCGACTCGCCTTCCGTGCCACGCAACAACATGGCGTTGGTCTGCATCAGTTCGAAGGTGGCCGCCATCGACACGGCGTACTCCGGATGGGTGTAACTGCTGACCAACAGGCTTTTTCCGGTGCACGGGTTCATCAGTTTCACCAGGCTGTGGGCCGGATTGCGCAGACCTACGACGCGGCGTACGTCCAGCAGGCGCTGCAAGCCACTGCACAACACGCCGGTTGGCACGAATGCCACCGATCCGGCGGCGATGGGACCGATGCTGAGCTGCGCCGGAATGTCCAGCGCCGCAAACACGCTGGAGCTGACGACGCGCGTGGATTCGCTAGCCGCTCCGTGTACCAGCACCGGCAGTCCTTCGCGCGCCAGCAACAGCGCGAGCAAAGGCGTCAGCAGTGGCAGCTTGCGGGCGCCGTTGTAGCTCGGAATCACGACCAGCGGCAGCGCCCCGCCGGGCACAGTGTGCAGCCGCGCAGCCGTTGCGTCGAGGAAACCGGCCATCTCGATTGGTGTCTCGCCCTTGATTCGCATTGCCAGACAAAAGGCGCCTGTCTCCAGGTCGCTGACGGCACCATCGAGCAGTTGGCCGAAGAGGTCCGTGGCCTGTTCCCGCGTCAGTGAACGGGCACCTTCCCGGCCTCGACCGATCTCCTTGATGTATGCCGCGATTGCCATCGGGTGATTGTCCGGGATGTGAGATGACTGCGCGCTATGAGCTTATGCGCCTGCCGGCTGCGGGCATGCGCTGCTACACAGCAGGCGGCACAGCAGGCGGCGCAGCTCCGGAATTCAGGAGCCGCAATTGGTTCGGCACAGCAGTTTTTCCTTTAAGTCGGCCATGCGTCGGCGTTCGTCGCCGGGTGTCCCGAACAGCTGCTCCACGATGCTGGCTTCTCTCACATTGAAGCAGATGCAGACCTGCCGCCCCGCAGGTTGCACCGCGCCCGGCGGCTCAGTGCCCGGGCGCAACAACAGCGGCCCGAATCCCTGCGCTGGCTGGGATTGCTGCAGCACGGTTTGCATCCACGATCCAGAGGCCGTGTCGCCTGCCATCGGCAGCGCCTGCAGCGACCTGTTGTCGCCCTGCGCAGTGAGCTGCACGGCCCGGCGCTGCCCCCGGGCGGCGTCTGCGTTGTGCAGCACGCCGGGCGCATCAAGCGCGAGCAAGCGCACCAATGCCTGCACCGTGTCTTCTCCAGGCGAGCGCTCCGCAACGGCCCGGAACACGACGCCCGTACGCTCCCGTCCGAACGGAACACAACTGGCGAAGCCAAATTGCGCCATGTGCGACCGCATTGCGGCGCAGGTGCGCAGTGCAGAGTGGTCGGGCAGCCAGGCGATGGCCAACAACGACCACGGCCAATCGGCTCTATCGAAGCTTGCCGCGCTGTGTTTGAGTTCCGGTTGTTTTGTCGGTTGCTGGAAGAGCCGCTTGCCGTTGGAGCGATCTGCCAGTCGACCTGAAATGGTCCGACTTACGACCCGCAAACAGCGCGCCAACTCTCATGGTTGCGAGATGCTACTAATTAAATAGCTGAATCCCTGATGTTTGCAGAGCCTGCCGCGCAATCGACCCGCAGTTGGAGGCGTGCACTGCAATTGTGCGATGCATAGTTTGAACCCGGCAGCCGGTCCGCATCGAGTGTGCGGTGTGCAATATCCGCCAATTTGATGCCGCGGTCCATCGCGGCTTTGCGCCGCCGGGCATATTCATCCTGTTGACTGAGCTTTTGGCGTTGCATCAGCAGGACCTTGGCACATTCGATGGTTCGGCGGTCGTTGAGTTCGGCCAGGGTTGCCGGCAGTTCCTGCGCCTGCGCCTGCAATTCGGACCGCGCTTGCGCCAGCTCCTGGCGCAGCGCTTGCTCCCGGTCAAAGCGGGCCATCGCGACGTCCAGGATCGGACGGATGCGTTAACTGGCGAGGCCTGCCACGACGTAGGGCTACACGGCGGCCGCTACTGCATCACGCACCTGCGTGCGGTCGCCGTCGTTGGTGAACATGACGACGGGCCGCGGGGCGTTCCGGGTTGCCATGACTACATGCTCAAGCGCGTCTCATGCGTCGCTTTCTGCGTCCACAATCACCATGTCGGGTTGCAGTTGGGCCAGGCGTTCTGTCAGGAACACGTCGGCCAGCAGGCTTGCGACGAGGTTGCAGCCGCCTTCGCGCCAGCCGATGCGCAGGCTGCGCGAGCGCTCGGCCTGGCGGGCGGCATATTCGTCGCCGAGGTCCTGTACGTCCAGGTCCGGCACGACCACCACACTGCGCAGAGCGGATTCCATACGTTTGTGAACGCAAGAATCACGCCATTACGAGGCGCCAGGATCGGGCGGTCGCTGCCTCTAAACTTGGCGCGATGGAGAACAGCCTGCTGGTACTGGGGATCGAGTCGTCGTGCGACGAAACCGGGCTGGCTCTGGTGCGCGTCGACGGACGGGCGGTGCCTCGCCTGCTGGCCCACGCCCTGTACAGCCAGGTGGAGATGCATCAGGCGTTTGGCGGCGTCGTGCCAGAGCTGGCCAGCCGTGACCATATCCGGCGCGTATTGCCGTTGACCGGGCAGGTCCTGCGTGAGGCGCAGTGTGAACTGGCGATGGTTGACGTCATCGCGTACACGCGCGGGCCGGGGTTGGCGGGCGCATTGCTGGTCGGTGCCGGTGTCGCCTGTGCCATGGGGGCTGCAATGGCAAAACCGGTGATGGGTGTGCACCATCTTGAAGGACACCTGTTGTCACCGTTTCTCAGCCGGGATGCCCCCAGCTTCCCGTTCGTGGCGCTACTGGTCTCGGGCGGCCACACCCAATTGATGCGGGTTGACGGCGTGGGGCGTTACCAGCTGCTCGGAGAAACCATCGACGATGCCGCTGGCGAAGCCTTCGACAAGTCGGCCAAGCTGATGGGGCTGGGATACCCGGGCGGACCGGCGCTGTCGCGCCTGGCGCAAAACGGCAATCCGTCGGCGTTCAAGCTGCCGCGGCCGCTGTTGCACAGTGGCAATCTGGACTTTTCGTTTGCCGGTTTGAAGACTGCAGTGATGGTGCAGGCGCGCAAAATGGTGGCCGCACA
>Ga0105048_10016509_pt1 | contig 11410 bp, 13 predicted proteins | sample MAT05_FD_78382 | JGI IMG/M metagenome (GOLD analysis project Ga0105048, IMG submission 78382) | Freshwater microbial communities from Lake Fryxell liftoff mats and glacier meltwater in Antarctica - MAT-05 | ecosystem: Environmental > Aquatic > Freshwater > Ice > Liftoff microbial mat | place...
CCTGTTACTTCCATCGCCAAGTCCGTGGTCGTGATCGCCTAAATCACTCATATCGCGACAGAAAATGCGCAAGTGGTTGCAGTCTAGGCCAGTTCCCGCTTTCCAAAAAACATCGAAATTCCCTGTTACCAGGGAAAAACAGGGAAACTCGACCGGATCGCGGACCGGCAGAGACGGGGGCGGTATTCCCGCCCGAATGCGCCGGAATTGGTCTGGAAATGCCGGGGGCCATGGGAGCTTCGCGGCGAATAGCGCCGCGTTATCCGGGTCTTGTCTCAGAGCAGGGAATTGAGAGACCCGTTCCGGGTCTGATTGGCGGTGCGGGTGGGATTCGAACCCACGTTAGGCTTTCACCTAAACACGCTTTCCAAGCGTGCGCCTTCAACCACTCGGCCACCGCACCTAAAGCCGTACGGGAGGAGTGGGACCCCGTCGGAAGGCGCGCAATATAGTCAGGAAGGCTTGGGGGGCAAGCGGGCGTTTGCGGTGCGGGATAGTCGAGCCGGATTGAACAGGGATCCGGGTTCCCGACCGGCCAGTCGGGCCGCGAGTCGGTCGGTATCAATGAGACTGTTTGCAAGGCGGCTCGTCGCGTCGGCGCGGCCTGTACGGACTGCGGCCTGCAGGTCAGCCAGGGCCCTGTCTGATGCGCGCAGGCGGGCGCGCTCTGGGGCAAGGGCTGTGTAGCGTTCGTCGATGAGGCCCAACTGAGCGCGGGCGGATGCAATCATCAACAAGGTCGTGGCGCGGTCTTGCCGGCTCAACGTTGTCCTTGCCGCCCACAATGCGCGGCGCGCATTGTGGAGGGTTGACGCAAGCGTCACAGTGCTCCGCGCGTGCGGGCACGCGGATGGGTCGAGGGCCAGCACATAGGCCGTAAGGCCCTCCAGTACGGCGACCGAGGGTTCCGGCCCGTCGAACTCTTCAACGATCAGGCCACGGATGAAACGGGAAAGCGCCGCTGCCGGCACCTTCCGTTCGGCGTGTGGGACCGTCAGATCCGGAATCGGACGGGGATCGTGGATGGCATTGCCGCGATGGCTCGAAAACAGCGACAGGGTGACGTCGGCTGTGCCGGGTGCCCCCGACGCACCGTGAAACTGGAAGTCCGGATTATCACGCCCGGAGCGGTGACAGCTCTCGCAGGTCAGGCGCGCCCGAGCGGCCTGCCCGCCCAACAGTGTCGGGGTACGGAAAGCCGCACGGCCAACCTCGACCCCATGCGCGCGCTCAGGATCGGCGGGAAGCCGCAGACATTCCGTGGGCTCGGTTGCCAACGCAACCAAAGGGTCCGCATGCGGCGAAATCCACAGCATCGCCCTGATCGGCGGTGCCGCGTCTGCGGCGAGCGTCGCCGACGCCGCGACCGCAAGTGCGAGGGCTAGCGCCCGGGCTCGCCGCCGGCGTCGATCCAACGGCGCAGCTCCTCGGCTTCGGCGCACCCGAAGGTGCAGACGCGCTCAAGCCTGGCCAACATCAGTCTTGCACCCGCGGCGTCGCCACGCTCGACCTTCAGCTCGCCGAAGTACTCGGTGGCACCGCGATGGTTCGGCGCGATGGCCAGCGCCTGGCGATAGTACTGCTCGGCCTTGTCGAACCGGCCCAGCTTGCGCCAGGTGTAGCCCTGGTAGGTCAGCACATCCGGGTGCGGACCAAACGCCGCACGAGCCTTGTCCAGCGACACCAAAGCCTCGCTATAGCGCTTCTCGTTGAGGAGGCTCACGGCTGCGACATAGGCGCTGTCGCCAATTCCGGAGGCGAAAATCAGGGCACCGCTGTTCAGAATCGCACTGGGTTGTGGCGTGCTGCCTGCGACGGCTTTTTCGACCTCGGCGGTCATGGATTTCAGCATCGCCGGGTCACAGCCCGTGCTGCAGCTGCCCGCCTTGGCTTTCAGCCAGTCCAGCTGTTCCTGGGCCTTGGGGTCCTTGAGGTTGGCCAGCGAAAGGGCGAGCCCACCGCGGCTGGTCAGGTCGTCGGGCGAGAGTTTGACGGCTCGCTCATAGGCCCGCTTTGCGGCCTTCCAGTTTTCCGACGCTGCTTGGGCGATCCCCAGAATTCGCCAGCCGTCGATGTTCTTTGGCGCGGCAGAGGTGACATTGCCGGCGGCGCGAGCGGCGGTCTTGTAGTCTTTGGCTTGCATCGCGTGGACGGCCTTGGCGTATTCCTCCGCCGGATTGTACTGGGGGGCCGAGGCCGAGGGCATATCGGCACCGCCGCCGCCGCCGCCGCCAGCGGCCATCGCGCCTGTCCCGGCCAGACTGGCGAGTGCACTCGCCAGAAGCAGTGTCTTGAACACTCGCATACTCGCAATCCTCTCTGCTGATCGTCGTGAGCGCATACTACGCCAAAAACCGGATGCGTTCAGTCGGAGTTGGTCTGGTGCAAATCAAAGTCGGATATCCTATCTTACGGTGGACCAGTCGCTCCGGAGGCGCATCATGTTTTTCAAGAGACCCCTCGACCTGCCGACCGCTACGACGGCGTTGCCCGGTCGTCCCAATGCGATCCCGACCGCCCAACGCCACTTTGTGAACGGCGAAGCGCTGCAAGGTCCCTATGCGGACGGCCTGGAGCACGCCTATTTCGCCATGGGTTGTTTCTGGGGCGTCGAGCGGATCCTGTGGCAGGTGCCCGGCGTCGTGGTGACAGCGGTGGGTTATCAGCAGGGAGTCACGCCTAACGCATCCTATGAGGAAGTTTGCTCGGGCCGGACCGGCCATACCGAGTCTGTCTTGGTGGTCTATGTTTCAAAGGTCGAGTCATTTGCCGGCCTGATGAAGGTGTTCTGGGAGGGCCACGACCCCACCCAGGGCATGCGCCAGGGCAACGATGTCGGCACCCAGTATCGCTCGGGCGTCTATGTCACAAACGACGAACAGGCCCGCGTGGCGCAGGCCTCGAAGGCGGCCTATCAGATCGAGTTGGGCAAGCGCGGCTTTGGTCCTATCACGAGCGAGATTGCCCCGGCCGAGACGTTCTATTTCGCTGAGGACTACCACCAGCAGTACCTGGCCAAGAACCCCAACGGTTACTGCGGGATCGGCGGCACGGGCGTAACCTGTCCGATTGGCGTCGGTGTCACGGCTTGACGCGGGAGGACATTGCCAGTGCAGCACTGGCGCTGCCGGCGGTGACCACGGTCGTCCAGTGGGGTGGGTCCGACGTCTACAAGGTAGGCGGTAAAGTCTTTGCAGTCTGTGGTCTGCCGGGCGGCCTGTCGTTCAAGGTCAGCCCCATCGGCTTTGTTGTCCTGACCGAGGATGGCCCGGGCAAGCAAGCCCCCTATTTCGCGAAGGGCCACTGGGTGAACGTCTTGCTGGAGGCCGTCGAGGCCGAGGACGTCGTCGGCTGGCTGTCCACCGCCCACAGTCTGATGGCCGCCAAGCTGACCCGCGCTGTCCGCGCTGAACTGGGACTGTAGTGCCCGGCCGCCTCAGTCCTCCTCGATCATACTGTGCTTGCGGGTGTCGGGCAGCATCAGGCTCGCCAACAGCGAGACTGCCAAGCCCAGCGCCACATAGACGAAGAACCCACTCTCGACCCCGGCCTGCTTGAACGCCAGCGCGATAGGCTCGGCGGTGCCCCCGAAGATGGCCGTGGCTATGCCGTAGGGCAGTGCGACGCCCAGGGCGCGGACGTTGGTCGGGAAGAGTTCCGCTTTCACGACTGCGCTCACCGAGTTGTAGCCAGACAGCAGGAACACCAGGGACGAAACCAGCGCGAACGCCACCCAGGGATTGTCTGTGGCCGCAATCGTGGACAGGGCGGGAAACGTTACCGCCGCACCGCCGCCGAAGGCGACATACAGCGTGGCCTTCCGGCCGAGATGGTCGCTGATCCAGCCAAACAGCGGCAGGGAGAACAGGTAGACAATCAGCGCACCGGCCGTAATCGCCGTAGCTGTTCCCGCAGAGAACCCCGAGGTGCCGGTCAGGAATTTCGGCATGTAGGTGGTGAAGGCGTAGAAGGCCAGAGACCCGCCGGCGGTCAACAGGATGATGGTCACTGTCTGTTTCGGGTATCGGGTGAACAGCAGCATGGTCCCCGCTCGCGCGACGCCGGCTGCCTTGGCGTTTTCGTAGGATTGGCTCTCATCCATCCGGCTACGGATCCAGAACACCACCACGGCCATGGCGGCGCCGATAAAGAACGGGATGCGCCAGCCCCAGGCCTCCAGATCCGTTTTGTCCATGGTTGCCTGCAGCAGGGCCAGTAACCCCAGCGCCATGAGTTGGCCCATCACCATGGTGACGAACTGGAAACTGGACCAGAAGCCGCGCCGCTTGCGGCCCGCCATTTCCGACAGGTAGGTGGCGCTGGCACCATATTCCCCGCCCACCGACAAGCCTTGCAGGATGCGCGCGATCACCAGCAGTATGGGTGCGGCGACGCCGATGGTCTCGTAGCTGGGCAGCACAGCGATGATCAGGGAGCCGCCGCACATCAAGGTGACGGCTGCTGTGAGCGCGGTCTTGCGCCCCGCATGGTCGGCGTAGACGCCCATCAGCCAGGCCCCGAGCGGTCGGGCGAAGAAGCCCACAGCGAACACTGCCATCGTCTTGAGCAGGCCCGCCAGGTCGTCGCCACCGGGAAAGAAGTGCTGCGAGAAATAGACGGCAAAGGCGGAATAGACGAACCAGTCGTACCACTCGACCAGATTGCCAGAGGACCCGCCCAGGATCGCCCTGGCTCTCTGGCTGGCTGTCAGGCCGGGCTGTATCGCGCCTGCGGGAATCTGCGCGTCAACGCCTGTCTCAGTCGCGGTCATGTCATCCCCGGAAGTCGTACCGGCAGATGCTATGATGTTCTATCGCCCAACGCCATGCCCGCGCGTCGAGGTACCTCAATCGGCTGCGTCGGCCGTATGCAGGGCTTCGTCGCGGCTGGTCACCTGTAATGCATACATCAGCCCGATCCATCCGCCCTTGATACGCGGCAGCGCCGACAGCGTAATGACCGTCAGCACGCCCAGGATGATCGGCAGCGAGTAACGCGGATCGCTCTGCCAGATAATCGGGAAGATCAGCAGTGGCGCGATGATCAGGTGGCCGATCAGAATGATGGTCAGATAGGCCGGCCCGTCATCAGCGGGATAGAGCGCCAGTTCATGGTCGCACCGGGCACAATGCGGCTGGACCTTCAGATAGCGGCCAAACAGCGGACCATCGCCACATGCCGGGCATTTGTGCGCCAGGCCCCGTCCAATGGAGCGGCGCAGGGGAAATATGATCTCGGCCATGATGACCATATGCGCCTTCGCGCATCAGATCGTAAGACTGGCCCCTCTAATTCTTCGCGGCCTTGCTAACGGCCTTTCCCGCCGATTGTGCATCGCGGCCCACGCCGGCCACTGTGTTGCAGGACGCGACCAGCAAAGCGCTCAAGGCAAGGGTCAGAACGATCAATCTGGGCATGGTGAGGATCCTTGTCCGGGTTTGGTACTCTAGCCGTATCGTCAACGCGCGGCGCGATTTGAGCAAGGAGGTTTTCCCGACCCCGTTGCGTCTAAGACCAGCACCCTTGGCCCGGTCGGCCGCCTTCCGACCAGAGATCAAAATTCTTCAGGTCGTTGGAACCGGGATGTCGGATCATGGTTTTGCTGCTTCGAACATCATCGGAGACTGACAATGGCCACATCGCCCAAACCCGACGCCGTCGCCTTGCTGAAGGCCGATCATCGCAAGGTCGAGGACCTGTTTGCCAAATTCGAGGCCGCAAAGGGCGTTGGCAAGAAACAGGCTTTGGCCGAGGAAATCTGCCTGGAACTGACCGTCCACACCCGGATTGAAGAGGGCATCTTCTACCCGGCTTGCTCAGGCGCGGTTGAAGAAGACCTGTTGAAAGAAGCTTACGTCGAGCACGACGCGGCCAAGCTGTTGATCACCGAGATCGAGGCGGGCGGGCCGGACGACGAATTCTACAATGCCAAGGTCAAGGTGCTGTCAGAGATGGTTAAGCACCACGTCAAGGAAGAAGAGCAGCGGGTCGAGGGCATGTTCGCCCAGGCGCGGAAAGCTGGCCTCGACATGGACGACCTTGGCGAGCGAATGGCGGCCGAAAAGGCGTCACTGATCGCCACCTACAAGACGAGCGGCCTGCCTGCGCCGGAGATGTCAACGATGCGCGCTGTCGGGGTGTGACGCGCCGGTCTGGCAGACCCTGGTTGTCGATTGGTTCCGACGCCTGGCGTCTCGGCTTCAAAACCGCAACGGTGGTGGGCTTACGAACCTTGGTCATCGCCCGCGGCGGCCCTGAGGGTGAGGCCGAGAGCCGGCATATGGTGGCAGAAAAGGTTGAGGCAGGTCTGGCCTTGAGCGCATTGGTCATGACGGGCCGTCTGGGCCTGACGCCCGCCAGCACCACGAAGCGCACCCTCGCCCACCTCCAGCGCAAGGTCACCGCCAACCGGCGTCGCCTGACCAAGGGCTAGGTGTTGCGGGCTGTCACTGCCCCTAATCCGCGTCCATCTTCAGCGCGGCGATAAAGGCTTCCTGCGGGATTTCCACCTTGCCGAACTGGCGCATGCGTTTCTTGCCGGCCTTCTGCTTGTCCAGCAGCTTCTTCTTGCGGCTGGCGTCGCCGCCATAACACTTGGCCGTCACGTCCTTGCGCAGGGCGCGCACGGTCTCCCGGGCGATGATCCGGCCGCCTATCGCCGCCTGGATGGGGATCTGGAACATGTGCGGATTGATCAGGTCCTTCATCTTCTCGACCATGCCGCGACCCCGCGCCTCGGCGCGGTCGGCGTGGACCAGCATCGACAGGGCATCCACCGGCTCTGAGTTCACCAGGATCGACATCTTCACCAGATTGCCGACCTTGTAGTCCTCAATGGAATAGTCGAACGAGGCATAGCCCTTCGAGATGGATTTCAGGCGGTCATAGAAGTCGAAAACCACCTCGTTCAGCGGCAGGTCGTAGACCACCAGGGCGCGGGACCCGACGTAGGACAGCTCACGCTGTGAGCCGCGCCGGTCCTGACAGAGCTTGATCACAGAGCCCAGGTACTCGTCCGGGGTCAGGATCGTAGCCTTGATCCAGGGTTCGGCAATCGAGGCGATCTTCACCGGGTCGGGCAGGTCCGCCGGATTGTGCAGCTCGATGACCGAGCCGTCGTTCATGCCGATCTTGTAAACCACGCTAGGTGCCGTCGCGATCAGGTCGAGGTCGAACTCACGGCTCAGCCGCTCCTGAATGATCTCCAGGTGCAGTAACCCCAGGAACCCGCACCGGAACCCGAAGCCAAGCGCCGCGCTGGTTTCCATCTCGTAGGTGAAGCTGGCGTCGTTCAGGCGCAGGCGGCCGATAGCGGCGCGCAGATCCTCGAACTTTGCCGCGTCCACCGGGAACAGGCCGCAGAACACCACTGACTGCACCTCACGGAACCCCGGCAGCGCCTCGGCGGCGGGACGCTTTTCCTCGGTGATGGTGTCGCCCACGGCGGCGTGCGCCACTTCCTTGATCTGGGCAGTGATGAAGCCGATTTCGCCCGGACCCAGTTCGGCCAGGTCCGTCCGCTTGGGCCGGAACACGCCGATGCGGTCGATCAGGTGGGTCGAGCCTTGCTGCATCATGCGCACGCGCTGACCCGCCTTCAGCACCCCGTCGATCACGCGGACCAGCACGATCACGCCGAGATAGGCATCGTACCAGGCGTCAACGAGCAACGCTTTCAGCGGCGCGTCGCGATCGCCCTTGGGTGGCGGCAGGCGCTTGACCACCGCCTCCAGCACCTCGTGGATGCCCACGCCCGTCTTGGCCGAGCATAGCACGGCGTCAGAGGCATCGAGGCCGATCACGTCCTCGATCTGCTGGCGGATCCGTTCGGGCTCGGCGGCGGGCAGGTCGATCTTGTTCAGGACCGGCACGATCTCGTGGTTGTTGTCGATGGCCTGATAGACGTTGGCCAGCGTCTGGGCTTCCACGCCCTGGCTGGAGTCCACCACCAGGATCGAGCCCTCGCAAGCCGCCAGCGACCGCGAGACCTCATAGGCGAAGTCCACGTGGCCGGGGGTATCCATCAGGTTGAGGATGTAGGTCTCACCGTCGTCGGCCTTATATTCCAGCCGCACGGTCTGGGCCTTGATGGTGATGCCGCGTTCGCGCTCGATGTCCATGCTGTCGAGGACCTGCTCGGTCATCTCGCGCTGGGTCAGGGCACCGGTCTCCTGGATCAGGCGGTCGGACAGCGTGGATTTGCCGTGGTCGATGTGCGCGACGATGGAAAAGTTGCGGATGTGGGACAGGGGGGTGCTCATGGCGCGCCGCGTTTAGCACATCTCGCGCCGCCGCAAAGCCGCCCTCCGGTCGTGGTTAATCGCGCGTTAAGGCGCGGTAGGGCATCCAGACGCGCAGGGCGGGTTTTGATTCACCATTTCGGAGGCCTGATAGCGCCCATGGACCGACGCAAACTGATCGTAACAGGACTGGTCGCGCTTGGCGCGCCGAGCCTGGTTCAGGCGCAACCGCCTTCGGAAGGCGCACTGCCGCCACCGGGCCCACAGTCGACCTATCCGTCCAACACCCCCAGCACCTACAGTCAGGACGAGATCGTCACCAACGTCTCGGATTTCCTGGGCGTCACCGCCGAATCGGCCGGAGCAGCCGTCGAACGGCTGTTCTCCAAAAACGGCAAACCTACCGCCTATATAGCTGGCGAGGAGGGCTCCGGTGCCTTCGTGGTCGGCGCGCGCTACGGTCGAGGTCTGCTCTACATGAAGGATCGTCCGCCGCTGGAGGTGTTCTGGCAGGGCCCATCGGCCGGCTGGGACTTTGGCGGCAACGCATCGCGCGTTTTCACCCTCTGCTACGACCTGCAAGTCCCCGAAACGATCTTCCAGCGCTTCCCCGGCGTCGAGGGCACCGCCTATCTGGTCGGCGGTCTCGGCATCAATTACCAACGCGCCAATGGCGTCACCCTGGCCCCCATCCGTGCCGGGGTCGGCCTGCGTCTGGGTGCCAACGTCGGCTACCTGTCCTACTCCCGCAAACGCCACGTCTGGCCGTTCTAGCGACCGTCAAGGGACGCTCCAACGCGCTGGGTCGCTGTGTCGAACAGCCCGCGCCCCGGCACGTGATTGAGCTCCAGCCGGATGCCGTCGGGGTCTTCGAACAGCACTGAATAGTACCCCGGTGCCCAAGGTTCATCCTGAGGCGCGTGGATGATCGTCGCCCCGATGGACACCAGAAACGCATAGGCCTCGTCGATATCGCTGCGCTCCCGCACCCGCCAGCACTGGTGGTGCAGGCTGCCGACCCGAAACTGCGCATAGGCCATGCCCGCGTGGGCCGCTTCCGGACGACGGATGCCAAAGCCGGTGCGCCCGCCGACGCAATAGTAGGTGTCCGCGCTGTCGGCCACTTCCTGCAGCCCCATGAACGGCAACAGCTGGCGATAGAAGGCCACCGACGCCTCAAAGTCCCCGGCGGTGATGAAGGTATGCGCGACGCCATTGATTTCCACGCCAGCCCTCAGTGCTTGTCAGTCTTGCTGGCCAGCCAGTCCATCAGCGCCAGAAGCACGCCGGAGACCACGAAGACCAGATGGATCCCCACCAGCCAGGCCAGGTGCCGGTCAGAGATGTCCTTGCCCTCCGCCAGTTCCATGAAAGCTTTCAGCAGCGCAATCGCGCTGATAGCGACGATCGAGGCCACCAGCTTCAGTTTCAGACCGGCGAAATCCACGGTGCCCATCCAGCCGGGACGATCCTCATCGTTGCCGGTGTCGATCTTCGAGACGAAATTCTCGTAACCGGAGAAGATGACGATCAGCAGCAGATTGCCTGCCAGCGACAGGTCGATCAACGTCAGCGCCATCAGGATCGCGCCTTCAGGCGACATGCTGCCGAGCTGTGAGAGATCCTTGATACCAGCCTGAACGAACACCACCAGCAGTGCCGCCAGCGCAACCACAAGGCCCACGTAGAACGGTGCCATCAGCCAGCGCGACCTGAACAGCCACATCTCCAGATGGCGTTCCAGCGCGGGCTTGCGAGTCGACTTGCCGTGGGGTGTCGGAGTTTTGCTCATGGCCGACCTTGTTAGACGCTCCTTCGCGTCGCGCAAGACGGACCGCCGTCAGCCCCTCAGCTTCGCGCCCGTCGCCTTTTCTGCCGCCGCCACGATTCGCGCTGACAGTCCGTCGATCTCGGCTTCCGTGAGGGTCTTCTCGCGCGGCTGCACGACCACCTCGACGGCGACCGACTTCATGCCCTCCGGCACCCCTGCGCCCTGATAGACGTCAAACACCCGCGCCTCGGCGATCAGCGTTTTGTCAGTCCCCAGGATCGGTCGGACGAGGTCGCCTGCGGGCGTCTCCGTACCGACCAGGAATGCGAAGTCGCGCCGGAGCGGCATCAGCGTGGACAGATCCAGCGCAGCCTTTGTCTTCACGCCCCGGCGCTTTGGCTCGGGGAGCGCATCCAGGTTGATCTCAAACGCCAGCATGGTTCCGTCGGCATCCAGCGCCTTCAGCACACGCGGGTGCAGTTCACCAAATTCAGCGATGACGAGCTTGGGGCCCAGCTGCAAGCGGGCCGAGCGGCCCGGATGCCACCAGCTCGCGTTCTGACCCTGAACCACCTGCAGGCCCGGCGCACCCAGCTCATCCAGCAAGGCCTGCAGGTCGGCCTTCAGGTCGAACAGCGGATCACCCGAGGTCTTCACCCAGTGCTTGGGCGCATGCGGCGCAATGAGGGCGGTGACGGCGGTCCACTGGTCGCCGGGCTCGTCACCCCGGAAGTTGGGCCCAACCTCAAACAGGGCGGCATCGGCGAAACCCTTGCGGGCGTTGCGGGCGGCGGCGTCGATGAGGTTGCCTAGAGTCGACGGCCGCATGGTGTCGAGGTCAGCGGCAATCGGGTTGGACAGGACCAGGCGTGCATCGCCGCCGCCGAACATCGCCGCCCAGGCTCTGCGCATGAAGCTCCAGCTCAACACCTCGGCATAGCCGCGCGCCGCCAGCGCCCGGCGGGCATTGCGCATGCGCGTCTGCCGGACGGTCAGCGCGCCGCCGGCAGGGCGGGCGATGGGCGGCAAAGGCGTCGATGGCAGGGCGTCGAAGCCTTCGATGCGGGCGACTTCCTCCACCAGATCGGCTCGACCTTCGACATCACGGCGCCAGGACGGCGGCGTGACGCTGTGGCCGTCGATCTCAAAACCCAGTCGGGTCAGGATCTCGTCGATCCGCGCAGGCCCCACATCCAGACCGGACAGCTTCTTCACGTAGGCCCGGTCAAACGCGATGGACTTCGGGGGGGCGGGCGCATGGCCGGCCACCCGCACTTCCGACGCGACGCCGCCGCACAGCTCAAGGATCAGCGCCGTCGCCAGTTCAAGTCCAGGCACCACAGAGGCCGGGTCCACCGTGCGGGCAAACCGGTACTGGGCGTCGGAATTGATGCCAGTC
>Ga0105048_10016511_pt1 | contig 11410 bp, 10 predicted proteins | sample MAT05_FD_78382 | JGI IMG/M metagenome (GOLD analysis project Ga0105048, IMG submission 78382) | Freshwater microbial communities from Lake Fryxell liftoff mats and glacier meltwater in Antarctica - MAT-05 | ecosystem: Environmental > Aquatic > Freshwater > Ice > Liftoff microbial mat | place...
CGCTAAATTCTTTCGGTCCTCTTTCTCTCTTTTTTAACTTCACTTTCACTCATTACTTCACTGCACCAGACGCAACGCGACGCTGCGCTGTGATGGCTAGGTTTCTGCGAAGCAGAAACCTAGACCGAAGGAAGAGATAGAGAAGTTAGTGGAAAATAAATCGCCGTAGCTGGCTTTAGCTCCCTCCATGTTGATAGCAAAGATCTTGCCCATCACAAAATCACCAAAGATGTATCGCCCTTTTAACGCCGGTACGAGGTTGCCGCGATAAACGAAACCTCCGGTAATCGACTGCCCAACGTTGCGTCCGTAAACGGCCACAGGAGCTTTGAAAGTTTCGATGGCGCAGGATCTTACGTAGGCCTGGTCAAGATCTGATTACGAAAGGCGAGCCGTCTCATAAGCCGAGCTTTCGGTGACAGCTTCGGAGGGGGAATAAGGTATCTCTTCCCGTTGATAACCGGAGAGATACTCTCGTAAAATGCGAGGTCATCAGCTTCCAGACGGAACTCTTCTCCAGTGACAGGACATCGACGCAGAATCCTAAAAGGAGCAGTCAAACTTCGCATGACGGCGCATCTGCTTGAAATCGCTTCGGCTTTCGCGAAGTTCGTACTAACCCTAGCGGTGCTAGGGTTCCGTGCGAAACTTCTTCCAAGAGAGCAGAAAGTTCGGCTTTTGTTTCAGATATGTTTTTGATGATCATATTTTATACTATAGGTGGGTCTGGTCTGACAAGAAAAAGGTGAGGTAAGGTGTTAACTAGTTCCTGCTATTTTTTTAATTTATGGACACGAACTAACTACATAGAAGTTATCAATTATTTTTCTGGTTTCAGTAAGCGTTCAGCTTTTGCCCTGACTCTCCGTTAAATTCTATTTTGGCATCCCTGCTGGGTACAGTTAGTACACCCTTAAGTCGGCCAAATCGAATATGCCTTGATTTGAGGTCAAATTCTGAGCGCTTACACTATGGGGCTGAACGGTTACCGAATCTTATTCAGCTACCGACTGTACGTATAAAAGCCGCGACCAGTCTTTTTTCCGAACCAACCCGCTTCCACATATTTCACTAAAAGAGGGCAGGGACGATATTTGTCCTCGCCGAGTTCTCGGTGCAGTACCTGAAGAATGTAGAGGAGCGTATCTAATCCAACAAAGTCTGCAAGCGTAAGCGGGCCCATTGGTTGGTTCGTTCCTAGCTTCATAGCGGTATCAATGTCTTCAGCTTTTACTCCTTCTTGAAGCAGGTAAATCGCTTCGTTGACCATCGGAACTAGGATCCGATTAACAATAAAGCCTGGCGAATCAATCGCGAGAACGGAAGTTTTGCCGAGCACTTTTACAAACTCGGAAATGGTCACGAAAGTTTCATTGCTTGTCTGAAGCCCCTTGATGAGTTCGACGAGCGCCATTACCGGCACGGGATTCATGAAATGAACTCCGATGAACCTGTCCGGTCTGGACGTAGCGGCAGCCATCTTCGTCACTGAAATTGAAGAAGTGTTACTTGCAATAAGGGCATGGGGAGGGAGTACTCTATCGAGTTCCTTAAAAAGGCCCGCCTTGATATCAAAATTTTCAACGACAGCTTCTATTACAAGATCGGCCCCGGCCAACTCGTTTAGGTCTCTAACCGACCTAATACGCTTGAGTGTCGCAGCGGAAGCCTCGGCAGCCAAGTTCCCTTTTTTAACGCTTTTTGAAAGAGTAGTTGCAATGAAATCTGCGCCCCGTTTTAAACTTGCTGCATCCTTATCACTAAGTAGTGTCGTAAAGCCCGCGGCAGCACATACTTGAGCGATGCCAGCCCCCATTTGACCCGCTCCCACTACACCGATGGTCTTTAGTTTTGATGTCATAGATTTCAAAGTTAGAAAATTAGAAGTTCATTAGTCTAGTGCAGCGGTTGGTAACAATTGTTTTACCCGATAGGGAACAGAGCGAGAAGTGGCAAAGAGTGACCAGAATTCCCTTAGCCAGGAGCGTTTGCGACGCAGTTCATTTCGCAGAATTCTAGACGACGATGTCTCCGATACTGCAAAATTATAGTTCCTTTACTCTTCCAATGAATCACCGTAATCTGCCGTCATGATTCGCTTTGTCGCCCGAGACCTCGCTATAGATTTAGGAACGGCTAATACCCTCATTTATGAGGAAGGGGCCGGGATTATCCTCAATGAACCTTCAATTATAGCGGTCAAGCAAGATGGTCAGCGAAAGACCGCTGTCGCGTTTGGCGCTGAAGCTAAACTCATGTTGGGGAGAACTCCTGAAGGAGTTAAAGTAATTCGTCCGGTGCGCACTGGAGTCATTGCTGACTTTGAAGCCGCTGGAATGATGCTGAAACATTTCCTTTCGAAGCCTAGAAAAAAATCGTTTGCGTTCATGAAACCCCGAGTAATTGTGGGTGTACCAAGCGGAATTACTGAAGTTGAGAAAAGAGCCATTCGGGACTCCTTAGAAGGCGAAGCTCGTGAGGTTCGTCTTATCGACGAGGCCATGGCGGCAGCGATTGGATGCAACCTTCCTGTTACTGAAGCTGCTGCTAGTTTGATTGTGGATATCGGCGGCGGCACGAGTGACGTGGCGGTCATTAGCCTAAAAGATATTGTCTATTCTGTTTCGGTACGACAGGGTGGCGACGCAATGGACGAAGCAATAATAAATCATTTGAGGCGAAAGCATCATCTCCTAATCGGCGAGAGCACAGCCGAACTAGTTAAGAAAACTATTGGCTGCGCTCATGCGGATTATGACAAACAAGAATTAGAGGTAAGGGGACGCAGCCTCACGTCCGGAGCTCCTGCGTCGCTCGTGGTAACCGGAGCTGAAGTTAGAGAAGCAATTAACGAAGTAGTGACTGCGATCATTGCTGCTGTGCGCCAAGCGCTTGAAAACACGCCCCCCGAGCTGTCTGGTGATATACTTAGTGTGGGGCTTGCGCTGGCTGGCGGTGGGGCTCTTTTAAAGGGCCTTGATAAGCGCGTGTCGCAAGAGCTCAGTGTTAATGTAACGATTGCGCCCGATCCGCTAGTTTCTGTTGTCGAAGGCGCTGGCAAGTGCCTTGAAAAGTACGAAACGTATAAAGATGTGCTTTTTTAGATTCACGCGGATATTGTCCCGGTTATTGTCCCTCCGGGGGTTTTACCTCCGGCAAAAGGTATCGGTCGCCAGCTTTTGAATTCGGGTTGTTTGTTTTGTGTCCCGCTGTATTGTCCCTCCGGGGGTTTTGCGTCTGGCAAAAAATTGTCCATCCGGAGGTTTTGTCTCGACTCGACCGAACTCGTCGCGGGCCGGCAAAAAACTTGGGCCGTTTTTATGGTACAGAGTACTGGCAGCAAGTTAACTAGTTCCTGCTATTTTTTGTGTTTATGGGCAGGAACTAACTAATCACTTGCTCTACTTCTTGTCGTTTAGCTTCTTCTGATTTTGACTTTGCACTTTCAATCTTAACTGAGTCGATCTCTTTAAAATCATCGGTAACGAGCGCTACTATCCCGCCAATTGCACTTGTAACGGCAACCGCAAATAGCCAAATAGCTCCCAACGCAACTGCCTGCTCGCCGGACAACATTGCAGGAGGGAAAAAGAATTTATAAGACGTTTCTCGCACGCCGAGCCCGTTCCAACTTACCGGCAGTGTCGCCAGGATGTTGACAAAAGGGATAGCAGCCATCAAAAACGCAAAAGGAGCTGCTGAGCCTATGAAATGGCAGATGAGGTAGTGAAGCCCAATTTGTGAGAGGTGGAAAACAGTCGAAACAAAAGATATCCAAACAAGAAAGCCTGGATCTTTCGGGAAGACGCGGGCTACTTCGTCCACTTTCACCCGAAAGCGACTTTGTGATGAGGTCATTTTTTGGATGAGCGGGGGCCCTACAAACCAACCAACCATCACCAATCCTGCGCCGAGAATCAGCAGGCCAACAAACGAAGGAGATAAGTTATCGCCGCTTCCCCAAACCGCAAGTGATACCATGCCGATGGTCGCTAGAACTGCAAGTCCGTGCGCTCTATCGGCAATTACCGAAGCCAAACCTCCGGTTTTTCGGGTGGTGCCCCGAGCGATAAGTAATCCGCGCGCAACATCGCCTCCAACCGTTCCCAAGCCGAGTCCGTAAAAATTCACGAACATGCCAACAGAGTAGGCTCTAAGTGCATGCCAATATGAAACTTGGATTCCTCCGTGACGGGCGATTGCCCACCACTTGTAAGAGCTAATAAACTGACCAACCAAATAACCAAAAATTAGTAACCCTACTTGTAAGAACGACAGCGAGGCGATGGTGGAAATTACGGAAGCGAGCTTTACGTTCCTAAGAACGAGGTACAGCATGCCCACGCTGACCAGAAGTTTTATCAAGGATTTGTATTTCACCGGGCCTACATTACGCGAGGACAATTACTGCGGCAATAGTTGTGTAACCGCGCTCTCGATGACGAGCGCTCCACTGTTAATAAAATGACATGTTAAAATACACCGTTAAAGCGCGGGCTTGCACATCCAATGCAGTAAGATTACTCTTCCAGCCACCACCGAAGTCATGTCAGTTTAACGCATCAATTTTTCTCGAGCACAGAAATTATGAGGAGCATTTTACTCGCTTGTGTCTTAATTACAGTGGCTCCAGAAGCCTTGGCTGAAGGGCAAAAATTCTGGACTTGCAGTGGTGTTATTTCGAACGCACATTGTAAGGCTCGCTTGAGTAAAAAAGCCGGTTCCTTTAGCCGGTACCGAGCACCCGAAGTTTATGACCGTATGTCTGCTGCTCCTCTGGAAGAAGCGCCTCTTGCTGAATCCGCAACTGGTGATTCCAAAACTATTGATTCCAAAACCCACAAACAGTCAGGCACAGTGGTCGTTGCAGGGAGCGACGTCGAGCGAATTTTTAGACAACTAAAAGTGCGCCCAGAGGGCTCCGAAATTAAACCATAAAGGTAAGCGTTCAGCTTTTGCCCTGGCTCAAGGCACATTCGATTTAGCCTCCCTGCGGGGTACAGTTAGTACACCCTTAAGTTGGCCAAATCGCATGTGCCTTGATTTGAGGTCAAATTCTGAGCGCTTACACTTTGGGGTTGAACGGTTACCAGTTGAAAAGGTTCCTAAATTCTAATGGCATATTATGGGGTGGTTTGAGTCTTTTAAGCATTTCGTCAGAAAATTTTTCCAGACATCACGCCCGACCTTAAGCAGTCGCCATAAAGTTAGAAGCGCTCTCAGCACTTCATCTATGCTTTTATTCACGGCATTTATGGTGCTGGCACTTCGTGCGGAAGCTGAGCCGTTAGAGATCGACATCACCCATACCAGCATCGACAATCTACTCCAAATGGATGTAACGACCGTTTCGAAAACCTCAGAAAGTTTTTGGGGAACTGCGGGTTCAATTTACGTGCTAACAGCTGAAAAGATCAGAAGATCCGGCGCAACAAGTGTCCCTGAAGCGCTTCGTGTCGTTCCCGGAGTTCAGGCTTTTCGCATCGATGCGAATAAATGGGCCGTAACCGTGAGAGGCTTCAACGGTCGGACAGCAAATAAATTATTAGTTCTCGTGGATGGCCGTGCGATTTATGACCTCCTATTTGCAGGCGTACTTTGGGAAACAAAAGCAGTACTGCTGGAAGATGTAGAGCGAATAGAAGTTATTAGAGGACCGGGCGGAACGCTATGGGGAGCTAATGCCGTTAACGGAGTCATCAACATTATTACGAAGAATGCGAAAGACACACAGGGTGGATTGGTCGTTGCAGGCGGTGGCACGCTAGAGAGAGAATTTGGTAGCTTACGGTACGGCGCAAAGGTAGGGGAGAATAGTTACCTGAGAGCTTACGGACGATACGCAGACCGCGCGTCAGGCCATTTACCAGACCGAGAGCCGGACGACGATTCAAAAATGGGTCGCGCCGGTTTCCGATTAGATTCGCTCCTTAGCCTGGACGACGCCTTTACCCTTCAAGGTGATTATGTCAAAGGGACTCACGGCTCATTCGATCGAAGGGTAACTCCGGACCAACGCTCGCGCTACTCAAACCTACTGGCTAAATGGAAGAGGACCATCGAGCCGGGGGAAGAACTATCGCTCACCACTTATTTCGACCATACGGATCTTCAAAATCCGGTGCTTGACGAAGACCGCAATACTGTCTTTTCTGAACTGCAGTATCTCTTTCATCCACTCTCCACACACCGGGTGGTCGCAGGACTAACCTACATTCACTCAAAGGACGAATTAACTACTGAAACACCAATTGCCATTGAGCCAAAGAGGAGAACAGACGACATTGTTGCTATTTTTGCAGAAGACCGAATTGAATTACTCAAAGAAAAGGTATTCTTCAGTATTGGAGCCAAGGCTGAGCACAATGATTATACAGGTTACGAAGTGCAACCTTCGACTCGTCTTTCATGGTTAATCGACAGCAAAAACTCAGTTTGGGGTGCGGTGTCTCGTGCGGTGAGAGTGCCGTCTCGACTAGAAGACGATTTGAATGTAGACGGACCTAATGGTCCGGTCCTGAACAACGAATCGGATCTGCAAGCAGAGCGAGTTTATTCCTATGAGATTGGCTACCGCACTATTCCGATGGAATCGTTCTTTATTGACCTTGCCACTTTTTACAGTGCATACGATCAGCTTTTAAATTTAGAAAATAGACAGTTTGGAAACAAGCTAAATGGCAGGACCTTCGGCGCAGAAGCGTCACTCTCGTGGCAAGCATATGAGGATTGGCAGCTTGAATTGGGCCTGACGCATCTTGAGCTTGATTTGTCGCTCGATTCTGACAGTTTGGATAATTCCGAAGTGCGAGTTGCAAGAAATGAGGGTTTAGATCCCTCCAATCAAGCTTCTCTGCAGTCGCTCCTAAAGTTAGGAGACGATTGGGAGGTTGATACGATTTTACGATACGTCGATAGCTTGCGCGCGCTTAACGTCGGCAGCTATTTCACACTAAATCTCCGCGTGGGATATGCGGTAAACGAAGCGCTTTCCATTTCAGTAATAGGCCAAGATCTTCTCGACAGTTATCACTACGAACACCGAGATAATCAGGCAACACAAATTCAGCGCGGAGTGTTCGCAAAAGTTTTATATACTTTTTAGCTTAATCTCTAATGACAACTCTACTTCTGAAACGAAAATAGTTATATGTACGTGCGTTTCAGTTACATTGCGAGGCTTTGCACGAGGTGCAAGCGGTTAGCTGTGGCCGAAACATTTACGTTCCTCACTGTGATTTCCCTTTTAAACATTCTTGCGTGCGGTTGTGGATACGCGCAGGAGAGCAGGCCAACTAGAGAATATCAGATTCGTGCGTCGCTCATCTTCAACTTTATACAATTCACGACATGGCCTGCGGATGTTTCGGAACCTAATACACTTAACATCTGCCTTCTCGGTCCAGATTACTATGGAGCAGCTCTTTCGGCTCTTGAACGGGAGATCGTCCAAGGTAAAGAGATAGTAGTAAAGCGCCTTGGCGGAGATCTCCCCGGGAGCGATCTCGACTGTCGTGTGATGATAATTCAGTACGGCGCGGCCGATACTGAAAAAGCTCTCGAGGAGGCGCGTCAGCATAGTTTATTAACGATTGGCGACACACCAGACTTTCTTGATAAAGGTGGTATCATCTCCATTCTCCTGCTGAAGGAAAAAATAGTATTCGATATAAACCGAGCAGCAGCACACGCGAGCAATGTGGAGCTTAGTTCAAAGCTGCTTCGTGTGGCTCGCACGGTGAAGGAATGATAGTTGAATAACGCCAAATTGTGAGCAATGAGTATCAAGAAGTATAGGCAATTATCACTCAAATGGAAACTTACGCTGGCAATGATCTTAGTAGCGACGGTCGTGTCGCTACTCGAGATTACTCTTTATCTTGTTCATGATCAGGAAACTTTTTTTCATTCAAAACGTATTAAGCTGCATATTATCAGCGAAATTGTAGCTGCTAATGCAGTTTCGGCGCTGAAGTTTGCAGACAGGAAGGACGCTCTCGAAATAATGTCTTCTCTCAGTTTCGAGAGAAACCTTCGTTTCGCTCAATTATTCGACGAAAAAGGTGGTCTCCTTGCCGAATACATTAAGGACGGAGAAAAACTCCCTGTTGCCGTTAAACTTCCGGAACGGAGAGAAGAGAGGCGCGATGACGATAGCTATTATCTATCCACGCCTATTATGTTTGATAATAAATATATTGGAATGCTCTATTTAGTGAGTGACCTTAGCGACCTTCAAGAAAGGCGAAATATGTCCCTCATTCAAGGGCTAGTCGTGGGCGCCCTTTTTCTTCTTGTCTCGGTAAGCATGGCGCTATGGCTACAGGGCATTTTTACGCGTCCAATTCGAGGACTTCTCCGTGTGATTCGAAATATTGCTACCAAGAAAGATTATTCTTTGCGTGCACGCGAAAGTTCCGCAGATGAATTTGGTGATTTAGTGAAAGGTTTTAATCAAATGATTAGTGAAGTCGAACAGCGTGACGCCCGACTCGCTAATCAAATGTTACTTCTTGAAAAGACCAATAGGGAACTTGACCAATTTGTATATGTCGCTTCACATGACCTGAAAGCCCCGCTCCGCGGAGTCGAGACGCTTGCGGCTCTTATCACTAAGGCGGTTGGAGAGTCTCTTCCGGAAAATAAAAAAGATCTTATTAACCTCATGAGAAGTCGTATAAAACGCATGGAGCGCCTCTTAGACGACCTCCTCATTTATTCGCGTGTTGGCAGGATTCCAACAGCGAGGGAACACGTCGACTGTAACGCTCTGGTCAACGATATTGCAGCACTTCTTTCTCCACCGAAGGATTTTGTCATTTTGCCCGAGAACCTTCCTTCGTTTTCGACATATCGCACGCCGCTAGAACAGGTACTCCGTAATTTAATAGGAAATGCAGTAAAACATCATAATCGACCAAACGGACGTGTTATAGTAAAGGCAAAAGAAGTTGATGGATTCTATGAGTTTTCAGTCTCCGATGACGGGATGGGAATCCCTCCAGAGTTTCATGAGAAGATTTTTCAAATGTTTCAAACACTCCGCCCGCGTGACGAAGTTGAAGGAAGCGGGATGGGCTTAGCGTTAGTGAAGAAGATTATTGACGAGCTTAGGGGAACCGTGTGGGTTCATTCCTCTCCTGGACACGGCTCGATTTTTTATTTTACTTGGCCGATGAAGATCGCGGAGAAAACGGATGGAGTATAAAAATCTGAATATTTTGTTGGTCGATGACGATCAGGTGGATGTTATGGCCATCAAAGGCGCGCTTGAAGAGCACAAGATCGCAAACCCAGTTTGCGTCGCCCAAGACGGCGTGCGAGCACTTGAAATATTACGGGGATCAAAGGTGGAGCCTGCGATGAGTCCTCCCTTCATTATCCTCCTTGATCTTAATATGCCTCGAATGAATGGCATCGAATTTTTGCGTGAGATTCGAAAAGACAAAGCGCTTCGTTCTACTATTGTGTTCGTGCTTACCACTTCTAACGACGATAGAGACAAACTCGCCGCCTATGAGTTTAATATTGCCGGATATTTATTAAAATCTGGAGTCGGGGAAAATTTCATGAATTTGGTGGAACTCTTAGAAGATTTTAAGATAATTGTTCAGTTTCCCCTAAGTGTTGGATCGTAAACCTATGATTAGTGTCCTTGTAGTTGATGATGACACAGTCGATAGACTGCTAGTGCAGGACCTGCTCGAAGACGACTTCCAAGCATTCGAAGCTGGTAGTGGCGACGAAGCACGCGCTTACCTAGAACGAGAAAAGATAGATTGCATACTTCTCGACTTTCTCATTCCTGGAACGGACTCTTTGGCTCTCCTAAAGGAATTCTCTGCACGGCGGCTCCCTGTCATCATGATGACGGGTGAAGGAAACGAAGATATCGCCGTGAGCGCCATGAAGCAGGGAGCTCAAGACTACATCAACAAACGAAAGTTATCGAAAGAGCTACTTCAGCGAACGATAAATAACGCGGTACACACCATTGATTTGAAACGAAATCTTGAGGCGAAAACAAATCAGCTAAGTGATGCAAATGATGAGCTCCTAAAGAAAGTAGTAGAGCTGGAAGTTCTCAATAACGACCTCGAAAACTTTATTCACATTGCTGCCCACGATTTGCGGGAGCCTCTAAAGAGCTTGAGTCTTTACTGCGATTTATTGGAGCTTGAGACGAAGAGTGTTCTGTCAAATAAGGGAGCAGACTTTATCTCCTCTATTAAAAGAAGCGCTAAACGCCTTGCTTCTCTAATTGACGATCTAAGAGCGCTTACTCATATTGCTCACAGTAAGTCACAAATGGTGCTTGTCGACCTCACTCAAGTCATTGATGAAGTTCTCCATGACGCTCATATAGACTCATCGAATTCGAAATGTGTCATTAAGCGCGATCAACTTCCGAACGTACTAGGCTACCCTCCTTTCCTTGTCGAGCTTTACCGCAACTTATTGGAGAATGCGATCAAGTACGGAGTTGGAGATCCACTCGAGATCGCCTTCACCTTCCAGCAAGGCTCCGAAGGAGCGGTGTATGGAGTTAAAAACTCAGGCTCCTTTCTCTCGCCGGAAGAATTAGTAAAGATATTTCAACCGTTCTATCGCATGGCAGTGCATCGCTCGACTGAAGGAACTGGAATGGGCCTCGCGCTTTGTAAAAAGATTGTTGAGCGGCATAAAGGTAAAATTTGGGCTGAGTGTGTTCCAGACGAAGGATGTCATTTTAAATTTACATTATCATAGGATTTTGTGGCGATATTGGTGGGTGAGGGCCCCGTTATTTTGGTAGATGATAATGAAGACGCGCTTCGCTTGGCGTCAGCCGTATTCGGCATCGTTGAATTAAAAAATACGCTCCTACTCCTCAACTCCGGGACAAAACTTGTAGCCTATCTGGAAAAGGTTCAAGTGAATGAAGCAGTGATGCCCTCGGTGGTGTTATTGGACATCAACATGCCAACGCCGAATGGATTCGAGACGCTCAAAAAGATTCGGGATAATCCAACGTTCGCAGTCAAACCAAAAATCATAATGCTCACGGCATCGAACGATGACAAAGATAAAGACCGTGCTCTTACCGCCGGAGCGAATGATTATCAGGTAAAGCCGTTCGACCTTACCGAATTTTTGGAGTTTGCTAAGGCGCTTTCAGCCTAGGAGTCTGTGACATAGCCGTTGATGTCGGGGTGCTCCTTCGCCTCTATCCGTATAAAAAGATACTGGATTTGAGAGGCTGGAAAATATTTCGTTCCTTTACCCGCGCCGTGGACCATAGAAAAGTGCCGCGTCGTAGGTAAAGAGGAGGCAAGGGGTTCATCGTATCTGCTTTTATATAGCGAGGGTCCTCCCTCTGATCTCCGCAAATGGACCGAGACCCAACGTCGTTTGGCAGCCTGGTCAGTGA
>Ga0105048_10016513_pt1 | contig 11410 bp, 9 predicted proteins | sample MAT05_FD_78382 | JGI IMG/M metagenome (GOLD analysis project Ga0105048, IMG submission 78382) | Freshwater microbial communities from Lake Fryxell liftoff mats and glacier meltwater in Antarctica - MAT-05 | ecosystem: Environmental > Aquatic > Freshwater > Ice > Liftoff microbial mat | place...
CGAAAGCTGGCAAGGGTGGCGGGGTGCCGGGTGCTTGGCGGGCCGATTCCCGGCGCAAGGTTTCGGCCGAAATCGGCGAAGGCGCCTGACGTTCGGGGACCTGACGTTCGGGGACTTGACGCTCAGGGACCTGGCGGGCGGCAGCGGCCCAGGCGGGTTCGCTCCGGATCGGCAGTTCGATGATCTCCGGCTCTTCGATCTCTACTTCCGCTTGGGAGGCAAAGAACTGCTCTTCCACCACCTCTTCCTCTTCCGCCTGCGCCTGGAAGCGCATCTGCGGATCGGAAGTAAGGATGGGCGTATCGACGAAACTTGGATAGAACGTCTTGCGTTCAATCGCCGGTAAATGGGGGCGATTGAAGCCCGTGGCGATCACGGTGATCTTGACGATGTCGCCCAACGCTTCGTTCATCACGACGCCAAAGTTGATCTGCACGTCGTCGTTCTTGGCCGATTGGCGAATCAGGGAGCAAGCGGCATTGACATCGTGGATGCCCAGTTGGCTGGAGCCCGTGATGTTGATGAGAATGCCGCGCGCGCCTTCCACGCCGCCTTCTTCCAGCAGCGGCGAACTGATCGCCTGACGGGCCGCTTCCATGGCGGCTTCCTTGCCTTCGGCGGAGGCGGTGCCCATCATGGCGTAACCCATACCGCTCATGATGGCGCGGATATCGGAGAAGTCGCGATTGATGAGGCCGGGCGTGGTCATGATGTCGCTGATGCCTTGGACGCCTTGACGGAGCACGTCGTCAGCGATGCGGAAAGCGTCGAAGAAGCTGGTGCCTTTGGGCACTAACTCGAGTAAGCGATTATTCGGAATAGAGATGACGGTGTCGACGGCGGCGGCCAGGTCGGCGAGGCCTTTCTCGGCCTGCTTCATGCGGCGCGGCCCTTCGAACTCGAAGGGCTTGGTGACCACGGCGACGGTGAGCGCGTTCATCTCCTTGGCTAAAGCGGCGACGACGGGCGCGGCGCCCGTGCCGGTGCCACCGCCCAGCCCGGCGGTGACGAAGACCATGTCGGCGCCATCGAGAATTTCGAGGATCCGGTCAGTATCTTCGAGCGCCGCTTGGCGGCCGGTGGCCGGGTCAGCCCCGGCGCCCAAGCCATTGGTGATCTTGGTACCGATCTGCAGCTTGTTGGGCACGGGCGAGGCGACCAGCGCCTGCCGGTCGGTATTCAAGATGTGGAAGTCGACGCCGGTGACCCCTTCGGTCATCATGCGCGCGACAGCGTTGGAGCCGCCGCCGCCGACGCCGATCACCTTGATCCGCGTACCCGCGCGCCGCTCTTCATCGTCCTGCAATTCAAAGCGCATCGGATTGAATTTCGAGATCTCGAGTTGTCCCATGGTCAACGGTTCCCTCTAACGAAAGACGAGGCCCAGAAAGCCAGGCGCCCGCTTCGTTGATTCTTTCCTGAGACGGATCCGGGCCGAGTACATTGCCAAGCCCGTCGCCGTCGTCCAAGCGGGGTCTTCCAGGGTTTCCGGAAGATCCGCGATTCCATCCGCATCCACCACCGCCGGACGCACGGGACAGCCCAGCATCCGTTCGGCGAGTTCGAGTAAGCCGGGCAGCCGCGATCCGCCGCCGGTAAGTAAGGCCCCTTGTAACAACTGCTGCGTCATGCCGCAGTCGTCAATCGCTTCGCGCAGCTTCTCGAATAACTCTTCTGCGCGCACTTGTAAAATCAAACTCAGGTCACGGCGCAGCGCCTGGCGCGGCGGCCGACCTTCGGGGGACGGTATTTCGATGATACTCTTCGCGGAGGTTAAGTCAACCATGGCGCAACCCATCTGCAGCTTCAGTTGCTCCGCTTCTTCGGGCGCCACTGTGAGCCCGTAGGCGACATCGTTCGTAAACTGCTCGCCGCCCATGGGGATCGACGTCGTGCACAACAGCGAATCGCCGTGATAAACCACGATGTCAGTGGACTGCATGCCGATATCGAGCAGCACCACGCCTTGCCGGCGTTCCTCCCACCGCAGCGCCGCATAGGCTGCGGCCATCGGCTCAAACACCGTCTCTTCCACACCCAGGCTCGCCGAATGTAAGGCATTCACCAGGCACTGGTGTTCCTGCGCGGAGGCAGTTACTAAGTGGACGTGGGCTTCAAGTAACTCGGCCGTCATCCCCTTAGGATTGCGAAAGCCGGACCGGCCATCGACGGTAAAGTCCTGCGGGAAGACTTGTAACAGCAGACGGTCCTCTTCCATCTGCACGCGCGAGGCGCGGCGAATGGCGTATTCAAGGTCGGCGGTGTCGAGCTTGCGGGGCCGTCCGAATTCGTAGGGCCAGCGTGCGGTACCGCCCACCACGCCCGGGCCGCCCAAGCCGATCACGGCGGATTCGACGGCGTGCATCGCCGCTTGTTCGGCGCTGCGCACGGCCCAGCGGACGCTTTCGGCGACGCTTTGTTGGTCGGCCAAGCGGCCTTTCGTCCAACCGCGAGAGGGGTGCTCACCATGGCCCAGGTAGCGGACCCGCTCGTCCTCGACGGCGAGAATCACACAGCGAGTGCTGCTGCTGCCGGCATCGACACCGGCCGCCAAAATCGGTTTCCGTTTGTTCATTCTGGCCGCTCCTCTTGGCTCGCGGTCTTCGCCTTCGCTACCGGACTCAACGACACAATCTGCGTCTCCGACTGTAAGTCAAATCCCGGAATATTGGAATTCTGGGGCAACTTATCGATATTGGTAAAGTAATTTTCGAGCCGGACGAAGAACTTCTCGTGACCCAGGAACAGTACAATTTCGCGCTGCATGAAAAGTTGATACAGCTTCAAGTTATTGGGGTCGGACGCATCCACCAGCGCAATTCGCTCCCGGTAAATTCCAGCCTCGCGCATCAGCTTTACGACGCGCTGCACCCGGACCTTCCGCTCCTCGATCGGCACCTCCGGCGATACGCCCGTAACCACCGGCGCCGGCGGACGGGACGTTCCGTAAGGCGTCAGGATAGTGCCTTCGTTGTCAATGAGCGCCAAGTGGAAGGCCTGCCCCAATTCGCTATCCCGCGGCGTGGGCGGCAGGTGAATAGAGGCTACCGGTACGCGCTCCGTAAGGTGCACCTGAATTCGGTTGGGCCAAATTCGCAGTACAGAGGCATCGCGCACCCAATCGATCTTGGTTAGCCGCTCCCGGCGTTCGGCGAGCGGCACTAAATAAATACTCTTGCCTAAGTCCGGCGCGAATATCTTCAGCACCTCGTCCCGATCGGCGCGCTTCATGCCAGTAATCTGCAAGTTCGGGCTCGGCTCACCGGCTTCGACGGGAGGAGCCAGCGCGAAACGCGGTTCGGTAGCCAGAAACTCGTCGATCCTTGAGCCGATCCACAAGAACAACAGCAGCGCCACCACGCCACCCAGGCTCCAGCCGAGTAACTTCCACGGCGGGGCGGACACAGGCGTCGACTCCTGTTTCTTGGCGCGGGTGCGCTTCGGTTTTTCAACCGTTTCTCCTTCGCCATTCGACACCGCCTCGGCCACACTGGGCTCCTCGCCCACGCGCTTCCGCGGCCGGTCGTCGTTCGAGTCGATAATCATACGCGATCCCGCAATCTACCCAAAATCATTTCTCCGGCCTGGGACACGGTGCCGGCTCCCAAAGTAATAATCACGTCGCCATCTTTCGCTTGCGCGGTCACAGCTTCCACCCCCGCTTCGAGCGAGCCAACGTAAGAAGCACCGCGATGGCCAAAGTCGCGCAAACGGCGAGCCAGCGCATCGCCCGTCGCGCCTTCAATCGGTTGCTCGCTCGCCGCGTAGACATCGGTGACATACACATCATCGGCTTGGTGAAAGGCCCGTGCGAACTCATCCATCAAATGATGCGTGCGGCTATAGCGATGGGGCTGAAAGAGCACATGCACGCGGCCAAAGCGGCACCGGCGCGCCGCGTCCAGCGTCGCGCGGACTTCGGTAGGATGATGCCCATAGTCATCGATTACCGTAACTCCGGCCGCTTCGCCGCGCACTTGGAAGCGCCGGTCGACGCCCGTGAAGCTCTTCAAGCCCGCCGCAATTTGCTCGGTGGTCAGTTGGAGTTCCAAGCCCACGGCCACGGTAGCGGTCGAGTTGAGCACGTTGTGCACGCCAGGTAAGGGCACCTCGAACTCGCCTAGATCCTTACCGCGCAACTCCAAGCGGAACTGGCTGGCTAAGTGGCCATAGCGCGCATCGCGAATCACTAAGTCCGCTTGCGAACTGGTGCCGTAAGTCAGCACACGGCGCTTCACGTCCGGCAGCACCTGCTGGATATTCTCGTCATCCAGACACAGGATGGCCACGCCGTAAAAAGGCACTTTGTTAATGAAGTCAGTAAAAGCCCGGCGGATCGCGGCGAGGTCAGCGTAATGGTCGAGGTGTTCGCGATCGATGTTGGTGACAATCGCGACGATGGGTGCCAGTTTGAGGAAAGACCCGTCGCTCTCATCGCTTTCCACCACCAAGATGTCACTTTGCCCGACGCGCGCGTTCGAGCCGCCCATCATGCCGACGCGGCCACCCACGACGACGGTGGGGTCTAAACCGGCATGGCTCAGCACCGTCGCCGTCAGCGACGTAGTGGTCGTCTTGCCGTGGCTGCCCGCCACTGCGATGCCGTACTTCAACCGCATTAACTCCGCCAATAATTCTCCGCGCGGAATTACAGGAATTCCGCGCCGCCGCGCTTCCATCACTTCCGGGTTGTCCGGCGACACGGCCGAACTCACCACCACCGCCTGCGCTTCGCCTACATTCGCCGCCGCGTGGCCCTCGGCGATCCGCGCGCCCATCGCCGACAGCCGCTCCGTCAGCGGCGACAGTTTGAGGTCACTGCCGCTGATCCGGTAACCCAGATTCAGCAGCACCTCGGCAATGCCGCTCATGCCAATGCCGGCGATGCCCACGAAATGCAGATGTTGCTGCTTAAAAAACATTCTCACCCAAAATTGTTTCGGTTTTCACGTGCCATGTCAAATTCGGTACCCACGGTACTCGCCCGCGGGCGCTCCGGCAGTTCGACCCTTTCGGGCTTCCGTTCCAAGGCCGGTCGCAGTACCGAGTCCACTAATACCCAGTCAATCTTCGTCATTTCTTTCCTCCGTTGGCCAATTCTTCGAGGTAATCCGCCGCTCGTTCGGCCGCGCCGCGCTTGGCCAATTGGCGCGCCGCGTTTGCCATCTCTTCCATACCGGCACGATTTCCACGCGCCCACGAAATTTCGGCCAGCAAGCGCTCGCCGGTCAATTCCGCATCCAAAACCATGCGTGCCGCGCCCTGTCGGGTCATCGCTTCGGCGTTTTTGCGCTGGTGGTCGTCCGCTGCGAAAGGGTACGGCACCAGCACCGAAGGGCGGCCGGCCGCGCATAACTCACTCAGGCAGCCGGCACCCGCGCGGGCGACCACCAGGTCCGCCTTGGCGAACTCAGCCGGCATATCCTCCAGAAAAGCTCGGACTTCGCCTTGCATTCCGCTACGGCCGAACTCTTCTGCAAGCTCTTCTTCCATCGCGCGGCCACATTGCAAGGTCATCCGGACTTGGTCCCGGACCAGTTTCGGCCAAGCCGCCCGCGCCGCTTGGTTCAACGTGCGCGATCCTTGGCTGCCGCCCGTCACTAATACGGTGAAAGCCGCGTTGGCCGCCGGTGGCACGCGGAAAAATTCGTCGCGCACCGGCAATCCGGTTACTTCGCTACGCCCGGCCGGAAAGATCCGCGCCGTTTGCTCAAAACTAATCAGCGCCCGCGCGGCGAAGCGGCCCAGCCAGCGAGAAGTAAGTCCGGCCACGGCGTTCGGCTCCATTAACACCATCGGCACCCGCCGTGCGACTGCCGCCAACATCGGGGGCGCGGCGACATAGCCGCCCATCGAGAATAAGGCCGCCGGCTTGCGACGCCGTAAGATACGGCGACATTCAAGTACACTGGCGCGTAACTGCCATAGAGTCCTCATCCGCCGGGTAAGTCCTTGTCCTTTCAGTCCGCCAATTTCGATCCATTCGAGCGGAAAACCCTCCCGCGGCACCAACCGGGATTCGATCCCCGCCCGCGTACCGACGAAAAATGGCTCGTGACCCCGGCGGCGCAACTCCCGCGCCACCGCCAAGGCCGGCATCACATGCCCGCCCGTTCCGCCACCGGCCATCAGAAAACTCCAACTCATCCGGAATGCTCACTTACACTCATCAGCATGCCTAACATCAGCAACGTGCCGAGCATTGAGCTACCACCGTAACTGATTAGCGGCAAAGGTATTCCCTTGGTGGGAGCCATATCCAGCACGACGCTAATATTTACCAAAGCCTGCAGCACAATCGAAACCGTAATCGCCAACGCTAAATAGCGCCCGAAATCATCCGGGGCCGAAAAAAATAGGCTCAGTCCGCGATATAACAGGATGAGAAACCCGGCTATTACCGTTGAGGAACCCCATAAGCCCAATTCTTCGCCGACAACGGCGTAAATAAAATCTGAGTGGGCCTCCGGCAAGTAATGCATCTTCTGCTTGCCCTCCATCAGGCCTAACCCCAGCACCCCGCCCGAGCCCACGGCGATCTTCGATTGGCGCACCTGATAGACGGCATCCCGGTTCGAACTACCGCTCTCGATATACTCTTTCAGACGGCCATTCGGGTCGAATTGTTTCGTCACTTGATAGTCGGGATCCAAATAACCAAGAACCCGCTGCAACCGGTACGGCTTCAAAAGAATCGATAAACCAATCAAAGGGACCAGCGCCAGCACCGCCATCACGAAATACCGCCGTTCCATACCTGCTACATAGAAGAGCGCCGCCGCCGTACCCACCATCACCGCCGCCGTGCCTAGGTCAGCCAGTAAAACGGCTCCCGCTGCCAAACCGATCACCAACGCGGCGGGGCCAAAGGTATAGCGGTTATTGATGTCGCTTAACCTACGGCAGACAAACCAAGCCAGAAACAAGATCAATGCAGGCTTCGCAAACTCCGAAGGCTGTAGGGACATGACGCCCAGATCGAACCAGCGGTGTTTCTTGCCCACCGCGTAAGCCGCTAGCACCAGAGGAATGGTCAAGCCGAGGGGCGCCAGCGCCCAGCGCGAGCAATTCCATTGCCGATAGTCGATCTTCTTGATCCGCATCATGACCAGAAAGCCCAGCACCGCTGCGCCGAGCTGTTTCATCGCATTCCAACGCAACATCGTCTGCCAATCGATCGGCAAATCCGTGCCTAAGCCCAAAGCCGAAGGGGTCTTCAATTCCTGAGCGATCGACTTAACGCTCGATGCGCTATAGACCATCACTAACCCGAAAAACACTAGGCCTAACGTAGTGCCAAAAAGTGGCCAATCGGTACGGACACGAACTGCCATGCTAGTCGCCCTCCAATTCTCGAACCAAGGTCTTAAAGAAACTGCCGCGTTCTTCGAAATTCTGAAACTGGTCCCAACTTGTGCAGGCCGGGGCGAGGAGTACGACGTCACCAGCCTTCGCTCTTGCCGCGGCGAAAGTAACTGCTGCGTCGATAGTTCCCATTTGTTCGAGTGGCGCAGATCCGGCTAACTGCCCCGCAATTTTCCCGGCATCATGGCCGACTAACAACACCGCTCGAGTTCGGCCCGCCAACGGCTCGCGCAACGGAGTGAAGTCCAAACCCTTATCCTTGCCACCTAGGATGATCCAGAGAGGACCGTCCAGTGCGGCGATGGATTTTAGGGTAGCCGCCGGCGTGGTTGCTTTGGAGTCGTTATAATAGCGCACGCCTCGCCGGTTGCGGACGAATTCCAGGCGGTGCTCCACAGCCGCGAAACTCGTGACGCCCTGAGCAATGCGATCCAGACTCGCGCCAGCTTCCCGCGCCATCCGGGCCGCCGCCAAGACGTTCTCGAGATTGTGCTGGCCAGGCAACGGCACATCTTTCGCCGCCATGAAAGCCGCCCCATCCAGTATTAATTCGCCGCCTGATAGCCAAGCGCCGCCAGGCATCGTCTGGCTGAGACTAAACCAAGCCACTCGCGCCGGGGTTTGGTCTGCGTAGGAAGCCGATGCGGAGTCGTCTAACTTCAGCACCGCTAAGTCGGCGGCAGTTTGGCCACGTAAAATGCGCCCCTTCGCTTCAATGTAGGCCTCCATCGAACCATGCCAATCAAGGTGATTTTCCGAGATATTCAGGATAGCTGCGATGCGTGCATGTAAATTCGAGGTGGTAGCCAACTGAAAGCTTGAGAGCTCGAGGACATTCCATTGATTTTCGCGAGAACTCTCCACCATTTCCGTCGGAGGGATCCCAATATTACCCCCTACTTGGGCGGCTACGCCGGCCGTTGCCAGTAAGTGGCCCAACAAAGCCGTAGTCGTCGTTTTTCCGTTCGATCCGGTGATCGCGGCCACCGGGCCCTTCATAAAACGGGCAGCTAGCTCTACTTCGCCGATTACTTTTACTCCGGCTAAGCGGGCTTTTTCGAGGTCCGGGGCGCCAATCGGTACGCCCGGAGACACAACGACTAGGTCAACGCCGGTTAGCAAATCGGCATGCTGCGGAAGAAACTTTACGCCCAGTTGGTCAAGGGCCGCGCCGACTGAGCCCAGCTTCTCCAATGGGCTCGAATCCGTCGCCGTCACGAGAGCGCCACGCGCCACCAGAAACTGGACCGCCGCCAGGCCGGAGCGGGCCATACCCAAGACGAGAACGCTTAGTCCTTCTAGTTTCATCGTAACTTCAGCGTCGTTAGCGCGAACAAAGCCATCACTAATCCTGCCACCCAGAACCGGATAACTACTTTCGTCTCGCTCCAGCCCAGCGCTTCAAAGTGGTGGTGCAGCGGAGCCATCTTGAATATACGCTTCCCTCTGAGCTTGAAACTTCCAACCTGCAACACCACCGACAGCAATTCCACGACATAGACTCCTCCGATGAAGACTAGGAGAAATTCTTGCTTGATCAATACAGCAATGGTACCCAGACATCCGCCTAACGCGAGGGCGCCAACGTCGCCCATAAACATCTCTGCGGGATGAGCATTAAAGCAGAGAAACCCTAGAGAAGCACCCATCATGGCCGCGCATAGAATTGTTAATTCCCCCGCATTCGGGACACGCGCGATATCGAGGTAGGTGGCGAACTCCCGATGACTGTTCACGTAGCAGAGAACGGTCATTGCGCCGGAAGAGATGATCATCAGGCCAATCGCGAGGCCGTCGAGGCCGTCGGTGAGGTTCACGGCATTCGATGAACCCACCACCACAATCACCATGAATAAGAAAAATGGTAAGAATCCGAAAAAATAAGTCCAGGGGTTTTGCAACAAGCTATTCAAAAGCAAATCGGGCTTGTAAGTTTTGAAAAATGGGACATTGAGTTTAGTGTCGTAGCCGGCCTTGGCGTGCATGGCCAGAAGGATGAGCCCGATCGCCATGGCGACGGCGATCTGCATGTAGAGCTTTTGCCGAGAGGTGAGGCCGAGATTGCGCTTTTTGGCGATTTTCGTGTAATCATCCCAGAAGCCGATAAATCCGAACCCGACGATCGAGAAGAGCGCGATCCAAACAAAAGCATCGCGCAGATTCGCCCAGAGCAGAGTCGGTACGATACTCGAGGCGAGGATCAGCAAACCGCCCATCGTCGGCGTACCGGCCTTCTTCATATGACTCTTCGGCCCGTCCTCCCGGATATGTTGGCCGAAAGAAAATTGCTTCAGTTTGCGAATTACCCAAGGACCCAAAGCAATGGACATCAACAAGGCAGTGATCGCCGCAAATGCCGTGCGAAACGTGAGGTACTGAAAGAGCCGAAAGGGGCTGAAGAGTGGATACAACTGCTCGTAGAGAAGCCAATAAAGCATGTTACCGGCCCTCCAAAAAGCGAGTCATCGCGATCTCCACGTGGGTTCCACGGGAGCCTTTAAACAAAATAGCGTCGCCGGCTTTGGCGAAACTGCGCAAATGCGCTCCAGCTTCTTCTGGGCTTTCGAAAAAGAGTGCGGCGCCTGCGTCCAAGCCAGAAGCTCGTCCGGCATCGATAAGATGCCAAGCGGCGCCGCGTATTCCGAGCAGCACAGTAACTCCGTTCGTCGCGGCGTACCTACCGACGTCGCGATGTAATTCTTCGGCCCAAGGGCCTAATTCCAACATCTCCCCGAGCACGGCGATCCGGCGCTGCGCCGGAGTCTGCCCCAGCACATCCAGCATCGCACGGGCCGCAGCGGGGTTCGAGTTGTAACAGTCATCTAAAATCGTGATTCCGTCGACCTGCAGTCGCTCCCCACGCATCTTAGCCGGCCGCAAAGACGCGACCGCGTCGCGAAGATGTTCAAGCTTCGCGCCGAGTTCCCGTGCCACCGCAAGACCCGCCAACAGATTCGAGAGCGAATGGCGGCCCGTCAGGTGAGAATGAAAGACCACGTCTTCGACTTGGAAGGTTAGAGTCTCGATGCCAGTATCCAGTAGTTTTCCCTGTAAGTCGGCCCCGTCGCCCACGCCAAAGCGAATACGCCTGCCGGGAGACGAAAACTCCCGAACGCGGAGGTCATCGTAGTTCAGAATTGCCAAGCCACTCGCCGGTAGGGCCTCAATAAGTTCCCGCTTCGCTGCGGCGATCCCTTCGATGGAATCGAAATTCTCGATGTGCGCATAGCCAACATTAGTGACGATCCCAATCTGCGGCCGGGCGATCTGACATAGTGCTTGAATTTCGCCCGCATGGTTCATGCCCATTTCGAGCACCGCGTAGCGCGCGTCGTCCGCTAAGCGCAGTAGGGATAAAGGCACTCCCAGGTGATTATTTAGATTGCCAATCGTTTTTCCGGTCGGGTGATCGACGCTAACGAGGGTGGCAACGATTTCTTTGGTGGTCGTTTTACCGGCTGAACCAGTAATGCCAATTACGGTTCCGTCCCACCATTCACGGATGTGAGCGGCGAGTAATTGCAAGGCTTGCTCCGAATCCGCAACTTGCAAGGTCCTATTTTCACCGGTTGGGCGCTCGACCACGGCGGCCAAGGCACCTTTGGCCAATGCCGCGCCGACATAGTCGTGACCATCGTGCCGATCGCCCGGTAGGGCGAAAAACAAGTCACCCGGAGCAGTGGTGCGGGAATCAATGCTCCACCCGGTGACGACAGCGTCTTCGCCCATGGGCGGAAGCTTGAACAGTCTCTCTACTTCGGATAACGCCATTTTCATCGCGAGTATCCTAACTGGGAGAGCGCGGCGCGGGCAACTTCGCGATCGTCAAAATAAATGGTTCGGTCGCGAAAAATCTGGTAAGTCTCGTGCCCTTTTCCGGCGAGAATTACAATGTCTCCGGGTTGCGCGGACGCAAGGACCGCCTGAATCGCTTTTTGGCGATCCGGCTCGAGTAAATAAGGCGTGTCGAAGCGCGCGAGGCCCACTAAGACATCGTTGATGATCGCCAGTGGATCTTCTGAACGCGGATTGTCGCTAGTAAGTA
>Ga0105048_10016515_pt1 | contig 11408 bp, 12 predicted proteins | sample MAT05_FD_78382 | JGI IMG/M metagenome (GOLD analysis project Ga0105048, IMG submission 78382) | Freshwater microbial communities from Lake Fryxell liftoff mats and glacier meltwater in Antarctica - MAT-05 | ecosystem: Environmental > Aquatic > Freshwater > Ice > Liftoff microbial mat | place...
AATCACTTCCAGTTTGATCCAGGTCGTGCCAAAAATCTCGCGTGCCATTTGTGCCAGCGTGATGGCCTCTTCAGCCGTGTGGCAACCCGCGGTGTTGGGCAGGATGTGGCACTTCATGGCCTGCACCCGCTGCCAAAAGCTGTTGCCGCCGCCACTTTCAGGCTGCAGCCGGCGCAAGCCAACCGTCAGCACCTGGGTGCCGCTGGCAGCAACCGCGTCACTCAAGACCTGCGGTGACGGGTAGTGCGATGTGCCTAGAAACAGGCGGCTCGACAGTGTTGTGCCTGCAACTGTAAAAGTAGTCATCTAGCCACCTGTAATAGGCGTGACGACATCGATACGGTCACCGTTTTCAAGCTGGCGCTCGGGCCATTGCAGGCGCGGCACAAAGGTGTTGTTGATGGCACAGGCAAAGGCGCTCTCCAGTTTGAAGCCGCGTGCCAGCAGCAGGGCTTGCAGTGAGGCTGCCTCTGCGTTTGTACGTTCACCGTTTAAAGAGATCTCAATCATCATGCAGTAATTTTCGTTGCAAATTATCGACCAGTGCAGGCGCACACAAATAACCGTGCCGATACAGGCCGTTGATGTGCCACACACCAGCGCGCTGCTCCACGCAGGGCCGGTGATCATCCAGCGCAGGGCGTAACGCGGCAGACATACGCAGAATACGCGCCTCACCAAAAGCCGGGTGCAGGCTGTACAAGGCACTGGCCAGCTCCAGCACGGATCGTACCGTCACCGGCCCGGCATCTTCAGACTCCAGCTCGGTGGCGCCCACCACAAATTCACCATTTGGGCGCGGTGCCACATACAGCTGGTAGCGCGGGTGCATCAGGCGCACCGGGCGCGTCAAGGTGACACTCTTGCATTCAACCCGCAGCACCTCACCACGCACACCGCGCAGTGCAGGCAAGCCGGACTTGCTGCCCACGCCACGTGCATCAACAGCAATATCGACTGCGTGTGCTTGATCCCCGCAAACTATTGACTGCGCCAGCACACGCTCAACCGTTTGGCCTTCATGCCACTGCACACCCAGGCGATCCAGCTCAATGGCCAACGCGGCCATCAACTGGTCATTGGCCAGCTGCCCTTCACCCGCCAAAAAAAGGCCGCCGTTAAACCGCCCGGCGAGTGTGGGTTCAACCTGCGCAAGTGCTGCTGCATCCAGCGTTTGCACCTGCGCTTTGCAAGCCGCTGGCAGCTTGTGGTGCAGCAGGCGGCTGAAGTGTTCGAGTGACGCGCCGTCTTGCGAGTGGGCAACAATGACTGTACCGTCTTGCCTGAAGTAAACAGGAGTGGCAATCTGCGCTAGCCAAACAGGCCACAACCGCATCGAGCGCTGACCGAGTTCAAACACCGCATCATCAGACACTGCAAGTTCGGCCAGCGGTGACAGCATGGCGGCGGCGGTTTGCGAGGCACTGGTCAAATCATCACGAAGCCTTGAATCAAACAGGCTGACTCGGCAGCCAGCCCTTGCGAGACGCCAGGCGAGCAAGCGCCCTGCCAGGCCTGCGCCTGCTATGCCAACATGTAGGGCTTTCATGGTCGTCTTAAAATTTTGAACAAGGAGGTCAAGGAGTTAAATGAGAAAGATAAATGAGTAAGCGCAAGACCTCCTGTTTTACTCCTGATCTCCTTGATCTCTTTGTTAAAAAAATACCGTTCAGGAATAAATCTCGCTCCCACCCTCACGAAACTCTTTGGCCTTCTCCTGAAAGCCAGCGTCAATCTGCTTGATGGCAATCACGCCGGGAGCGGGAACAAGCGTTGTAGTGGCGGGGTTCAACCGCGCAAACTCACGCACCTCCTGCGAGATTTTCATCGAGCAAAACTTCGGCCCGCACATCGAGCAAAAATGCGCCACCTTGGCGTTCTCTTTTGGCAGCGTTTCGTCGTGGTACTTCATCGCCGTATCCGGGTCAATCGCCAATCTGAACTGGTCTTCCCATCTGAATTCAAAGCGCGCCTTGCTCACCGCGTTGTCCCACATCTGCGCGCCAGGGTAACCCTTGGCCAGGTCGCCTGCATGGGCGGCAATCTTGTAAGCAATCAGGCCTTGCTTGACGTCATCGCGATTCGGCAAACCAAGGTGCTCCTTCGGCGTCACGTAGCAGAGCATGGCCGTGCCGTACCAGCCGATGTTGGCCGCACCCATGGCAGACGAAATATGGTCGTAGCCGGGCGAGATGTCGGTAATCAGCGGGCCCAGAGTGTAGAACGGCGCCTCAAAGCAGGCTTCAAGCTGCTTTTCCACGTTTTCTTTCACCAGTTGCAGCGGCACATGACCGGGGCCTTCAATCATCACCTGCACATCGTGCTTCCAGGCGATCTGCGTGAGTTCGCCCAGCGTGTGCAGCTCGGCAAATTGCGCCTCGTCATTGGCATCGGCGATCGAGCCAGGGCGCAGACCGTCGCCGAGTGAAAAGCAGATGTCATAGGCTTTCATGATCTCGCAAATGTCTTCAAAGTGCTCGTATAAAAAGCTCTCTTTGTGGTGCGACAAACACCACTTGGCCATGATGGAGCCGCCACGCGACACAATACCCGTCAAACGATTGGCCGTCAGCGGCACATAAGCCAGGCGCACACCCGCATGGATGGTGAAGTAGTCCACGCCCTGCTCAGCTTGCTCAATGAGTGTGTCGCGGAAAATTTCCCAGGTCAGGTCTTCGGCTTTGCCGTTGACTTTTTCCAATGCCTGGTAAATCGGCACTGTACCTATCGGCACGGGCGAGTTGCGCAATATCCATTCACGGGTTTCATGAATGTTGTCGCCGGTCGACAAATCCATCACTGTGTCTGCGCCCCAGCGAATCGACCAGACCAGCTTGTCGACTTCTTCTTCAATGCTCGACGTGACGGCCGAGTTGCCAATGTTGGCGTTGACCTTGATGAGAAAATTGCGGCCAATAATCATCGGCTCGCTCTCGGGGTGGTTGATGTTGTTCGGTATCACGGCGCGACCGCGAGCCACTTCGCTACGCACAAATTCAGCGGTGATCTGCTCGGGAATCGATGCGTTGAACGAATGCCCCTTTTTCGGCATGCGTTCAGTCGCCAGCCGCTCGGCCAGCTGCGCACGCACCAGGTTCTCACGAATGGCGATGTATTCCATCTCGGGGGTGATGATGCCTTTGCGTGCATAGTGCATCTGCGACACATTGGCTCCCGCCCTGGCGCGGCGCGGCACCGGCGCATGGGCCATGCGCAGCGGAGCCAGCGCCGGGTCATTCAAGCGCTCGCGGCCGTAAGCGCTCGTGATGCCGGGTAGCGCTTCGGTGTCTTGCCGCTCGTTGATCCATGCGCCGCGCAGGGGCTGCAGGCCGCGCGTCACGTCAATGCTGACTGCGGGGTCGGTATAAACACCCGATACGTCAAACAAACGCAGTGGCGGGTTGGCTTCGCGGCGGGTTTGGGTACCTTCTGCAATCAGTGTGTCGGTCAGCGTGACTTCACGGAACGGCACACGAATATCAGGCCTGTAGCCATAGTCTTTGCCTTCAATATAAATTTTTCGCGAGCCGGGAAACGGTGTGCGCGTGATGCGACTTAGCAGGTCCTGGGTATCAACGGTAAGGTTCTTCTTGGCCATGGCGGTCTCCGGTTGTTAGAGGGGGGCCTGCCTGGAGAGCCGAAAACGCCACATGCGGATGTGACAGGGATTTCCGGAGCCAAAATTGCGTTGTTCCCTACGCAGGTGTTAACCTGATCAGGTTCAGCGGGTCTCGCATCCTTTGCAGGACTAAAGCGATCTCAGCCTCAAATGTTCTTTTGCAACATTTTTGGCACCCCGACAAGCTGCACCCATTGTAGGCAGTTGGGGCAGTATCGCAAGCCCCTCTATTTGAAGCGCAAAAATGGACACGCAGCCGACGCCATAGCGCCACCCATCAGACGCTTGCTCTACGCAGCGTAGGACGAAGCCAAGAACTGGCTTTCATTTGCGCTGCATTTACTAGACTGGCCCCATGACCAAATCATCTAAATCGCCCACGCTTCCAAAGCTTCGTGAGGGGCAAGCCCCGCCCACGCTTTCCCGCGCAGTGTTTCACGACCGCTTCATGCAGTCCTTTGCAGACCCCGCCTTCAAGGCAGAGGAAGAGTCAATCGCCCGCGTTGAAGACATCGCCTGGGATGCTTACAAGGAAGGCCGCAAGGCGCCCGTCACTCGCAAGGCGGGCAAAGGCTTTGCCGACCCTGAGTACGACCTGTCTGTTGAGTGGCTTGAGACCCGCGCGCGGTTGAAAAAAGCGCAAACCGAATGGGGCAAGGCAACCAGCCCGTCACGCGTCTTGCTGATTTGCGGGTCATCACGCAACGACGGCACCTGCCCCGGCGAGATCTCAAAAACATGGCGCCTGACCAACACCGCAAAAACGGTGCTGCTCAAGGCCGGCATTGAGGTCGATGTGCTGGACCTGAGCCTGCTGACTTCCAGCTACAACCTCAACATTCACCCCTGCAAAGGCTGCGTGTCCACCGCCATGCCGCTGTGTCATTGGCCGTGCAGCTGTTACCCCAACCACTCAATGGGCCAAACCAGCGACTGGATGGCCGAGATTTACGAGCGCTGGGTCGCCGCGCATGGCGTCATTATTCTCACCCCGGTGTACTGGTACCAGTCGCCTGGCCCGCTCAAGCTGATGATTGACCGCCTGGTGTGTGCCGACGGCGGCAACCCCGACCCGACCACCACCCACGGCAAAAAACCGCTGGAAGCCAAAGCGCTTGAGCTGAAGGGTTGGGACTACCCCAAGCACTTGAGCGGGCGCACTTACGGCGTGGTGGTGCATGGCGATGTGGCAGGGATAGAGGGCACCCGGCGCGCCTTATGCGACTGGTTCGAATGGATGGGTCTCATCGACGCTGGCACTCAAGCCAGGCTTGACCGGTTCATCGGTTATTACGAGCCTTATGCCACCAGCCACGACGCGCTCGACGCCGACAAAAATGTGCAGGCCGAAGTGCGCAATGTGGCCAGTGCCGTAGCCATTGCGGTCAAAGAGTTACGCGCTGGCAAACTGTCTGTACCAGACGAGGCGCTCAAACGTCCACGCCCCAAATAGTTCGGTAGAACAGACTGTCTAAAAACGTCAATGCTCAGACACGGTACTCACCTCGTTGCAGGCGATCGAGTGCAGTCCGAAACTGATAACGGGTATAGCGGAACACGCAACTTGCGGCTCATCGAGTGTTGTGAAGTTCTTGACAAGATGCACAGCGATGTCCGTGCGCGCCCTTGCCAAAGAGCAACAAAGCGATAGCCGACAGAACCAACTTGCCAACGATGATCTGAAACGGCCTGAGATTGCTGCCGTCCGGCTGCACCATCACCGGGATGATCATGGGCCAGGCATTGACGGCGGTGTGCAGCACCGGGACGACGCTGCCCTGACTTCGATTAAACAACCACGGTACATCATCGATGAGGCAATGATACTCAACGCAAACCAACCAAATGGCCAATCGCTCTGCAGGTCACCTGCGCTGTAGAAAAGCGGCAGGTGCCAGGCTGCCCGCAGAACGCCCAGCGCCACACTGACGACACGCCAACCCCAACGCTCTTGCAAAGCTGGCAAGGCGAACCCACGCCAGCCGAACTCCTCACCCAGCGGACCACCCACCAGGAAAATGAGCAAGACGTTCAGCGCCGCCAGCCACACATGACTCGCAGCGGGCAATGGCGGCAAAGTGCCGCCCAGCGCGATGTGGGCTGCCGCTGCCAAACCCATGTAGACAGCAGGAAATGCGAATGCCAACAACACCCAGCGCCAGCCGATGCGCCACTGGAGGCACCGTGTCAGCCAGCGGCGCAGGCCCGCGCGTCCCGTGGTGTAGGCAACAACAACGACCGCCGCAAGGCTCGGCCCGATGCCGCTCAGCATCGAGAGCGCGGCAGCCGCAATGGGCAAGTTCGCCTTCAGCGCAGCGCCAAGCAAACCCTAAGTCCACGTCCAGGCAAATGCGAGCCCAAAGAATTCGAGCAGAGACCGAGTAGATCTAACCTCACGGACATGATCGATGGACTGGCCTTTCACGACCAGGTCTAATGAAGGCAGCATCCGAAGCGTCATGTTCTCTCCGATGGCGAGAGCAAATCGTCACGATGGGCCGCCACGAACTGCGCGAACTCAGTCGAAGCTTGGCCAGTCAATTCGACCACTGTGTTCGTGACAGACGGCGTGCCGGTGAGTCTCGGCAGCATGTGCAGCATCAGCATCACCCGGATCAAGCCGGGCTCTACGCCATCACGGCGCAGCGTTCGGTAAAAGCGCCATGGGTTGGGCGATTCGTAGGTAATGCGCGTTCCCAAACCCGCCGTCAACTGATCGGCCATCTGCTGAAAACTCAAAGGGGTTTGTGACGTCAACGTATAAGCCTGACCGTGGTGCTGGTTGCCTGGCTGCGACAGCACCCGTGCCGCCACGCGGCCAATGTCATCCACATCGACCAGCGTGAATCGAGCTTTGCCTGCAGGCAGAAAGATCCTGTGCCGGCGCATAAGTTCGTCTTGTAGCGTACTTGTGAAATTCTGCATGAAGTAAGCTGGCCGTAACAGCGTGTACCGCACGCCGCCAGCCATCAGGCGCTGTTCGATTTTGTGATGAGGGATGAACCTGTTGCGTTCTGCACCCTGCACTGAAAGGAAAACAATATGCTTCACACCGTGCCGTCGGGCTCGATCAATCAACTCCCCGAAATCGCTGTTCAGTTGCGGCGGACGCAGCAGAAAGAGGCTGTCGCAATTAGTAAGCGCAGCGTCTTGGCTGGTGGCATCGGAAAAGTCGAAGGCCAACGGTTGTACGCTTGAATCGCCGCGCCATTTTTCGAGGGCGCTAGCCAAGTCGCGAACCCCCGCCTGAATGACGAAACCGTCAAACGCACGCAACGCCGCAATGACGGCTGAGCCAACCTGGCCCGTGGCACCCGTGACGAGGATACGTCTCATAGAAATTTGCGCGTCACGGGATAAGCATCCTGCAGCGGCTCGAAGGAGGTTCTGCCACCACATTACAAACGTCGAATGCCTCTTGCTTGATGCCGCCGCCCACGACGTTGTAGGGGCCGAAGCACGCCATGCTTTCTGCATACAGCCGCTGCCAGGTTTCGCAGTCCGTCTGATCGGTGGGTATCTGTGCAGGCCGCTTGACTACTGGCTGGCTCGCGGCCTTGGGCGGACGCGCAGGTGGCGGCTGGCGAACAGTTTCAATGGCGGCTGCCTGGGCCTTCTCCTTCTGGGCTTGCTCAAGGGCTTCGCGGCGTTGCTCCGCAGTAGGGATTTTGACTGGCGCATCGACTGGCTTTGCGACACCCTGGTACTGCCGGGGCACGATTTCTGAGTAATGGGTCTTACCCTGATCATCCTCCCAACGATAAACCGTCGCATTTGCAGTGTTGACCAGCCCTGATGCCAGCAGACAAAGTGAGCCAACAAGAGCAAAGTGGCGGAACCAATAAACTGCGCTACCGAATGACATGTCACTGCCCTCCCACGCTGAACTGGTAGTCCAGCGACGTGAGATGACCTACAAAATACGACCTGCCTCCTTTGCCAACCTCACCACGCATCGGTACGAGCATGCCATGGCGCAGTTGGTAATTCGACATGCTGCAATTCCAGGGCAGCATGACCATGTCTTTGCCCACACCGGCGCCACGTGCGTCGGCGTGTATTGCCGTGATCAGCCCTGCTTCATCGAACCTGAACAGCAAGGTCACCTGGACCGGCCCATCGACCAGCGTGGCATTGGCTGACCGGTCATCGACCGCCTCCCAGCGCACGCCCTGGCTGGGCAGCAGTGCTGTGGGGTACCAAACCATCTCGGCAAAGTACCGCATCATTTCACCGCGTGCAATCTCACCGCCGCCCCGCGCGTCGGCCACTGTGAACAGACCAAGCATCGCCGCGTGCAGCTTGCCCTCGCCTGCAATGTAGCTGTCGTGGACATGCGCGACTAATCCCGGAAACATCGACACGCTGCCATTCCACAAAAACCCCGGGGCGTGGATAACAGCCTGCTGCAAGGAGGTAAAAGGTTTCCAGTTATCGCCCGTCGCCGACATGTTGATCGTGCCAGCAAGCTCGAAGGTTGCGGTGGCGATGATGGGCTGGCCGTCTTTCAGAACTGCGCGAAAGTAGCGTTGAACTGGTGTGGGCAGGTTTTCAATCTCGCGGGCATCGTAGCGACCCGCAAGTGTTGGCGCACGGGCAGCTTGAAGCAGCGCTATCTGCGCCCGCGTCAACGCGTCCCAGCGTGCGCTACCCCACGCAACAAGCCCAAAACCGACCGCCGCAGTCAGCCCGACACCTAATGCAGTCCAACCCAGCCGTTTCATTGCGTTTGGCTCGCCGAAGCCGTGCCCAGGCCTTGGGAACCACGCGGGTCGCGCTGCATGCTGTGCAGCTGCTCCTCAAGACCGGTGATCTGGTTTAAAAACATCACCGCCAACGCAAGCCCGTGGCTGTCCAGCGCCAGATCTTGCCGCATCAGCGAAGCGCGTTGCAGCTTAATTACACAGCCGATGTCAAAAGTGTGGGGTGCTTTGTCTGGTGCGGTGGATGTCAAAACGCCGTGTTCGACCAGGCCCAGCAAATCAGCCACGCTAACGCCTGAGAGCAGCGCGGTTTGGCTGATCGAAAGAAGCGTCCCATTAAGCCGACATTGCTGACTTTGAACGGCTACTGGCGCATGCCGCCCTAGAGTTTGAGTTTCAGGGTCCATAGCGCAAACGATGCGCCAGAACCATCACGCCCGTCCGTGCGCTGACGCACGTAAGACGCCAATTTTCAAAAGGGTAGAACAACACCCTCACCATTTTGCGCACTCGACCTACAGGCAGACACGCTTTCTTCCCTTGATGATGGCTTTAACCAACAAAGGCTTCCTCATGGTAATTCGTCGACGACTACTTCTTGGCGCCGCTACTTGCGGGGCGCTAGCACCCGCTTTGGTGGCATGCTCGTCCGATAAGAGCGAACAGGAAGCGGCACACGCGCTAAGGCAGTCCGCTGCGCTGATAAGGGGCGACGCGGCTGCCCTGCGTCGGGAGCTGGTGCGTTACGCGACGCTGGCCCCGTCCAGTCATAACACGCAATGCTGGCGCTTTCAGATTCAGGACCAGGCCATCATCATCACGCCCGACATGTCGCGGCGCACCCCTGTAGTTGACCCGGATGACCATCACCTGTTTGTTTCCTTGGGCTGCGCTACCGAAAACCTGGCACAAGCCGCATTGGCCAATGGCTTTAAAACCAGCGTGCTTCTTGACACCAATGGCAGCATTACCTGTGGTTTGGAGCCAACCAAGGCCATGACTTCGCCGCTGTTTCGGGCAATCGCCGACCGGCAATGTACCCGCGCCGACTACGACGGCAAGTCGCTGACAAACGACGAGCTGCGCTTGCTGGAGCGCGCAGGAACCGGCGACGGCGTGAGCGTGCGCCTGCTAACCGCCAAGCCGGCCATGGAGAGCGCGCTGGAACACGTGGTGGCGGGCAACACTACGCAAATGAACGATGCAGCATTTGTAAGGGAACTGAAATCGTGGATACGCTTCAGCGCTGACGAAGCGCTGCGGACCGGCGATGGCTTGTTCTCCGGCACAACCGATAACCCCGCAGTACCGCGCTGGTTGGGCAGCCCGATGATGAGCCTGCTCTACAGCCCAAAGTCTGAGAACGAGAAAATCGCCCGGCAAATTCGCAGCTCGGCAGGACTCGCGGTGTTTGTATCCGAGCAAAACAAACAGGCGCACTGGGTTGAGGCCGGGCGTTGCTACGAACGCTTTGCGCTACAAGCTACCGCACTGGGCATTCGCAATGCCATGTTGAATCAAGCGGTCGAAGTGCCAGCGGTTCGTGCACAGTTTGCGTCATGGCTGGGGCTACAGGCCACAGAGCAACGGCCGGACCTGGTGGTTCGCTTTGGCCGCGGCCCGGTTGCGCCGCTGTCGATGCGCAGGCCGGTGCAGGCTGTTTTGATTTAGCTGCTTCTTATTTAATAGCTGCTTAATTCGGTTTTTATTGAGCATCAAGAACTTTTGGTCGCAATGCAACTAGCGGTCAAATTCCCGGACAACACCTGCTGTCCACCAGCTCACCCCGCCCGCATTCAGGCTTTGTGCGCGACTGATGTCCAGCTTGATGTCTGGTCTCAACGTGTAGCGGGCAACACACGGGTCGAGTTATTGGCTGCTTCCCGCCACCGCGTAAAAAGTTACGCCCCCAGTTGACGTGCGCAGACAGCGTGTTGGTCGCGCGCAAGCTCAGGGTAAGCACCAGCGTGCTGCTGGCGTAACGCGGCGACTGGTTGTTGAACCTGGCCGAAGCCACAGCACCTATGCTCACCGCCTCAGTCAATGAATAAGTCAATTTGATTTGCGGGCCAAAACTGGTGGCGGCATCTGCAACCCGCCTGCTTCTCAGTGTCCAGATTCAGGCCCAGCTCCACCGGGCCGACCCGGCAGCCATTGCCAAGGTGGTAAAGCGACCGGGCGCCACCCGTCTCGCGCTCGGCCCAGCCCACCAGCTTGCACTTGCCCACATCCAGCATTGCCGCGTCGTCTACCGTATGGTGGCCGCCGGCCGTCTATGCCGACAGGCTCACAAAGCTCAAAGCCGCCAATAAACCAGCCAGTGGCGCACGTTGTTCCATTTTTACTCTCACAAAGCGTTAGTAAAACTCCAGTCTAAACAATACGAAAAGTGGCACGGTTACCGCCACTTGCTAGCCAGGCAAAAAAATACCCGCCCCTTTCGAGGCGGGTTTTGTGACGGAGATGGCGCTTCAGTGCCGTGCGAGGTTCAGGAAACTTTGTCGCTAAAACTTACTGGCGTCAACCAGCTGGCCGTTCAGGATTTGGTTTCGCGCTTGGCCTTGGCTGCCGCACGGCGCTCGTCACGCAAACGCTTGCGCTCTGCTGCCGAAGCAGTGGGAGTACCTGATTTGGCAACTTCACCCGTGCCAAGCCTGCGTGGCTCGCTTTTGGCGTCGGCTTTTACTTCAGCACGTGTTATACCTGATGTGCTGCCTTGTGTAGCTGCTGACCCGGTCATGTTGGGCTTGGCGGTTCCGCCCGTACCCAGCTTGCGCTCTGCCGTACCTGCTTCGGACTTCACTTCGGCACGCGTAGTACCGGAGGTGTTACCTTTCATCGCATCCGATGTGTTCGGTTTTGCGGTTTCGCCGGTGCCCAGCTTGCGCTCGGTAGAGGTTGCCTCAGCCTTGACATCGGCCCGCGCAGCGGGTGCGGTTGGGTTTTGCGCAAGCGCGAAGCCGGACGCAGCAAGCATGGTCGCCAGAAGAATGGATTGGGTCGATTTGTTCATTTCATTTATCCTTAAGTAAGAGTGGAGGAGTAACTCCGAACCGATAGCGGCGCCGTCAGGTTCAGCTGGGAGG
>Ga0105048_10016516_pt1 | contig 11408 bp, 5 predicted proteins | sample MAT05_FD_78382 | JGI IMG/M metagenome (GOLD analysis project Ga0105048, IMG submission 78382) | Freshwater microbial communities from Lake Fryxell liftoff mats and glacier meltwater in Antarctica - MAT-05 | ecosystem: Environmental > Aquatic > Freshwater > Ice > Liftoff microbial mat | place...
ACGGTGGCGAGGTCGATGCGTTTGCCGGTGAGCTCGGGGAAATTGTAGAGCATGACGGGCAGGTCCACGGCGTCGGCCACGTGGAGAAAGTAGGCGAGCATATCGGCTTGGGAGACCGGAAAAAATACCGGCGGCATCAACGCGATGGCGGAGTAGCCGAGCGCCTTCGCTTGCCTGCCCAATTCGATCGCCGCCCGCGGGCGGATGTCGGTGACGTTGGCGATGAGCGCGAGCGGTGCGGCGAGTTCCGCCAAGGTCGCGAGCACGTGTTTGCGCTCGGGCACGGTGAAGTGCGGAAACTCCCCGGTGCTGCCGAGGGCGAGGACGCCCTTGATGCCGTGACCGCGCTCAAACGCGAGGTGGGCCGCAAGGCTTTCCCGGCGAACGACACCGTCGGCGTCGGTCGGAATCCATTGGGCGGAAAAAATTCCGGAAGGGCGAAAAGGTAAGGACATAGTGGAAAATTTGTGAGGTAGGAGCCTGCTTGCAGGCGATGGAACGTAGCCAACTCGCGTTACGAAATCGCCTGCAAGCAGGCTCCTACTTTCGGAAATCAGAGTTTTTTAGGATCGAGCACGACGTGGCGGATTTTTTGGCGCTTCCACGTGTAGGTGACGTGGACGAGCCCGTCGGAGGTCTGGATCACGGCGGGGTAACTGTATTCGCCGGGTTCCGTTTCAAGTTCGACGACGGATTGCCAGGCGGCGCCGTCTTTCGAGATCGCGACATTGAGCGGCGTGCGACCCTTCGGCGTATGGTTGTAAACCAAAAGCTGCCGCCCGTCGGCGAGGGTGACGGCATCGGTGCCCGAACTGGGATTGGGCAACGACGTGAGCGCCATCTTGCCCCAGGTGCGGCCGAGGTCGGGCGAGGAAATCGTGAAGACCTTGCCCTGCCGCGTGCGCCCGACGGCCTGGATTTTTTCGCCGCCGAGAAAGAGGATGCTCGGCTGAATGGCGCCGATCTCGAGACCGTCGTTGAAGAACTCGGTCTTGGACCACGTCGCGCCAAGGTCGGAGGTGCGCTCGAAGTAGACGCGCCATTTACTGGGCTTCTCGTCGGTCTCGTCGCTCGTCGGGCAGAGGATCGTGCCGTCGGCGAGTTGGACCGGTTTGTTTTTGATCGGCCCGTAGATTCCGTTCGGCAGCTTCTGCGCCGGGCCCCAAGTGCGCCCCCCGTCGGCGGAGGTGCGCAGTTCGCCCCACCACGTCTGCGGTGTCGGACCCACTTTATAGAACAACATGAGCGGCCCCGTGCGCGGCTGAAACAGCACGGGATTCCACGTCGGCACGCGCGGGCCGGCGGCTTGGACGCCGTTGGCGACCTCGATGGGCGCCGACCAGCCCTTGCCGTCATTGTGCGACACCCAGATCCCGACATCGGGATTTTTTTCCGCCGTGCCGCCAAACCAGGCGGCGACGAGTTTACCGGGCGTTACCTCGACGATCGTCGAGGCGTGGCAGGAGGGGAACGGGGCCTGTTCGTAGATGAACTCGGAGCGGAGGATCGCGGGATGCCCGCCGGCGTAGGCCGCAGTGGCGATTCCGAGGAGCGCGAAAGACGGGAAACGCATGGTCACTTGGCCGACGGCTGCTTCACGCGATAAAGGAAACCGTCCTCGGCGCCGATAAGGAGTTCGCGCGTGGCAGCAAAGTAAGTGGGCTTGGTCGCGTGGCCCGCGAGGACGTGGGTGCTAACCGGGCCTTCGTCGCGGAAGGCCCACTGGCCGGCGGCATTCTTGCCGAGGTTGCGGAAGAAATTCACGTTGGGGATGCTGTTGAGCATGAGGTCCGGCTTTCCGTCGCCGTCCCAATCCACGAGGCAAAACGTGCGCCTGCCGCCGCGGCCAAAGACGCCGTCGTTGAGCCGGAGCAGTCCGGACTCTTTGTTTTGGGGAACGCCGTGACTGTTGAAGACGCTCGCGCCTTCGCTCCAGAAAACGCGCTGCGAAGGCAGCAGCGAGAGAGCGCCGTCGGCGGCGCGACGGCGCTCGTAAAGCGCGAGGTAACCGTCGGGGTCGGACATCACGAGGTCCATCAGGCCGTCGCCGTTCCAGTCGCTCATCTGCGGGGTGGTGCGCCACTGGGTGACGAGTTCGTTGCCGACCGGTTTCCACCAATTCCAAGCCGGAGCGGGATTCTTGGCGCCGGCGGGCAGGGTCAGCTCCACGGGCTTTCCGGCGGCAAGGCGCGGTGCGGTGCGCGTTCCGATATTTTTATACCAGACGATTTTTCCCCAGATGCCGTTGGTCATGATGTCGGGCAGGCCGTCGCCGTCCCAATCGGCCACGCTGAGGATCGAGTAACCCCATTTCTCCTCGGCGGGACCTTGGATCGAACCGTTGGGGCCGGCCTGCTCGTGGATGAGTTTCCCCTCGGCGCTCAGGTAGCGCGGCTGAGCCCAGCGCGTGGGCATGCCGCCGAGATTTTCGATGAAGCCGATGTAACCGGCGGTGTTTCCCGAGACGAGGTCCTCGTCGCCGTCGCCGTCCCAATCGACCGCATAGGGCGTGATTAGCGCACCGAACTTCACGTCGGCGGCGAACTGGCGGAAGTAGCGCGGCGGGAGAAACTGCGGCATGCCTTCGACGGTCTTACCGGTGTTTTCAAGGAAGGCGACGCGACCGTCTTCGTCGCCGCAGACGATATCGAGGTGGCCGTCGCCATTAAAGTCCACCGCCGTCGGCGTGATCATGCACAGGTCCATCGTGAGGCGTTGTCCGCCGAGGCTGAGGGCGCGGCCGGCGGCGTAGACGGGCGCGGTGCGCGTGCCGGTGTTTTCGTAAAAGGTGAAACCGTCGCGGAACTCGCCGCAGATGAGATCGAGTTTCCCGGTGCCGCGAAAATCACCCCACATGGGCGAGGGCATGCCGAAGGGATCGACGTCTTTGCCGCCGGCTTGGAGGCGCACGGGCGCGGCATACGCCGGTTGGTCGTCGGTGCCGGTGTTGCGCATCACGTAGACGTAGCCGCGGAGTTTCCCGCGCGTCCACTCGCCCTTGGCATTGAACGCGCCCTCGCCGCCGTTGAGCGCGCCGAAATCGCCCCAGAAATCGATGCCGACCGACACGTCGAGCACGCCGTCGCCGTCGAAGTCCACGAGCTGCCACTGGTTTTGCCGGATGTTGCCGGGCTCGGTGAGAATCGTTTCCGGCACCGCGAGTTTCGCGGGCCGGGTGAATTGGGTTTTCAGGAAATCGGGAAAGGTGTTGCCGCGGTAGTCGTAGATTTCGCCCCGTTTCACGGAGGCCGTCGCGGTCACCACCGGTTTGCCGGTCACGTAGGAGATGCCGGAAGACGGCGCGGATTTCCCGATGAGGACGGCGGGCTTGAAAATCGGGAGTTTCAACTGCGGGTCGATCTGGCCGCTGTTCTCGAAGAACCAGGTGCCGTTGTAGGGCTTGTCGGTGCAGACGACGACGAGGTCCATGAGGCCGTCGCCGTTGTAATCCATCGGCAGCGGCCAGGCCCAGAGGCCGACGCCGAGGTCGACGAGGGCGCCGGGGTTGTTGTAGGCGAGGCGGGGGAGGGTTTCTTCGGCGGCGCGGGCGCGGACGGACGGGACGAGCAGGGCGAGGAGGAGCAGGAGCGTGGGTTTCATGGGCGTTGCGGGGATTAGAAGCGTCCGGTCACGCCGAAGACGAGCGTGGTGCCGTTATCGGTGTAGCGTTCGAGCCGGCCGGGGACGGCGCGGTAGAACTCGATCGGTTCGTCGAAGGCGTTCTGCACGTCGATGAAGAACGAGGCGTAGCGGCGGAAATCCCAGGTGGCCCCGAAATTCCAAACGGTGCGATCAACGCGGTAGCGGAGGCGGGAGGCATCGGCGGAGTAGTCCTGAAGGTATGCGCCGGTGTAGTTCACGAGGGCGCGGAGCCCGACGGCGCGGTATTTCCAGGTCAGTCCGGCGTTACCGGTCTCGGGGATGAACTGGGCGACTTCGGCGGTCGAGCGCGGGCCGGTGTCGCCGTAATCGCCGGCGGTGGTGAGAGCGGTGTAGTTCGCAAAGAACGACGTGTTTTTGAGCAGCGCCGGGAGGAAGGAGAGCTGTTGCTGGTAGTTGAACTCCCAGCCGTCGACGACGGCGGAACCGCCGTTGAACTGGGTCGTGATGGCGTAGCCGGCGTAGTCGCCGTTGTAGCCGTTGCCCGGGCCGGTGCCGACCGTGCCGCCGCGCGAGGTGACGATGAAATCGGCGATGTTTTTGCGGAAATAACCGACGGAGATCTGGCCGACGGGCTCGAAATAATACTCGAGGGCGACATCCCAGTTTTCGGCGTCTTGGGGCTTCAGGGCGGGGTTGTTGATGGTGATGGTCTGCGCGGCATCGCTGACGGTCTCGAGCGGGAGCAGATTGGAGAGAGGCACGCGGCCGATACTGTTGGACCAACTGAGACGGCCCTGGAGGCCCGGGGCGATGCGGTAGGTGGCGTGCGCGCCCGGGAAAAAATCGTCGTAGGCGCCGGCGGTGGAGCGGCGGTTGTTCTGGTCGCGAACGGCGGAGCCGAACGGATCGGCGGCGCGCTGGGCCGTAGTGGAAAGGACGCGGGCGGGCACGAAGCCGTCGGTGGCGACGTCGGTCTTTTCCCAGCGGACGCCGGCGAGGAGGCCGAGTCGGCCGCCGATGAGACGCGTGTCGCCTTGCACGAATGCGGAGGTGAGTTGCTCGGTGACGCCGCGGGTGCCCTGATAAAGGCGCGAACCGGCATAGTAGAGATCTTCGGTCCAACGCGCGGGGTTGTTGATGATGTCCTGCCGGGCGACGGCGGAATCGATAAAGGGAAGGTCGAGTCCGGAGCGGCGTTCGGTGATGGTGACGATCTTGGGATCGACCAGCGGGGCGAGCGACTGGGCGCCGGTGTAGTTCCAGCGGCGGTCGCGGGCGCGTTCGTCCACGCGCTGGTCGCGGTAGAGGCCGCCGAGTTTGAGGCGGGTCGGGAGGGTGAAGGGGAGCGTGTAACGGGCGTTGGCCTTGGCGCCGTAGATGACGGTATCGCGATCGCTGTCGCGCACGGTGATGATGCCGTTGCGGTAGGAGCCGATGTCGGTGAGCGGGGCGCCCCCGGTCTGGGTGAATTTCGGGAAGGCGGCGGAGGCGGTCTTGTCGAGGGTCCAGCCGATGCCGGGGGCATCGAGCGTGAAGATGCCGCCGCCGGGGGTGCCGTCGCGCTGGCCGTTGGCGAGATTGGGGCGGGCGAGACTGAGGAACGCGTCGTAGTCGATCTCCCACGCGGCGAGTTTGTGGACGGCGCCGCCGTTGATCTGGCGCTCGCGGTTGAGGAAACTGAAGAGCGTGGAGTTGAGTTGGACGGTCGAGGCGGCGACACCGCGCACGCGGGTCACCTGGTCGGTCCAGCCGGGGAGGATCGCGCCGGTGCCGGTGGGCTGACCGGCGGCGTCGAGCGCGGCGACGGTGCGCGCGGTGAAGGCGCGGGTGGTGAACGTGCGGTTGAAGCGCTCGAAGGCGTCGTTGTAGATGGCGCCGATGAAGAAGCGGGTGTGCTCGGCGAGCCGGTAGTCGGCGCGGAACTGGACGCTGGCTTGCGAGCGGTTGTTATAGGTATCGGTGGTGCGGTAGTCCCAGACGTAGGCGGGCGCCGGGACGGCAAACTGGTAATCTTGCAGCGTCTGAAAAAAGCCGGCGGCGTTTTCGCTGTAGAAAGCGGTGAGCGAGACGCCGAGATTGCGCGCGCCTCCGCCGACCGAGAAGACCTCTTGGTAGCCCAAATTGAGCAAGGGGTGCAGGGGATGTTCGGCGCGCGTCGGAGTGGGGTTGTAGAAATCCGGGGCCCAGCGGGCGGAGGCCCGGTAGTCGAGACGGCGGCGCTCCTTGATCGCGAGCGCGGAACGGGTCTTGAGGTTGACGGCGCCGCCGAGCGAATCGGCGGGCATGTCGGGCGTGGGCGCCTTGATGACCTCGAGTTCCTCGAAGAGCGCGCCCGAGATGGCGTTGGTGCGAAAATCGCGTCCGAGACCGCCGGCCGAAGCCTGGAGATTGCCGTCCACCGAGACGGTGTTGAGGTTGGGCGGAGCGCCGCGGATGATGACGCCGGTGACGTTGCCCTCGTCGTCGAGGCGGCCGGCGACGCCGGGCAGACGGACCAGGAGCTCGCCGGCGGAATCGTTGGGCAGATTGCCGAAGGCATCGAGGGCGACGACGTTGCGCACATTGGGGGAATTGCGCTGGCGGGTGAGCGAGGCGGCGTTGCCCTCGCGCTCGCCGGTGACCTTGAACTCGCCGAGTTTATAGACCGGAGACGTGAGTTCGAAGTCGCGCCGCACGGGCGGGCCGGCCGTCATGGCGACGACGAATTTCAAGGGCTCCAGCCCGATATAAGAGGCGGTGACTTCGTGGGTGCCCGTCGGGATATCGGGCAACGAGAAACGACCGGTGTTATCCGTGAACACGAAACGGCCCAAGGCGACAATCTCGACGCGGGCACCTTGGAGAAGATTGGCGGTGCCGAGATTGCTGACGACGCCCGCGAGCGTGCCGCGCGCGGCGGGAGTGGGGGTGGCCTGCGCCGAGGCTTGAGCGGGGGAAAAGGCGAGACTCGCGAGACAAAGCCCGGCTACGAGCAACGCCGGGCGGGCGGGGACGCCGATGAAACGTGTCGTGGATCGGATCATGTTGGGGCGGGGTAAGAGCCGGGAAACGCGGAGGAAACGTCGGGAAGGGCGGTGCCGAAGCGCACCGCCCGCAGCCGGCCGGAATGCGGCCGACTAGAACCGCGCGGTCACGCTGAACCGGTAGGTGCGCGGCGCTTGGTCGCGGGTGATGAGGAAGGGCGCGCTCGTAAGGTTGGTCACCATCAGATCGAAATCATAGGTCTTCCAGCGGTAGGCCGCACCGGCGTCGTAGCTCTTCTGGCTGCTCGGAATCTTGCTGAGACCGAAGCCCGTGATCTGGGTCAGCAACGGGCCGATCGCGGCGACGCCGCCCTTGATCTCGAAACCTTCGTCGCGCTGGTCGCGGAAGCTGTATTTGGCGAAAAGGTTGGCGTTCCAGTCGGGCGCAAAGCGGAGCGGAATCCGGCCGGGATTGGCGGCGTTCGTCCAACCGCGCGAATTCTGCTGGCCGGTGAAGCCCTGGCTGGTGTTCAAGTCGGTGTAGTTGGCGATCAGGCTGAGCCGGTCCGTGATCGCACCGAAAGCCGTGAGTTCCCAGCCCTTCGACTGGGCGCCGTCGATGACGGAGACGGTGCCGAACGTCACATTTTGCCCCTGAGAGACGCCGTTACCGAGCGTGTTTACCGTGGTGCCCGTCTTGATCATTTCCCAGTAGGTCACGGTGAAAGACATGCGGCCGCCGAATGCCTCGCCCTTGATGCCCGCCTCCTTGAGGTCGGCCAACGGCGCGGTGGTAAAGGTCTCGCTGATCCGCGGATCGCCGGGGATGAGGCCGTTGAAGCGCGCGATGGTGGCAGGGGCGTCGTTTTGCACGCTCTTGACCGCGTAAAGCGCGAGGTTGGGCAGAATCTTGTAGGTCGCCCCGTAACGATAGGAGTTGAGGGTCACGCCGATCCCGCTGTTGCGCCGGCCGGTGAAACGATTGCGGGTCTCGGTCACACTGCGGTCGGAACGCAGACCGCCGGTGAGCAAGAGCCGGTTCTGAAACAAGGCCACATCCTGCTGCGCGTATTGGCCGTAGGCGTAACTGTCGGTTTCCGTCGAGCTGGCGCGCGGGAGGTTGGCGACGCGGCCGTCGTAGAAGGAGCGGCTGTATCCGGCGGCTTTGATCGCCGCCATGTTGAGCGTGTTGAACGGGGCGTTCGGCACACCGTTGAAGAACGAGTTGGCCGCGCCGCTGTCGTCATAGGAGTAGCCAACCAGAGTGGTGGCCGTGATCCGGTCGGCCCAGCCATAGCGCGCGATCAGGTCGCCCTGATAGGTCTGGCCACGGGTCCAGCCGTCGTTGGCCTGCGATTGCGAGTTGGCGATGATGCGCGCGTTGTCCTCGCCGGTAAAATATTGCTGGCGGTAACCGAAATAGCGGATGTTCGCCACCTGCCGGAAATCCAGCCACTCGGCGAAGCGGTGGGTCAGAAACAGCGTCGAGTTGGCGATGTTGTTTTTGTCTTCGCTGCCGGGGCCCGCGATATTGAAGTTATAGGGCAGTCCCAGCGCCGTGATCGGGTCGGTGGCGTTGTCGAAGATCCCCACGAGCCGGCGGGCCTTCTCCGGGTAGATCGCGAATCCGTGGCCTTCTTCCCGCGACGGCGTGTTCAGCCGCAACAACTCGGAAGCCAGCACGAGCTCGGTCCGGGGTGTGATCTGCCATTTGAACGAGGGGTAAAGCGCATAGCTGTCGACCTCGTGGAACTTGATATAGTCCTCGCCGTTGGTGTAGGACCCGGCGACGCGGACGGCAAATTTGCTGCTCTTGTTCAGCGAGTAGTTCGAGTCGAACTCCAGCCGGTGCATCGCCGCATCGGCATCGTCGAAGCTGAAGGCATACTTGACCATCGACGCCGTCGAACCGAGTTCGGGTTTCTTGAAGATGTAGTTCAAGAGCCCGGTGCCGCCCGCGCGGCCCTGCACCGCCGAGGGCGGTCCCTTGACGATTTCCAACCGCTCGTAACCGACGAGATCGCGTTTGTTGTTACCCATCCGCACGCCGTCCACGGAGATCGAGCCGCTCGTCTCGAACCCGCGCAGGCTGACGTTGTCCCCGTTACCGGCGTAGCGGTTTCGCACGAAAACATTCGCGACGTATTTGAAGGACTGGTCGAAGGTCGTCGCGCCGATGTCGTTCCAAAATTCCTTGGTCACGATATCGACCGTTTGCGGGATATCGAGGATCGCGGTATTGGTGCGCGTGGCGGTGGAGGCCGTGGAGACCTTGTAGCCGGTCGACTTCTCGGCGGAGACCGCGAAAGGATTGAGTTTGACCACGTCGTCGCCGCGGGGAGCCGCACTCGGGGCGGTCTGCGCGGAGAGCGCGGGCGAGAGCAGGGCGAGGGAGAGCACGGCGACGAGGCCGGGCCGACGGTTCAGGGATGGGCGGACGTTTTTCATGGGGTTAATGATCGGCGAGGTTGGGACACCGAAACTTTTGCGGTTTTGAAAAAACGTTTTTTCAAAGTCAACCGCCTTTTCCTTCGCGGACATTTTTCTGGCGCACTATTCCGGAAGCCGCATTGCCGTTTTCCCCGACAGCCGCAGCGGGCCAAGGGCGATTTGCCACCCGGTCCGTGGAAAAAATTCCACGCGTTTCTACGCCGCTCCGGTCGAGGCCCGCAGGCTCTCGAGCAACGGCACCTCGACCGTGCGGCCGGAGTCGCGCCCGCGCGCGAGCTGCTGCAACAGAAGCGTCGCAGCCTGCTCGGCCAATTCCTGGTGCGAGACGCCCACACACGAGAGCGGCGGGTCGAAGAACGGCGCGATGTCGTAGTCCCCCACCCCGATCACCGCCACATCCCCGGGGATGCCGAGGCCCTTTTCCTTGATCGCCCGATACGCACCCAACGCCAGCGCGTCGGACACCGCATAAAGCCCGTCGCACTTCCCGCCTCCCTTCAGAAAGGCGCGCATCGCTTCATAGCCGGCCAACTCGGAAAGCATCCCGGCCACAATCTCGTTGGGAGCGATGCCCGAAACGTGCAACGCCCGCTGCATGAACCCGTCGACCCGCGCTCGCGTCGTCTGGGTGAGCGGACTGCCGTGCAGCACGCCCATCCGCCGGCATTTTCTCCGGAAGAGGATGTCCGCCGGACGGCCGCCGGCCTCGGCCGCCTCGACAACCGACGGGTAGCCGGGGATGCCCCGGTTCACGAGCACCACAGGATACGGCAGGTGCGCCCGCGCGAGAAACGCATCGTCCTCTGCCGTCGTGTTCATGATGAGCGCGGCGTTGAAATGATCGCCGGTGAGCAGGCCGGGCATCTCGCGCAATCGCCCGGCCGGAAACATCTCGATCAACACCGAAAACGTGTGCTCGTTGCCCGCCGCAACCGCCTGGCGCAGGGCCACGATGAAGTGTTTCACGAGCGGAATCGGGGCCTCGAAGCTGGTGATGAGCGCGAGCACCACGTTGTTCTTCACCCCGTCGCCGCCGCGCAACCGCCGCGCGCTGATGTTGGGCAGGTAGCCGAGCTTGGCCGCCGAGGCGCGGATCTTTTCCACCGTCTCCGGTGATATCCGCCGCTCCACATGGCGGTTGTTCAGCACCGAAGAGACCGATCCGATGGAGACCCCGGCATGCGCGGCGATGCTGTTCACCGTGACGCGACCGGCCGGGATCTTTGTGTTTCTTGACATCGTTCGGCCCGAGCCAGTCAAATTCCCTCAAGATTGCAAAAATGTTTTTGCAAAATCATCTCCATGAAGAAACCCCGCCTCTTTCTCGGCATCGACGTCGGCACCGGCAGCGCCCGGGCCGGCCTATTCGACGCGCGGGGAACGTTGCTCGGCAGCGCCAGCCACCCGATCACCCTCTGGAAACCCGCGCCCGACCACGTCGAGCAATCCTCGGATAACATCTGGGCCGCCTGCGGCCGAAGCGTGCGTGCCGCTCTTCGCGCCGCCGGTTGCAGCGGCGCCGACATCGCCGGCATCGGCTTCGACGCCACCTGCTCGCTCGTGGCCCTCGACGCCGAGGATCGCCCGGTCTCGGTCAGCACCACCGGCCGCGCCGAACAGAACGTTATCGTGTGGATGGACCACCGCGCCCTCGCACAGGCCGCACGTATCAACGCCACCGGCCATCCCGTGCTCCGCTATGTCGGCGGCGTCATCTCGCCGGAGATGCAGACGCCCAAGCTCCTTTGGCTGAAGGAAAATCTCCCCGAGACCTGGCGGCGCACCGCCCGCTTTCTGGATCTGCCCGACTACCTCACCTACCGCGCCACCGGCGACGACACGCGTTCGCTCTGCACCACCGTGTGCAAATGGACCTACCTCGGCCAGCAGGACGGCGCGGGTTGGGACGCCTCCTATTTCAACCGGATCGGGCTGGGTGATCTGGTCCGCGAGAAGTTCGAGCGCATCGGCACCCGCGTGCGGCCTATGGGCGAGGCGGTCGGCGGCGGCCTCACGCCGCGTGCCGCCCGCGAGTTGGGTCTCCGCGCCGGCACCGCCGTGGGCGTCGCCATCATCGACGCGCACGCCGGCGGCTTGGGGATGCTCGGCGCGCGTATCGGCGGTGGCAAAGTCGACGCTCCCGCGCTCAACCGCCGCATCGCCCTCATCGGCGGCACTTCGTCGTGCCACATGGCCGTCTCGCCCCGGGCGCGCTTCATCCGGGGCGTCTGGGGGCCCTACGCCTCCGCGATGATCCCCGGCCTCTGGCTGACCGAGGGCGGGCAATCTGCAACCGGGGCGCTCATCGACCACGCGATCTTTTCCCACGCCGCCGCCGCCCCGCTCCTCGCCGAGGCGAAACGCGCCGGTAAAACCATCTACGAGCAACTC
>Ga0105048_10016517_pt1 | contig 11407 bp, 12 predicted proteins | sample MAT05_FD_78382 | JGI IMG/M metagenome (GOLD analysis project Ga0105048, IMG submission 78382) | Freshwater microbial communities from Lake Fryxell liftoff mats and glacier meltwater in Antarctica - MAT-05 | ecosystem: Environmental > Aquatic > Freshwater > Ice > Liftoff microbial mat | place...
GGAAACAATTTTATTTCTCTTTTCTTCAAAAGAAATTTAATTGATTGATTAATAACAACTCAATACTCAAGTCGATTCTTACACACTTTTTTGAACACTACCATTTATTTAGCTTTTAAAAAACAACCATGCTTGTCTTGTTAAAAAAAAACAACCATTTAAGGCATATAAGAACATATAAGGTTACACTTATTGATAATTTAAAAACCTATTTTGTTTTGGTATGTATGAGTTACAAATGTGAATCAAGGGTTGATTTTTTTTAGTAACACAGTACGTGTAACACCAACGTCTCCCGAAAAGTCGGGACTCATCAGGGAATCCTGCCTTCGCAGGAATGACAAGCATGTCTGCAGCGCATTAATACCACAACTATTCAACGCTTTATTAGCTAAAATAAATACGAATTATATCAAAACAATTAGCTTTAAAAAACAACCATGTTTGCCTCGTTTGAAAACAACCATTTAAGGCATATAAGAACATATAAGGTTACACTTATTGATAATTTAAAAACCTATTTTGTTTTGGTATGTATGAGTTACAAACTCATGTTTAAAGAAATAACAACGTAATAAATAGCCCAGCCTACGCCGCCTATTATTATTGCCCATAACCACGATGGTATGCTTCGGGGTGTTTCGCTGCCTTCTATCAAAAATCTTTTTTGGTCGCCTTTGCCATACGCATTTATCATTAATGGTATTACGCCATCAACCACATCGTTTTTATTTAATCCCTCCACAGCTATTGATGGGCCGTTGCGCACAATAAAAGGTATTTTACGAATGCCTTCTTTGCCAAGTGGGTCTTTGCTTACTACTTTTAAAATGTGTTCGCCATCAACCAATTTGCGGGTGTCTAATTCAAAATTGATAGGTGCCAAATATTCGCCTATTGGTATAATTTCATCATCAATAAATACGATTACTTTACTTTGGTTTTGCATGTTATTGATTGTTTAAAATGGTGTATTTAATATGGTTTTCATTTTTTTCGCCGGGCTTTATCAAATATTTTATTGAAAAAATTAAGGTTAATAATGCAATAATTGCAATTGTCCAAACCGAAATATAATCCCAATTATTTTGTGGGCCAACGCCATGCACAATGCCACGCAACACCTTTGGTTGTTGCCTTTCGCACACTGGGCAAGCGTTGCTAAGTAATTGCAAAATGCTAAGTATTGCTACAAAATATATTTTCTTCATTGCTCATCATTATTAAAATTTGAAACGCCTAATAATTTATATAGTGGGCAAAAATTTACTAGGCTCGTTACTATAAAAATCGCCGCAATAATTAGTAGTACAACGGCAATAATTCCGGAAATAGTGTTTAAAAAGTAGAGTGCAATAATTGCAATTGCTACTGATATTCTGAATGTTTTGTCGAGAGCACTAATATTTTTTTTCATGCTATTTTATTTGCTTGCCGATGCTTTTATTTTTACAAAATCCATTATCTTTTTAATCTCTTCGGGCGATACTTTTTTGCCCTTGTTGCCCCAACTGCTGCGTTCATAATTTATAATTGATGCTACTTGGTTTTCATTAAAATTCATGTTTGTACCAACGGCTGCCATTACGCCAAACTCAGGCCTTGCGTCGTAACCATTCATAATAATATCTACATACAATTCTAAGTTTTCGCCGGTAACAACTGGGCTTCCTTTTAGTGGTGGAAATGCACCCAACAAACCTTCGCCATTTTCTTGGTGGCAGCTTTGGCAATTTGATGCATATAGTTTTTTGCCATCATCACTTGTACCATTTCCTTGGCTTGCTTTTGCAGTATTGTTTTCTTGTTTATATAAAAATTGCATTGGTTGTGTACCATCGGGCAGCGGCATTTGCTTTAGCGTTTGCAAATAAGCAAGCAATTGTAAGGCTTCTTTTTTGGCAATTACTTTTCCTTTTCTACCATTTAAAAAAGACTCTGGTACACTTACAATAACATCACTCTTTTTTGGGTTTTGTGTTACCTCAAACATCCATTCATACGATGGCATTATTGATTGTTTTACAACGCTGCGGGGATTAAAAAGGTGCATTAAATTCCAGTCTTTACTCGGCTGTCGGTTACCCACATCGGTTAAGTCGGGCCCTGTTCTGCCAGTGCCCATTACGGTTGCTGTGTTTGCCCAAAAACTTGTGCGGTGTATGTTGGCATAATCGGCTGCCATTCCGGGGCGTGAACCAAACATTTTATCCATGTCCACATTGCGCACTTGCTGCGAGTGGCAACCCACGCACCCTTCCGAAATATAAATGTGTTTGCCTGCCAAAGCATCGCCGCTAAGGGGAAGGCTACCCGGCAAGGGCGCATTGTTTTTTTGGTTTTGCAAGGCGGGTAATATTGCCGTTAAAAATGTAAGTGCTAAGAATAATAATCCAGCAATTGGATATAGTTTTTTATGGTCATTAAAAATATTCATGTGCGTATAATTATTTATCGGTGTTGGTTGCTAATGATTTTTCTAATTGATTAAATGCCTCAGTTTTTACATCAACTTCTACATTTAATTTAGTTGTCATTTTATAAAAATTATAGAAATAAATGAGGTGCGAAATAAACATTAAACTACCGCCAATGGCTCTCCACAGCCAATAGTCGAACATCATTACCACACTATCAATAAATGGTTTTTGTTCCATCCACATTAAGCCTCTTAGCGTGCCGCCAATCATTAATGGCACTGCATAAAATAGAAGCCCAATAAATGCCATCCAAAAATGTGCGCCTACTAAATTTTGAGGAGGCTCTTTGCCTGTAAGCCTTGGTATTACAGCATAAGCACCGCCCCATATTGCGAAAGTAATAATGCCATAAAAACCCAAATGGGCATGCCCAACTGTAAAATCGGTAAAGTGCCACAACAAATTAGTGTATCTAAATGCCTCGGCTGTACCCTGAATGGATACTACAAAATAATACACTGCGGCCACCAAAAAGAATGGCGACGTATAGCTATTTGCTACCTTGTTATAATGCCCTTTAAACGTCATCGAAAAATTTACTGTAGCAGCCACCACTGGAATTATCATACCTCCACTGCCAACAATAGCAACGGTTTGCAGCCACCAAGGTATTGCGCTAAAAACAAAATGGTGCGTACCAATAATGGTATAAAAAAGTATTTGGGTCCAGAAAGCAAGTATGCCTAAACTGTACGCATATATTGGTTTGTTTAGTTGTTGCGGAATAAAATAGTACAACAAACCAACTGTGTAAAGTGTAAACCACATACCCACGCCCGAGTGCATAAAATAACCTTGTATAATAGTTTCGCCAATGCCGTTTTGCCAAAAAGGTAAATAGGCAGTAAGTGCAACAATTATTGTAAAAATAATGGCCGAAATAATGTACCAATTAGAAATATAAATTTCTTTGGTTGTTCGTTTTGCAACCGTTAATAGAAAATTAGCAAGGGTTAAAATTAAGGCTACCGCAAAAAATGCCATTATTGGCCAAATGTATTCTCTAAATTCTCCACCACCATTGTTAACACCCGCCATTAAACTTATTGAACCTAATACCACCATTATATTTGTGCAAGCCAATGCAATCCATCCCCATTTTATACTATAAATTTTTGCGTTGCTAACGGTTGGTACCACATAATATCCGAGGCCTAACATGCCCAACGACGCCCAACCCCAAAAAACAATATTTGTGTGCACGGGTCTAAGTCTTCCAAAGCTTAACCAACTTGCATGGTCAACATCGGGGGCTAAAAATTTAATTCCTAAATATTCGCCAATGCCTGTGCCTACTACCAGCCAGAATGCAGCACAACCCAAATACCATAAAATAAGTTTTGTAATATCAGCATCTAATACTGGGCGTGGCGCACCTTTCTTTTTTACTGCAGTATAATGAACTTCGTGTTCGGAGCTTACATTTTTTATTAAACCTTTGGTATCGTTTGCCTCTGTATTTGTAGATAATTCGGTGTTTGATAATTCATAATCCAACGCTTGTTTTCTGTTGGCTAATTCTTGCGCTAATGCAGGGTTGTTTAAGTGTTTTAGGTGTTCAACAAATTCTGAAGATTCTTTTATTTTTTTAGAATTATTGTAGTTAATAATTGCATTTTTTGTTTGCGAAAATGCATAAAGAATACCCAATAAAATAGGTACTACCAACAATACAATAGTTATGATAATACCGGGTTGGCTTAGCAACGCAAAAGTTGAAGCGTTTGCATCCTCGGCATGTAATGCAGCAGGTAAAAACAGCAAGGCAACAATGCCAATAATTGTAGTTAGTTTTTTAGAAATATTGTTCATCTTATGCTTGCTTATTTTTGGTTTTAAAATATATGTCAATTTCTTTGCTAGTAAGGTTTTTAAAGTATTCTGATTGTTTGGTTTCATCATCTTGTTTGGCTCTTTTTTCTTCGTTACTTATTACTTGTTTTATTTTGATGTATTGCACCAAACAAAAAGCAATAAATGCAACTCCAATGGCAATTGTTATAAATAATAGTAGCCATGAACTTAGGTGCGAATCAATAATATTGCTTGCAGTTTGCGCATGGCTCAATTGCCAAAAACCAAGCAGTATTGCGCACAAACAAATTTTTATTTTACTCATGTGTAGATAATTTATTAGGTTATGAATATTTTGTTGCAAAGCACGCACAGCTCAATAAGCGTGCTTGTATCATGTTGTTCCATTTGGTTTTTTCAATAGCAAAATCATTTATAAAAAGCTCAATTAATTTGCAGACGGATGAATCCATATCTGAAAAATCGGATATGGAAATTTGGATTTTCATATCTGATGCCAACTCTATAATTTTTTGCTCTTTGCTTTGTGTCAAGTGCAATAAATCTTCGATGCTTGGCGCGGATGAATTTTGGTGTTTACTATTTTTATCGAACACTTTTATGATTGACGGAAAAACCAATTTGATTTCGTAAGTAAGCAATGATTGAAATTCAATTTTCAACTCATTTAAAAGCTGGTATAATGCGGCGTTTGGGTTGTTTGGGTTTTCGCTTATGCAATTGATACATGAACTACACAAAATAATTTGGTGTTGAATTGCTGGATACAAATTTTGAACCAATAGTTCAATAGATTCGTTTGTATTGTTGGCGTGTGCGCACATTTTAGTCTTGCATTGTATTTGTTTCGGTGCAAAAGTGTATTACATACCTTGCTTTAAAAATGAATAAGCGTAGGTAGCAATATGATATTAATCATGTTTTTTAATCGTGCAGATTAGCCGTTTTAATAAGTGATGGAAGGTTGAGTATTTTTATTTTTTTACCTGTCAATTCAATTATTTTATCAATGTTAAATTCAGACAAAAGTCTTATTGCACTTTCGGTGGAAGTGCCTACATAATCAGCTATTTCCTCGCGGCTTAACGAAACATTTAGTGTGGCATTGTCGGCGGCTAAACCATAAGTTGCTTTAAGAAAAAGTAGGGCTTCGGCCATGCGTTCTCTTACGTTTTTTTGCGAAAGAGAAACTATTTGTTCTTCGGCAATTTTTAAATCGTTGCTTATTTTTTTAACCAGTTCAAAAAGTAATTTGTTGTTGGTAACAATGCTGCTATTAAAATAATCTTTATCGATGATGCAGATAGAACAATCTTCTAAAGCAACCGCCGAACTACTGTATCTTTCGGAAGAAATTAAAGCACGATAACCAAGCACATCGCCCGATTTGGCGAGTCGTAAAATTTGTTCTTTGCCATCGAAACCAGTAGTAGATAATTTTATTTTACCACTATTCACACAAAAAAGACCTTGTGGCAAACAATTTTCATTAAAAACATATTGCCCTTTTTTGTAGCTAGAACATGATTTGTGTTTTGCTAATTCTGTTAACTGTTCGCCCTCAAGCACATCAAACACCGAGTGTATGCGCACGCTGCACTGCACACAGCTTGGATTTACGGGTATAGAATTTTTCATAATAAATAAAGAAACATTAAAAATAATGTAGGTAAATGTAGAATATTAAAAGTAGGGTTGCGTTTTATTAATTAAACAACTGTTTAACCATTGCTACAAAGGGTTATTATTTAAAATTTATTTACTTGTTATTGTGTGCTATGCGAAGGAGTATTTGTACCAAAAGAATTTATTGTTTAATAAATTTTACTCTTTTGCTACCTCCACGTCTATCGCCGGCACAAGATACCTTTACAAAGTAAACACCAGAAGACAATTGAAGATTTGAGATTGAAAAGTGAAAATTGTTTTTATCAAATTGATTTTTCTCAACAAGACAATTGATTTCACTACCCAATACATCTGTTATTTTTATTTGAGATTGCGGGTCAAGCCCGCAATGAAAATTTGGGTTAACCTCAACATTCAACACATCTTTTGCGGGGTTGGGGTAACACCTAATATTTGTGATTGCTTCGTTGTTAGCAATTAGGGCAATTATAGTGGATTTACTTTGTGATTTTTATACTTTCTGGATTTCTTCGCCCATCAAATATTGCAAGCATAAAAATGTCGTTTTCTGATTCAGAATAAAAAAGCAAATAGTTTTCTTTTACAATAAATCTGCAATTGGCTTGTTGGCTGTATCTGCCTGCTTGTGGGTATTTGCTAATAATTTCAGCAGCTTCTCTAAAGCATAAGTCAAGATAATTTGAGTATTTTTTATTGCCAATTATTTCAAACCAATAATCCAAAATTGACAACCTATCTTGTAGGGCATTTTGAGTCCAAATTATTTTTTTAGCCATTTATCCATCAATTCGTTAGCCTGTTCGTGGGTGTATAAATTATTAGATGCAATTTGTTGTTTGGCTTCATCTAATCTTTTCAGTTGGTATTGGTTTAGTTCAGGTTCATTCAAAATGTTGTAATGATGGGTTGATAATTCAACCATTGTTTTTAAAACAACATCGTTATTTATATTTTCAATGCTTTCGTGCAATTGCGATTTTAATTGAGACGTATTCATATTGGTAATTTTTTACAAATATAATTGTTTTGTTAGAAGGTTTTAAGAATGTTATTTGAGTTTGAAATATACTATTTTTTGTTAGTATTTTGGTTTGTGTTAATTGCCGCGGAAGCACGGAATTCAAGGTTTATTACTCCTTAATAAACTTTACTCTTTCGCTACCTCCACGTCTATCGCCGGGACAAGATACCTTTACAAAGTAAACACCAGAAGGCAATTGAAGATTTGAGATTGAAAAGTGAAAATTGTTTTTATCAAATTGATTTTTCTCAACAAGACAATTGATTTCACTACCCAATATATCAGTTATTTTTATTTGAGATTGCGGGTCAAGCCCGCAATGACAAGCTGGGTTAACCTCAACATTCAACACATCTTTTGCAGGGTTGGGGTAACACCTAATGGCGGCCTTCTCTATTGGAGAAGGGCTGGAGATGAGGTTTGTTACAATCATTGCATAGCAACCAGACGTATCTACACAACTATTCTGTGTAACCGCTACGGAATAAAAATCATTTGCATTTGGTGGTGTAAAATATTGACTAGTTTCGTTTGGTATGGCGGTGTAATTTCCACTGCACTGCAACCATTGATACGTTGCATTATTTGCATTGGCTGCAAAGGATGCATTGTCAACTGTTACGCTTGTATCAACAGCGTTAATTGTTAAATTTAAGGTTATAACGCTATCACAGCCAGCCTCATTCACAGTTATAAATAAGGCAATATTTGTACTTGAAGTATAGTTAGTGCCATCCATCCAAGTATAATTATTGCAAGCAGTAATGGTTTGTGTACTTACTGTTGATTCCACTTTTGTGAATTGTAAATGAATTATACTATCGCACCCATTTATTGAACTTCTCGGAATTGTATCTATTGCGATATTGTTGCTGGCACTATACATCAAGCCATTTATCCATAAAAAAGGTTCACATGATGTATGCCAATCGTTTACATTAACAAAACAATTAACCTGAACTGAAATAGTGTTTGAATTTACACTTCCGCAATTGTTTGTATTGGTTACATAATATGTTCCCGAATTATATACAACTATACTATTTGCATTTGAGCCTGTGTTCCATAAACCGTTGTTGTTGCCTGATAGCACAACAGAGTCGCCAGTGTAAAAAGTTGTAGCACCCATTGCTGTAATAACCGCCGCTGTTGGGTTTGGCAGTACATTTACATTTACCGAATCGGTTGCTGAACAACCATTGGCTGTTGAAATTGTTACATGGTACAATGTATTTGTAGTGCCCGTAAATGTTGGGTTTGCAATGTTGGCATTATTCAAACCAAAGGTTGGTAACCAACTGTATTGTGTGCCACCAGTTGCATGCAATTGTACATTGCTATTTGCGCAAACCGTGGTATCATTACTTACGGTTGCAACTATGTTGTTAATACTTGCCGTGTATATGTTTGAGGTATCTATTGGGCTACTCACACACGTTAATGATGAGGTAAGAACTACTTTTACAGCATCGCCATTTTGCAAAGTATCGGTGTTATAAACTATTGAATTGTTGTTGATATTTATGCCATTTACAAACCATTGGTAAGTAGGGTTTAGTCCAGTTGCAAAGCCAGTTGTAGCAAAACTAAATTGTGTGCCTGCGCAAGTTGTGCTATTTACATTACTTAGCAAACTTACTGTTGGCGTGGCTTGCGCTTGTATGGTAATATTAAATCCGTTGTCGAAACCAATAATTGCTGGATTGCTACATACTACACGCACCCTAAAGCCGCTGCCAGACGTGCCCGCAGGAATAGTGGCATGTACATAACCATTTTTATAAACGGATGCTGTAGGTGTATAAGAGCCAATGTTTGTAGGGCTTGCAAAGCTACCAGTGGCATCGCTGATTTGCACCGTAAATGTAGCCGTACCATAATATCCTTTTGCTATATAGCTTACGCCCATTTTACTGCCTGCACAATATGCGTTTGAACCAACTATTGTTTCAATTTCTAAAGGTTCTTTTATGTGCAATAATGAAGCACCTACGCAATAGCCAATATCGCCATTGTTAATCATGCTAATGCTATTCATACTATTGTTATTTTGCAAGCAAGCGGTACTTTGGCTACTTATATTTTTGCAGCTATCAAAAGTTGCGTATTGGCTTGATAGTCGGGCGAAATAAATGGTGCTGTCATTTACTAAATCCATGTCGTCAATCTCAGCATTACTTGTCTGATTATTTGTAGGATACCAATTTAAACCAGCATCGGTAGTAATTAAGAATTTACCAAATCCGCCTGCACAATATCCTAAGCTATCGTTTGCAAACACAATGTCTTCGAGGCTTCCAGATTGTGGAGGGGCGTAAAAATTCCACGTAAGTCCGGCATTATAAGTGCGGGCAATGTTTACACTGCTTACCGCGAAACCTGTATCATAATTTAGAAATTTAACACCAACAAAAAAGTTGGTAGAATTTGTGGAAATACTGTCCCAACTTTCACCACAATCGCGGGTGCGCAAAATAATTCCTCCGGCAGCAGCCACAAAACCAGTGTCTTTATTTATGAAAGAAATATCGGATAAATAACGCTGTGAATTTGTAGGTTTCAATGTCCAAGTTTCGCCAGCATCAATGGTTTTTAAAACCCTGCCACTGTCGCTGGTAGCAAAGCCTATGGTATCATTCACAAATTCTATTTTTGTAATTGCTGATAAAAATGCTTGTGCCTTTAATTTCCAATTTACACCACCATTTGTTGTTTTTACAATTTGCCCTTCATAACCACCCGAACATGCTTGGTATTTATTGATAGCTTTTACATTTAAGAAAATTCCACCGCCCGACTTTAGCACACTAAACCATGTGGCACCACCATCAATAGTTTTTATAATTGATGCATTGCTGCCACAAGCATAACCAACATTGTTATCAATAAAATGCGCTGCATACCAAGTGTGGTAACTATAATTCATTACGGGCACTACTGCCCAAGTATTGCCTGCATCGGTAGTTCTGTAAATTTTATTATCGGAACTTGTAATAATGCCATTGTTGGGGCTACTAAATGTTATTTTGGTTAATCCATTAATTGTATTCAATGGCTGTGAAGTCCATGATTGCCCGCCGTTAGTAGTTTTTAAAACCGAATGACTACCGTTTACATAACCAATTCCATAACCAACATTTACAGAAGTAAAATAAACATCATTGAAAACCGCAGCACCTGTTGGATAAGCCGTCCAGGAGCCACCACCATTGGTTGTACGAAGCACTTGACCATTCTGACAGCAAATAAAACCCAATTGTGTATTGTAAAAATATATACTATTTAGGGTAGCCGTAACTCCACTTGCAATTGTTTGCCAAGTGGTGCCGCCATTTGTTGTTTTGCGCAAAAATCCATTGCCACCAATTACAAAACCATTTTGCGCACTTGTAAACCAAACATCGTTGTAGCCAGTAGCTATGCCATAGGTGTGTAAAGTCCAGGTGGCGCCCGCATCGGCAGTATAATATACGGATGATGTGCTGCCAACTGCCCAACCTTTTTCGGCATCAATAAAATGAACGGCATTTAAGTTATATGAATTGCCCATGTTCAGCAATATCCAGTTTTTGCCTTCGTCAATGGTTTTGTAAATGGTAAGACTGCTGGTATTGCTGCAATTGCCAATGCCTGATTGGTTGCCCACTGCATAGCCATTGTAGCGGTCCGTAAAGGTAATGTCGTTGAGCTGCCCAGCAATGGGAGTAGCGTTTTTCCATTGTGCAAACGTGTTGGTGCAAATAAATGTTGCGAGTAGGAGGGCAGTAATTTTATTCATAAACTGTAATTACGCAAATAAAGGGTTTTGCGGGCAATGTTGGTGTTAAAAAAGTGGGGGGGATTGCTAATTGCTTTCAAGACTTGGTATTGCCCACTGGCGGCGGATATTACGCCCTTTCAGGGCATGCTGCGGCTGCGGCCTTGCGAAGGGCTGCACCCTTCGTTAAAATATTACGCCCTTTCAGGGCTGGTTGGTGCGTTATGCTTTTTATGGAACGGGCGTTGCCCATTCCTATGATATTGCACCCTTTCAGTGCTATAACTGAAGTTAGCCTTGAAAGGGCGACATCATGCAGCGATGAGCAATGCCCTTAGCTTTTATAGTCAACACCAGTAATGTGATTGAAAATTTCTACTTCATCAACTTCTTTTCCAATTCTAAATAAAAAAGGTTTACTAAAATCAAATTTCTTTATTTTTTCAACCAGTCAATTACAGTGTAATATACAACCTTTTATGCACAAATTGAAATTTGTAGTGAATTAGATTTACGCGATGCACGAGGAAAGAAACACCCTTTAGCTAGGTAGTGTTCAAAAAAGTGTGTAAGAATCGACTTGAGTATTGAGTTGTTATTAATCAATCAATTAAATTTCTTTTGAAGAAAAGAGAAATTTAATTGTTTCCCTTTCCCTCTCAAGATTTTTTTGTCCGCCCCTAA
>Ga0105048_10016518_pt1 | contig 11407 bp, 5 predicted proteins | sample MAT05_FD_78382 | JGI IMG/M metagenome (GOLD analysis project Ga0105048, IMG submission 78382) | Freshwater microbial communities from Lake Fryxell liftoff mats and glacier meltwater in Antarctica - MAT-05 | ecosystem: Environmental > Aquatic > Freshwater > Ice > Liftoff microbial mat | place...
ATGCTTGGCACTTCAGGAGAAAGCTACGAACGCGTGGGTGCGAACGTCGCATCCGAGCGTGAAGCCCGCGCCCTCATCACGCAACTTAGCCTGGATTTTTCCACCAGCTACTTCCACAGAGCGACTCTCATTCAAAACGACTCATCCCCATGGCCCAAGGACCAAGTCGGATTCCTTTGTCTCAAGCCGGCGGCGGCCCAGACCGAAGCCAAGAATATCGGGGACCTTTGCGCCGTGTACTACTACATCAAGGATGAAATGATCGCTGGAAAAAGCGTCCGCTGCCTGATGCGCGGCTTCCGTGAAAGCAGCGAAACCTTCAATGCCCTTAGGGATGACAAAGTTGCAGATCTCTTCAGCCCTTCCACCCTTGATGAGCCGATTGCCTTCGGTGTGATCTCCTTTTCCGTGCTTCCTGAAGCGCGCGATGCCAATGGGCAATCCATCCCTTGGGTAATGAACGACTTCACCGGCCCGAGTGCATTTGCCATCCGCCTCGTTCTTGCCCGCCGCGATTTGTCTGCGAAACTCAAAACAACCGCTGATTGGGATAACAGTCCCAAACTCATCGGAAGTCCAACCGAGGCGGACAGGAATCCAAGCCTCGAAATCTACGAAACCTCTATCCGTTTTGGTAACAATGGAAAACTCTAACTCTATCCCCACCCGGCGGCTCGCTGCCGGTTTCACCTTGCCTGCAGTCCTCGTCGTCATGGGTGCCCTGCTCATTTTAGCCATCGGTGCATTGATGGTCGTCGGCATCGAGCGCAGCACCGCCCGTTCGTTTGTAGATCGAAATCGCGCCGACCTTGCCATCCAGGCAGGGCTGGTAGATATCAGGGAATTGTTCAACGCAGAGACTTCGAATGACGATTTCTTGGTCGTCGAGTCCCCCCGCAAGGATCCCACGCTCTCGGCAGACACACTTCCCCAGCCGGCACCCTATCTGTTCATCGCTCGAGGTGAAGTATCAGGAGGCAATCTCAACTATCGTCAAGTTCCGTTATTCAGCAATATTGTCAAGGCTCCACTCAGATCTCCTACCCTCCAGGAACAAGCTGTGGATGACAAGGTCATCGGTCCCAACAATCAAACAAAGAGTTTAAAAACCTTGCCCTACCTCGGTGATGCCAAAGTTGCATGGCTCCCTGTCCTCGATTCAAAAGGGAAAATGATCTCCCGCTACGCCTTTTGGGTGGAGGATCTCCAAGGAAAACTTGAGGCAAAGTCCGCAGGTAATCTTAAAGAAGGCGGGGTAACCCACAAACGTTTCGGTTGGACGGAGAAAGATACCACGGCAAGCGCGCGTTTCCCGGCACCCGGAATCAATCCTGATCCCTCAATCATCGGTGCCGACGGCAGGGATCAAAATCCACCCTTGGATTCCATCGCAACCTACTTGCTTACGCCCAAGTCGCCTGCCAAGGAGGATCCTGCCCTGCCAGATGCCTTTAACAAGGATCTCATCGGAGGCCGCAACGCATTGGTTTCGCCAAACTCGGTCCTCGCCGCCGCCAAGATGGCCCCTCCTCTAGCCCGTAATAAAGTTGGTTTCCTTAACAATCCGAAAGCCCGCGTCCTCGAAGAAAACTTTGTCTCCTCCGTCATGCCTTATGAAGAGCAACCTTTGGTGCCTTTCTCGCCCTCAATCGCGATATCAGAAGTCGGCAAGCCCAAGCTCAATCTCAACGCCCTTCTTGCGAAGGACAGGCCTGCTGCGGTTGATGAAATGGCCGCATGGATCGATAAAGCTCTCCCGAATTTTGAAAAACGCAAAGGTGCCTTTCCCGATGACTATCTCAAAACGCTCGCTGCGGGTGCTTTGGATTACGCAGACGAAGATTCCGAAGGTACAGTGAGTCCCAGTATCATGGGTTCCAATAGTTATCGCGGCTTGGATGGATACCCCTTGATGAGTGAAATCATCCTCCATGTGAAATTTGAAGGCGTTGGAACCCAAAAGGGGCAAAGGGTCCTAAGATGGAAGTTTTTTGTCTTCGTGGAACTTTGGAACCATACAAACTCAAAAGTTAAGGGAAATATTCAGTTTTCCTATGAAAACAAAGGAATTATCTCTGGAATAGGGAATGGACCTAATATTCAATTTGATGATCCAAATCTATTGAATGATCGGAACCAGGTGAAACCTTTACTAACCTTTGTTGACAAGAGGTTTTGGTTCCCTCCGCAAGGAGTAGAGCTTGAGCCCAATGAATATCGCTTCTACAAGACAGCACCCGTTGAATACTCAATTATTGTCGATCTAAAAAAAGATGACAAATCAACGCCGTTCAATGTAACCGAAGGTCTTGGTGCCTCAGGAATGAGCATGAAATGGAATAACGTTGAACTTGATCGGAGCGATAAATTGGTGAGGCAAGGTTCGTCACCTACTAAATATACTATTGATAAACCAAACGAATCTGGAAAAGCTAATATCCCCGGGCATAGTTATGGACCCTATAATGAAATACCTGACTATAGAAATAATATGGGAGATTCCCGGCAGGCGTTGTATTTTAGAGACCAATTGTTCCCTACAGGGGACAATGCCTATCCAGGAAATGTGAGCCCCAATCGGCGGAACGTTCGCAACTGGTCAATTTACAGAAACGGGTCCGGGTGGGACAGGGTTTTCGGAAGAGTCATTCCTTCTGAGTGGCCAGACGGCGGACACAATGTCCCTGTCGATCCAAAAATATTGCCGAGGCCGCTACCAGCTCCCCCGCCGCCCGCCGCAGGCTTCGATCCCACCGTTTTCGGAAGATTCTTGGATTCAACAGAAGGGCAAGCTCCCACCTTTCTCTCAAACCGTGGTCGTTTCTTTAGTGTGACTGAATTCGGACGGATTTACGATCCCATTATGTATCAACCCACCTATAAAGAAACTACGGAAACAGAGGCGATCCTCAAAGGGTTTATGCCCAAAAGTCAGACCTCGTGGCCATCTGTCGAACTTGGGTCTGTGGCGAGCGTGTTCTACGGAGGCGGCAATACTCTAAGGATCGGAAGGCCCGAACACCCGCTTTTCAATCAACCTAGAGGGCATTTTCCCAATGTCATGCCACAAAATCATGCAGCGCGTTTACTCGATCTTTTTCAGACAGGCAAAACTCGTTCAGAGGTCTCGGCAGAGCGTGAAGGTCAGACGGTGAGAATCGAAGGACATGTGAATATCAATACTGCCACGGTGGATGCTCTCCGTGCAATTGCGGGAGGCCGGATTGAAATGGATCCAAGAGTATCGAGCCGGACCGAAGAAAAGCATTCGACCTCCGAGGCGAGTTCCCCAATTTCACCTCTTTCGGTTTCAGCGCCCACCCGCCTGAAAGAGGCTGATATTGTTGCTGAGGCGATCATACGGGGCCGGCCTTATAACTCACCTTCTGAGTTGGCTTCTGCACTTGATGATGCAAAACGTGAGGTCTTTGGGAATAAGGAACTCCTCCCGGACAAGGACAAGATCAACTGGTCTGACGCAGCTGCCGAAGAACTTTTTGCTCGCGTCTTTAACTCGTCAACTGTGCGCTCTCGGAATTTTAGAGTTTGGATTGTCGGGCAGGCGGTCGCGCCAACTGAAGTCGCTACGACAAATCCAGAGGTTCTTTCCGAAGTTCGCCGCGCCTATTCCGTGTTTGCCGATCCGGGGCTAAGGAAAGCGGATGGGACAATCGATTTAACTCAAACAAAGTTGACCATCCTCAATGAAAACGATTTTTAATACATTTCTCATTCTCGCATTCACGGCGGCATTCACACATGCGGAACCCAAAACTGCTGCCGGGGGATTTATTCGGTTGGTCAACGCAGTCGCCATCGGAACTGGGCAAGTCACTCTTACTGTAGATGGAGAGAATGTCCGTGCCAAAGGCTATGAGTTTGGTGATGTCACAGGAGGAATAGGCCAACGTACAGGAGCTCGCAAAGTTAGCATTAAGAGAGAAGGCGTGGAAGAGGGTGTCACCACAGTGAACCTCGAAAAGAATCAAACGGTCACGCTTATCCCATTTGCCGAGAAAGTTCCGGCTAGTGACACCAAACCTGCCCATTATACAATTAAGATTTTACGGCTTAAACAAACTTCTCCAGATTCTGGGCGGACAGTCACGTTTGTCTCAGTTTCAGGCAATCCGGAACTGAAAGCGGAAGTTCGAAGTGAAGATGGCAAATGGTCATCGGCTTTTGTAAAGCGCTTGACGATTGCGGATTTGCCTCTGAAATACTCGCAGGGCTATGCGCCTCTTCGAGTGAATGGCGAGTCCGTCACACCCATTCCTATTGGCGGAGACGGTAATTATGTGATCGTTCTCTACGATGATGCTGAAGGAAAAGTTCACTCACTTTGTTTCATGGACTTTAAATACCTCAGTGCCGATTGATTCAAATTTAAACTTCTCGGCACGGGCTGCATGATCTAAAAAATCTCTCATGCGCCGCCTCCGCAGTGATCTGCCCTACACCTTCCGCCCGCCGAAGGTTTGTGAGTGGCTGCGGCCTTTGGGGCTGGTGGTGAACCGGCGGATTCATCTGGGGCGGAAGTATCGGATTACCAAGATCCGGGAGGAGGGGTTTGAGAGGGTTTCGAAACTTTGTGAAGATGGCCATTCGGTGATGCTTGCGCCCAATCACTCGGACCACTCGGACCCGCATGTGATCATGGAACTGGCATCCCGCCATGGGCTGCGGCCTTTTTTCATGGGGGCGAGGGAGATCTTCGAGCTCAGCCCGGCGGCCGCGTGGGCCTTGCAGGGAATGGGGGTTTTCTCGGTGGACCGGGATGGGCCGGATCTGTCTGCGATCAAGACGGCGATTGGTTTGTTGGAAAAGGGTGGGGATCCCTTGGTGATTTTCCCTGAAGGTGAAATTTATCACCACCACCGCAGGCTCGATCCGCTCAACGAGGGCGTGGCTTCAATTTTGCTCAAGGCGGCGGCGCGCTTGCCGGAGGGGAGAAGTGCCTATTTGGTGCCGATCGGATTACGATTTTTTCATGATGCCGCAGCAGAGGAAACATTCGTGAGCCGCCTCTCGAAGCTCGAAGACCGCATCGGCTGGACACCGAAGCCGAAGATGCCGGTGGACGAGCGCATCCTCCGTCTGGGCACTGGAATTCTGGCGTTGAAGGAGACCGAATACCTCGGTTATGCGGGTGCGGGTACCGTCCATGAGCGGCTGAACCATCTTTGCGATACGCTGCTCTCAAGGGTCGAAGCGAATTACCCGCTGGATTCCAAGGCAGTCACGCCGCCTGAGCGGGTAAGAGCCCTGCGCTTCCGTATCCGCAGGCGCTTGCTCGATGCGGAGAAGCCACCTAGTCCGGCGGAGCGGGAAGTTTTGTTGGATGACGTGGATCGTGTTTTCACCGCGCTTCAGGCCCACAGCTACATCGGTTCTTATCTGCTCGCAGCGCCTACTTTTGATCATCGTGCGGAGACGGTTTTAAAACTGGAGGAAGATCTCCTGGGCTTTCCCACATACCCGAGCGAGCGCACGGTGCATGTGGTGGCGGGTGAACCGTTCGCGGTGAGCGAAATGTTACGATCCGGCAGTTTACCGGCCAAGGGTGGTGCGGGCGCACTCACCGAGGCTCTCGAAATCCGGCTCGCGAGTCTGATCGCCGTGTCAGCGTGAGCCAAACGAATCTATTTTCGCAGTTTCCGATTCAGCATGCTGAGGGCTTCATGCGCTTCAGCCACTCTGAAAAGTTTTGCGGATAGAAAATAAACCACAGAAGCGAGGCTGATGGTGAGGCCGAGATAAATGATTTTAACGATTACTTTGGTGCCTGCCAGATCTTGGAAAAGATAGAGATTCGCAAGTTGGCAGATGCCTGCCATCAGTGCACCTGCCAAGGTGAGTTTGATTAGCAGAATCAAAAGGTCCCCCGTTCCCAGATCTCCTGCAAATTTCCGCATGGCGAGGAAAAGTAGCAGGAAACTGACCGATGCCGTGATGCTCGTCGTCAGGGCGAGTGATTCATGACCCCAGTGGAGGACGTAAACGAAAAGATAGTTAAAGAACAGGTTCAGGCCCAAGGCGAGGAAACTCACCATCATTGGGAACCAACGCTTGTCAATGGCGTAGAAGGCAGGCTGCAAGACCTTGAGCGCGGCATAGAATAACAAACCATAGCCATAGGCCCGCAGGGCAAGCGCGGTTTGGATGCGGTGCTCTGCGGTAAAACGCCCGTGTTCATAAATCACGCTGATGATGGGTTCTGCCAGAACCACTAAACCGATGGTGGAAGGAATCACCAAAAACGCCACCAGCCGCAGGCCCTTCACCAGCGTGGGCCGGAACTCAGGGGAGATGCCACCGATGGCGGCGCGGGAGAGTGCGGGTAGCGTTACCGTGGCCACCGCCACGCCGAAGATGCCGATGGGTAACTGCATCAGGCGGAAGGCGCAGTTCAACCAGCTCACCGCCCCGGCTCCCACCCCCACAGCGAACATCGAGTTCACCACCACATTGATCTGGACCACTGAGGAAGAGATCACCGCCGGCCCCATCAGACGAAGAATTTGGCGCACGCCTGAGTCTTTCCAGCCGAAGTCCGCCGCGAAATGATAGCCCACTTGCCTCAGCGCCGGGAACTGGCATACCAGCTGAGCCAAGCCGCCGATCACCACGCCGATGGAAAACCCGATGAGGCTTTGCGGCCCCCAGTGAGGGTCCATCCAATATCCTAATCCTGCGCCGCCGATCATCGAGCCAAGGTTGAAAAAACACGATGAAAGCGCGGGCATGCCGAAAATGTTTTTCGCGTTGAGCATGCCCATCACCAGGGCGGCGAGTGAGACCAGCAGAATGAACGGATACATCACCCGCACCATCGTTACGGTGAGCGCAAGGTCTGCAGGATTGTAAACCCGGCGGCTGTTTTCACTGCGGGCCAGTGAGGTTAGTAAATCAACGATCCAAGGCGCGGCGAAGATTCCCGACAGAGTGACCAAGCTCATGAAGACGGCAGCCAGCGTCATCATCTTGTTCGCCAGTGCCCAGGCGGAAGCGTCACCCTCGGATTTAAGCTTTTTGGAAAACGTGGTGACAAATGCTTGGGATAGTGCGCCTTCCGCAAACAGATCCCTAAGCAAGTTGGGAATCCGGAAAGCGAGTTGGAAGCAATCGAGAAGCGCTCCCGCGCCGAAGATCGTGGTGAACATTATTTCCCGGGCAAGGCCTAACACCCGGCTCGCCATCACGGCGGCGCTGACTTTCCAAGTGGCTTTTGCGGACATCAGAGGATCTGCGATGGCGGTCTCATCTTCGTCGAATAGGATGCTTGCATGGCTGGAGTTCAGCCCATCGGTGTGAAATGCCAATGAAGAAAATCTGATATTTTAGGCAAGAAAGCCGAAACGAAGATTCCCGAACCTAGGATTCTGCAATTTTCTGACCATCTGCTGTGGATTGGTCATTCCCGAAGCTAGACGAAAAGCAGCTTGATGAAACATGCGATGCCATTCGCGCCTCGGCGCCTGTGGATCCTCCCGTTGACGGCAGGTTTGGCGACCGCGCGATGGCTACCCAAGTTAGGGAGGAACAATGCGCAGTCTTCAAACTAAAAAACCGGCGGAGAACGAACGGGGGGGACTTTCGATCTGCGCCGGCTTTTTTGACCGATTGGGGGGGATGTTTGAACTCGAGGGGAAGTTCGTTGTCGGCGTTCGCTCCTCGGGGGGAAGGGTTGCTTGCGGCGACACATGAGAGATATCCCATTTCCGGCCCGTTCGATATACCACGATCACGTATTTTTTCATCTTGCGCCCCGAAGCTTGCGGGCTGCTGACAAAAAACGTTCTTCAACGCTGCAATCCCGCCTTGCCGCCCGCTACCGCGCCTGCTTCCATGCCCGCCCCGACCCTTCACAACACATGGCAAACAAAGACGTCACCGATCCCGCCCGCATGGAAAAAATCGTCTCGCTGTGCAAGCGGCGAGGCTTCATTTTTCAAGCCGGAGAAATCTACGGTGGCCTCAACGGCTGCTGGGACTACGGCCCGCTCGGTGCCGAGCTGAAACGGAACCTAAAAGATTATTGGTGGCGCAAAACCGTGCAGGAGCGCGATGATGTGCTGGGCATGGACGGTGCGATTCTCACGATGGAGCAGGTGCTCATCTCATCGGGCCACGTCGGTGGGTTCGCGGATCCCATGTGCGAATGCCCGCTCACCAAGCAGCGCCTGCGTGCGGATCAGGTGCCAGCGTCCTCGCCGGGTGTGGAATACACATTTCTTGGCGCGAGTGATCAAACTACCGGCAAAACCACTGACAAAACATTCACGGTTCTCATCCCTGACGAGAAACAGGACAAAGACCGTTCGGCGCAGAAAATCGCCCTGCAATACTACCGCGACCTCTTTGGTAAAGGATCGGCACCAAAAACACTCGATAACGGCTGGACGGTCCAGCCCGGCCCGCGTGAAGGCGAACTTTACAATCCTGAAAATGGCGTGCTTCTATCGGAACCACGGATGTTCGAGCTGATGCTGAAGGCAAACTTCGGCGCGACGGGTGACCAAATCGCCTACCTCCGCCCGGAGACGGCCCAATCGATTTTCTGCCAATATAAAAATGTATTGGATTCCAACCGCGTCAAGCTGCCATTCGGCATCGCGCAGTGCGGCAAGTCGTTCCGCAATGAAATCAATCCGCGAAATTTTACTTTCCGTTCGCGTGAATTCGAACAAATGGAGATCGAATACTTCTGCCATCCGGACGATGGCTTGCGCCTGACGGACGAGTGGCTTGAAGAGCGCCTCAAATTCTACGGGGAGATCGGCATCCCGCGCGAGAAGCTGCACATTCTCGATATACCGGATGGTGAGCGCGCGTTCTACTCACAAAAGACTTACGACATCGAATACGAGTTCCCCTTCGGCATCCAAGAGCTGGAAGGCGTGGCGTATCGGACGGACTATGACCTCGGGGTGCATGAGAAAGGTGCGGGTAAATCGCTCGTTTACTTTGATGAGGAGACGAAGGAAAAGTTTCTTCCGCACGTCGTCGAGCCATCCGCCGGTTGTGATCGCACGGTGCTTGCGCTGATTTGTGAAGCCTTCGATGAGGAGACGCTCACGGATGAAAAAGGCAAGGAAGACATCCGCACGGTGCTGCGCTTCGTTCCACGGATGGCCCCGATCAAGGTCGGTATTTTTCCTTTATTAAAAAAGAACGAGGACCAAGTGCGCATCTGCCGCGAAATCCAAAAGGTTTTGCAACCTTGGATGACGGTTTTCTACGACGATGGAGGTGCTCTCGGTCGCCGCTACCGCCGCCAGGACGAAGTGGGCACTCCATTCTGCGTGACCGTTGATTTCGAAACTCTTGGCGAACAAGGCGAGGAGATGAAAAACACCGTAACGGTCCGGCATCGGGACTCGATGGAACAGGAGCGCCTCCCGATCAGCGGCCTGCTTGCATGGCTGCTGGAGCGTGTGAGGTGAATCACCGGCATCGGACTGTAGCGGCGTGTCTGTGACCGTCGCGGCCAAAGAATCGCCGAAGAGCTTCGCGCCACTCAGCAGCGACGACACTCATAGAGATGACGCTACAGGCATCTCATTGGCTACGACACTCATCGCGTGCCGTTACAGGCATCCCTATCGCGACGGCCTCGCGGCGCGCGAATAAAAAAGCCGCTCCAGTTTCCTAGAGCGGCTTTTCGTTAGTTTGTTAGAAACCGTGAAATTTCACTTCTTCTTCGCAGCGCGCTTTTCCATGATCGCTGCTTGGGCAGCGGCAAGGCGGGCGACCGGCACGCGGTAAGGTGAGCAGGAAACGTAAGCGAGGCCGACGTTGTGGCAGAAGAACACGGAGTCCGGATCGCCCCCGTGCTCACCGCAAATGCCGAGCTTGATGTCCGGGCGGGTTTTGCGGCCTTTGGCGACGGCGGTCTCGATCAGCTGGCCAACGCCAACCGTATCAAGAGTGGCGAAGGGGTTCTTGGCGAAAACATCGTTTTCCACGTAAGGCAGAAGGAACGCGCCCATGTCGTCGCGGCTGATGCCGAGTGCGGTCTGGGTGAGATCGTTGGTGCCGAAGCTGAAGAACTCCGCATTTTCAGCGATCTGATCTGCAGTGAGCGCACCGCGTGGGACTTCGATCATGGTGCCGACCTGATATTCGAAGGTGACCTTTTTCTCCGCCATCACTTGTTTCGCCACGGCGTGAACGATTTCTGCCTGAAGATCAAATTCACGCTTGAAGCCAACAAGCGGGATCATCACCTCGGGCTTCACCTTGATCTTTTTCTTGGCCACGTCAGCGGCGGCTTCGAAAATGGCGCGGGCTTGCATTTCGGTGATTTCCGGGTAGGCGATGCCGAGGCGGCACCCGCGGTGACCGAGCATCGGGTTGAACTCGTGGAGATCGTGAACGCGCTGGATGATGGTCTCGACCTTGACGCCGATCTTTCTGGCAAGATCCATTTGTTGCTCCTTGGAATGAGGGAGGAACTCGTGGAGCGGTGGGTCCAGAAGGCGGATGGTGGCAGGAAGGCCCTTGAGCACGGTGAATATGCCGGTGAAATCCTCCCGTTGATAAGGCAGAAGTTTCGCGAGGGCGGCTTTACGTGCTTCGAGCGTGGTGGCGAGGATCATCTCGCGCATGGCATCGATGCGGTCGCCCTCGAAGAACATGTGCTCGGTGCGGGTGAGGCCGATGCCCTTGGCTCCGAATGCGAGCGCGATGCGGGTTTGCTCGGGCGTATCCGCATTGGTGCGCACCGACATGCGGGTGGCTTGCTCACACCATTTCATGAGCTGTTGGAAGCCCTTGAATTTCTCTGTGGCCATCGCCTTCTTGTCACCATCGACGATGCCGGAGATGATCTCCGAAGGTGCGGTCTTCAGCTCGCCGCCGAAGACTTGGCCGCTGGTGCCATCAATGCTCATGTATTCGCCTTCCTTGAAGGTCTTGCCGGCAGCGGTGACGGTCTTTTTATCGTAGTTGATATCGACTCCGCCTGCTCCGCAAACGCAGACCTTGCCCATTTGGCGGGCTACGAGTGCGGCGTGGGAGGAGACCCCGCCCTTGGATGTAAGGATTCCTTCGGCAGCGATCATGCCACGGAGGTCTTCCGGGCTGGTCTCGGTGCGGACGAGGAGAACCTTCTCACCACGAGCTTCTGCGAGGACGGCGCGCTCGGCATTCAAGTAGATTTTACCGGAAGCCGCACCCGGGCCGGCGGGCAGGCCGGTGGCAAGGACTTCGGCGTTCGCCACATCGGCGAGGTCGAAAATCGGCGCGAGAAGTTGCTCGAGCTGCTCGGCCGGGTTGCGCAGGATCGCGGTTTCCCAATCAATGAGTTTTTCCTTCACCATGTCCATGGAGAATTTGAGGGAGGCGGCGGCGGTGCGCTTGCCGTTGCGGGTTTGCAGCATGAAAAGCTTACCTTCCTGCACGG